>Ga0105240_10000255_pt1 | contig 105565 bp, 100 predicted proteins | sample KBSC54metaG_FD_80426 | JGI IMG/M metagenome (GOLD analysis project Ga0105240, IMG submission 80426) | Corn rhizosphere microbial communities from Kellogg Biological Station, Michigan, USA - KBS C5-4 metaG | ecosystem: Host-associated > Plants > Roots > Rhizosphere > Soil | place: Michigan...
CAGGAAGGGAGGGGCTCGCCCCTCCCTTTGGCGTCAACCGACATGAAGGTGATTTTCAACGATGGCGACGCCCGGAACCGACCACGCGGCCTGCTCTGCCGCCTGCCGCTCATTCCAGGCATGTACGTCGCCTTCGAGGACAACTTTATTTCCTCCTTGAAGACAATTGATTGAGGCTCACACCTCCGACCAAATCTCGTCATTCTATCTGCAGCGTCATTGCGTTGGGTCAACGGCGAGGCTCGTCTCCCTCCAAGTCTGGCGGGGGCTCCGTCATGACTGGCAGGCGAGTCCGGATCGTCTGAATCCAGGCCCCGTGCGCCGGGACTAGGGGAGATGGGTTGTCGCACTTCTGCCGACGGTCGATCGCTACCGGGTCTCTTGCAGTCTATCGGTCGGAGAGGTCGCTGGCGATTGAGAAATACCGGGCAAGCATCGAAGAAAGCCGTCGGCGCTTGTCGCTAATGCGCAAGAAACAGCGGAATGTCCGAGTCTTCCAGCATCGATCGCGTCACTCCGCCGAAAAGGCGCTCCCGCAGTCGTAGATGGCTGTAGGCTCCCATGACGATTATGTCGGCGCCGATATCGACCGCGTGTTGTCGCAGCGTTTCATCGACCAGTCGGCCGCCGCTCGCAATGCAATCGACACCGACGTTTACGCCATGCCGGGCGAGGAAGACGGCGATATCCGCGCCGGGCTGCTTGCCGTTGACAGACTGTGGGGCAAGCGGATCGACGATCGTGACATGCACCTTTCCGGCGGCTTGCAGCAAATCGATCGACTGCCGCGCGGCGCGCGCTGCCTCCTCGCTCGAATCCCAAGCCAGCAAGATTACTTTTGACGCAAACTGAAGCGTTTTGCCGCTCGCGTTGACAAGTACAGGCGTCGGCGACTGGAACAATGCCCCATCGATTACCCTTTGCTGAAGCTCCTCGTTACGGGCCGCCTGGGGACCGATGAGGACGAGATCGGCATAAAGGGCGCGGTCCGCGATATCCTCGTCAGCCCAGGGAAATTCCGTATAGACTTCCTGCACGTCAAAGGATGCGATGTTCCCGCTGAGCTGGGATCTGATATCGGCTGCCTTCTCGGTCAGACTATCTATTTCACGCTGTCGCTCGTTGAGCTTGGTGATGGAGAGAGCATCGTATGCGCTGTGGGGAGGCGTGCCACCCATTGAAACGATCAGCGCGGTCAGGTGCGCACCATGTGTCTGGCAAAAGTCAACGGCGCCCTTCAAGTCATTTTTAAATTGATTGACGTCGAGGATACATAAGACGGTTTTGATGGACATGGTCGGATCGCCTTTCTCATTCGGAGGTCGGCAAAGATAGTCACCATCGCATCCCCGTTTCCTTGATCCTCATCAAAGCGAAGGCGATCCGGCATGCATTAAAGTCGAGACGCATACGAGGAAAACCGATGACGGACCCCATATTACATTTCTACGGTGCAGCCGGATCGGTCACCGGATCGTGTTTCGTGCTTGAGCACGCCGGCGCTCGCACCATGATCGATTGTGGCATGTTTCAGGGTTCGAAGACCGAAAAGGAGTTGAATTACCGGCCTTTCCCGTTCGAACCGGCTCTGATTGACTCCGTCATCCTGACCCATGCCCACATCGATCACTCGGGCCTCATCCCGAAACTGGTCAAAGCCGGTTTCGAGGGGGCCGTCCATTGTACGCCGGCTACCTTGGATCTGTGTTCGATCATGCTGCAAGATTCGGGACACATTCAGGAATCGGAAGTCGAGCAGCTGAACCGCCGCAACCGGCACCGATCGCGTGACATGTTGCAACCCATTTACACAGCAGAAGACGCGCGCGCCGCGATGACGCAGTTTCGAACGGTTGCCTATAAAGAATGGCAAAGATTAGAAGGTGGTCTGCGGTTTCGGCTTTGGGACGCCGGACATCTGCTCGGTTCGGCCTCGGTCGAGATCGAGTTGGCGACCGAAACTGGACCGATCCGCATTCTGTTTTCTGGAGACGTTGGCCCGCAGCACAAGTTGTTGGAGGGCCGGCCAGATGCTCCGCAGGACTTTGACTATGTCATCTGTGAAAGCACGTATGGGGATCGTGAACGAGACGAAGTCTCGGACGTCGCCCGTCGCGGGCAACTTCGGGAAATCCTTCTCAATGCCTATCATTCCAACGGCGCCCTGCTGATCCCATCATTTGCGGTGGAACGCACGCAGGAATTGCTCGCCGATCTCAACGTCCTCATGGATGCGGGCGAGATATCGCGGTGTCCGATAATCATCGATTCTCCACTAGCATCCCGCGCAACCGCGATCTTCAAGCAGCACGCACATTCCATCCCCAATGGCGACCTGCTGATCAAAGCGCTGAATGCGAAAAATGTGCGCTTCACGGAAACGGCCGAGCAATCAAAAGCAATCGATTTCATTCGCGGCTTCCATATCATCATTGCTGCCAGCGGCATGTGTGAAGCCGGCCGCATTCGTCATCGTCTCAAGAATTGGCTCTGGCGGGATGAAGGCACCGTATTGCTGGTCGGATTCCAGGCAGCGGGCACGCTTGGGAGAATTCTTGAAGAGGGTGCGCGCACCGTAAAAATCCAGGGTGAGGAAATCATCGTCCGCGCGACTGTGCGATCACTAGATGCCTATAGCGGTCACGCCGACGCTAGCGAATTGAGAGCTTGGATAGAAGCCAGAGAGCCGATTCGATCAGGACTGTTTCTGGTTCACGGCGAGCCTGGCGCACGCGACAGTTTGAAATCCCGTCTGTTAGTCGGGAAGCCGGACGCGACCATCATCGTACCATCGCTCGACGACAGCTATAGCCTGACGAAAACAGCCGCCGTATCGCTTGCACGCGTCACGCCGCCCCCGCGCCTCGTGCCCCAGGATGTCGGCCATTCGGATTGGCACAATGACTATCAATCGATCGTCCTCGATCTGGAGGAGCGGTTGCGTAAAACCGCCGACAGGAAGGCGCGCTCCGTTATTCTTCGGCGCGTCAAAAGAGCTCTTGAGGAAGACGGACGTGGAAGCTAGCCGCAAAGGAGTAAGACCATGCTGACGACGGATCGCGATTGCAGAAGGGGAGGGCAGCGATTTGCCATTCCGACACTCGGAGAGGTCGAGGGCAAGCTTATCGCCTCGGAGATTGTCGCCACAAGTTGCCTCCACGAGCTTTTGGCCTATTCCAGTAGCAACGGAATGCTCTCGCTCAAGAGTAGGATCAGACAGGCCCTTGATGCGCGCTGCACAAACGCAAGCCTTTGTCGCGAGGATACCGATGCGGCGGTAGCATATGCCTTGGAGCTGCTTGATGCAGCAGCCGAGGTCGCAGGCAACCAAGCTGGAACCTCTGCGAAGTCCGGTGGCTGCGAGACGGTCCGCCGATTGCGTCGCATGGCGAGCATGAGATGACAGCGCACGGCCGTAATCGGCCGGAAGAAAGGGAGCGCGGCAAGCCTATTCGGTTCACATCGCCGTTTGCCGGTGTTCTTCTTTTTAAGCTACGCGGCGCTATTCGATTGCTGCGGGCGCTCGGGCCAGAGCGTTCCGAGAGAAGGATTCATCGCCAGTTTGACTCTTTTAATTACAGCCAAGCTCAAGTGATGATCCAGCAACTTGAAGACATTCCGTGCTACCTGCTCGACCCCAATGTCGTTCAGCTTCACTGACCGCCTGCCTATGCTTGCAAAGAAGTCCATTCTATCTGAGCACGGCTGGGCGTGTTGAGGCTGCCAGTTTTCGTAGAATATTCCCCGGATCAATGGCGGCAGATGCGATGAAAAATCGGCCATCGCCTTCAGATCCATTGAATCTCGAAGCGCGTGCAGGACGGACCGCAGGCAATCGTAGGCCTCATTCCGTTCACAATGGAGATACTCTGACAACTCTACGACCCAGATTTCGGCTTGGTGCGCAGAATCCGAGAAGGTCTGGGAAGGGATAAAGCTCATGGTAGGCCTCCTTGATGAAGGGTATCCTCACCGAATTCCCGCTGATGCGCATTGTCTTGGGTCAACATCACGATTCTATTCGCATAGAACGTTGGGACGATATCCCTCACAACTCGTTTCTATCTTTGCAGTCGCGGGCATCCTGGGGTCAACCTTTCAACCTTTGCTCAATTTCCGGAATGGGAAGCATGGTGAAATCATTTGCTACCTCGCCTTTGACGACGGAGTGCACCGTCGGTGTCAAATGCGCTCGAAGGACGCCCAGGACTTTCGGCGGAGCGATGATGATCAAATGCTTGACTGTGCGGTTGCGGACCAGTTGATCAAGTCTGCGGGCGACATCGCTCACAAACGCCTCTTCGCTTTGCCATTTTAGATCGACCGCCTCAACGGAGCTGCGCGATCGGCCTTGTGATTGATAAATCCGACCGGGGCGATCCGAGGCGGGCGCCTGAAAAGCTGTTTTGTCACCGTAGATCTCAACTGGAATCAGATTGATGAGTTCGGCGTCGCCATCGTTGCGCACAAACAGCGCCTTAACGCCGTCACAAACCAATACCCAACTGTCTCTCGGGATTCTGTGCTTTTCCATCTTTCGCTCCTGTTGGCACGATGTCGAATGCTACGACCAGACTGACCGTCTTCACGCATCGGCGGGCTGGTGTCTTGCGGTCGCGCCTGCCGCCGCTTGGACGGCCGCAGATTTCTTTCGTCGCTTTGAAGCTTCATCTGCGCCTGTCGCCACTGAATTGAAGGAGCAAGACGAAAAGGTTAATGAAATCAAGGTAAAGTGTGAGGGCGCCCATTAGCACCATCTTCACAGTTGGCTCCGACGGATAACAGGCCTGATAGATCTGTTTGAGGCGCTGTGTGTCGTAGGCAGTCAGCCCGACGAAGAGAACGGCGGCCACTGCCGAGACGGCAATTTGCAGAATGGTCGAGGCCAGCAAAATGTTTGCGAAGCTAACAACAATGGTTGCAAGGAGTGCCATTGTCAAAATGGAACCAAAGCGCGAAAGATCGGCTTTCGTGGCGTAGCCGTAAAGGCTCGTGGCGGCGAAGATCGCTGCGCTGATGAAAAAGGTCCGCACAATGCTTTCATCGGTGTAGATCAGGAAAATGCCGGCGAACGATAGTCCCATTAGGCAAGCATAGATCCAGAACAGCGCCATGACTGGGGCGAGGGGCATCTTCTCCAGCCGGATGGTCAAAAACAGCAGTGCCACCAGCGGAGCGAAAATAACCAACCAGATGAAGCCAGTCCCGGCGATCCTTTGATAGAAGCCGGTCTCGATTGCCAGATATGCGGTAAGGCCGCTCAGGCACAGCGCTCCGGCCATATAATTATAGACTTGCAGCAGAAATTGCCGCAGCCCGAGATCGACATTGTCATTTGCGGACCGGTCGTGGCGAAGTGATGTTGCGGGGACGAAGCGATCTTGGGCCATAGTCATCTCGTGGACTGGGGTTTTCCGAAGGGGCCATGACGCTGGGCAAGCTGATGGCCAATAAGGCCGCACGCCATGGAAAGCGTCTTGAGAGAGCTACCACCAGGCGCGAAGCCAGTCTTTGATCCGTGTCAAGGACGTGGCTGCGGCCGCATGAAACCAATGAGGTGTCGATACGCTACGCCCGGAGGCACCCATGGACCGGAAACACACCTTCAGCATCGGTTATTTTCTCGTGGCGTTCCTGCTGCTCAGCCTTTTCCAGCTATGGTTCGCCTATCGCGACACGGCCGAGATATCCTACAGCGACCTGATGCACATGGTGGCCGACGGCAAGGTTCAATCGGTCACGCTGACTGAGACGATGGTCCAAGGTGTCTTCAAGGTTCCCCAAGATGGCAAAACGCTCTTCATATCCAACCGCGTGGACCCAGCCGCTGCTGCGACCTTCGAAAAGGCCGGGGTTCAAGTCTCCGGCGGGACCGACAGCAATTGGCTGACAACCATCCTCTCCTGGACGCTGCCGACGCTCTTCTTCCTTGGAATTTGGGTCTTCTTCTTTCGCGGTATGATCGACCGACAAGGCGTGGGTGGCTTGATCAATATCGGAAAATCAAAGGCGAAGGTCTATTTGGAGCGCAAGACCGGAGTCACGTTCGACGACGTGGCAGGCGCGGACGAGGCCAAGGCTGAACTGCAGGAAATCGTTTCCTTTCTGAAGGAGCAGGATAATTACGGTCGGCTCGGCGCGCGGATTCCCAAGGGTGTGCTGTTGGTCGGCCCACCCGGTACAGGCAAGACGCTTCTGGCGCGAGCTATCGCCGGGGAAGCGAACGTGCCGTTCTTTTCCATCTCCGGCGCTGAATTCGTCGAGATGTTTGTCGGCGTCGGCGCTGCCCGCGTCCGCGATCTGTTCGAACAAGCGCGCAAGGCTGCTCCTTGCATAATTTTCATCGATGAACTGGATGCCCTCGGCCGAGCTCGCAGCCCGCTTTCAGGTTATGGCGGCGGCGACGAGAAAGAGCAGACGCTCAATCAGCTGCTGTCGGAACTTGACGGATTCGACCCGCGCGTCGGCATCGTGCTGCTCGCCGCAACCAATCGCCCCGAAGTTCTCGATGCAGCCTTGCTGAGAGCGGGCCGGTTCGACCGCCAGATCGTCATCGATCGTCCCGACCGGAAAGGTCGCGCAGACATTCTCAAGGTTCACATCAAGAAGATCGCGGTTGCCGCCGATTTCGACATAAACGACGTCGCCGCACTAACGCCGGGCTTTACCGGCGCAGATCTGGCAAACCTCGTCAATGAAGCTGCCATCATCGCCACCAGGCGTCACGGCGATACCGTCACCACCGAGGACTTTGTGCAGGCAACGGAGCGTATCGTTGCGGGGTCGGAGCGCCGAAGCCGGCTGCTCAATGCAAACGAGAGGGAACGCGTTGCCTATCACGAGATGGGGCATGCGCTGGTCGCGACTTCGCTTGCCAAGACGGATCCCGTTCAAAAGGTCTCGATCATTCCGCGGTCGATCGGTGCGCTCGGATATACCTTGCAGAGGCCGACGGAGGATCGCTTTCTCATCACGTCGAGTGAATTGAAGGAACGCATGATCGCCTTGCTGGCCGGTCGCGCGGCAGAGGAGGTGGTCTTTGGAGAGGTATCGACCGGTGCTGCCGACGATCTTGGCAAGGCCACCGATATCGCGCGTGAAAGCATCACTCGATTCGGGATGAATGCCTCGGTCGGCCAGGCGGTCCTTGAACCCCAAAGAGCACAGTGGCTCGACGACAATCAGCTCGGCGTCCGTCCGCGCGACTATTCCGAAGCAACCGCTCGGGAAGTCGATCTGGCGATAAGGGGGATGATCGACGAAGCTTACCAGATGGCGAAGGAGATGCTTTCGGCCGACATCGAGAATCTGAAAGCCGGTGCAAAACTTCTACTTGAAAGGGAGACCATCACGCCCGCAGATTTCGCACCGCTTCAGCGCCAGCCAAAATTGCCGGACGCTGGTATTTCGCCTCGCCTTGCCGTTAGAGGGATTTGAGGGCGATCCAGCCCTTTAACATCATGGCCAAGTCAGCGAGCCGATCGCGCATTTGCCGACAGATGCGGATCGAACAAGGTTCCCTTTTCGCCGCGGACGATAGCGCTGGCGTCCTCGAGCTTGCCGATGCCAGCCGGTCTGTCCATTTCCACTGCAAACTGGATTGCGGCAGCGACTTTCGGCGCCATCGACCCTGGTGGAAACCTCGCGCCGGATAACATCTCCGGAGCAATACGACCCAAGCTTCGAGCCTTCGGTGTCCCGTAATCCAGATAGACTGCGTCGACATCAGTTAGAAGAAGCAACATGTCGGCATTCAGCTGTCGCGCCAGGAGCGCACTGGCGGCATCCTTATCGATGACGGCCTCGATCCCGGTAAGTCCGCCGTCCGCCTGTTCGATCACAGGAATGCCGCCGCCACCGGTGCAGATGACGGTCACGCCGTGATTGACGAGCAACGCGATGGTTTTGGCCTCGATGATTGCCAAGGGTTTTGGCGACGCGACGACACGCCGCCAGCTTTCACCGTCGGGCGCGATTCTCCAGCCGCGCTCTCTGCCAAGCCGGCGGGCGGTCGGCGCGTCGTAAACCGGGCCGATGAACTTGGTCGGATGTGAAAAGGCGGGATCGCCTGCCTCCACCCGTGCCATCGTCAGCAAGGTTGCAATTGGATGGTTCTTCAGGACATTTCCGAGCTCCTGTTCGATCATATAGCCGATCATCCCCTCTGTTTCGGCACCGAGAACATCCAACGGAATACCATTGCCGTTGGAGGCTTCTGCCTGCAAGGCAAGGAGCCCAACCTGAGGGCCGTTGCCATGGGTGATGACCAGAGAGTGACCGGCAAGGATGAGTTCGGCCAAGGCAGCGACGGCAAGCCGGACATTCGCCCGCTGGTGTTCAGCCGTCATCGGCTCGCCGCGACGCAAAAGCGCGTTTCCTCCCAATGCTGCGACGATCAACATCTCAACTTCCGATCGTCGCAACGAGCAGCGCCTTGATCGTATGCATTCTGTTTTCGGCCTGATCGAAGACAATGGAGGCGTGGGACTCGAAAACCTGGTCCGTCACCTCCATGCAATCGATGCCGTATTCCTTGGCGATGCGGGCACCGACTTCCGTCTCGGTGTTGTGAAACGCCGGAAGACAATGCATGAATTTCACATAGGGATTTTCGGTCGCCTCCATCACCTGGGCGGTGACCCGGAAGGGAGAAAGAAGCCGGATGCGCTCCGCCCAAGCCGATTCATTCTCGCCCATTGAAAGCCAGACATCCGTGTAGATAAAATCGGCACCCAGCACTCCGGAGCCGACATGTTCCATCAAAGCGAACTTGCCACCGCTTTTCCAGGCTTGCGACTTCACATGATCGACAAAAGCTTGGTCCGGCCACAGGGCCGTCGGCGACACGAGACGAAAATCGATTCCGACCTTGGCAGCGCCGAGCGCCAGCGACATCGCCACATTGTCGCGCCCGTCGCCAAGGAAGGTCACGACCATGTCCGACAGGTGCTTGTGGGTGAATTCGCGCATCGTCATGAGATCCGCGAGAATTTGGGTCGGATGAGAAACATCGGTGAGCCCATTATAGACCGGCACGCCGGAATAGGTTTTCAGGGTCTCGACCGCACTCTGCGCGAAACCGCGATATTCGATGGCATCATAAATGCGGCCGAGAACACGCGCGGTATCTTTCATCGATTCCTTGTGGCCGATATGACTGCCGGTGGGACCCATGTAGGTGACGTGTGCACCCTGATCATAGGCTGCCACCTCGAACCCGGTTCGGGTGCGGGTCGAATCCTTTTCGAAGATCAGTGCGATATTCTTTCGCGTCAGGCGCGGCACCTCGTATCCGCCTAGTTTTGCGACCTTGAGATCGGCCGCAAGGCGCAGCAGGTGGCGAATCTCCTCGGCTTCCAGATCATCGAGGGACAGAACGCTGCGACCATGGAGATTGATAGGCATGACAAATTCCTCTGTAGCTAAAGGGGGGCGCGATCAATCGGGCACGTCATGCAGTGTCCGCCACCACGGCCACGGCTGAGTTCTGCCCCTTCGATGGTGATCACCTCGACGCCTGCGCGGCGCAGCAGCGTATTGGTGTAGACGTTGCGGTCGTAGGCGATGACGACGCCGGGCTCGACGGCGATCACATTGTTGCCGTCATCCCACTGCTCGCGCTCGGCTTCGTAGCGGTCGCCGCCAGTCGCAATGATACGCAAGCTCTTCAATCCAAGCGCTTGCGCAACCACGTCCGTAAATGGAGATGTCTCCTCCCGGGTGTCCACCGAACCTTCGACATCACCTGGTCGCAGCGAGAAGCTCCGCAACCGATCGACGACGGGAGGATACATCGTCACCAGATCCCGGTCGCAAAAGGTAAAGACGGTATCCAGATGCATGAAGCTGCGATCGCGCGGCATCAGCGCCGCGATAATGCGTTTTGCGATACCAGCCGCAAAAAGACTTCGGGCCAGCGCGCCGACCGCCTGCGGGGTGGTGCGTTCACCCATCCCGATCAGGACGACCCCGTCGCCAACTGGCATCACGTCCCCACCTTCAAGACTGGTTCCGGTGACCGGGTTCTCAGGCGAGACGAATGTGAAGTCGGCGGCGTCGAAGCGAGGATGAAAACGATAGATCGCCTCGACATTTGCAGCCTCTGGCCGTCGCGCCTGCCAATACATGGCATTGACCGAAACGCCACCATAGATCCAGCAGGAACTGTCGCGGGTAAAGAGCTGGTTCGGCAGCGGCGGTAGCACGAAATCCTGCGGTGCCAGCGTGCGTCCGGTCAGCCCGAGGGGTTCGAATGGCAATTCGGCACGAGCAATGCCGCCGACGAGGTAGGTTGCCAGATGATCCGCCGGCATCTCGTTCAGCCAGCCGCGCAGTTCATCGACCATGTCACCTCCGACAACCGCGGATTCGACGCGGCGATCAAGCAGCCAGCGGCGCGCCTTGGGCAAAGCCATCGTTTCCGTGAGCAATTCGCCCAACGACCGCACAACCACGCCGCGTTCGCGCAAGGCATCAACGAAGATGTCGTGCTCCTGCCGGGCACGCTTGACCCACAGCACGTCGTCGAAAAGCAAGGCCTTGCAATTGTCCGGTGTCAGGCGCTGCAGGCTTAGGTCAGGGCGGTGAACCATGACTTCGCGAAGACGACCAACTTCCGAATGAACCCCAAGAATATTCATGACGCTGATCCCTGTTAAAACGGGCTGACAATGCCGGCCCACATTTCGTAGGCAGCAAGGAAGGCTACCGCGACAAGCGCGACGGCCAGGAGCGCCTCGAACGGCTGGAAGGGTCTTTGCCCCGCTTCTCGACGCGCAAGAAAAAAGAACAGAATGCCCGGCGCATAGAGGATCGCACACATGAACAGGTAAGCCGGGCCGGCGGCATAGACGAGCCACAGCCCGTAAAGCGTTGCCAGAAGCCCGACCAGCATCGGAGCTGTTCGCTGTTCGTCCGGTGCATAGCCTTCTCCGGTTATGGCCAGCTTTGCGGCATAGGCGCCCGAGAAGATGTAGGGCACGAGGATCGCCGTTGATGCGATGGAAAACAACGCCTGATAGGTGCTGTGTGCGTAGAGGGTAACGACAAGGAACGCCTGGACGAGAAGATTGGTGATCAGGAGCGAGGCCCATGGGACGCCCCGTTCACTTTCCGAGGCGAGGAATTTCGGCATGGTCCCGTCCTTCGCCGCCGCGAAGGGAATCTCGGCTGCCAGAAGCGTCCAACTCAGAAAGGCACCGATCACCGAGATGACAAGCGCGATGTTGATGAGAGCCGCACCCCAGGGACCGACCACCACCTCAAGTACCCCGGCCATGGAAGGATTTTTCAGGGCGGCAAGTTCAGGTTGGTTCAGAATGCCAAGCGAAAGCAGGGACACGAGCGCGTAGAAAGCAAGGCAGGTGAAAAAGCCAAGGACCGTTGCCGTCGCAATGTCGCGCCGGCGCTCGGCGCGGGCGGAGAACACGCTGGCGCCTTCTATGCCGATGAACACCCAGAGCGTGACCAGCATGGTGCTCTTGACCTGCGTGGTGATCGAGCCGAGGCTTGCGTTGCCCAGACCGGTAAAATCGAGCGAGAAGACGTTCAGCTTGAAGGCGACGACGCCGACGCCGATGAACAATAGAATCGGTGCGATTTTTGCGACGGTGACGATAAGGTTCACGACCGCCGCTTCGCGAATGCCCGCCAGCACAATAGCATGAATCAACCACAGCAAGATGGACGCACCAAGCACGGCCTGCCAGGTGTTTCCGTCGCCGAAGGACGGAAAGAAATAGGACAGCGCGCTGAAGACGATAACCGCATAGGAGACATTGCCGATCCATGCGCTCAGCCAGTAGCCCCATGCACTGTTGAAGCCGATATATGGACCGAACCCGGCTTTTGCATAGGCATAGGGGCCGACGTTAAGGTCTGGTTTGCGGGTGGCCAGGGACTGATATACGAAGACCAGCGCCAGCATGCCGATCGCCGTAATCCCCCAGCCGATTGCGATGGCCAACGGGCCGGCGCCTGCCGCCATGTTCTGCGGCAGGCTGAAGACGCCGGAGCCGATCATCGAGCCGATGACTAACGCCGTTAACGAACCCAGCCGCAATTTCCTGCTAACCGCCACCGGCTCGGTCGAGGTGACAAGCTTTATGCCGATCGAAGTCATCGTCTTCTCCCAAGGATCGAAAATATCTATGGGAGACACTGGACACCGGGTGGCGGCGACAAACCTTGATCCTGGTCAAGACGGTTGTAATTTTTCGCAGGCTTGGACACAGCACCGCTAGAATATTGGCCGACGATCCCGGAGTTGGCCGCAGCCACAATGCGGCGTCACCGGCCGTCCGTCTGGCTGACAGTACCTTGCGCGCCCGGGCAATGCAGTCTCTCCAGACGTTCCAGGAAGGGACGTTGACCGCCGACGATCTTTTGGCCCGCCTCGGAAAGGGTGAACCATTCGGCACGATCGATCTCGGGGAAGGACTCGAAGCGTCCGCTTCGTGGCGGCCACTCGATTTCAAACAGGTTGCTGTGCAAGCAGGATGTGTCGAATACCCCCTCAAGGGCAAAGGCGGTGACGGTCTTTCCGCTCTTCTGGCGCAATTCGCCAAGAGGCTGCAGCGCACCTTCAGGCGCGGAACCTGTTTCCTCGGCGAATTCCCGTCGAGCGGCCGCTTCAGGTGCCTCAGCGTCACTGTATTCGCCCTTGGGAATGGACCACGCGCCGTCATCACGTTGGCGCCAGAATGGGCCGCCTGGATGGACAAGCAGAACCAAAATACCGTCCTGCGCCTTTTTATACATTAGGATGCCGGCGCTCTTCTTCATGTCCGATCGTTCCTACGAATGGAACCCCATTTGTCTTTGCCTTGTCTCCAAGATTTTGGCCTCTCGACGGCGATCAAATGCAAGGAAAAAACGGATACGACGCCCAAGTTGGCCAACCGGCGACATGTCCCAACCCGTGACTTCGGAAGCAAGTCGTGAAACGGTGGACAATCGCATTGTCATCTCTGGCCGGGATCAAGGCAAAGGGGCAAGCCCGCGGCCGTCTGAGCGGCATATGGACTCGACCAACCAATGACGGCGATCAACCATGTGCAGATGATGAACACCGACGGTCATCGCCCAAAATCTCGCCGCAGCACGACGATCGTAGGATCGTCTTTGTCGTCATGGGCCTGGAAAGCCATGTCGCGCTCCAACTCGATTGCGGCATGGTTTTCGCGGCTTTCTATGGATTCGATGCTTTTGAAATTATGTCGTTCCGCATAGCGGCAGATGTGCGCGAGCATTTCCCAACTTATACCCTGATGCTTGTAGTCTTCACGAATGGTCAGCGCGACCTCTCCGCGTTGAGCATCCTTGCCGACCGCCAGCATTGCCACCGCCAGCAAAGTCTGATCCGGTGAAAAGGCAAGGAAGTTGACGCGCTTGGCATCGCCAGCGCTTGTCATTTCAACGAGCCTTTCATGAGAAACGGATTTCATTCCGGATAGGAAACGAAATCTGACGTCCTCTGGTGTCACATGATTGAAAAAATCAGCGACAATTGCTTCATCCTTCGGCTCGGCGCCCCGAACGTGAAAGTGAAATCCGCTACGCGTGGTCAGGTCACCCTTGGTATCTTCGATTTCCATCATGCTTCTCCTTCAGGTCCGCGGAACAACTGCTCGCTGCGGCCGAGACGCAGGGAGTAATGCATTTATTATAGCAGTTAGGATCCATTGACTTTGACTCAACTCAAGGCACGCGCATTTTCCGGAGCGGGGATGTAGCGTGACCGCCAGCGGTTTGGCGGCAGTGCGGATGATGATGCTGAACCAGGAGGCTATTACGGCTGCTGCAGTAGGCCAAACCGTCACAAGCAATCGTGATAGGGTCCTCCGGAACGGTAGATGCCATGGTCCCCAATCTCCGCGAAATCCAGGTTGCCCAAGCGCGTTTGTATTCGATTTTGGGAAATGGCGAGATGGCCGAGGACCACGGTCATGTCGGATTGACCCTGCGCAGCCATCCGCTTTCCTTCCTGAGCGCGGATCTGGGGAGGGGCCGTATCGTCACCTGTCGCAAGGCGATGCAGGCCAGCGATGGCACATGGCTCTCGAGGCTGCGGGGCCCTTGTGCTTGTTCGCTAGCGGCCCGGTTCGAACCGCACTCGAGAAGCGTTGGTCGCGAAAACGAGGCTTCGCCTACCCGAGTTCAGATCTCATATTTTTTGCTCGCCCATGCTGTCGTTTGTGGGCGTGGCGGCGGTGGTGGTGCTTTGGCCAGTTCCTCAATAAAGAGTGCAAGCGGGCGGATATTCTCGTTCTGGCTGGCCTCCTCAAGACATGACATATACCTGTCGCGTTGATCGACAGGTACTACCGTCCAAGGTAGTCCGGCTTCAGCCAGCAGTGCGTTCATGAGGAAGCGACCTGAGCGTCCATTTCCATCTGGAAAGGGGTGAATGTAGGTGAAGAGGAAAGGGGCAACAATAGCCTTGGCCCGTGGATCGGATTCATCCTCGATGCACTCGAACAGAGCGTCCATGGCATCAGCTATCGCATGCGGTGGTAGGGGGACATGAGAGGAACCCCGCAGATACACATTGTGACTCCTATAACCCGCGAGCTTGTACGCTTCTATGATGCCAGCTTGTACTGATGGCCGGAACATCTCCCTGAACCAGTCCTGATGTCGGTGCGATAGAAGAGGTCCCGATGGTTCTCCCTCAAGGATCGACCGGATATCCTTTCTTACCTCTTCGTACGCGAGGCGGTAGCCTTTCGCAGCCAAGGCGTTCCGGGCATCGGCATCCCCTGCATGCTCTTCGGGGTTCCAGGTACCCGACTGAACCCACTCAATGAGTTCTTCCGACACCTGATAACCTTCGATTGAAAGGGAATTCAGCGCATCCGCGACATATCGTTCTTCGATCTCCTCCATGTAGGCGTCGATGTCGTTGAAACGCGTGCCTTCTATATCGATGCTGTCCAGAGCATCCCGGCTCATTTTCGCCCACAGATTCTTGATGCGGGTGGCCGCAGGTGTCGCCGCTCTTCGTTCGTCAAGCAGAGCGTGGCCACTGTCGTCAAATGGGTCGTCTTCGTGAACGACATATCCGGCCGCGCTCATCGTTGACAGGATGCTATCGGCGTCGCGGATCCTTCCAAGATGGCGCAGGGCACCGGCTATCCTTCCGGCCATGGTGCTTCTTGCGCCGGAAAGGAGAACGCGAAGAAGCGATGCAGAACCGCGAATAGACCCCATGACGGCGATCATGTCGGTCGGTATTGCGGTCCAGCTATTCTTTGCACTGTTGATGATCGCCTCTTCCTTGGTGAGCACCCGGACACCATTGTGAACGACAGATTGGTCGGGTTGTGGAACCCGCAACAAGTAAAGGGACGTTCCGCCCGGCATTGGAAGAACCTGATTATTGGCTGCAGGACTGCGAACGACAATCTGCGGCGCGACAGACCAGTTTTCGGCCCACAAAGTCACCGACGTTTCCGGCGAGAAGCACCAATCGCTTCCGAAGCGATCGTCAAGATAGCTCCGTACGAATTCCCAGTAGACGGTGCTCCACTCGGAGTCGATCCGACGCCTATCGGAAGGTCGGGAATTAACCGCGAGCCACCCGCGCATTATCTCTTCCACAAATCCCGCCTTGGCGAGACGCTCGCGATGAACCCTGCTCAAGAGGTCGCTCTTCAGAACTGATCGAGCCCCTTGTTCGGTTGCACCTCGAAGCTCCCGAAGCGATGAGGCAAGCAAGTCATTTGGCGGGCGTCCTGACATTTCGCAAATCCTACAGGTGCGACGACGGCACTAATCCGGGGCTTTGCGCCAACACTAATTAGACGTATTTGTCTCGCACTAATTTGCTGTATTTGCAACACACTAATTAGACGCAGGCATCACGCAAGGCTCAATAGCTGCGAACCAATTGAAGCGATGTTGGCGAAGACCGATCTCTGCCTGCTTTTTCACCGACAGGAAGTCTGGTGGCAGTTGCTACCTAATTCCGCATAGTTCTTGGAAGCCCGCGCCGTGATGGCTCCGACATGGCATTCCGCGAGGGTGCGCACCGGAATAGGAGATCCTCGATGAAGCCGCGTGGGATCCCGAGGCTGGACAAACGTGATAAACACACTTTGGGGCGCGCCCCGACTACCATTAACTACATGAATTTGCTGGCAAATCCATAGCATGAGTGGGGTCATCATCGGCGCCGATCATGACCCCACCCAATTGTCATTTTCTGTCTGTAGATCAAAGCCTTAGACTCACGTCACGAGGGGTCAGCCTCGGCTCCGACTCACAGTCTACCGGACGGTGAGAACAGAGACCGACGTCTTTCCCTCCAGGCGCCTATCGGAACCGTCTGATGTCTGAAGTGTTACCCCGCCATCGAAAGGAGTCGACCATGCCGTTTCCCTCGCCAACAACCGAAGACCCACGACAGCGCTTCGAAGAATTGAAGGTCGCCGCAAGGGCTGTATTGGAAGAGATCATCGCCTCCGCAAACGAAGCTGGATGGGGCACTCAGGAGATCGCTGTCGCGCTAAGCGAGGCAGCTCAGTCTCTCAAGGATGACAACACCGTCGATCCCGATCCGGCCGACGAACCGCCAGTGCCAGACGCCGTTCGCGAGCAGATCGGCCATGGCGAGCAGTTTGATTAGATTTGCCGCTCTCATTACACCAATTCGTTGGCTTGAACTATAAGGTTCTAGCATGACAGAGTACGGCGGACTCAGACAGGAGATCGCTACACGTGCCGACGCGGCCGATGCCGATCCCGAAAGGGCGGCAGGCCTCAAGTCTTTGGCAGCGCAGCTTTGGGCCAACTTCGACGAGTTCACGGTCGAGGAACTGGAGGATACGGACGGTCGCGATCCGGGGGGGTTGACCAGCCGCGGGCATGCCGGAGGGAACAAATTCCTCTCTCATAGCTCGACGGCATGGAGGAGAACCACGATGGCCAACGATCAATGGCACATGCCCGTCGTTCTGGAGCTACATGCGGTCGGACAATACCGAACAATCTCCTGCAACGCTGAGGCCTCGACTGTCTTTGGGATAGATGGCCAGGCGAAGACGATCGCGCGTACAGCGATGCGCTTCTGGTCTGTCTAGCAACGCTGGATGGAAGGACGACACGCGAAATGGCCCATCAAGCCTTTGTCGAGGCGGCGCGGGGTGCTGGCATTTGCAACCAATCCGCTTCAGAATGCTGACGGTCAGTGAGACGATGCCGCGGCTGAAACGCGCGCGCAAGGCGTCACCGCTCGCCGGTTTGCCAGCGTTACACCTATCCACATATCCTCTCGTACTCGCCATGTCGTATCGCCGCGCCAGCCGTAGACGCGATTATAGCCAACGTCGCAATCGTCGGCGACCGTCAGGGCGAATAATGGCTAAACACAAAATCCTTCGAGCGGTCCAGTTTGGTGTGACACGCAAAACACGATTTCAAAAGCGGTTCGCTCTGGTTCGCGACGCCATTTTCGAACTGCCCATAACCCCAGCCGCCGCTATCCGCGAACTTTTTTGAGTCTTTCACACTGATCTGCACGTTCGTCGGGTCACCCGCCACAAAGGATTGCGGCGCCGGGAATACGGCGTCATTCTCGGGAGACGATTTGTAGACGTATGCCAGGCGAGCGATTACCGCTCCATCCGGAAACGGCCGAGTGCCTTCGCGAAAAGCCTTCACCGCGACGTCGTTTCCCAAGATCGCGCGGATGTCGTTGTTCTTTCCGGCTTCGTGGGCGACCGCTATGACCCGCCAGTCGCGATATCCTTCGGGAAGGTTGACTCCGTAGATCGGCGATGCGTTCTCGCTCGCAGCACGGGCAACGACAAGGGAGAGGCAGATCACAGCAATGCCTGACGGCACGATCCAGAAAGCAGTTATTTTCCGCATTTTCACCCTCCAGATTACACTTATCTGGCTTGCCGCTCCGTACGCCAGACGACTTCTTGGAACCCGCGAACGCGTGGACCAATTTATTAAGGCGACCGCAGACGATATTTCGAATTCGTGCGATGACGGAACTCGCACTAAAGCGGACGCGGTAGCGCGGCATCGTACTCTTTCGATAACCATCCACCAAAGAAAGGCCGATGATGGGTTCAAAGTATAGTAACCCATTGAAGGAACAGCGTCGTGCCGAGCAAAGTTTTCCAAACCGTCAAGCATCGTCACCGATGGCCGTGCGGGCGCAGACATCGTTGTCTGCAGACCGGTGTCGGACGCGGGATGCCGAGCGCTGAAACGCGTTCGGAACTGGCTTTCCTCGGCCCTCAGGATTAGCATCCCGGCATGTGATCGCGGAGCAGTCGCATCGATGAACGATGTCTCGCATGACTGGAAAGGAACATGGCCGGATCATCAACGTGATCAGCGAGGATTGCGGCTCCCACTCCGTGGTTGTCCGGGTCGAGGACAATGGCAAAGGTCTCGACACCATTGCATCAGAGCGCATTTTCGAAGCATTCTTTTCGACCAAGCCGGAGGGGGCCGGCATGGGTCTGGCGATCTGCAGGTCTATCATCGAGTCGCATGGTGGGACGCGGGCGGCACGGTCGCTGGCGTCTGGAGGATCGGCGTTCAAATTCGCGGTGCCGTACGCAAGGGGGGCAAATGAACCAGAAGCAACGTGAGGACGTTTCCCCGCAGGTCGTCGTCATTGAAGACGACGTCGGCGTACGCGAGTCCCTTGTCGGTCTGCTGAAGTCCATGAAGTTCAACGTGACCGCATTTTCGTCGGCGACCGAGTTCTCGACGAAGGGCCAATTGGGGTCTGTCGGCTGCATGATCCTGGACGTGCGGCTCCCCGGCCAGAGCGGCATTGAATTCTACGAAGAGGTACGATCCCGTGGTTTCCACAGGCCGGTGATCTTCATGAGCGGCCATGCCGACGTTCCGATCGCCGTGCGGGCGATGAAGGCAGGCGCGGTGGAGTTCCTGACGAAACCGGTGCGCGAGCAGGATCTCCTGGACGCCGTCCACTCTGCGATGAAACGGGACAGCCGCTCGACGATGAAGGAGGAGGCGGCAGCGAGTGCGCGAGCCGACTTCGAAACACTGACGAAACGTGAGCAGGAAGTTCTGATCCGGGTGGTGGAGGGACAGCGCAACAAGCAGATCTCCACGGCCTTGGGGATTTCCGAGGCGACAGTTAAACTGCACCGCGGGAATGTGATGCAGAAGATGCATGTCCAGTCCCTTCCGGAACTGGTGCGCCATTACGATTTGCTCGAGTCGGCAGAGCAGACGAACACCTCTACTAAAGGCTAGTTTTAATAGAATATTTCCAGACGTTAGTCGCATTGCGAGCGCTCAACCCCGGCCATAGGATTACAGCGATTGGATCGATTGATGGTTGATGCGCCGAAGACCTCCCTAGTGGTTTGCGTCGAGGATGACGAGCCCGTCCGTGACGCGCTCAGAGGGCTGCTGCGCGCCAACGGCATGCGGGTTGCCGCCTTCGCGTCGGCCGAAGAATTCCTCGCGTCGACGGAGTTGCGGACCGCGGCTTGCCTGGTCACCGACATCCAGCTCGGCGGTATTTCGGGACTGGACTTGCTGGACAAGCTGTCCGGGATGACTAGACGGATTCCGTCAATTCTTATCACCGCCCACTCCGATCTCGCGGTCGGCGACCGTGCCAGAAATTCAGGGGCGCTAAGGATCTTCTTGAAACCTGTCAATCCGACGGACTTGCTGGAGGCGATCAGGAACGCTTTGGCGAGCGGTCCTGCTCCAACTGCGTGAGAGCATTCATGCCACCGATTGCCGCACCAGATCCGACCGTACCTCACGACAACTAACTAGACTTCATCAACCCTCCGGCAGAAAATGGCGGAGCGTTGAGAGCCGTCGCACGGATCATCGAAGCAATCGAGCCAAGGGGCGCGCGATGACGACGCCTGGCGCCTCGGGCCAGACGGCTCGGCCTATCAAGGGTCCTTCACCGCTGATTGCCATTGAAGACGAGCCGGGGCCGAAGCTTGTCGTCGATCTGCCGCTGCCCGAGCCATTGTCCCACGGACTTGTCTTCATCCAGTATCGGGCGGAGAACATCTGCATAGTCTCCGTTTTTGGAGGAGGCGCGCTGCAGGTCTCGCCCTGCGTCGGATGCGTGCACGTGACGGTCGATGATCTTCCATGGCACTTCATCGATAAGAGCGGCGAGACGCTAACTATCGTCGGTCTTGCGGCCGGCCGGCATAAGGTGCTCTTGGAATAGGCGGATCCGAAGCATCATGTGATCACGGAGCAGGCGGTCACCTTCCTGGCGCAGGAGAAGAGATAGCCGATAGGATTCGAGCTCTCAAGGCGATCGCAGGCGGAACGTGCTGCCCCAAGTAAGGTCTGCCCCAATCAGGCCACGATCGCCGAAAACATGCCCTCGCACACCCTGTCGTGAGAGCATGTTCTATTGCGAATAGGGAGGCGAATGTAATGACAGATTCCTGGATGGCGGGATTGCCGCCCTCCAGGGAGGTGCCTCGTTCAGGCGGCTTCGCGTTCGACTTTCGGGAAGTCGACGTCGGTCATGAAGACCTCGTTCATGTAGTTCGTGAAGGTGTTCGCCGCGACGTGCGCGACAATCTCCAGAAGCTCGCCGTCATCGAAGCCGGCCGCCTTCAGTCCTTCCACTTCCTGTTCGGAAACACCGCCTCTGGCTTCTGCAACCCTGACCGCGAACTTCACCGCGGCGTCGGCCCTTCCCTCGGAGGATCCGCCCCGGCGGGCCGCTGCAATCTCCTCGAGACTGAGCTTGGTCACGTGGGTGCCGGTGTAAGTGTGGGCGGCGAGGCAATACTCGCAGCCGTTCTTCTGAGCGATCGCCAACGCGATGCGCTCGCGGATCTTTTTGTCGAGCTTGCCCTTGCCGAGCGCTCCGTTGAGGCCTGCGTAAGCTTCCAGCACGGCGGGGCTGGTCGACATCATGCGGAACACGTTGGGCAGTGCGCCGATCTGCTTCTTGATCGCCTCCAGCGTCGGCTTGGAAGCTTCAGGCGCCGCGTCGAGTGTCGCGGGAATTGGAATTCGTGTCATTTTGGATCTCTTTTGTTGCTTCGGTTGCTGTAGTCGGGCCGCCCCGGTGCGGGTCTTCAATGCAGTGCGTGCGGAAGGAATCCCTTAGGCTGTCCCGGCAGGTGTTCGATAACAACGACGCCGTCAGCCATTTGCTCGCGGCTTTGCGCCATTACGGCGGACCGACGGGACTTCCGCCATTTTCGCGGCGTGACTGCGGTGATCCTCTTGAAGACCGTCGTGAAATGCGGCTGGTTCTGGAACCCCGTCTGCAAGGCGATCTCGACGAGAGCCAGATCGGTGCCAATGAGTAGCCTTGCCGCGGCCTGGATTCGCATCCGTAGAAGGAACTCGTGAGCGCTCATCGAGGTGGCCGCTTTGAACGTGGCTGCGAAATGCGCTCGCGAGAAGCCCGCGACGTCGGCGAGTTCCTCCAGCGACATCCTCCGGTCGAGACGAGATTCGGCGTAGCGTCTGACGCGGCTCAGTCGCCATGCCGAAAGGGGATGGACACGCGGCAGCGATCGATAGTGTTCGAACGCCAACCGCGAGAAGTCCTTGGTGAGTTCGCCTCTTCGCGCCGGCGAGCTTTCACAAATCTCGCCTATCAGGTCCCTTAATCGGACATCGCGGATGTTGAACCTTCCCCCCACAACGGAGCAGGGGCCTCGAAAGGGCTCTCGCAGAAAGGTGAGCACATAGAGACACGCATCGGACTGAAGTTCGACGGCGATCGGATCCGGGCCTTCCACGAAGGTGAGGCTGTCCTCGACCATCAGCCCCTGAAACAGGACACGCCCTTTTTGCTCAAGGCGTAGCTCGGAATCGCGGGCCGCGACGACGAACGTCCCGACGCCGGAACCCAGCGAGGTGGTGATCGCCCGGTTTCCGTTCTCGCGTGTCAGCTTTGCAAGAGAAACGTTCGGGTCGGCGACGCTGTAGTGCTCGACGTGCAGGCAGTCGTCGACGGCTTCGAAGACGCGACGCATCCCGCCTAAGCTCACCTTGATTGCGATATCGGTCTGCATCTGCTGCTCCTCATCGGAAGGGCGCGAATTAGTGGATGGTCGTGGCGTTACTTGTCGGCGGCGGCCCGCTCGATCATTGCGGACACGAGATCGGGATGGGAGATCATCACCACATGCGACGCGCCGTTCACGCCAACCGTTTCCTTTGCGCCAGCCCGCTTCGCCATGAACTCGTGGAGCTCAGTTGGGATGTTTTTGTCAGCGGTGCCGTAGATGAAATGCGAGGGCAGCTTCTTCCAGGATGGATCGCCGGAAGGATCGTTCAGGGCCTCAGCCGTAACCGGACGCTGTTCCGCGCCCATGAGCGCTGCTTCCTGCTCCGGAACGTCTGCGGCAAACTGCTTCCAGAACTTGCTCTGCAGGATGTAGAGATCGTGCTTTCCATCGGACTGCACTACGGGCGGCGCCAAGGCGTCCCCGAGTGTGCCGGTTGGGAACTTCTTGCCCAGGCCGCTGGCGCTCTCTCCAGTGTCCGGCGCGAGTCCTGAGACGAAGACCAGGGACTTGACGTTCATGCCTTCGACCGCGACGTCGGTGATGACCGAGCCGCCGTACGAGTGACCGACGAGGACGACGGGGCCGTCAATGGACTTCAGGACTGCCAAGACGTAATCGGCGTCGTATTTCAGTCCTCGTAGCGGGTTAGCGACTGCGACGACAGGATAGCCGTCCGTCAGCAGCTTGGCGGCGACGCCGTCCCAGCTCGCGGACTCCGCGAAGGCTCCGTGGACAAGGACGATCGTCGGCTTCGACTCCGCCATCGCGCTCTGGCTTAAGATGAGAGCCGCGACCATTACTGAACTCGACAGCCACTTGTTCATGCGAAGAACCTCACGGTGGGCGCGTGCAGCAGTGCGCATGCGCGCTCGGTTTATCTTCCAGTGAGGCTACCACGCGGCGCCGTCCAATGGTGTGAGTTGTCGAGATGGCGTGTGAGATTCAGTTGGCCGCTGGATCTGCTTTCGGTTTCGGGTCAGATATACCGTGAAGGCTAAAATTGATGCCACAATGGACGAAGGCGGCCCTCGCGGCCGCCTTGAGTTTAAACGTCAATGTTCGGTCGTGCTTATACGGCGTTTATCGCTATATCCACCGCCGATAACAGATCCTGATGCCGAACAGGCTTCGTCAGGAACTCGACCGCGCCCGCCTTCATCGCGCGCACCGACATCTGGATGTCCGCATGGCCACTGATGAAGATGATCGAGTATCGTATTCCAGTCTTCAGGAGGTCGGCCTGAAAGTCCAAGCCGCTTCTGCCGGGCAGGCAGACGTCGAGGATGAGACAATCGGGTTGAGGTGCGTCCCCGCTCTCTTGGTATTCCTTGACGGATTCAAAGGATGCGACGCAAAAGCCGACCGATCGCAGCAGTGTTGAAATAGAGCGCCGGACGCTCTCGTCATCCTCGATCAGCACGATGTAGGGTGCCGCGACCTTCATTGCCGCAGGCTTGCCTATCTGCGAAATTGTCGTCGATCTTGTCGCGTCGAACGGCGCCCTGTCCTCGGGTAGCACGTCGTCCCTGATCAGCATGTAGCCTCTTCTGACGATCGTCTTGATGATGTTGCCTTGACTACCCAACGCCCGCCTCAAGGACTTCACCTGGAAGCGGAGATTGCATTCCTCGACCACCATCGACGGCCACACCTCGTTCAGGATCTCGTCCTTGCTGACGATCCTGCCGTTGGACCTGAGCAGAACCATCAGAAGATCGAAAGCCCGCCCGCCAATTTCCTGCGGGCGCCCGTCCAGCAAAAGCTGCCGGGAATGCGGGACTGCGCAGAACCTGCCAAAGCGGATCGCGTCGTTATAGGATTCGCGGCGCCTCGCCTCTCTGGAAGGGTGAGGCAGGTATGGGTCTGCTGGGTTCGTTTGTTCGAGCGTATCGGCGAATTGGACTTGCATGGCTGACTTCTCCGTCGGCTGCAATTGTTCGTCGCGCTGCTGAAGATCGAACTCTTACAAATCTGGCCCCGCTAGCGGGAGGCGATCTTCAATTGGGTGCGAGTGGGAAGAGCCTAGCTCCGGCCCGGCACGCGAACAATCCGACCAATGGCCAGCCCGACCCCGACAACGTCGTGATGAACTAGACCAAGGTCTAGGAATTCGAACGATTTGGCGATGTCGTTTGGCACGACGCCTCACGCAAACTCACAACGGCTTACGACAACTAGCTCGTCGTTTCCGCTCGCTGAGAGTAGCAATTAAGGAGAAATCAGCGACGCAACGAGCAGTCGCACTCGCGTCCTCATTCGAAAAACCGGAGGCTGAAATGAACAGATCGATCCTAGGCAGGAGCGCATTGGCCATCGCGATCGCGTTGTCCGCGTCGGCGACGTTGCCGGCCACGTCCTATGCTGCGAAGAAGGTCGTCGCCGCCCACAAGCTAATAGTGCCACAGGTGACCTATCACACGGTGGACGTCGATGGGACGAGCATCTTTTACCGTGAGGCCGGCCCCGCCGACGCTCCCGTCGTACTTCTGCTTCATGGGTTCCCGACGTCGTCCCACATGTTCAGGAACTTGATCCCGATCCTCGCCGACAAGTATCACGTGATCGCGCCGGACTACCCGGGATTCGGCCAGAGCGCCGCGCCCGACCATACAAAGTTCGCCTACACGTTCCAGCACTACGCGGACATCGTCGACGGTCTTCTTGGCAAGCTGGATGTCAAGGAATACGCGATGTATGTGATGGACTATGGTGCTCCGGTCGGATACCGCCTCGCGCTCAAGCATCCCGACCGCGTGACGGCGCTGATCGTCCAGAACGGCAATGCCTACGAAGAGGGGCTCAAGGAGTTCTGGGACCCGATCAAGGCGTACTGGAAACACGACACCCCAGAAAACCGCCAGGCCTTGATGGTGCTCTTCAAGCCCGAGACGACCAAGTTCCAGTACATGGACGGGATGAGCGACCTCGCGCACATCGATCCCGACAACTGGGGTCACGATCAGCCGTTGCTTGATCGCCCTGGGAATAACGACATTCAGCTAGACCTCTTCCACGACTACGGCACGAACGTCCCGCTCTATCCGGAATTCCAGAAATTCTTCCGGGACAAGAAGCCGCCGACCCTGATCGTCTGGGGCAAGAACGACAAGATCTTCCCGGCCGACGGCGCGTCGCCCTACCTTCGCGACCTGCCGCATGCCGAGATGCACCTTCTCGACACCGGGCACTTCGCCCTGGAGGACAAGCTTCCGGAGATGGCCCCGCTCATTCACGACTTCCTCGATCGAAAACTGAGCCGGGACTAGATCGAGGCTTGGCCACCACGCACGCCTCCCTGCGTGGTGGCGCCCATCCACCGCGACTGTCCAAACAGATGGAGCCGGAAATGAACAAGCACGATTACGCACTATCGAGACGTGGTTTCTGCCTTTGCTGCCTCGGTGGCGCGACGTTCGCGGCCACGGGCGGCTGGCTTTCGCCAGCGGAATCGTTCGCGGCCGCCAAAAGTCTTGTCGTCCAGATCCGCGAGGCCGCGGCGGCGGCGGACATCACCACGACTAAGCTTCGTGGCGGCATCAGCGCTTTTTCGGGTTCCGGCGGTAACATGGGCGTCCTGGTCGGAGATGACGGAAAGCTCCTTGTCGACGCAGGGATCACGGCGACGCGCCCCAAGATCGAGAAGGCGCTGGCCGATCTCGGTCTGCAGCCGATCAAGCACCTCATCAATTCGCATTGGCACTTCGACCACACCGACGGCAACGAATGGCTCAATTCGGAAGGCGCCATGATCACGGCCCACCCGAATTCATTGAAGCATCTGACGGTCGCCACTCGAGTCTTCGACTGGGATTTCGACTTCCCAGCCTCGCCGAAGGGCGCGCTGCCGACGATGCTGATGAAGGGCGACGAGGAGACGTTGAAGCTCAACGGTCAGACGATCGCGCTGAAGTACTACGGTCCCGCCCACACCGACAGCGACATCTCGGTGTTCTTCCAGGAGGCGAACGTCGTGCACGTCGCCGACACCTTCTGGAATGGCGTCTATCCCTTCATCGACTATTCGACGGGTGGCAGCATCGACGGGCAGATCCAGGCCGCCGAGGCCAACGTCAAGATGGTCGACGACCAGACGATCGTCATCCCTGGGCATGGCGAGATCGGCAACAAGAAGGACCTGATCGCCTGGCGGGACATGCTCGTCGGCATCCGGGAGAACGTCGCCAAGCTGAAGAAGGATGGCCGGACCGTGGATGAGACGATCGCCGCGAAACCCACGGCGAAATGGGACCCGGTCTTCGGCAACTGGGCGATCTCTCCGGCACTATTCACCCGCCTTGCCTACGAAGGCGTGTAAGTGGAAACTCCTCGCGGCGGCGTGGATCGCCGATCCTATAGGGAGGGCAGGCGGCCGTGGATACCGAAAGACATTTCTCGAGCGACGTCGCCTTCTCACGATCCGTGAAGGAGATCCAGGAGCGGAAGGGCTCTCGCAAATCCTACGCCCGCGTCGAGGAGCGCGGCGGATGGGCGACCGCGATCACGCCCGATCTCAAAGACTTCATTGAAAAGCAGATCAGCATCTTCATGGCGACCGCCAACAAGGAATGCCAGCCGTATATCCAGCACCGGGGCGGGCCACCAGGGTTCCTCCATGTGATCGACGAAACCACGCTGGGATTCGCGGACTATATCGGCAACCGGCAGTACATCACTCAGGGAAATCTTGCCGACAATGATAAGGCTCAGCTTTTTCTGATCGACTACGGAAGCCGAACGCGCATCAAGATCTGGGGAACGGCCAAGGTGGTCGAAAACGACCCGGCGCTCCTCGAGCAGTTGACGCCGAAGGGATATCAAGCCAGACCCGAGCAGGTGATCCTCTTCCATGTCGAAGCCTGGGACGCGAACTGCCCGCAGCATATTCCGCTCCGGTTCGAGGCCGACGAAGTTCTGAAGGCGATCGAAAGCAGGGACGCGAGGATCAAGGAACTGGAGGCGGAGATCGCCACACTAAAATCTGCGGCGTCTGCTGGCGTTTAATAGTTGAACTCGAAAGGATTCAGACATGACTCGTCCGCCGTTGCCTCCCTTAACCCTGCGGTGCGCGATCGAGAAAGTGCGGCTGGCGGAGGACGGCTAGAATATACGAATTGAATGGGCGCCTCCATCTCTCGTACACAAGCTTTGATCCGCCCGGTTATTCAGGAGTTGCACATTGCTCTTGCGAGGATAGCGGAGGTGGCAGGGTGAAGCTGAATGTGCTCCCCTTGCCCTTTTCAGTCGCGACCCAGATATGGCCCCCGTGCGCCTCGATGATGGATCGGCAAATCGAGAGCCCCATTCCGATGCCGGTCGCTTTGGTGGTGAAGAAGGCCTCGAACGCCCTTTCCGCAGTATCCGGATCAAGACCTACGCCGCTGTCCGAAACGCTCACCTGGATCATTCCTTCGCACCGCCTCGTGACGACGTGGAGCACTCGCCGCTGGCCTTCCAACGCTGCCATTGCGTCCGCGCCGTTCATGACCAGATTGATCAGGACTTGCTGGAGTTGGATCCGATCCCCGTTGACCGCATCCGCTGCACCCTCATAAACGGTTTCGACAAGGACGCCTTTTTGCCGGAGTTCGTTCTTGGTCAACAGGAGCACTTCTTCGATCACGCTACGGATGCTCAGCGGCCCGACCTTAGGTCGAGAATTCCGCGCCAGTGCAAGGATGCTGCTCAACACCTTGCCCGCCCGGTAGCCGTCGCGCAGAACCCAGTCGATCGCCTGCACGGCCTCTTCGATGTTCGGGGAAGCGGATTTCAGCCAACTCATGGATGCTGCGGCGTTGGTGACAATGGCCATGAGGGGCTGATTCATTTCGTGCGCGACGGACACCGCCAACTCGCCTATGGCGGTCAGGCGGCTCATGCGAGCAAGATCTTCCTTCGACTTTCGCAGAGCGTCCGAGGTCTCGTTTCTCTGGGTCATGTCCCTGAACACGAGAACCGCGCCTTTCATCTCGCCGCTCGTGTCGATGATCGGTGCCCCAGATACATCAATCACCATCTCGGAGCCGGCCTTCGAGCGGAGCGCGTATTGGGTACTTATCGTAAGCTCGGCTTCGCGGCCGAGGATCTCCGAGACGGGGTCGACCAGGACTTGGTGTGCCTCGTCGATCAGCTTGAAGACCTGTTCGACAGGTCTGTCAGCGGCCTCCTGCTGTGTCCATCCCGTCAGCTTTTCTGCAACCGGATTGAGAAACGTCAGCCGCCCTTGGTCGTCTGTCGATATGACCGCATCCCCGATACTCGAGAGCGTTGCCGCGTAGCGCTGTTCGCTCTCCTGAATTCGGTTTTGCGCAATTTTAAGGTCTTCAACGTCAGTGTTCAGGCCATACCACTTGATGACCTTGCCGCTCTCGTCACGGATCGGCACAGCACGCAGCAAGAAAGTACGCGAGGTGCCGTCACGAGCGACCATGCGAGCCTCGACGCCCCCCGCGACCTCGTTGGTCAACAGCCCCGTCCATACCTCCTGGACACGTTCCCTATCGTCTGGATGGAAGACCCGCATGTATCCGAAGCCCATCGACTCTTCTTTTGTAAGACCGAAGTAGCTCAACCACTGTCGATTGACGTCCTCCAGCCTCCCGTCCGGGCTCGTGTGCCAGGCGTGGGCTGGAAGCGTATCCCACGAAAGACGAAGCTCCCATTCGGCAAGGCGAGCTCTCTCCTGCGACTGACGAAGCTGGGCGTTGATCGAGGCATTCTCGATCCGCACGGCGGCATAGGAGGCCAGATTTTCGAATGCATTGGCCAGGTCCTCGTCGAACTCCGCGACTGTGGAGCTTTCAATCTTCAAGACGCCGAGAACAACCTCCCCGACGAGAAGCGGAACGAGCAGCTCATGGGGCAGACGGGAACCATTCTCGCCCGCCGTGGCGACCGGCATTTTGTTTCCCCGGAGCGAGGACATAACCGACGAAGTGAACGGTGCGGGACCGTCTTCTGTGAGGAAGACTACCTCCGCCCGGCCGACCCCGCCGAACTCAAGACAGGCGGCCGCGAGCGCATCGGCTATACCATCGCGGTCCGCATCGACGGGCAGCGCTCGGAGCATTCGCAAGCCTGATGTTGTGTCCATGACGATGTTCGCCAGAGGTGGTCCCCGGCAAGCAGAGTAGCAGGCCCCGAGATATGGGCAAGCGGCAGCCCGATTTCGTTAAAGTACGATAGCGGACGCCGGTTGCTGGATGCCTCTCGACAGGCGAATGGAACGAGTGCCTTATGCGTGAGAGGCAACGAAAGGGGGGCGGGCATGGATCAGAAGTATCCGCCGCTGTCACCACTCAAGACGGGCGTTCGCGGATTGTGCCCGCGATGCGGTCGAGGTCATCTGTTTAGCGGCTTCCTAACATTACGCAAGGAGTGTGAGGTCTGCGGTCTTGACTATGCGTTCGCCGATCCCGCCGACGGGCCTGCGTTCTTCGTGATCTGTTTCGCCTCCGTTCCGACCGTGCTGCTGGCAGTCTGGCTCGCGGTCGCGCACCACGCCTCGATCTGGGCGCAGATCTTTGTGACGGGGCCATTCATGATCCTGACGTGCATCCCGCCGTTGCGCCCGCTCAAGGGGTGGCTTGTCGCTAGCCAGTATTTCTACAAGGCCGAGGAGGGGAAACTGTCCCGTGGGGACGACGCTGGCGAAGAATAGGGGATTGCATATGCGTTCAAAAGCCGTCGAGCACCGCACGACGCACGCCTTCCAGGAGGCGCTGAAAACGGTCACAAATGCGATCGGGAAGGCTGGGATGACAGTGTTCGCGGAGATCGATCACACGAAGGCCGCACGAGATAACGGGCTGTCGATGCCGGAGACGCGTGTAATCGTCTACGGCAATCCGAAGGCGGGAACGCCAGTCATGCTGCACACGCCGCTGACCGCCCTCGATCTGCCATTGCGAATTCTCGTCCGGGAGCTGCCCGGGTGCAGTTCCGCCGTTGCGTTCCATCCGATGGCGGAAATGTTCGAAGAACTTGGAGTCAAGCGCGAACTCGCGGCCCGATTTGATGCGATCCAGCAGGCGATCATCGACGAGGCCTGCGGCGGCTGTCCGACGGCGACTCGCGAACAGAAAGGCACCTCATCCCATTCTTAAAAAGGAGAAGCCGATGAGCAATTCTGTTAACGGAAAAGTGGCGCTTATGACGGGCGGCTCCCTTGGTCTCGGCGCTGCGGTAGCGCTTGCTCTCGCCGACGAGGGCGCGGACGTCGCGATTAGCTACGAAAAATCGAAGGAGCGTGCGGAGGCCGTCGTCGCGCAGATCGAACGGCGCGGCCGCCGCGCCGTGGCGATACAGTCGGACCACGGCGATCCGTCGACCGCCGGACCTCATCGCAAAAGTGGTCGAGCATCTCGGAAAGCTGGACATCCTTTGTGAACAACGCCGCCGTCGCGTGGCAGGGGGCAAGGATTGATGATCCGGAGATCGACAACTTGGCAATGGACCGGCAGTGGGCGATCAACGTGAACGGCGTAGTCGCCAACATCAGAGCGGCGTCGAAGGTTCTCCCTGAGGGCGGGCGCATCATCTCGGTCGGTTCCGGCGTGGGCACGCGCGCGGGCTTTCCTGGAACTGCGGACTATGCGGGCACCAAGGCAGCCCTGATCGGCTACACGACGGGCGTCGGGCGTGATCTTGGTCCCCGAAAGATAACCGTCAACGTTGTCCAGGCGGGGATCATGGCCACCGACATACTGGCTGGTTCGGAAGACAAGCTGCCCGCAGGCATCCTGGACCTTCATGCCCTCGGACGGATCGCGACTGTAGAGGAAGTGGCGGCCGGCATCGTATTCCTTGCAAGCCCGGCCGCGAGCTACGTGACGGGGTCGGATCTGGACGTTAACGGCGGCTATCTCGCCTAGCTGGCAGCGCTAATCAAAACAGACGTTTTCGAAAGACCGGCTGCTATCACCACGCGACAATCGTGCCGCTTTACGAGGCGGCCGGTACGCGCGGATTGCCGTAGACGCGAGCCACGAACTGGAGGTTCTTCCGATGACATCGTCGTCAGTTATTTCCCTTACGAGACGAGACGCCCTTCTTGCAGGATCCGCCACCGCGTTCGTACTGGCAGTCGGTCAGTCGGCTTCAGCCGCCACCAAATCGAAACAATCAACAACGGAGAACAAGTTCATGGGTACTGTGAAGGTGAAGGACGGAACCGAGATCTTCTATAAGGACTGGGGCCCGAAGAACGCGCAGCCGATCGTCTTCCACCACGGATGGCCGCTCAGCGGCGACGACTGGGACAATCAGATGCTCTTCTTCCTTGGGGAAGGATTCAGGGTCATCGCGCATGACCGCCGCGGTCATGGCCGGTCCTCGCAAAGCCGAACTGGTCACGAGATGGACACCTACGCAGCCGACGTCGCCGAGGTGGCGGAAGCTCTCGATCTCAGGAACGCGGTCCACATTGGTCACTCCACCGGAGGAGGCGAGGTCGTGCACTACGTCGCCCGGGCAAAGCCGGGGAGGGTTGCCAAAGCGGTCATTGCTGGCGCTGTCCCTCCGGTCATGTTGAAGTCCGACAAGAACCCCGGTGGCCTGCCGATCGACGTCTTCGATGGGTTGCGCAAGGCGCTCGCCGCCAACCGCGCGCAGTTCTACATCGACGTTCCGACCGGACCTTTTTATGGCTTCAACCGTCCCGACGCCAAGATCTCTCAAGGTCTGATCAACAACTGGTGGCGGCAGGGCATGATGGGTGCCGCTAACGCACACTACGAATGCATCAAGGCGTTCTCGGAGACGGACTTCACCGAAGACCTGAAGAAGATCGAGGTGCCGGTATTCGTAATGCATGGCACCGACGACCAGATCGTCCCCTACCAGGACGCCGCCCTTCTGTCGGTCAAGCTTCTGAAGAACGGGACTCTGAAAACCTACGATGGATATCCGCATGGAATGCTGTCGACGCATCCCGAAGTGCTGAACCCGGACATCCTGGCGTTCATCAAGGGATGACACGCAAGCGGGGCCGGCAATCGGCCCCGCAACGCTTGCGGCGGTTGCCGTCTCTAGCATCCGCCGAGCCGCCGCGCATACGTTCTAACGCAAACTCACAAGCTCTTCCTGCAACTCCTTAGCCTCGCATAGACGCAAGGAGTACCGTCTGGTCATCGTAGCCGATCAAGCGGACATAGGAGATCAACATGCGGCTCCAGGCAAAAATTGCAGTCGTCACAGGCGCCAACAGCGGCATCGGCCTCGCAGCCGCCAAGCTATTTGCAGAGGAGGGCGCTCGGGTCTTCATGACCGGCCGGCGTAGCGAGCAACTCGACGCGGCCGTCCGCGAAGTCGGTGGGAGCGCCCGAGGCATCCAAGGCGACATTGCCAACCTCGGCGATCTCGATCGTCTCTATGAAATCGTGAAGGCTGAGGCCGGCCATCTGGACATCTTGTTCGCAAACGCCGGAGGAGGAGAGTTCGCACCGCTCGGCGCAATAACCGAGGAGCACTACGACCGGACCTTCGACATCAACGTCAAAGGCACGCTCTTCACCGTTCAGAAGGCCCTGCCGCTGCTGAAAGATGGCGGGTCCATCATCCTGACCGGTTCGACGGCTGCGTCGACGGGCATTCCGGCGTTCAGCGTCTACGGCGCGACGAAGGCCGCCATCCGCAGCTTCGCCCGGAACTGGATACTCGATCTCGCGCCGCGCGGCATCCGGGTGAACGTGCTTGCGCCCGGCGCGACGTCGACGCCCGGCTGGCACGATTTGGCGACGTCGGAGGAAATGAAGAAGGAGATGATGCGGCTGACCTTGGCCGGCATTCCGCTTGGACGAATGGGCGACCCTCGGGAAATCGCCAATGCCGCGCTGTTCCTCGCTTCGGACGAAAGCAGCTTCGTCAACGGATGCGAGCTTTTTGCAGACGGTGGATCGGCGCAAATATAGGCGCGTCCTCTTCGTCGTCGACGCCGGATTTTTTTGCATCGGCACCGTCGAATGTTCTAGTATCGCGCGCCGGCTCGAAGCAAGGCCGATCGGAGCATCGTGATGGACATGTCTCGATACCAGCGCCAGCTTCTCCTGGAGGACGACAGCTTCGTTCTTTACCGCGGCATCTCCGAGGATGGAAACGCCTCCGTCCTTATGAAGGCTTCGGTTTCGGCCGATTCCTCACATGGGGGACTACAGCGCTTCGAAGCCGAAATGTCTCTTGCAGATCGGCTCGATCTCGGCTGGGCGGCGAAACCGCTCGCACTCGAAAGTCACGACGGACAGGCGTTCCTCCTGCTAACGGATGGCGGCGGCATGCCGTTGAGCAACTCCAAGGGAGAGGCCTTCGACACCGGTTTTTTCCTTTCCTTCGCGATCAATGTCACCACCGCCCTGAGGAAAGTCCACGCTCGAGGGCTCGTCCACGGGGATCTCAGACCTGCCAACGTGCTCACCGACGCCTCTGGTAAGGTATGGCTCACCGGCTTCGGCAAGGCGGTACCAGTTGAGACCGTGAGCGAAGCATCGGGAGGTTTCCAAAGCGGCCATCTGAATTCGCTGCCCTACATCGCCCCTGAGCAGACAGGCCGGATAAAGCGGTCGGTGGACCCCCGTAGCGATCTGTACGCCCTTGGCGCGGTGTTCTACGAGACGCTCACGGGGGAGCTGCCGTTCGTAGCCGTCGATGCAATGGAATGGGTTCATTCGCACGTCGCGCGGCGGCCGATCCCTCTGCGCCAGCGAAACGAGGTCATCCCACCCGTCCTCGAGCGCATCGTCCTGAAGCTCCTCGCCAAAAGGCCGGAGGACCGATATCAGAGCGCGGCGGGTCTCGAAGCCGATCTCCAGCGATGCCTCGGCAGCTGGAACTCGACCGGTCGCATCGAAGAGTTTGAAGTGGCCTCCGGTGACGCTGCAGACCGTCTTCGAGTCCCTGAAGGACTATATGGTCGGGCACGTCAGACGGGCGCCATCCGGGCGGCTTTCGATCGTGTAAGATCGCAAGGCGCGACCGTGGTCGTGCTGGTTTCCGGTCCGGCAGGGGTCGGAAAATCGTCCGTCGTGCATGAGCTGCGAAATTCGCTGGCGCAGACGGGCAGCCTGTTCGCATCCGGCAAATTCGACCAGTACACGCGCGACATTCCATATGCGACGGTCGCGCAGGCGTTCCGAGGTCTTGTCCGTCAGATCCTCAGTTTCGGCGACGCCGACCTGGAGCGCTGGCGGAAGGAGCTCTCCGAAGCCTTGGGGCCGAATGGTCGGCTGATGATCAACCTTGTTCCGGAACTCGTCCTGATCATCGGCGAGCAGTCGCCGGCCCCCGATCTTCAGCCTCACGAGGCCAAAGCCAGGTTCCACCTCGTCTTCCGGCGGTTCCTTGCGGTCTTCGCACGTCCGGAACGACCGTTGGCGTTGTTCATCGACGATGTCCAGTGGCTCGACTCTGCCACTATCGAGCTCGTCGAAACGATCACTCTCGATCCAGAGGTGAGAAATCTGCTTCTCATCTGCGCCTATCGCGACGACGAGGTTCCGCTGCAACATCCGTTCAGTGCGACGCGGAACGCAATGCGGGAGAGCCTGGGCAAACTTGAAGAATTGAGGCTCGGTCCGTTGACGCCCCTGGACCTCCAGCATCTACTGTCCGACATGCTGCGATCGGACGCCCGCTCCGTCGGGCCTTTGGCAAGACTTGTGGTCGACAAGACGGAAGGCAATCCTTTCTTCGTGCTGCAGTTCTTGTCCTCCATGGAGGAGGAAGGGCTGGTCGTGTTCAATGCCGGCGAGGGCAGGTGGCGATGGGACGTCGACCGTATTCAAAACACGCGCATCACCGGCAACGTGGCCGAGCTTGTGGCGTCTAAACTAATCCGCCTCCCTCATCTGACGCTGGAGGCCGTCAAGCTCCTCGCCTGTCTCGGAAGCGGGGCTTCGCTGGCGACTTTGAACATCGTATCCGGCAAGGCCAAAAGACAGATCGTCGCGATCCTCTGGGAGGCAGTTCAAGCCAGGTTCCTGCTGCGTGTCGACGACGGTTTCGTCTTCGCTCACGACAGGGTGCAGGAAGCAGCCTACCTGTTGGTGACGGCAACCGACAGGCCGGTCGCCCATGTCCAGATCGGGCGGGCGTTGATGTCGAACCTGACCCCAGCGGGTGTCCGAGAGCACATATTTGAGGTGATCGATCAATTCGGCCGAGGACTTGGACAGGTCACCTCGGACGGCGAACGCGAGCAGGTGGCCGAACTCTTCCTGGAAGCCGGGATCTGCGCAAAAACGTCCGTCGCCTACCCGTCGGCGCTGAGGTATTTCCGGACAGGTCTGGGACTTCTGAAACCGTCGCACTGGGAAACGCGCTATGACCTCATATTCGCACTCGAACTCCAACGAGCGGAATGCGAGTACCTAACCGGCGATCACGCAGTCGCCGAAGACCATCTTCTCGAATTGTCTCTGCGTGCCAGAAACCTCGTTGACGGCGCGGCGGTGGTGCGCCTCCGGTCGTCGCTTTATGTTACGCTCGGAGATCAGGCGAAGGCGGTCGACGTCGCTCTCGTCTATCTTCGCGACTTTGGCATTGAGTGGTCTCCCCATCCGACCGAACAAGAGCTGCAGGCGGCGATCGAGGCGTTGCGCGGGCTGCTTGCGGACCGTCCGATCGAAGATCTCGCAGACCTCCCAAGAATGACCGACCCCGACTGGCTCGCCGCGATGGATGTCCTCGCATACACGATCCTTCCGGCCATCTTGACCGACGGCAATCTCGAAGACCTCATATATACACAGATGGTCTCGCTAAGCCTGCAGCACGGCAATTGCGACGCCTCCTGTTATGCCTACGTGTCTATCATGGTGGCGCTGGGGCTTCGTTTCGGCGATTACGATTCCGGCGGCCGCTTCGGCGATGTGGGCCTAGCTCTGGTCGACAAGCACGGGATGGACCGCTTCAAGACGCGGACCTACACCTGCTACGCCTGCTTCGTCGTTCCCTGGACAAAATCTCTTCGCATATCGGAAAAATTCAGCAGGAAAGCCATCCAGGTGGGTGTCGCGGCGGGCGATCTAGTCTTTGTCGTTACGACCGCCCAAATGCTGGTTTCGCATCTATTGGTCGCAGGCGCCGACTTGGCACTGGTGGAGGAGGAGGCCGAACGGTTCCTGGCGTCAGCACAAAGGACGGGGTTCAGCCTTGCCGCGGACTCAGCGATCGGCCAGCTACTTCTTATTTGCGAGCTGCGCGGTCGAGGCGGTCCGGAGACGCCGGGTGGCTCGGTGCTTCCTGAGAAGGCGTGCTACCAGCAACATCTGCAGGACGCTGGCGCGCAACTCGTCCTTCCGCTCGCATGGTTTTGGATCCAACAGATGCAGGCGCGATATGTTGCGGGCGACTACCCTTCGGCGATCGAGGCGGAGAGCGAAGCTCGTGCCGTCGCTCTGGCCACCAGGTCTTTCATCGACATTGCCGAATACCATTTCTACGCCGCGCTTATCCATGCGGCCGTCTGCGAGGCCGCAGCAGGCGAGGATCAGCGAGAGCACTTCGAGGCGATAAGGCGGCACCAGAAACAGATCGAGACATGGGCCGATAGCGGGCCGGAGAACCATGGCAACCGCCGCGCGCTTGTCGCTGCAGAAGTCGCACGTCTCGAAAACCGCGAGATCGAAGCCCTCGGGCTTTATGAAGAAGCCGTTCGCTCGGCGAGGCAGTACGGCTTCATTCAAAACGAAGCCATGGCGAACGAACTGGCGTCGCGGTTCTGCGAGGAACGTGGCCTGAAGACGAGCGCGATCGCATTCCTGCGGAACGCGCGGTCCTGCTATCTGGCATGGGGCGCTCATGGAAAGGTCCAGCAGCTCGATCAGGCAAATCCAGGTCTCAACCCGGACGTCAACGGGAAAAGGATGACGCCTGGCTTCGAGGTGCAGCACCTTGATATGGCCGCCGTACTGACGATGTCTCAGGCCGTATCCGGCGAGATCGTTCTCGACCGCCTCGTCGAACGTCTGATGATCAATGTCGTTGAACACTCCGGTGCGGTCCGCGGACTGCTGTTCCTTCCGAAAGGAGCCGAGATGAGTATCGTCGCCGAAGCGCTCACCGATGACGAGGGCGTTTCGGTCAGGTTCGAGGGGTTCGAGAGGAAGCTACCGGAAACGATCCTCAGCTACGTGACCAGAACACAGGAGGTCGTACTTCTCGACGACGCCCGGAGCGCCGAGCTGTTTTCAGCGGATCCCTACGTCGAAGAGACAGGTTCAAGTTCGATCCTCTGCCTTCCGCTGGTGAAGCAGAAGCAACTGGTCGGAGTGCTCTATCTCGAAAACGACCTGTCGTCCCATCTGTTCACCCAGGGCCAGGTGGCCGTCCTTCAGCTCCTTGCCTCCCAGGCGGCAATTTCGCTCGAAAACGCCGCGTTGTATCGCGAGGCGCAACAAACCCAGGAGCAGGCCCGACTCGTGGCCGAGGAACTTCGCCTTTCGTACGATATGATCCCGGCATTGGCATGGCACATCAGTCCCGAAGGCCTCAATCCAGTGTTCAATAAGCAATGGCACGACTATACCGGAATGACTCCGGCGTGGGCCCGAGAAGCGTGGATAGAGTCATTCCATCCAGAAGACCGAGAAAAGGCGTTCCAGAAATGGACCGAGTGTCTCGAGACAGGAAATGCTGGCGAGGCAGAGCTACGACTTATTCGACACGACGGTGTTTCTCGCTCTTTTCTCGTGCGGGTAAGGCCTGTGCGGGACGAAGGTGGGACAATCCTAAAGTGGGTCGGCACGAGCACGGATATCGACGATCTCAAGAGGATCGAGGAGGCTCAGGAACTGTTGGCCCGTGCGGGACGACTGACGGCGTTGGGCGAGCTCACCGCGTCGATCGCGCATGAGGTCAACCAGCCTTTGATGGCGATCGTGATGAACGCAGCGACCTGTCTGCGCTGGCTAACCGACGACCAGCTCGATGTCGAGGAGGCCCGGCTGGCAGTCGAGCGTATCATCCGGGACGGGCATCGCGCCGGAGACGTGATTACGAGCATCCGCGCGCTGGCGAGGAAGTCGCCGTTGACCATGGAGGAGGTCGATATCAACTCGTTGATCGAAGATGTCCTCCTTCTAACCCGCGGCGAACTACAGCGGCACGGGATCACCCTCGACAAGGAGCTGGATGCAGGTTCCGGATCGGCGGTTGGAGACCGAATCCAATTGCAACAGGTCGTCCTGAATTTGATCCTCAATGCGGTCGAAGCGGTCGCTTCGACAAAAGGGAAGCCTCGTCGACTTCGGGTGCGTTCGGAAAATTCGGGCGGCGGGAAGATCATGGTGACGATCGCCGACAGCGGACCCGGCGTCGACGCTTCAAAAGTGGATCAAATTTTCGACGCGTTCTTCACCACGAAGCCGGAAGGTCTCGGTATGGGACTTTCCATCTGCCGCTCGATCATCGAGGCACATGGAGGTCGGCTGTGGACTACTCCCAACGAGCCCGATGGGAGCGCGTTTTCGTTTACGCTGGTGGCAGCGGGCCTCTTGCATCCCCGTTGAGAATGACTGCGGCCCGATTGGCAGCGACGTTTCCTAACCAGAACTCACAGGAAAACACTCGCGCCTCGATGAGAGAGAGGCGGCAAACCCCCAAAACCATTTGCCGCATCCTGCATCCGATAGTCGACCAAGGAGACCGAGATGACCAGAGATAACGAGAAACTTCCACCCGGTGTCCTCGCTGGTGGCTTCCACAAACTAAAGCACGGTCTCTTCGACGTCACTATTCTCAGCGACGGATTCATCACCCTGCCATCTAGTATCCTGGCGCCTGACGGCACTCCAGAAGAGACGAGCAGCATTCTCGGCCGGCTTGGTGGAGACACAGACAGCGCCCCCCTTCAAACGAACATTCCACTCATCCGCCGGGGAAGCGATTTGATCCTAATTGACACCGGAGCAGGCGCAAACTTCCAATCCAGCGACGGCCGGCTCGCGGATAATCTGTCGTTGATCGGAGTCGATCCAGCATCGATCACAAAGGTCGTCTTCACTCACGTTCATCCCGACCACTCCGGCGGGACCACGAAGGACGACGGGTTTCTCCTATTTCCAAACGCGCAGTATTACGTCAACGACGCCGAGTGGTCGTTCTGGACGGATCCCGACTACGAAAGGAAGATGCCGGATGTGCTCCATGACTTCGCGCGCGGCGCCCAGCGCGACTTATTTGCGGTCAAGGATAAACTGACGATGGTAAGACCGGGGGATGAGATCGTTTCGGGAATGAAGGTGGTCAGTACGCGAGGGCATACGCCGGGGCACATATCGTTGGAGTTGTCTGGGGACGGGAACCTGTTGATCGCGGGTGACGTCATTCCGAACAACATCATTTCCTTTGAGAACCCCCGGTGGCACTTTGGATTCGATACCGAGCCAGAAGTCGCGCTGACCAATAGAGCCGCGTTGTTGGACAAGGCCGCAACAGAGAAGCTGCGGATACTCGGATACCATTGGACATATCCGGGCGTCGGTTATGTCGAGCGGAACGGTTCGGCCTATCGGTTCGTCAGGGGTTAGAACATCAAAGGATGGCTAAGGGCTCGCTGGGTCGCGCGCGATGACACTCATGTCGTCCTTGTCAAAAACGCGCTCGGCAATGCGTAAGGAGGTCCAGATCGCCTCGCGCCGAGCCTATTGACTCCCTACGACTTGCTCTCTATTTGTTCCAATGTGAGACAGCACCTGCGAATATCCACGATACGGTAACCACCTCGCGCCTCTCCGCCAGCGGCAACGGTTTTCTCGTATCGTGAATTTCTCAGATGTTCGACAAGACTCTCGCCAATAAGGCATACCTCGACGCAGTCTTTCGGCAAGCCTCGAAAAAGAAGTTCCTCCCAAAAGCGACTGTTCGGTGCCCGGCCGATCCTGTGTTCCGAACACAGCTTGCACGCGATCTCGCTTGCCTGCTCGACGTGGACGACAACGTCGCCGCTCTGCTTCGGCGTCGTTGTCAACCTCTTCGCCAAACTCAAGGACTGGCTGTGCCACAAACAGTGAGGCGGAAGAGAGTTGACCGCTGTATAGGACAGATATTTGAAAAAGTTTTCAAACGACCAATATAATTCCGCTTGCTAGTCATTTGGCAAATGACTAGCAATAGGTTTGCTAAACATTTGCCAAATGACTAGCAAGGAATGACATGCGACCTCTTGCACCTTCGTTGAACATCGCATTTGCGGATCTCGTTGAAAACGCACATGAGAAAGCATTCAACGCCCACTTTCCCGCAAATGGGACATTTCATAAACTGAAGCGCGTGGGGAAGGAGTATTGGTATCACATCATGCGCGACCCGACTGCACCTAGCGGCAGACGAACGAGCTACGCCGGGTTGGTCGGCGATCCTGATGTAGACGCGCTTGTCGAACGACATGGCCACGAACATGCACGTCACAAACTGCAGAAGGAGGCAGCCTCTATGCTGCGCCGATCGGGCCTTCCGGTACCCGATCCCATGGAAGGAAAACTGGCGCAGGCATTCCAGAAAGCCGGCCTGTTTCAAGCCGGCGCGATTCTCGTTGGATCAGTGGCATACCAGGCCTACGGCGGGATTCTTGGTGTCAAATTGAGTGGTGACCTCCACCGCACGCAGGACATCGACCTTGCCCAAGACCGCGAAATCGCGCTTCACGTGAGCCACACGGGCCAAATGCTGGAGGATTTTCAGGATATTCTCAAATCGGTCGATGCGTCGTTCGCGCCAAAGCTCAATCCTAGCTATCCGACCACTGAGCCGACGCGCTACGAGAACGCCAGCAACTACAAGGTTGACCTCCTGACGGCTCACAAGAACTCAGACCGCGACCGTAGAGCGCCAGTATCGATTTCGATTATGCCGGGCGCAGCTCTTCAGCCACTCGATCTGATGGAGTTCCTTATCAAAAAACCGATCCGTTCTGCACTCCTATATGAAGACGGTGTGGCTGTCGTAGTGCCCGATCCAGTTAGGTATGCCCTCCACAAGGTGACCATCAGCCAGATGCGAGGTCTATCGGGTGAGTCGGGAAAGGATAGCAAGGACCGCATGCAGGCCGCAGAACTGGTAAGGGCCATCGAACATGCCGGCCGCACCAGCGAACTCGCAGAGGCTTGGTCAGAATTATGGCGCGACAAGCCGAAGCAACAGAACTTCGTGCTGCGCGGAATCCTATCGCTGCCCGACGACGCTGTTGACATCATCGCGCGCAGCGCCATTCGATACGGAGAGGAACCGTTTCGCGACGGTGAACCACCCACGGCCACACTTCAGCGTCTCATTCGCAAGAAAACCAAGGACGGTTAGGACGGCCATGGCGCATATTTCAGTCGTTAACGTCCTCCCCATTTAGGAATGGTAGCCGGTTTTGTCGACTGGCAAGTGCGCTCGAACAGATGTTCCTTCGGTCAGGCCCAGTTGATGGCGTAAGAGGTTACCGATCTTGTGGCACTTGCTCCATAATGCCGGATATTTGCGACAGGAAGTATTCCACATCTAGCTCAGGGTCGGGCTGAGGGCCTAATCTCCCGGCTTTCATTGCCCGGATTAGCCGAGCAAGTCGCGCCGCCTTCGTCAAAGTTGCACGGACATAGTCTTGTCGCTGATCGTTTGCCGCAACGGTTATGGCTGCCTGCGAATTGGGTGAAATGCGAATACGGTGGCGTTGACTAATGCAACGCCGCCGCCCAGCGAACCACGTGAGTGGCAACGGTTGCGACTTGATCGACAACCGTGATCCCGGACACAGCCTTTCGTGGACGGAAGTCATGGTCTCCGTCTTCAAGCCAGAGAATTTCGATCTTGTCGGAGAGCTTGTAGCTGGAAACTTCCTCCCGCGATCCGAAGAGGTCCCGAGTTCCCTGACAGATTAAGGAAGGCGTCTTCATCTCCTCGAGATGAGCGGTCCGCAGGCTTTCAGGCTTCCCAATCGGATGGAACGGATATCCAAGGCAGAGCAGCCCGGAGATCTTTCTCGCATCGCGAATGTCGTCCGCGATCATGCTCGCCACGCGGCCACCCATCGATTTACCCGCGATGACGATCGTTCCCTCCAAACCGAGTTCGTCGATCACGGCTTCGAATTCATGCTTGAGGACTTCTGCGCGGGGCGGTGGCGCCCGCTTTCCTGAAAATCGTCGCGCCGCCATGTAATCGAACTCGAACCGGACGATCCGCAGGCCTTTATCGGACAGCGCTGCAGACATGGTTTCCATCCACGTCGTGTCCATCGCACCACCCGCCCCATGCGCGAGGACGATATTGATCTTGGCGTCTTCGGGGCCGGTGACGAGGAAATCATGAGGCATTCGGGGTTCTCCTGGTTGGTGACATCACAATTTGCAGGATAAAGGCCGCCGCCGACCGTACCGCTGCCGACCGATCGAATTCGACCTGTCGAGCATACTCTGGCTTCGCCGTCGAGCACCAACAGTCCACGTAGTTGAAGGCCTTCTCCTCGTCGGCCTCGAAAAATCCGATATCCCAGCGGGAAGCTCAATTGAAATCAAGATCGATGGAAAGGCATCGATCGTCTGAGGCGCTAGATTGCTCGACACTAGCATGTCTGAACCCGATGGTCTGGATCGCCGTGGAGGCCCCGGCACAGTCGGTCACGCTCTGGACGGACGCCGTTCACGTCATCGGCGGATTCTTGCCGTTCTTATTCCGGCGCAGCGAAAACTCAAATTTGTGATGGTCAAGACTATACGCGGTGGCTGTTCTGCGGTGACCGAGGGGAGGGAGTCCAGTCAAGATTCTCAGTTATCTCATTCTTGCTTCGCTATCGGCTCGAACTCGCTCAGTTTGGCCCGTTCTACCTTCATTTTTTCAGCAGAAACAGGACACTTCAACTTTGCGGTGCTGGTTCCAGATTGAATGCAACGCCGTTCGGAAATCTACATGCTTTGGCGTTCCATAGCCAATAAATGCCGACTGAAGATCTCCTTCGGTGTCTGGAACCCCAGGCACTTGCGTGGCGTGTCGTTGAGCCGGTTGCACAGAGAGCGGATCTCCTGATTGCTCACATCCAACACGACGGTCTCCGGCGGAAGGTAGCGCCTGACGCGCTTATTGGTGTTCTCGACTGTCCCTTTCTGCCATGGCGCTTGCGGGTCACAGAACCAGGCTGTCGTTCCCATTCCAATCTCCAGTTCGCGCCAGGAGACGAATTCCAATCCTCTGTCGAATGTCAGGCTTTGCCGCGCTTGCGCGGGCAGGGGTGCCAGCTGACGGATCAACTGGCTCATGATCGGCTTCGAGCGTCGGTCATTGTTGCGGAACAGAACCGTGTAACGGCTCTTGCGCTCAACGACGGTGGCGATATTAGCGGCGCCATGCTCTTTCCTGAAGATCATCAGATCCGCTTCCCAGTGGCCGAATTCGCTGCGGGAATTGATGACATCGGGTCTGTTTCGAATGGCGCATTCGATTGGAAAAACGAGACTTCTCGGCTTGCGCGCATATCTTGGCCGTCGTTTCCTGCGCCGCTCCGGCAAGTGCCGCGCGAGTTGCTGATCACGACCTTCCGGAGAATAGACATACTGATAGATCGTCTCATGGCTCAGTTTGGCAGACGAACCGCTGACAAGCCTCAGACGCCCGGAAATCTGTTCCGGCGACCAGCCGTCCTTCAGCCGATCGATGACCGCAGCGCACAGTTGTGGATCGCGCAACAGCTTTCGATAACGACGCCGGCGGCTCTCAGCCATCTGATGCGCCGTCACATGCCAGTAGCCTTGCGCGATTGGAACGTCGCGATCATGCCAGAAATTCCGTCGCAGCTCGCGGCAGATTGTCGAGCGATCACGACGAAGGGTGCGGGCGATCTCCGCCTGGCTGATCTTCTTCTCATGCATCCGCGCAATGACGCGACGTTCGTCCATACTCAACTGCACAAAAGAGCGGGCCATTCCATCCTCCTCAAATCATGGCCATTATTGTCTTCGTTGCATTTGAAATTGGAATCTGCCCCCGGCTACAGTCAAAGATCAGATAATCTATCTTATGGAACTAGAGGCGCGGATGGCCAACACAACTCCATTCTGCCGCCCTAGCGTTTCTTTATAGCGAAAGCGGCTGCAACGATGCGAGTCTTGCAAAGACGGCATGCCTCATGTGCAGGCGTATGCATTTTATTTGGGCTAAGAACTGACTATCTGGCAGGCATAGTCAAAGGAGATGACAATGAGAGTGTTTGATAAAATTAAGCGGTTCGCTGAAAATCGCCGAGCCATCCGCGAGCTCGGAACGTTGGACGATCATGTTCTCAATGATCTCGGCTTATCGCGTTCGCATATCCGTTCGGCCGTCTTGGGCAACTCCCGTTCCTAAGTTTGCACGGCGCTGTTACGTTGTTTCGAAATGATGTGTTGGGAAAGCTGATGGTTCCCTCAAAACCAAAACTGCTGCGTCAGCAGAAGCAGAGAGTCTAGCTGCCCATAAAGTGCAGGAAGCATCAACTTCCGCCCGCCGTCACTTCTGAACAGACCTTACTGTCCAAGGTTGCTTCAGCGCTCTCCAACGCCGGTCGCGAAGGTGACATGATCCGGAAACCGTTCCTGCCTGCCGATTTTACCTCGTATAAGACACGGTCCGCTTTCGCAAATATGTCTTTGGGCGATTGACCAGGTAGGATTATGGCAGCTCCAACGGACGCAGCGATCCGAATGTTCTGCGTTGGAGTTGAGATCGTCCAATTCATGCCTTTTACGACCCGGGCCGCGATCTTTGCGAGATCTTCGACCGATGAACATGGGTGGATGACAGCAAATTCATCCCCGCCTATGCGAGCGATCATGTCAGCCTGAGGTGCCGCCCGCGAGAGCCTGCGGCTTGCAACTTTGAGGCACTCGTCCCCGGCCTGATGCCCGAAAGTATCATTTACAGACTTAAAACCGTCGAGATCCGCCAAGAGCAAGGCTCGCGCCCCTTGGCCCTCGGCTCCGCATATCTCACTAAGGAAGGTTTCAAACCTGGTCCGGGAACTCAATCCGGTGAGCGCATCGCGTTCCGCCAAGTGGCGAAGCTGCTCGACCACAGCCTTCTCGGCAGTGATGTCCTGTTTCACCCCGAATATTCTTGCGGCAGTGCCGTTCGCAAACTCGACACAAGCGGTTATTCTTATCCATCGGTTGTTACCTTTTGCGGTAACTATCTGAGCGTCCAGGGTAAAGCCTTCACCTGTGCGAATTGCCCTATCGCGGGCCTCGTTAAGCAGCTTGCGGGTTTCTGGCGTGTAGAGTTTGACGATTTCGTCCCGCGCCAATGGCGCTTGCGGAACAAGATCAAAGAATTCATAGACCGTATCCGTCCAACTTAGCGTTTGATCCGGCAAGCTGCATTCCCATACACCTATCCGAGCCGCCTTGAACGAGCGATCAAACAGCTCCCGCAAACGTATGAACTCCTCGGAGCCGATCGCGTGAGGTCGCGGTATTTCATATACATTGCAAGACATTTGGCTCCCTCGCCAGCTGAACGAAGATTGTTGCCAGTTTCATCAATATGCCCCAGACCACCATCCCAAACAGAGGATTACACATATTGCTTGCGTTCGGGTTTCTAAAATACGGACCGCACGAATTTCGTTCAATCAAGAATCGCATTCAAGCCCCCGTTCCGAAACTAATCTACAACCCGGCAGATCGCGACGCCCGCGCTCAAAGCGCGGCCAGGCTTTCGCCTGACACAATCAACCAAGACATTCGTTTGGAAATTTCGGAGCACTGGACATCGGTATTCGAACCGAAGAACAAACTCCTGCGCGGATTCATGACAATCCAGTTTCGCTTGACGCACAGACGAAGCAACTGGGCCGGTACTCAATGTGTGAAAATCGAACGCCTTGAGAGGGCTCTAACCGGCAATACTTCCTCTCCAGTGCATGCTTGCGACGAAAACCGGTGTCGTTTGCAGCAGAATTCTAGCGGGTGATCTGATCTGGAATGCAGAATATCGCAGGTATTCCGCCCGAAATTATCAGCCGGCCGTTCTGGTCCAGAGGTCGCGTGCCTCCTGCATGAGCATCAGGGATTCCGCCCACCGATCGGTCGTGTCCTCCCCGTCCCTCCCCGTGATCGCATAGGGTTTTGGCCCCAGCTCGCAAGTAAAGGCGAGAGTGTCGTTGCTGCCGGCGCGCTTTCGCCAGCTTCTGAAGCCGTATTCCCACCAGCCGAGGAAGAGATCGACCCAGGGCCGATGATGCGCAAAGGAGATTTCGATCTGGACCTGCTCGCGCGAGGCGACCCGGCCGTGAAAGGCCCATGAATTGTCGAGTATCTGATGGATGAGCGCATGATTTTCATCCGATACCGGCCAGGCGAATTCCCGGCCGACGAGGAAATGCGAGATATCGCCCAGCAGCCGCAAATCCGGCAGGCGATCGAGCAGATCGAGCATGAAGAACAGATCGGTGGTCATCCGGTCGCGATGCGTCTCGATGAGGACGTCGATGCCGGCCTCCTCCCCAAGACGTTGCCAACCCTCGAGCAGGGGGACGCAATCCTCCAGGCGGCGCAATCGCACATCGGGTTGCAGACAGATGTGATGCACATTGTATTCGGCGGCGATCTCGAGCGCTGGCTTAAGATCGTCGATGGTCTTGGGAAAGCATTGTCCTTCCGCCTGCAAACCGTGCTGCTTGAGCAGCCCTGCGACCCGGCGAACATAACTGCGGTCGTACCAATGGGTGCTGATGCCGTCGAAGCCGGCGACGGCGATCCTCTCCAGGTTCTCTTCGAGAGTCTGCTCCGGATAAACAGCGCTGCGTCGTTCCATGGCCCAGAGCGACTGAAAGATGAGCATGTTCTGCATGATGCCTCCCGTACCAGTGGACTGCACAGATCATGAATTCGCTGTCTTTGCGAGACCGTTCGGTGATGGGTTTTGATCATCGCTGCGTTTCATTGCAAAGCGGATGCATTTACGCGCCGGCAGTCACCGGCATGATGGTTTTTCATCAAAATACTCTCGGAAGCCAACCGGCTCCATTAGCCCGCCCGGAGCTGCCGGCCGTGATCAATTCTCATCAAATCTCTGCTGTCGTTCCGCACCTGTGTCGGAGACATTGAATGCATGATTTCGGGCAATTGGGAGGCAACACCATGGACGACACACTTTACGGCACGCGCGACAAGCGAGGAGACTGGAAACCCAACAAGCTCCTCAAATATCCGCCGGTTTTCGTTTGGCCGGCTCAGCCCATGGCCTTCCTGAAATGGTTCTTCGGCTATCCTGGCTATCTGATGCCCTGGAATACCGTCTATGCGATCGTCGGCACGCTGCTATGGCTCTATGCCACGCCCTCGATGGAAACGATGAAGACCTTCGCGCCGGGTTGGATTGCCTATCTTCTCCTTCGCAACGCCGCCCTCGTCTTCCTGTTCTTCGGCGCCTTTCATCTGCGCCTGTACATGCAAAAGAAGCAGGGAACGACCTTCAAATATAACGCCAAGTGGCCGTCGACGGGCAATTCCGCATTTCTCTTCGGCAATCAGACCGTCGACAACGTGATCTGGACATTCGCAAGTGCCGTGCCGATCTGGACAGCCTTCGAAGTCCTGACCCTTTGGGCTTTCGCCAACGGCATCATTCCCTATGTCGATTTTGCCGAACATCCGGTCTATTGCGTAGCGATCATGCTGCTGATCCCGGCATTCCGCGATCTGCATTTCTACCTCGTTCACCGCCTGATCCACTGGCCGCCACTCTATCATGCCGTTCACAAGCTGCATCACAACAACGTCAATCCCGGGCCATGGTCGGGTCTGGCGATGCATCCCATCGAGCATCTCCTCTATTTCTCCGGCGTGCTCATCCATTGGATCGTGCCCTCCAGTCCGATCCATGTCCTCTTCCATCTGACGCATACAGCTCTTGCGCCAGCGCCGGGCCATGCAGGGTTCGACAAGATCGTGATCGCGGACGACACCGCCATCGACACGCATGCTTACGACCACTACCTGCATCATAAGTTCTTCGAGTGCAATTACGCCGACGGCGTCATCCCGCTCGACAAATGGTTCGGCACCTTCCACGACGGCTCGAAGGAGGCAGAGGACCGCATGAACAAGCGTTTCATGGAGCGGGCGAAGAAATATGCCGACAAGCAGGCGCGTCGTTCAGGGTCGGCGAACTAGGCCGAGCCCGGCCGGAATAGTCAGGCCGGGCAACGACCTCAAGGACTTGCCAAGAGCGTGGTGTGCTCCATATGCGACATTAGGTTCTCCCCCCGCCGCCGATCCTCAGGTCGTCGATGGCGGGAAATGCCGGAGCCTGCTGGCCCTCCTTTCGCAGGCTCCGGCATGACCAATCATGTCAGCCAAGATAAGGCTCTGGACCAGCCGCTTGGCCGCCGGCACTACCTTCTCAACCGCCTGCGGTTTGACGCTTCCCCTTTCGTTGAAAACGCGCGACGGCCACAAGGCCGACCAAGCGAGGTTTCTTCATTCTGCTTCTCCTTGATGAAAAATGATCATGATCGGCGTGGAATGTGAAGGATTATATCCCGCATGATCGAAATTGCTTGGGGGAGGAGAAAGCTGAGCGCGATCAAGGTTCAAGGCCGGAATGTTCCTCCAGCGAGACGATATCTTTTGTGCATGGCGGCAAGCCGCCGACGGACAGCAACGAGGAGGCAGAAAATGACGACATGGATCGATGCGTGTGCAGCCGAGGAGATCGATCAGGAGGACGTCGTCCGCTTCGATCACGCCGGGCGAACCTTTGCGATCTATCGAAGCCCGGATGACGAATATTTCGCGACCGATGGGCTTTGCACCCATGAAAAGATCCACCTGGCCGAGGGGCTTGTCATGGACGACACCATCGAATGTCCAAAGCACAACGGCCGTTTCAGCTATAAGACCGGCGAGGCTCGCGGCGCGCCGGTCTGCGTCGGCCTGAAAACCTATCCAGTGAAGCTGGAGGGCGATCGCGTCATGATCGGGATCGGAGCATGAGCAACGATGCGGGCATCATCATCGTCGGCGCGGGCGAATGCGGCGCGCGCGCCGCTCTGAGCTTGCGAGAAACCGGCTACCCGCATGCCATTACCCTCATTGGCGACGAGGCTCACCTCCCCTATGAGCGGCCGCCGCTTTCCAAGCAGATGCTGCTCGCCGAGGCAACACCGCAGGCGCCGACCGTTCTCAACGATATCATGTTGGGCGAACGGGCGATCCGGCATATCGGCAGCGCGTCGGCAAGCGCTATCGACGCCACCGGCAAGCAGGTGATCCTGTCGGACGGCCGTGAGTTGGCCTATGACAGATTGTTGTTGACGACGGGCGCGGCGCCCAGGCGATTGCCGAATGTGCGAGCCAATGCGCGCATACTCTATCTCAGGACGATCAACGACGCGCTTGCGCTTCGCCCCTGGATCAGCGCCGACATGCATGTGGCGGTGCTCGGAGGAGGCTTCATTGGTCTGGAGGTCGCCGCATCGGCGCGCAACCGTGGCGCAAGGGTCACGGTAATCGAATCCCAAGAGCGCATTCTCAAGCGCGGCGTACCCGAACAGATCGCGGAGACGATCAGTTCGCTGCATCGTCGCAACGGGGTCGAGGTGAAATGCGGCCTAACGGTCAGCGAGATCGACGCAGACGACCGGCGCGTGAGTATCAGTCTGGCCGATGGGACCGAGGTGACCGCGGATGTGCTCGTGGTCGGCATCGGCGCGCAGCCGCGCACCGAGCTCGCCGCACAGGCGGGCATAGCCGTCGACAACGGGATCTCGGTCAACGAGCGCCTCGAGACTTCGGTGGCGGATATCTATGCTGCGGGCGACTGCTGCTCGTTTCCGCACCCGCTGTATGGGGGACGCCGGCTTCGTCTGGAGGCGTGGCGCAATGCGCAGGATCAGGGCATTCTTGCCGCGGCGAACTTGGCGGGCGCTGCGCGTGGCTATGATGCCGTTCCCTATTTCTGGTCCGATCAGTTCGATCATACCCTGCAGATCGCTGGACTTGTCGATGAAGGACGCACCGTAGTCCGAAGAGACCTGGGCGATGGCGCCTTCATCCTGTTCCATCTCGATGACGGGCAGAGACTGGTCGCCGCAAGCGGCGTGGGTTACGGCAATAGGGTCGCCAGGGACATGAAGTTGAGCGAGATGCTGATTGCAAGGCAGGTCGTGCCGCCGCTCGATGCGCTGGCGGCCGACGCTAACCTGAAATCTTTGTTGCCAAGAGCGGCGTAAAAGGCCGCTGCTGTTTACCAACTCTAGCAAAAGACGTGAGCAGCGCCCGGGTCGAATTCCAGATTGACATGATCACCACGGCTGAGGCCCGAGATGGCCTCATGCCCGAAAGGCAAGCGAACGGACAAGGTCTCGTTGGCTGAAATCTGTGTCGTCACGTGCACGTTGTTGCCAAGAAAGGTTATGTCGTTGACGGTGGCGTTGAGGCCCTTGCCCGCCCCGTTGCTGCGCCCGAGCCGGATGCGCTCGGGCCTCAGCATCAGCGCGGCCTTGCGGCCGGTGGCCGCCTGGCCATGGACCGGGATGCGCTCGAAGATCGCCTTGTCGCCGAGTGAAATGGTCGCCTGTCCATTGTCCGATGACAACAGATGACAGGAGATGAAATCGCTGTCACCGATGAATTCGGCGACGAAGCGGGTGCGCGGATTGGCGTAGAGTTCCGGCCCGGTGCCGATCTGGTCGATCACGCCCTTGGAGAACACGGCGATGCGATCGGAGAGCCGCAGCGCCTCTTCCTGATCGTGGGTCACGTAGAGGATCGTCACTTCGGTCTGCTGGTGGATCCGTCTTATCTCGTGCTGGATTTCCTCGCGAAGCTTCTTGTCGAGCGCCGACAGCGGTTCGTCCATCAGAAGCACCGGCGGATCATAGGCGAGCGCCCTGGCAAGCGCGACACGCTGCTGCTGACCGCCGGACATCTGTGCCGGCTTGCGATCCTCGAAGCCCTCGAGCCTGACGAGGCGCAGCATTTCCCTCACCCGGCTATCGACTTCGGCCTTCGACTTGCGGCGAACCTTCAGCGGAAAAGCGATATTTTCGCCCACGGTCAGATGCGGAAACAGTGTATAGCGCTGAAACACCATGCCGATATTGCGCTTGTGCGAAGGCGTCGACAGCAGCGTCCGTCCGTTCAGCAGGATGTCGCCCTTGGTGGGGTTCTCGAAGCCGGCCAATATGTAGAGCGTCGTGCTCTTGCCCGAGCCGGAAGGTCCGAGAAAGGTCAGGAATTCGCCGCGCCGGACGTCGAGATTGACATCGTGCACGGCGACGACCGGGCCGTACTCCTTGCGGATGCCTTTGATTTTCAGGAAGGATTCGCTCATGATTTCAAAACCTTGCGTACGATCGCGGCCAGCGCCATCAAAGTGACCGTCAACAGAATGAGAAGCGTGGAGGCGGCAGCCACGACCGGGGTGAGGTCCTGCCGCAGCGTCGTCCAGACCTTGACCGGCAATGTCTGCAACGTCGGGCTCGCCATGAAGATTGCCACGACCACCTCATCCCAGGATGTCAGGAACGAGAAGACTGCCGCGGAGAAGAGCCCGTGGCTTATGGCGGGCAGCGTTACCCTGATCTTTGCCTCGAGCGGCGAAGCACCGCAGAGCACCGCCGCATCCTCGATGGACTTGTCGAAGCCTTCGAGCGCGCTTGAGATGGACAGGATGGAAAAAGGCAAGGCCAGGACGAGGTGGGAAAGGACGAAGCCGATCAGGGTTCCCCCGAGCCCGATCCGTAGGAAGAAGGCATAGAGCGCAACGGCGAAGACGACGACCGGAAGGATCATCGGCGTCAGGAACAGCGCCTTCAGCGCATCGCGAAACAGGAACTTGCCGCGCACGAGGCCGAACGACGTCACGAGCCCGAGCACGACCGAAAGCACCGTGACGATCGCCGCGATCCTGAAGCTCGTCCAGGCGGACTCCAGCCATTGCGGATCGGAAAACAGCTCGCCGTACCAGCGCAGGGTCCAGCCCGGCGGCGGAAAGATCAACCATTGCGACGAGCCGAATGACAGTGCCGCGATGAACAGGATCGGTAGCAGCAGGAAGGCAGCTGTCAGAACAGTGATGGTGAGAAGCACATACTTCCACCAGCCGAGCTGGCCGAAATTCAGGAGCATCTCAGCGCCCTCCCGTATTCTGTACGCCGAACAGCCGCAGTTGGACGGCGTAGAGCGACAGCGTGACGACAAGCAGGACAAAGGCCGCCGCTCCGCCCATGCCCCAATTAACGAGGGATTGCACGAACTGGGCGATGAGTTCCGCCAGCATCATGTTCGCCGTGCCGCCGAGCAGCGACGGGGTGACGTAGTAGCCGAGCGACATGACGAAAACCATCAGCGCACCCGCCATCATGCCGGGAGCGGCTAAGGGGAGCAGAACACGGGTGAGGCATTGCCAGCGGCTCGCACCGCAGAGAGCAGCTGCCTGCAGCACCGCCGGGTCGATCTTCTTAATGACGCCGTAGAGCGGCAGGACGATGAAGGGCAGCATGATATAGGTCATGCCAATCGTGACGCCGGTCAGGTTGTTGACGAGCGCCAGGGGCTTGTCGATAAGCCCCATACCAACAAGCATCTTGTTGATCAGCCCCGTCCGCTGCAGCAGCACCATCCAGGCATAGGTACGGGCAAGCAGATTGGTCCACATCGACAGCAGCAGGATCGCAAATACCAGCGAGGCCAGTCTCGCAGGCATGATCGCCAGCGTCCAGGCGACGGGAAAGCCGATCAGCAACGATATGATGGTGACCAGACCGGAGACGATGAAGGTATTGGCGAAGATCTTCAGATAGGTCGCGGATCCGAGCAACTCGGCATAATTGCCAAGCCCGAGCGTCGGCTCCATCACGCTGCGCAGAAGAAGCGCTACGACCGGAAAGGCGAAAAAGATCGCGATGAAGATCAGTGCCGGCGCCACCTGTCCAAAGCCGGTAGGCCTCGCCGCCTTGCGCGTCGGTGCGGTCTCGTCCGCAACGTCCATATATGTCGACATGGCAATCCTTTCCCACCGTGGGCACCGCCAGGCAGCCATAGCCGCCATGCAGGCCCGCACCTCGTATTGCCGCACCGCGGACATCGGTCCGCGGTGCTGTTGACAGCTCCCTGGAGCTTACTGTGCCTGCCAGGCGTACCACTTCTTGCCGATGGCATCCCGGTTTTCGGCCCAGTAATTCATATCGGCATTGACCTGGCTGGCGGTCTGCTGGTCCGGCAAGGTCTTGGCCGTTTCCGGATCCATCAGCTTCGCCGAACCGACATTGATCGGGGCATATCCCGTCGCCTTCGCCATATCGGCCTGCGCTTGTGCGGACGTCGCAAGCGCGATGAACTTCATCGCCGCTTCCAGGTTCGGAGCGCCCTTGGGAATGACGAGGGAATCGGCTGCCGTGATGTTCTGGCTCCACGACGTCTCGGTCTTGACACCACTGGCGGCAAGCGCGGTCATGCGGCCGTTCCAAAGGCTACCGAACGGCGCTTCCGCCGATGCGACCAGCTGCTGCGACTGCGCGCCGCTCGACCACCAGACGATATCAGACTTGATCGTATCGAGCTTCTTGAAGGCGCGATCGAGATCGAGCGGATAGAGCTTGTCGGCGGGAACGCCGTCGGCCAGCAAGGCGGCTTCGATCACGCCGGGCGCCGACCACTTGTAGAAAGTGCGCTTGCCCGGAAACTTCTTCGTGTCGAAGAGATCGGCCCAGGTCTTCGGGCAGGCACTGACGGCATCCGCATTGCAGCCGATCACGAAGGAATAGTAAAAGCTGCCGACCGAATAGTCGCTGACGAAGCGCGGATCGAGCTTGGATTTGTCGATGACGGAGAAGTCCAGTTTCTCCAGCAGACCATTCTTGCCGGCCTGTGCGGCGTAATCGCCCTCGACGTCGACCACGTCCCAGGTCACGCGAGCCGCCTCGACCATGGCTTTCAGCTTGCCGTAATCCGTCGGGCCGTCCTGCATGACGCCGGTGCCGGTCTTTTCGGTGAATTGGTTCGCCCAGGCGACCTTCTGCGCATCCTGGGTCGTCCCTCCCCAGCTCGTGAAGACCATGGTATCGGCCTTGGCGGGCAGGCATGCGGCCATCATTGCGGCAAAGGCCGCGAGTGCAATTTTTGCTTTCATGTTCCCTTGTCCTTGTTTTTGCAGTCTTTCAGGTCATGCCTTATGCGGCTGCCCGCTCATCCCGCGGGAGAAAAGCTGGCCGGCTTCATAATCTTGTTTTCCGCCACCTCGATCAGATCGCGAATCCTGGGCAGGAAGGCTTGCCACTCGGGGTCGGCAGCCAGTCGCTGGCGCCGCGCCTCGCGGTCGTCGAGGCTCGCATAGGCCCAGATGTGGACGATCTCGTTGATCGTGCCGATCTCCGAATAGAAATAACCGACCAGATTGCCAAGATGGGCTTTCTGGATGGCAATCCCCTCCTCCCCGACGACCTTGAGATATTGCGGGATCGTGCCGTTCTTCAGCCTGTAGGTGCGGATCTCGTAGAACATCGGCGTCACCTCATGACGAAAGGATCGGGGATCGGATCATCTGACGTGCGCAGCCAGATGGTCTTGGTGCGCGTGTAGTCGAGCGCCGCCGCCAGCCCGCCTTCCCTGCCCTGCCCGGAAAGACCGAAGCCGCCGAAAGGCGCGATCGGCGATACCGCGCGATAGGTGTTGACCCAGACAACGCCGGCGCGAATGCCTTTCATCAGGCGATGGGCGCGGGTGAGATTCTGGGTGAAGACGCCGGAGGCCAGTCCATAGCGGGTGTCGTTGGCAAGCTTCAGCGCCTCGGCCTCGGTGTCGAAGGAGACGACGGAGAGAACCGGGCCGAAGAATTCCTCGGCGAGCGACGGCGAAGCGACGGCGTCGCAATCGAGGATCGTCGGCGGGAAATAATAGCCCTCGCCGTCTGGCCTCTGCCCGCCGGTGACGAGACGCGCGCCGCTCTGGACGGATTTTTCGACAAGGGCTGCCACATGATCCTGCTGCCGCTTCGTGGCGAGCGGGCCGGCTTCGGTCGCCATTTCGAGCGGCGAGCCGATGCGGATCGCTTCCGCCTTGCGCTTGAGAATGGACAGGAAAGCATCCTTGACGCTGCGCTCGACGATCAGGCGGGAACCGGCAACGCAGCTTTGTCCTGTTGCTGCGAAAATACCGGCAACCTGGGCATTGGCGGCGCTTTCAAGATCGGCATCGGCGAAGACGATGAAGGGCGATTTTCCGCCGAGCTCCAGGGATGTCGAGGCAAGGTTCTCGGCAGAGTTGCGCACGACATGGCGCGCCGTCTCCGGGCCGCCGGTAAAGGCAACGTGCGCGACTTTCGGATGCCTCCCGAGAGCCGCGCCGCAGGACGGGCCGAAACCGGTGATGATGTTGACGACGCCGGCCGGAAAGCCTGCTTCATGAACGAGACGGGCGAATTCCAGAAGCGGCGCCGGCCCATCCTCCGATGCCTTGACGACCATGGTGCAGCCGGCAGCCAATGCCGGGCCGATTTTGACGGCGGAAAGAAAGAGCTGGCTGTTCCACGGCACCATCATGGCGACGACGCCAATCGGCTCGCGGCGGAGCCAGACATCCATGTCGGGCTTGTCGATCGGCAGGTAGGATCCCTCGATCTTGTCGGCGAGCCCGGCATAGTAGCGATAGTAATCGGCGACATAGGCGATCTGCGCCGAAGTCTCGCGAATGATCTTGCCGGTATCACGGGTTTCCAGTTCGGCGAGCTTTTGGGCATTGGCCGCGACGAGATCGGCGAGCTTATAGAGCAGCTTGCCGCGCTGTGTCGCCGTGGTCTTGGCCCAGGGTCCGTCATAAAGCGCCGTTTCGGCGGCATCGACGGCGCGATCGACATCGCTTTCGCGCGCCTCCGGCATCTCGGCCCAGATCAGGCCGGTGGCCGGATCGACGCTTGGATAGCGGGCCTCCCCGTCCAGAAATTCGCCGTCGATATAATACTGGAAGCGCTGCATGGGGTTCACTCCGCAAATGCCGGCATGACCTCGGCGATGAAACGTTCGAGCGAGGCTTTCTTGCGCTCGAACGGCATGCCGGTGTCGATCCAGAAGGAATATTCGTCATAGCCCATCGCCTGGTAGGCCTTCAGCCGCGCAATCACCGTCGCGGCGTCGCCGACGACATTGTTGCTGCGCATGACCGCATCCGACAGCATGGCATTCGCGCGAATGTCCTCATCGGGAATGCGCTCGATCAGGCCCTGATGGACCGGCTTCTCGTTCTTGAACCAGGCGAAGAAGTAATTGTAGTAAACGCTGAGCTCGTGGGCGGCCTCAGCGATATCGGCTTCCGACGAGCCGACATAGGTGTGGCGTAGCAGCATGATCTTCGGCCTGTCGATATCAGGGTTCTTAGCGCAGGCGTCGTTGAAACGGCCCATCAGCGCCTCGACTTCGTCATCTCCTTGCCAGAGCGGCGTCACCTGAACGTTGCAGCCGTTGGCGACGGCAAATTCATGCGAGTTCGGATCGCGTGCGGCGACCCAGATCGGAGGATTGGGCTCCTGTAGCGGCTTCGGCGCCGAGGTGGTCGCGGGGAATTTGAAGAATTCGCCGTCGTGGGTATAGTCGCCCTTCCAGATGCCTTTGATCGCAGGGATCAGCTCGCGCATGCGCTGGCCGGCGCCCCAGGCGTCGAGACCCGGCAAAAGACGCTCATATTCGAAGGAATAGGCGCCGCGGGCGATGCCGATATCGAGCCTGCCGTCGCAGATGATGTCGGCCATGGCCGCTTCGCCGGCAAGCTTGATCGGATGCCAGAAAGGCGCGATCACCGTTCCCGTGCCTAGTCTCGCCCTCGACGTGCGGCGGGCCAGATCGGCGATCGTCACGAAAGGATTGGGAGCGATGGTGAAATCCATCCCGTGATGCTCGCCCGTCCAGATGGCGTGCATGCCGCCCTTGTCGGCAATTTCGCAGAGCGCGACGAACTCGTCGTAGAGGCTCTTATGGCTCTGGCTCGCATCGAGGCGCTCCATGTGAACGAAGAGAGAGAATTTCATGCTCGTGCCACCTTCGTCGAGACCGGGCGGACCGTACCGGAGGTCTCGTCTCCAAAATAAACGCCGAAATTGCCGATCTGGCTTTCCAGTGCGAAACGAGCGACGATATCGGCTGTCGCACTCGTCTTGAAGCGGGTTTTGGTCAAAGCGTCCGGCTTGAAGAACCTGCCCTCGCGCGGCTCGCCTTGCGACGTGAAGGCGCGGTAGACGATGTGATGCTTGCCATCGCTTTTGCCTTCATAGACCGAATAGAGAAAGCCGATCGTCACCGAAAGCCCGGTCAGCTCTTGCAGGTAGTCGCATAGAATTTCGGTCGGGCTCCCTTCCCTTCCCTCGCAGCTCGGCAGTGCGAAGATGTCTTCTCCGAGCAGCAGGATCTCGCCATCGCGCTCCAGAACGGCACCGAGCTCGATATTGCCCTCGGTTGCGGCCGAAACCGCCTTGCTCGCGAGGATCGGCGTGAAATAACCGCCGCGGGCATAGCCCAAACCGTTGCGGCCGCTGTTGTGGAAGGAGGCGATGCGTCCCATGAGGATGACATGGTCGCCGGCATCGATGACCTGCTCCATACCGCATTCGAACCAGGCGGCAACATCGGCAAGGATCGGACAGCCGTCGGCGGCGGCATTCCATTCGACAGTTGCGAACCTGTCTTCAACCGGACGCGCGAAGGTGTTGGAGATATCTTTCTGCGCTTCCGACAAAACATTGATAGCGAAATGCTTCGCGCTCGTCATGGTCGCGAAGTTGCGGGAGGTCTTTGCCAGGCAGACCAGAAGCAGCGGCGGATCGAGCGAGACCGAGGTGAAGGAGTTGGCCGTGAAGCCGATCGGCAGACCGGCGTGATCTTGCGCAGTCACGACCGTGACGCCGGTCGGAAATGCGCCGAAGGCGTCGCGCAGCGCCCTTGCATCGATATGTTGCGCCGTCATCTTGCGTCCTCCCCGCATGAAAGCCACTCGGCAAGCAATTCGTTGACGATCTCAGGTGCCGTCAGGTTCACCATATGACGATGCCCTTCGACGATCCGGACCCAGCCTCTCGGGGTGGCAGCCGCCATCTGCTCGGCCATCTGCGGCGTCGAGTTGGGATCGTCCGAACCAGTCAGGAATAGTGCCGGCACCCGCACCTGCGGCCACCGATCGGCGTAGGTTTCGTCGCCGCCGGCAAATGCCGCATAAGCTGTCGCATATCCCTGCGGATCGACGAGGCCCAACCAGTTGCGGGTCAACTCCCGGGCGGTCGCACTTTGCGCATCGTCGCCGAACCAGCGCAGAAGCGGCCCTTCCTTGTCGACGCCGGTCACCGGGATTGCCGCTGCGCGTGCCAGGACCGCCGCCTTTGCTTCCGCATCACGGCGATAGACGCCGTTGAGATAGGCGACGCGCCTGATCCTCTCACCGAAGGTTGCCGCGGCACCACCGGCGACAAGCGCACCCATCGAATGCCCGGCAACATTGGCAGCGTCGAGCGCCATCTCATCAAGGAAGCCGCCGAACCAGTCGACGAAGGCTTCCAGGCGGCTGCCGGCAGGCAGCGATCTGCTTTCGCCATGGCCAGGCATGTCGACGGCGATGACGCGATGGCTCCCGGAAAAGGCAGCGATCTGCGGCAGCCAGGCTTCGAGGCGCATGCCGACGCCGTGAATGAGAACAAGGGGCTCGCCTATGCCCACCTCGTGGTAGGCCGTCCCGCCTGCCGTGATCTTACGCGGCAATCCTTCTGCCTCGGGGACATTGGCTTTGCTCTGCGCTATGGTGTCCATCGTCGACATCTCCGCGCCCAATCCGTCAGACGCCGGCAGGATTTGAGACGTCCTGCCCCAGGTCCTTGAGGTCCTGATAGCGGTCGCCGATACGATGATGCGGCCGGCCGCCGACGGAAGCGCCGAGTGCGACGACAATCTCGTCGGCAGCCGGAGCATCGGCGATCGACGTCTGGATCGTCAGATAATGCGAGCGGCGCCCTTCGTCGTTCTTGTCCATCAGCGGGATCATGATCGGCGCGTTGGCCGGGCCACGCGTATTGCAGAAGGCGAGATAGGACTTGGCGCCGACGGCATGGCGATAATGGTTGCCGAAACGCAGCGTATGGATCAGTGCAGACGCATGTTCGATCTCGCCGTCTAGGCCGACCACTGCCGATTTTCCATAGGCTTCAACGGCCTCGCCCGATCCGACCGCCTCGATGATCATCCTGGTGAGCAACTCACCGAGAACCGGCGCTGCGGCATGGATCTCGGGCTTCAGATCCTCGACAAAGCCGCGACCGGCCCAAGGGTTCTTCACGATCGCACAGGCCGAAAAGAGCTTCAGAGGCGTGGGCGCTGCTTTGCCCCCTTCAACCAAGGTGGTTTCGATCTGCAGGACGGTTTTACGGATTTGAAAGGTCATGGCTGCGCTCGTTTTTCTAGGTTATGTATGATGGTATGCCATAATACAAAACTGTCAAGCGGCTTCGCGCAAACGAGCGGAAAACTTAAGTGAACAGAAAGAAAATGTAATTATAACAGATGCTTATTCATCAAAGCGAAAGTGATTGATCATGGCATGCTAACCATCATCTTCATGCCAATATTCTGGGTGAGCCTGCAGGCTGCGACTGCATTCCCAGTTTTTTTGATGTTCCAATTTTGTATTATTGATTATGGCATACCGTCACATCGAACGCCGCGGAGAGTCAAGCCCGCATCGTGAGGGTGCCTTTAATTTGGTGAGGTCGCCGAGATGGCATTAGGTGCGATGCCGCCGTACATGGGCAAGGAGCGGCGTACCGGATCAATCGATCGGTTGGCGTCCTGAGAGAACCGCCTGTGCGATTGCGCTGGCGCTGGCGACATGCTCCATGGCTGCCTGGAAGGCGCCCTCGCCGTCTCCGCGCCGGATGGCATCGACGATCCGCGCCATCTGCACTGGCCCCTGAACATCGCGATTTTGCGTCTTGATCGTCATCGAGCGCAGATGATTGATGCGCACGGTCAGAAGATTGACGACGCCCCACGCGATGTGGCGGTCGACCATGCTGAAAAGCGTCTGATAGAAGGATGAGGTATGGGCGAGTACACCAGCCATATCCTTGTCCCGGTAGCTGTTTCTGATGTCCTCAAGGGATTTGTCCAGAGCATCGGCAATGGCGGGATTGCGCTGCTCGGCGCAAAGACGCGCGGCCATGCCTTCCAATGCGCCGCGGATCTCATAGATCTGCTTCGCCTCGTCATGGTTGAGCTGGGCGACGATCGGCCCCTTGTTCGGCAGATTGGCGACGAGGCCTTCGGATTCGAGGTGGCGCAGAACCTCGCGTACGATCGTGCGGCTTACACCAAGCTGGGCGCAGAGATCACGCTCCACCAGACGATCCCCCGGGCGGAAATAGCCATTGAGGATCGCCTCCCGCACTTTGTCGAGCGCCAGTTCGCGCAACGTCTTGGCCGGACGCTCCACGCGAATTGCCGTGCCGTGCGCATCATCATTCATTCCAACACCTCTGTTTCAGACGTCAACTTCCGTCCCTTGCCGCAGGGACGGTCAAGTTTCGGATACCATATTATGGCCTACCAAGATTATGCAATGGCGAGATGGAGTCAATGCAACTGGATAAACCGTTGCGAACAACCCCTACTCCAATGTCACCGACAAGGATATCAGGAACTTTTTTGCGACGGGCGGGGCGCGGAAGTCTGATTGAGAATATGGGCGGGGAGCTGATCCAGGCACGACAAATTCCACTCCGCAGTCTTCCGACCACGGAGTTCTGCCCTTTTCTGCCAGGCATCAGTACGCAGCAACGGCGCCTCGGAACTGCAGGTCAGTTCAATCTGGCGAGCGGCCTGCCATCGGTATCGAAGAGGTGGCAAGCGGCAGGTTCCATGTCGAGAGACAGAGCTGTGTGGAGCGGAGTCGTATCCGTACCTTCCGTCTGCACGACAAGCGACTGGTTCGATCCGATATCCACATGCAGGATCGTGAGGCCGCCCAGCCGCTCCGCCAGCATTGCTTGGCCGGGGAAGCGTCCATTCGGGTCGATGCGGATATGTTCAGGGCGGATGCCAAGTGTCAGGTTGGCTCCTACCGTTCCGCCGAAGGCCGGCACAGTGATCCTGTGTCCGCCCGGCAGCGCGACGGATATGCCTTGAGGTCCGGTCGATTCGACCACGGCCGGAAGAAGGTTCATCTTCGGCGAGCCGATGAAGCCGGCCACGAAGATATTTGCCGGTCGGTTGTAAAGCTCAAGCGGCGAACCGACCTGCTCGATGCGGCCGGAGTTCAGGACCACGATCTTATCGGCCATGGTCATCGCCTCGATCTGATCGTGGGTAACGTAGATCATCGTTGCCGCCAGCCGCTCATGCAGCCGCATCAGCTCCAGCCGCATGTTGACGCGCAAAGCGGCATCGAGATTGGACAAGGGTTCGTCGAAGAGGAAGATCTTCGGATTGCGTACGATCGCCCGGCCGATGGCCACACGTTGCCGCTGACCGCCCGACAGGTCCTTCGGCCGACGGTCGAGCAGATGCGCGAGCTCAAGAACCTCGGCAGCTTCCCTGACCTTGCGATCACGGTCGGCGGAGGAAACGCCTGCGATCTTCAGCGCAAAACCCATGTTCTCGGCGACCGTCATGTGCGGATAGAGCGCATAGGACTGGAAGACCATCGCCAGGCCGCGTTGCGACGGATCCACATCGTTGGCGCGGGCGCCATCGATCATCAGATCACCGCCGGTGATCTTCTCCAGGCCGGCGATCATGCGCAACAACGTAGACTTGCCGCAGCCGGACGGGCCGACAAAGACCACGAATTCACGGTCGTCCACATCCAGATCGATGCCCTTGATGACTTCGAGCGCGCCATAGGTCTTGCGGGCGTCGCGCAGCTTGAGATTAGCCATTGCTGGCCTCCTTTCTTTCGATGGATGGACTGGCGCCAATGTCTGCCTCCTGCCCGAGGATGAGGCTGGCCGCGCCGATCAGGCCGGCATGACGCCCGAGCTGGGCGGCAACAATGGGGACCCCGCGATAAGCCGGCATGGCGCGTTCGCGAACGGTCGCCACCACAACTTCCTGCAGAAGATCGAAGCCATGCGAGATACCGCCACCCATTACCAATATGTCTGGCGAATAGAGATGCAGCAGATTGGTAAAGCCGATGCCGAGCCAGCGCGCTTCCGCATCCAGCAATTCCATCGCCAGCGCATCGCCCTTTCGTGCAGCCTCAACCACATGCCGCCCGCTGACGTCGCCATCGCTGGCAATCGCACGCATCAGCGAGCCGTCGAATTTCCGGGTCCGTGCCGTTGCATGACGCCCCAAAGCCGTTCCCGAGGCAACGGCCTCGAAACAACCAATCGCGCCACAAAAGCACCGCTCCCCTTCGTTCGTGATGGTCATATGCCCGATCTCGGCCGCCAGGCCGCGCCGGCCGTGCAAAGTCCGGCCGTTGGCGATCACGCCGCCGCCGATACCCGTGGAGACCGTCACGAAAACCATCGAATCCGCGCCGCGACCCGCTCCGTAGTGCCATTCGCCGAGGGCTGCCGCATTCGCGTCGTTCTCCAGCCGGACCGGCAGTTCGAAGCGATCGGAGAGAATGGTCGCCAGCGGCACCTCATGCCAGCCGATAAGCGTCGGCGGCCCGATGACGATACCGGCCTTGGGGTCGAGCGGTCCCGGTGCGCCGACACCTATGCCGATGGGAGAAAGGTCGGGCGTTTGCGCCAGCACCTCGGCTGCGAGCTGTTCCATCTGCCGCGTCACCGCCGCAGGTCCATCGGCGGCCGCCGTCGGCATGGCCGAGAAGGCCAGAAGGCTTCCTGCCTCGTCGACGAGTGCGGCGCGAAGCTCCGTTCCGCCGAGATCAAAGGCAAGGGCAACCTTGTTCACGCAACCCCGCTTTCCAAGCCATGGAGCCAGGCGATGCGGCCGGCTAGATCCTTGTCGCCGAAGGCGAGCGAGCCGAGAACAACCGTCTGCGCGCCGGCCTTGCGCAGGAGCGGCACGGTCTGCTCGCGGATGCCGCCATCGGCCGCAAGGATGATCTGGTCCTCACGACCGGATTGCTTGAGCAAGTCACGCGCTTCCAAAAGCCGGTCGCATGCCCTATCGGAAAGGCTCTGCCCCTTGACGCCGATGGACGTGCCAAGCAGCGTCACGAAGGCAACATGATCGATGAACGGCTTGATCGCCGAAACCGGCGTTTCCAGCCGCAGCACCACCCCTGCTTCGGCGCCAAGCTTTCTTGCGAGCCCTACAGCACGCAACCCCGCCTCGCCATTCTCGGCGTGGACGCTGATCAGATCGGCTCCCGCCTCGATGAATTGGCGCGTCTGTTCCTCGACGATTTCACCTTCGACCATCAGATGCACATGGATGGGCTTGGCGGTCGCTTTGGCGATGCGGGCGACGAAATCCGGAAAGAACAGGAATCCCGGGGTAAAGCGGGCGTCGGCGACATCGATATGGTGCAGGTCGACAAAGGGCTCGATCCGCTTCAGATCGGTTTCCATATTGGCAAGATCCGCCGACCAGAGCGAGAACTCGCCGAGCAATCGGTTACGGGGCAGTGCGGCGATGGCAGCCGGGCCGGAAAGAGGTTTGGATGTCATGATCGAAAGAGGCTCCGGATTGAACTGGATGCAAGGAAATCGGTGATGGCGCCTTGGATTTCGGCGAAATGCCGCGCCTTGTCGGCGGTCTTGGCAGTGACTTCGATGTAGCGTGCGCCGGGAACGGTTTCGGCGAGCGTGAGGGCGCAGGAGAGCGGATGGATCGCATCCTGTTCGTTTCCGATGACCAGCGTCCGAACTTTGATGGCTGCCGTGTCGGCCTTCGATACGCCAGGCCCATCGGCGGCGATGTCTCCAAGGACGGATGCGAAATCGAAGGCGTCCGGCCGCTCGAAATAGCCGAGCAGCGAAGAGAAATTGTCGGGCGCCTCGGACGCGATCCGACGCCCGATTTCCGAGGCGATAAAGCGTTCCCTGGCTTCCGCAACCGGATGTGAACGGATCAGGGCCGCAACGGCGCGACCAGGCTCGAGATTGTCCGGTGATGCCTCGAATATCCAGGCAGGACGCACGAGAACGAGTCCCGCGACACGGCCGGGGTGATGATGGGCAAGATGCAGCGCAATGGCCGCTCCCATCGAAATGCCGCCGACAACAAAACGGTCGAAACCATGTTCGGTGGCCGCTGCCAACACGTCCTCGGCGAACATATGGATCGAAAAGGGTCGCGCGCTGCCAAGCGACGAGGCGCCATGCCCGCGGCACTCCAGCGTCAGTCGATGGATATCCGCGGAGGTTGGAACATTCTGTGCTACCTGTGCCTCGTCAGCGCCAAGACCGTGCTGAAAGACGACCGGAAGCCCCTGCCCTTCGCGATAGACGGCAAGACTTGCATCGGCACGCATGAATGACGTCTTTCCCATCAGATCAGCCCCTTAAGGAACGCTGCTACGCCGAGGGCCTCGGGCGCCGAGAGGCCATGTGTGACGAGTGGGCCGTCGAAGCCCACGGCCCGCAGCTGTGCAATGAAATCCGGAAAATCGACGATGCCCTGCCCCGCGGTAGCGAAGCGACCATCGGCATGACGATCCTTGGCATGCGCGAGAGCTATACGGCCCGCCGCGGTTTCGACCGCCTTCTCGACGGTCACCCGCGCCTGCTCCGGCGTCGCCTGCTCGAACAGATTGGCGGGATCGAGCACGATGCGCAGCCGTCGCGATCCCATTTCCTCGATCAGCCGCCTGGCGTCCTTAGCCGACGTGACGATATTGGCTTGCTCCGGCTCGATGCCGAGATCCACACCATGCCGCTCCGCCAGTTCCAGAGCTTTCGACATTTCAGCCGCCATGTCGGCCCAGGCGGCGGGATCGCCGTTGTCGGGATGATGGGCCCATTGGTCGTTCGGGTCGCGCGTACCGGTGCAAAGCGTCACGAGCGGAATGGAGAGTGCCGCCGCCGTCTCGATGACGACGGCGAGTTGGGCCATGCCCGTTCGACGCACGGATATGTCCGGATGGGCCATGTTGTAGGTGCCGGAGAGAGCTGCAAGCGAGATCCCGGTGGCGCGCACTGCCGTCCGGATTTCCGCAAGCGTCGTCTCAGCGACGGCATCGGGCATCGAGGGCAGTCCGCAGCAGGCGAGATTGAACTGCACACATGCGTAGCCGCTGTCGCGCACGGCCGAGAGAACACCGAGCGGCTCGGTCCCCGGAAAGGTCTTGGCGAAGATCCCGATCTGCATCAGACCGCTCCCGTGACCAATGCAAGTTCGACGCGCTCGCCCCGTTCCACCGATCGGGCGATCGCCACCATCGCGCGGATCGAAGCCAGGCCGTCCTCGACGTCGGCCCCGCGCATCGGCGCACCATTCAACGCCGTATCAGCGAGGCCTTCGAGCTGCCGGCGGAAGAAATGGCCGTCGGCACCGAGCGGCTTCCTAGTGGTCGCATCCTTCTCATGGAAAATCTCGACCTCGCTCGAGCGGAAGTACCAAGGATTGAAGGTCTTGGCGAGGATCGAGCCGTTTTCACCATAGAGCTGGAAGCCCTCATGCCAATCCATGCGCACGGCAACGGTCAGATCCAGATGGCCGAGCGCGCCACTGGCGAATTCGGTTTCCACGAACCAGCAGTAAGCACCGGCTCGCTCTAGAAGCCGAGCGCGCACTGCAACGATATCGCCGCAGAAGAAACGCGCGGTGTCGACCAGATGCGAGCCATGCGCCAGCATGAAATATTGCCGCAGGTCGGCCTTCGGATTACCGGCCGGCTTGCGCGCAAGCTTGCTGGTGACAGGCAAGGGCTGCACCGCATCCGTATTGGTATAGCGGTGGGTGGAATCGCAATACCAAGCCTTCATCGCAAAGATCTGGCCGATATCGTCGCGGACGAAATCGCGCGCCGCCTCCAGCGCCGGATCGAAGCGCTTCATGTGCCCGACCTGCAGAATCCTGCCGGAGCGGCGCACGGCCTCGGCGAGCTGCAGTCCCTCCTCGATCGACACGCCAATGGGTTTCTCGCACAGCACATGCTTTCCGGCTTCCAGCGCCTTGATGGACATCGGCACGTGATAGGCGTCGGATGTCGCGACGATCACGGCCTCGAGATCGGGATCGGCGAGCATTTCATCATAGTTGTCGTATATCTTCTGCGGCTCGTAGGTCGCGCCCATGCGTGCCAGGAGATCGGGCGCCGCATCGCAGATCGCATAGAGATCGGCATTCCTGGCCTTCACGCAGGATTCCAGGTGCGCGAACTGGGCGATCGGCCCGCAGCCGAGCACTCCGACGCGAAGACGGCGATTTTCCTTTTCGATCATGGTTCTCTTCCTTATGCGCCGTAGCCGCGCATGGTTCCGCGGTTGGCTCTGACCGCGGCGGCAGGGTCGGCGGCTGCGGTTTCGGATTCTTCCTCCAACACCAGCCAGCCATTGAAGCGCGGCGCTGTGGAGACGAGATCGATCACGGCAGGCGTGTCGAGAATACCCTTGCCGAGCATCGCCCATCGGTCATTGGCGTCGACGTCCTTGAGGTGCAGGTAGCGGATGCGATCCTGGTAGGCGCGCATCGTATCGAGCATGTCAGCATGTCCGCGCAGGATATGGCCGGTATCCGGCACCCAGCCAACCAGGCTCGGGTCGAGCAAGGCGAAGATGCGGTCATAATCGGCGCGGTCGAACAGCAGAGTATTGTGATGCGAACTCGGATGCACGGCGACATCGACGCCGCTGGCTTTGCCCAGTTCTCCGGCGCGATTGTAGAAGTCGCCGGCGATGGCGAACTTGTCATCGCGCGGGCCGTCTGAGACGACGGTGGCCGAGCCGATGGAGACGAGTGCGCCCGGAAAATGGGCGGCGTAGTCGATCCAGCGCCGCGCCGTCGCAAGATCGTCATTAGTCGCATCGGCGACCGTGAAGCCGCTCTTCGAGCCGAAGGCGAAGGAAACGAGCGTCAAGCCGTGGCTTTTCAGCGCGCTCGCGAAAGCATGCGGGTCTGCCGCGTAGCGGCCGATCATCGTATCGGTGATTTCGATGCCGAGATAACCGCCGGCGGATATGGCCGACAACAGATCGTCGGCCGTTCCTCTCCAGGCATCGCCGAGCATTTCCCACGTAAATGTCTGACAGCCGACTTTTATGTCCTTGCTCATTCCCGCTATTCCTTGATTCCGCCTTGGGTCAGGCCTTCGATGATGTGTCGTTGGAAGAAGAGCACCAAGACAATGAGCGGCACGGTGACGACAGCCGATGCGGCGGCGATGTCTCCCCAGGGCACGTAATATTGGTTGGTGAAATTGGCGATGCCGACCGGGATCGTCTGGCTGTCGCTATCCGAGGTGAAGGCCAGCGCGAACAGGAACTCGTTCCAGGCGGTGATGAAGGCAAGCAGGCCTGTCGTGACCAGGCTCGGCAGCGACATCGGCAGGATGATATGCCAAAGCAGGCCGACCGGACCGACGCCGTCCATGCGGGCCGCCTCGTCGATCTCGCGCGGCAATGTCTCGAAGTAGCCGAATAGGACCCAGGTCACCAACGGCAGTCCGAGTGCGAGATAGGTGATGATCAACGCCGTATAGGTATCGAGCAACCCGAGATCCGACGCAATGAGATAGAGCGGCCCGACGAGTGCGATCTGCGGAAACATCGAGACCGAAAGGATGACCGTCAGGATGCCGAAGCGCCCTTTCACATCGAGGCGCGACAGCGAAAAGGCGGCGAGCGAGCCGACGATCAGGCAGAGAGCCGTGGTCGACAACGCGACGATGAGCGAGTTCAGCACATAGTGATGCAGGCCTTTTTCGATGAAGGCGTTATAGTAATGCTCCAGCGTGAACGGGTTCGGAATGAGCGAGGGCGTTCCCTCGGTCAGCGCCTTGTCGAGCTGGAACGATGTCGAGAATTGCCAGAGGAACGGGCCGGCGGACCAGATGAGAATGAGCAGTGCGCCGAAGTAGATGACGAGGCTTTGAAAGACGGAGCGGCTTTCGTTCATGTCGTCTTCCTTATCTGCCGCACGAGGAAGATGCAGAAGACAACGGCGATCAGCCCCTCCGTGATGAACATGGCGGTCGAGACGGCCGAGCCATAGCCGAACTGAAGCGTCGAAAAGAGCACCTTGTAGGACAGCGTCGAAAGCGTCTCGGTGGAATCGGCCGGGCCGCCGCCCGTCAGCACATAGACCAGATCGAAGACACGGAACGCATCGAGCGCGCGAAAGAGGCCGGCAATCAGCAGCGTCGGCATCAAGAGCGGCAGCCGGATATGCCAGAAGATCGTCCAGGCTCTCGCGCCGTCCATGCGGGCGGCCTCGACCAGGGATTTCGGAACGGTCTGCAGCCCTGTCAGCAGCAGAAGCGCCATGAACGGCGTGGTTTTCCAGACGTCGGCAAGGATGATCGTCGTCAGGGCCGTATCGGGCGAGCCGTACCAGTTGACGTTCTGATCGATCAGCCCCGCATGCAGCAGGATGAAATTGATGATGCCGTGCTGACCATCGAAGAGCCAGCCGAACATCTTCGATGTCACGACGGTCGGCATGGCCCAGGGCACGAGCATGGCGGCGCGGATCATGCCGCGGCCGGCGAAGGTCTCGCAAAGGATGAGCGCCATCGCAAGGCCGATGAACGTCTCCAGCCCGGTCGAGATCACGGTGAACCAGATGGTGTGCCACCAGGCATTCCAGAAAGGCGGATCGGCCAGCAATTGCACATAGTTGGCGATGCCGATGAAATCATTGTCCTGAGTGATCAGCGAGCGATTGGTGAAGGACAGATAGAGGCCGTTGAAGATCGGATAGAAGGATACCGATGCGAGCGAGATGAAAGCCGGTAACAACAGCAGCCAGGGCCAGAGGGCGCTTGGCAGCGCCCTCGATTTGCCTGGGGTTCGCTCGGACGCGGGAACCGTCATCGTTACGGCCATTTCAGCCAACGATCTTGTTGATCTGGGTAGCCGCCGCCTGCAGTTCCGCCTTGACGTTGCCGCTGACCAGCGCCTTCGAAATGCTGGACTGCAATGCCAGCGTCACCTTGGCATATTGCGGCGTGATCGGCCGCGGTGTGGCGCCGGTGAAGACGCTCTGGAGGCTCGCCATGAACGGCTGCTCGGCCTTCAGCTTTGCATCCTGGAATATCGCCGGGCGCGAGGGTGCCAGACCGAAATTAAGGGCCAGCCGGGTTTGGGTTTCCGGCGACGACATCCAGGTCAGGAATTCGATCGCCGCTTCCCGCTTCTTGGAATTGGCATTGATGCCCAGCTGGTAGCCGCCGAGGCACGCAGCACTCTTGCCGCCGGCAAAATGCGGCAGCGGAGCGACGGCAACCTTGTCGACGACATGCGAGGCCTTTGGATCCTGCGCGATCGGATAGACATAGGACCAGTTGCGCATGAACATCGCCTCGCCCGACGTAAACGGCTGGCGAGAAGGCTCCTCATCCCAGGACAGGACGTTCTGAGGGCTGATCTTCGTCTTGTTGATGGTGTCATAGAGGAACTGGATCGCTTCGACGGCAGCATCATCGCCGATGACCGAGGATTTACCGTCGGCGGAAAGGATGGAACCTCCGTTGGACGCAATGATTTCGACGGCGTCGCAGATCAGGACTTCCGCCTGTTTGCCCTGCCAGAGATAGCCGAACTTGGCGTCGCCGGCCTTCTGTGCCTCAGCCGCGATCGTTGCCATGTCGGCCCAGGTTTCCGGCACCTTACCGCCGTGCTTCTCCACGAGATCCTTGCGATAGTAGAACATGCCGGAATCGACGAACCACGGCAGCGCGGTGAGTTTGCCGCCATAGGTGCAGGCGGCGACCGTACCGGGGAAATATTCGGCGCGCTTGTCCTTCGGGAAATATTCGTCGAGCGGCAAGGCCCAGCCCGCGGCCGCAAAGCCTGCGATCCAGATGACATCCTGGCTGAAGACATCAGGCGTCCCATTGCGGCGTGCCAGCTGCTGGACGAGCCCCTGATAGACTTCTGTCGACGAGCTTGGCGGCGGCAGCTCGATGAACTTGACGGTCACCCGGCTTTGCGACTCGTTGAAAGCCTTGACGAGATCGCCAAGCCCTTCCTTGCCGAAGAAGCTCGCGCTGGCGAAGCTGATTTCCGTCCGGTCGGCCGCGCGCGCCGGGCGTATGCCGAAGCCGGACGCAACGCTAAGTGTCGCCGCGCCCGCCGCACCGAGCAGCAGCTGGCGGCGGTCGAGCATTATCGATTGGCTGATCATCTTGGAGTCAGCCGGCGTCTTCTTGAAACCTGTCATGTTTCCCTCCCAGGAAGACTGGCGACCTCCGTATCTCCGCGCCAGTATTCGCACATGTTTCATAAAAAATTGTCGCGCGTCAAGAAATAAGATGCTTTAAATCACATCTGGAATCGTCGTTCGGGTGCGTCGACGCGCCGCGAACGAATGAAGTGCATCAGGGAGGATTGAAAATATGACAGGCAATTCAAAGGGAAAGCTCGGTGTCGGAGTCATTGGCTGCGGTAATATCTCCATGACTTATCTGCGCAATGCGGCGCTGTTTGCCGGCGTCGAATTGCGCGCCTGCGCCGATATATCGGCCGATGCGGCCGCACTGCGCGCTCGTGAATATCGCATTCGCGCCTTGAGCGTCGACCAGCTGCTCGCCGATCCAGAGGTCGATCTGGTCCTGAACCTCACGGTTCCCGCCGTGCATTTCGACGTGACCATGTCGGCCCTGTCTGCCGGCAAGCATGTCTTCACCGAGAAGCCGCTCGCGACATCGGCGGCCGATGGCCGCCTCCTTGTGAAGGAAGCCAGGCGCCGCGGCTTGCGGCTGGGCTCGGCCCCCGACACATTCCTCGGCGCGGCGGGCCGTCGGGCACGGCGCTTGATGGAGGAAGGCGCGATCGGTCGTCCGGTCAGCGGTACGGCCTTCATGATGGGGCGCGGCATGGAGCACTGGCACCCCAATCCGCACTTCTACTACCAGCCGGGCGGCGGTCCTGTCTTCGACATGGGCCCCTATTATCTGACTATGATGGCGAACCTGCTCGGGCCGGTCGTGCGCGTCATGGCGATGGCGACGAAGGGCCAGGAAGAACGCCTCATCACCGCCGATGGCCCGTTCAAGAACACGAGCTTCAAGGTCGGCACACCGACCAATGTTCTCTCGCTGCTGGAATTCGCATCCGGCGCCACGGTCAATTTCGGCGCCTCGTGGGACGTCTTCCGCCACTCCAATCATCCGATCGAACTGCATGGCACCGAGGGGTCGCTGCGCCTGCCAGACCCCGACACGTTCGGCGGAACGGTATCCCTGTCCGAGCGGGGCGCCGATTGGCGTGATTTCGACAGCGACGGCGAACTCTATGGGAAGAGGAATTGGCCATATGCGGCGCCGGATCGGGCAAATTACCGCATGCTTGGCGTTGCCGACCTCGCGCGCTCGCTTGAGGAGAACCGGCCGCCACGGGCATCCGGCGATCTTGCGCTGCATGTACTCGAAATCATGGAGGCCATTCTGGCTTCAGGAGAAAGTGGACAATCCGTCAGGATTGCGGGCGATCTTACGCAGCCGCCATTGCTCGGCGAGGACGAAGCGCGCAGTCTTCTCGCCTGACGCCAGCCGGGGGACGCTGATATGACTAAACAGCCCGATGAAAACGCCCGACAGCTTCTCGATCTTGGCAAGAGATCGAAGCCTCGCGTATTCGAAGATGGTACGCCCGAACAAGCCCGCCTCGATTACAATGCCGGCTTCCTCTCGGTTCAAGGCGCCAAGGAGACCGTAACCTCGTTAGAGGACAGGCAGATCGACGGTCCGAACGGCCGGATCAATCTGCGCCTCTATCGTGGCATCGATACGCCATCGCGGGATGCCGCCGCCCTGCTCTATCTCCACGGCGGCGGCTGGATGCTTGGCAATCTCGATTCGCATGATGAGATTTGCCGATGGTTCGCCAATATCGCGCGGTGCGTCGTCATCTGCCCGGACTACCGTCTGGCGCCCGAACACAGGTTTCCGGTCGGCTTGGCGGACTGCGCGGCGACATTGACCTACATGGCTCGGAATGCGGCCGAACTCGGCATCGATCCCCTGCGCATAGCGGTCGCCGGAGATAGCGCCGGCGGCAATCTTGCGGCGGTTCTGGCGCTGATGGCGCGCTCTGGCGAAGTGCCGACGCTTGTGGCGCAGCTACTGATCTATCCCAATACCGATGCCGCACAGACGGCGGACAGCTATCGTCGCCATGGCGAAGGTTTTGGCCTGACATCATCAACGATGCGATGGTTTCGCGATCACTATGTCCGCAGCAGTGCGGATATCCTCGATTGGCGAGTTTCGCCGCTGCGCGCGGAAAGTCTGGCGGACGTCGCCCCCGCCTTCGTCCTCCTTGCGGAGTACGACATCCTTGCCGACGAGGGCCTCGCCTATGCCGAGCGTCTGCGAGAAGACGGTGTCCCCGTGGTACTTCGCCAATGGCCCGGGCAGATCCACGGCTTCGTCTCGATGGGCAAGTACATTCCCGTCGCGCGCCAGGCGGTCGAGGAAGCGGTTGCGGCATGGCGCGGCTTCGAAGAGGTTTCCGATCAAACGATGCCTTGAGGCCGCGTCAGGCCGATTGCCTCATGACCAGCGTGCCGTTCAGGCGGACCATGGGCGCGACCGCCTGAGCCGGCGCATCCGTATCGCCGAGAAGCGCCAGCAGCGAATCGACGCTGTTTGCCGTCATGGCGGCGAAATCCTGTGCCATCGTCGTCAGCGGCGGGCAGGTATAGCGGCTCAGCGGATGGTCGTCATGCGCGGCTATCCGCAGATCATCGCCCTTCTTACGTCCGACTTTCAGCCCATGCGCGAAAGCGGCGGCCATGACGCCGAAGGCGAGACGATCGTTGGCGCACAGAATGGTCCGGCGCGGCAGGGTGTTCGCGTTCAGGATGTCGTCCATCTGCTGGTAACCGACATGCTCGAACTCCCAGGTGTAGGAGGCCGTCGTCTTGATCACCAACGGCTCATGGCCGGAGGCCTCCATCGTGGCGATGTAGCTCGCCAGTCTCTCCGGCGAGTTGTGATTGACATGAGGAATATCAAGATAGGCCGGCGCTTCGCCGGACCGGCAGAGATATTCGACGATCGTCGCGACGCTCTGCCTGTTGTCATTGCCGATGAAAGGCGTATTCCCCTCGATGTAGGTGTCGAAATAGACGATCGGCACATTTTGCGCCAGCCTCTCGAACGCCCGCGGATGGGACGTCTGTCCGAGCGGCGCGGCCACGGCACCTGCGACCTTCAAGGAGAGCATCGTGTTGACGGCTTCCCTCTCCAGTTCCGGCAGACCATGCGAGGAAAACACGATCGGCCAATAGCCTTCGTCGCGCAGCCTCAACTCGAGACGATTGACCATCTCCGCATAGAATGGATCGGTCAACGCCGGAACGAGAATGCCGATATTGCGGGTTCTCTTCCGGTTGAGATTTCGTGCATAGATGTTCGGCTGATAGTTGGACGAACGGAGAGCAGCTTCGATCAGAGCACGCGTTACCGGCTTCACACTGGTCGGATCGTCGAAATATTTGGAAAGCGTGGGACGGGAGACGCCGCAGGACTTTGCGAAATCCTCCATTGTCTTATGCGTCATTTTTTCCATCGAATGCCAACCATCCTGCCTGAGCCGAACCGCTCGCTTTTCCCGTTATGCGTCCACCCGAAAGCAAGCGCAATCGACGACACAAATTTCGGTAAAGTTTTCCGGAACTTACGTCACGCAAAAATATTACGTGCGCAAATTTATTAATTGACGCACAAAAGTTCAAGTCTTAGAAACTTGGTCGGTTCAAAGCCTTCGCGCCGCCAAAATTGAAACCACCTCGAAGTGAGTTCAGCCTGCATGAAAAAGCTCGTCAGTGCCGGAGAGATCGTCGTCGAAATCATGGCGGATCGGGTCGATCAAAGCCTTGCCGAGCCCGGGCTGCTGCACGGTCCCTTTCCTTCTGGTGCGCCGGCGATCTTTATCGCCCAGGCTGCGCGCCTTGGCCAGCCGGCTGGCCTGATCAGCGCGGTGGGCGATGACGATTTCGGCCATCTCAATATCGATCGATTGCGGGACTGGGGCGCGGATGTCTCCGCCATTGCCGTCCACAAGGAACAAGCGACGGGCACGGCTTTCGTTTCCTATCGGGCCGACGGCAGCCGCCACTTCGTCTTCAACATCAAGAACAGCGCGGCCGGATCGATCGAGATCGACGAAGGGGCCGTGGCACTTCTGGCCGGTGCCGATCATTTCCACGTCATGGGCTCCTCGTTATTTTCCGAGAGGGCGACGTCAGTCATTCTCGCGGGTATCGAAATGGTCAAGCGCAAGGGCGGCACGGTCTCCTTCGATCCAAACATCCGCAAGGAGATGATCGAGCTGCCCGGCATGCGCGAGGCGCTGACCAAGGTTCTGATGTTGACCGATATTTTCCTGCCGAGCGGCGAGGAACTGTTCATCTTCACCGATGCCGCCGACGAGGCTTCGGCGGTAACCGAAATGCTGGCGCGCGGCATTTCGGCGGTGATCGTCAAAAAAGGCTCTGCGGGTGCCGTCTATTACGACCGGCATCGTCAGGTCACGGCCCAGGGCTTTCCTGTCACAGAGGTTGATCCAACTGGTGCAGGTGATTGTTTTGGCGCGGGATTCGTCTCGTTCTGGCTCCGTGGCGCTCATCCCGAAGACGCTTTGCGCATAGCCTGCGCGTGTGGGGCGCTGGCCGTCACGCGCAAGGGGCCGATGGAAGGAATCGCAACGCTCGCCGAGGTGCAGGCATTCCTTGATGACGCAATCGGGAGGCCTTCGCCATGAATGCGACGCAACGGCTGGCAAGAATGCCGCAACGCCGCGCCGAGGGATTGCCAACCGGTATCACCTCCGTCTGCTCTGCACACCCGCTTGTCATCGAGGCAGCGTTGACGCATGGCAAAGCCAGAAATGCCGATGTGCTCATCGAGGCGACCTGCAATCAGGTCAATCAGGATGGCGGCTACACCGGCATGACGCCTGCCGATTTCCGGACCTTCGTCGAGGCGATTGCCGCAAAGGTCGGGTTCGCTCCGGACAGGCTCATTCTGGGCGGCGATCATCTCGGTCCCAATCCATGGAAACATCTGCGCGCCGATCAGGCGATGTCGAAGGCGAAGACAATGATCGACGCCTTTGCCGCTGCCGGCTTTACCAAGCTCCATCTCGATACCAGCATGGCCTGCGCCGACGATCCGCAGGCGCTGCCCGATGCGACGATCGCGGCCAGGGCCGCACAATTGGCCGAGGTATCGGAAGCCCGGGTCCGTCAATCCGGAACGCAGGCTCCAAGCTACATCGTCGGCACGGAAGTCCCTGTTCCCGGCGGCGCGGTCGAGGCGCTGGACCATATGCACATAACCACGCCGGACGATGCGCTCGCGACGGTGGAGCTGCATCGCCAAGCCTTTGCTCAATTGGGTCTCGACGAGGCCTTTGCGCGGGCGATCGGCGTTGTCGTCCAGCCCGGTGTTGAATTCGGCAATGCCGAGGTGATTGGCTATCACCGCCGGCCAGCCGCCAGCCTGGCCGCCACCTTGAGCGACATGCCGCAATTCGTGTTCGAGGCGCATTCGACCGACTACCAGAGCGCCGAGGCGCTTCGCGATCTTGTCAGCGACGGCTTTGCGATCCTCAAAGTCGGCCCCTGGCTGACCTTCGCCCTTCGCGAAGCGCTATATGGCTTGAACTCGATCGCCAAGGTGCTTGCTCCGCGCGCGATTGGCCAAACGCTGCCGGCAGCGATGGAACAGATCATGTTATCCTCGCCCGAACACTGGCAAAAATACTATCCGGGCGATGCGCGCGAGCAGTTTATCCAGCGGCACTACTCTTTCAGCGACCGCATTCGTTATTACTGGGCTATGCCTGCCGCACAGGGGGCTGTGGACGAGCTGATGTCGGCCCTCGAAGGGCGCATCATCCCGCGCCCCTTGATAAGCCAATATCTCGGCCATCTGGAGCCCATGATTGCCGATGGATCGGTCATGCCGGAGGCGCGGGCTCTCGTGCTCGCCAACGTCGTCCGTGTGCTCGACATCTATGCCGGTGCGATCGACGGCGCGACCCGGCAATAGCGCAGCGTTGAACGGCTCATGCAAGCTTTCTCGAGATGAGAAGAGGCCCAGACGAGGCAATCTCCAGCGCCAGATGGTCATAGTTTTCGATGCTTGGATGCCGCGTGATGAGCGGCGCGCGGTGGGTCGCGCTGATCACGAGTACGGAAGCGCCGGCCGTTTCGGCTGCTTCGACGCCGGCGGGAGCGTCCTCGAAAACGAGACATTCCTCAATGGGTTGCGCCAATGTCTTCGCAGCCAGCAGAAAGCAATCGGGCGCCGGTTTGCCGTTCTGCACGTCCTCGCCGGCGATCAGCACCGGCGGCCAGGGAAGGCCGGCTGCCTGGAGGCGGACCCTGGCCAGTTCCCGTGGAGCGGAGGTAACGATCGCCCAGCGATCCCGAGGCAGGCTTTCCAGGAAATCGAGTGCACCCGTAATCGGCTCAACGCCGACCACATCGTCGATCTCAGCCTGGGTCAGAAACCTGACCTCCTCGGCCGGATCAATCCCCGACAGGCCGAGCCGGTTGATCGTTTCAATCGCCTTTCTGCCGTGAACGGTGGCCAACAGGCTTTCTGCATCGACGCCTCGCCGCTCCGCCCACGCTGTCCAGACCCGCTCGGCAACCGCAATGGAGTTCAGGATGGTTCCATCCATATCGAACAGGAAGGCGCCGAAGGAGCGGCCGGAAAAAAGAGTCACGGCTGATCCTCGGTTTTCTGATTGGACGACAGTCGGTCAAGGATCGCCTGCGCGGTATTGGCATCGGTGACCAGCGCGTTGATCATCCCGGATCGCGCCGCTCCGATAATGCCGGGTGCCTTGCCCGGAGTGGCGGCAACGGCAATGCACAGAGGCACCTTTCGCAATTGTTCCGGCGAGGCCGCGATCATCCGTTCCTCGCCGTCCCAATGCAGGATCTCGCCGGCTTCGGTGACATAGTGGCGCAATACGTCGCCTGCGGCATGGCTCAGCGCCCTTTCTCCCGGCAGCGCTGCCGTCGCCTCGGATGGGTTCGACGCGTGCGTCAAACCGACGCCGACGATCGCCGCATCCAGCCTGTCCCAGAGCGACGTCACCTGCTGCACCGTGGGATCGGCGAGGAAAGCGTCCCTGAGTTCGGTGGAGGAGACATAGGGGGCATGCAGGAAATGCGGCATGCCGCCCATCTGGGCGGCCGCCTGACGCACGAATTCATTGATCTGGAAGTGTGCCGCTGCCTGCTGCATGCCGCCATTGAGGGCGACGGTAATAATTCCGGGCAATTGCGGCAGGCCGGCAAGCGTCACCTCCCGCACCGCCCTTCCCCAGCCGATGCCGAGCGTCGAGCCCGAGCGCAGCCCCGCCTGCTGCATGAGCGAGCCGACCGGAGCAGCAAGCGCGCTCAAGACGTTGGATGACGGCGTGTCGATCACCGCGGCCGTGCGCAATTTCAGACCATCGATCAGTGCGGCGCTCAGATCTTCCGACGGCGAATGATCGATCACCTCGATCCTGACGATCCCGACCGAGCGAGCCCGCTGCAGCAGTCGCGAGACCGTGGCCGTCGATAGGCCAAGCTTCTTGGCGATATCCACCTGCGACATGTCGGACTGGTAATGCAGCTTGGCGACGGTATGCAGCAAAGCACGATTTGCTGCAGCCTCCTGCGACTGAGATGAATTCAGGTTGAAATTCCTTTCTGCAATGTGTTACACATTTCCTGCTTGAGGAGTTATCGCTCAAAACAGCCGATTTCGCAACGCTTATGCGGCGGCACATGCGCACCCTCAATATCAGAGGTTTGGCCTCTCCTGGGAGTGGAGAAGTCAAACCGGCATCATTGCCGTTTCGCACGGCCGGAGGAAGGATCAGATGACGAGATTGACCACAGCGGAAATGCGCGGCTATCAGCAGATTTGCGGTAGCGATGGCGCCATGATGGTGATTGCCTGCGATCAGCGCGGTGGCATGCGCAGCCTGTTGGCCAAGGACCCGGCGGAACAGGCCGCCATCTCCGACAAGGTATTGGGCGACACCAAGGCCGATATCGCCCGTTTCCTGGCAAGCAAGGCGTCCTGCGTTCTGGTCGACCCGATCTGCGCGGTGCCTGCACTGGTCGATGATCGGATCATCCAGCGCGATACCGCGCTCCTGATCGGCCTCGATGCCTCTGGTTGGGATACTTCGCCCGAAGGCTATCGTTTGTCGAAGCTGGTTCCCGGCATTTCCGCCCGCCGCGTGCGCCAGCTGGGTGCCACTGGCGGCAAGATCATGGTCTATCTTCGCTCGGATCGCGATGAGGCGAATGTCCGCAACATCGAAATTCTGCGCCAATGCATCGAGGATTTCGCGCGCGAGGATCTGCTGCTCGTCGTCGAGTTCCTCACTTACAAGTTCGAAGATGAGGACGAAGCAGATTACAAGGCCAAGCTGCCCTCGCTGATCGTCGGCGGCAGCCGGATCTGCCTGGATTGCGGCGCGAAGGTCTTGAAGATCCCCTATCCGGGCTCGACGGAAGCCTGCGCCGAGGTGACGCGCCTCGCGGGCGATGTCCCTTGGGCTGTCCTGTCCGCGGGCGTCGATCACGCAACTTTCCTCTCGCAGGTCGAGGATGCCATGCGCAACGGCGCCTCCGGCGTCATCGCCGGCCGCTCGCTCTGGAAGGACTGCATTTCCCTGGACCGCACGGTGACGAAGGATCGGCTTGAAACGGTTGCCGTACCGCGGCTTCGCGAAATTCAGGCTCTTATCGCCACACACTTCAAAGGCGCTGGCTCGAAGAGCGCCAATCAGGGGCAGCGCGCCAATGCCTGATATCGCCATCGGCGTGGACATTGGCGGCACGAATATTCGCGCCGCTCTCGTCTCCGATCGCGGCGAGATCCTCACGAAACTGTCGGAGCGGACACCGACCGATCCCCTTCAAGTCCTCGAACGCGTGATCGCCATGGCACGCCAGCTCGACCGACCGGACGTTGCTGGCATCGGTCTCGGCATCCCCGGCCGCGTCGATGTCGCCAACCGCGAGATCCTGTCGGGCGGCATCCTCAATCTTGCCGGTCTCAACTTTGCGGAGCGGATCGAGGCGGCTATCGGGAAGAGAGTGGTCGTTGAGAATGATTGCAGCATGGCGCTGATCGCCGAGATGCGCATTGGCGGCGCGAAAGGTTACAGAAACGTCGCCATGCTGACGATCGGAACGGGCATCGGCGGCGCTGTCGCCCATGCCGGCAGCATCTATCACGGCCACAGGGCGGCCGGACAGCTTGGCCATATCTGCGTTTCGCAGGATGGCCCGCCTTGCCCGTGCGGCAGACGCGGTTGTGTGGAGACGTTCAGTTCGGGAACCGCACTGCGCCGTCACATAGCCGAAGCCGGCCTGTCGGCCGCCACCGTCGGCGAGGTTTTCGATTTGGCCGCCGCAGGAAACGACGATGCCAGGCGTGTCTTGCGCCAGTGGGCTGCACCGTTGCGCGCGGCCCTCGACAACATCGCAGCGACGATGGATCCGGAAGTCATCCTGCTCGGTGGTGGTCTCGGCTGCGACGCCGCGCGTGCGCTTGCCGACCTCCCGGCGGTCGCTCCATGGTTTTGCCCGGCAATATTGCCGGCCAAGCTCGCCGATGATGCAGGCGTCATCGGCGCCGGCCTGTCGATCTTCGGCAACGCCGGCGGGGCGGCCGAAAAGCATGTCGTGCTGGTCAACGGCGTGCCGGCCTCGGGAAAGAGCCGGCTTGCCAAGGCGCTGTCCGAGCGCACCGGCTGGCCGATTCTCTCCCTCGACGGCATCAAGAATCCGTTCCTGCAGCATATCGGCCCCGTCGACCGCGACTTCAATCGCACCTTGGGAAAAGCGAGCTACCAGGCGATCTGGTCCTTCATTGCCGATGCGCCGGCCAGTTCGACATTTATCGTCGATGCCTGGTTCGGCTTTCAGCCGAAAGCACAACTCGAGGCCTATATAGCGGATGCAAAGATCGCGCGGGTAGCCGAACTCTGGTGCAAGGTTCCAGGGACTGTTGCCGGCGAGCGCTATGCCAGCCGCCTGAAAGATCGTTTGCCGGGCCATCCGGGCGCCGAATATGTACAGGAACTGGTTGCGCTTGCCGATCGTGCCGAGCCCATGAGTTGTGGGGCCGTGATGACGATCGACCAGACGAAGGAGCTGGATATGGACGCTGTCGTGGCGTGGGTTTCGCAGGTGTTCGGCGGCAGCTAATGCGGCCGCCGTCGAGGCGGCCAGTACAGGGTTGGAACAATGTTTGACTGCCACGCGACGCAATGTCCGCGGCAGATCGTAACGTTGCGGATAGCTTTAAATTGCCTAAACATATCAATCAGATAAGCGAAATTCCTTGCAGAAAAAAATTACTTGACGAGCCGCAGTAAGCCACTGATTATCGCTTTGCCGGACGGGGAGGTTCGGCTTCAAGAGGAGGAAGTTATGGAGCGCCGCTCATTTCTAAAGGCTTCGGCCGTGGCATCGCTTGCCACCGGTGTTGCCGCAATCGCCGGCAGTGCCAAAGCCCAGGATAAGAAGTTTACGATTGCCCTCATTCCGGGCCTGACGACCGATGCCTTCTACATCACCATGCGCAAGGGCGCCGAAGCCGCCGCCAAGGCAGTTGGCGCAACGCTCGTGTTCCAGGGCGCGCCCGACTTCAACCCGGTGACCCAGGTGCCGGTTCTTGACGCCGTAATCGCCAAGAAGCCCGACGCGATCCTGATCGCGCCGACCGACAAGGACCAGCTGATCCAGCCGCTGAAAAAGGCTGCTGACGCCGGCATTCCGGTCATCACCGTCGATACCTTCATCGGCACCGGCGTCTATCAGACCGGAAAGGGAGACGCGGATTTTCCGCTGGCCTATATCGCTTCCGACAACCTGCTCGGCGGCGCGATCGCCGCGCGTGCGCTGGCAAAGGCAGTGGGCGAGAAGGGCAAGGTCTACGTTTCCAACGTCAAACCCGGCATCTCGACCACGGACCAGCGCGAGCAGGGCTTCAAGGACGAGATGAAGAAATATCCGAACATCACCGTTCTGGATACGCAGTATAATGACGACGACGCCAACAAGGCGGCCTCGCAACTCCAGGCCGTCTATGCCCGCAACTCCGATCTCGACGGAGTCTTCGGCGCCAATCTGTTCTCGGCCCTTGGCGCAGCCAACGGCGTGCAGCAGGCAGGCCAGACGGGCAAGATCCGCGTGGTCGCCTTCGATGCGCCGACGACGATCGTCGACAACATCAACTCCGGCCTCGTCGATCTGGCGATTGCACAACATCCGGCTGAAATCGGCTATTTCGGCGTCATGGCGGCCTATGCGCATCTGACCGGCAACTCGATCCCGACAGCGATCGGCACCGGCTTCACGGTCATCGACAAATCGAACGTCGCCGACAAGAACGTCGCGAAGTTCATCTACTCCGACTAATCGGTTGAACTCTGTGCCTCGTCCATGGGGCGGGGCACGTCTCTGATCATAATGGAGGGAATGGCGTGACGACTTCTGTACGTCCTCGCTCGAGTTTGGATTCATCCATGAGTATCGAAGATACCGAGGCCCGCAAGGCGGACCAGCATGTGGCGCCGCAGGCGGACCACGGCGACCAGGCAAAAACCGTCATCAATTATATCGCGCAGTTGCGCGCGTGGCTCTTTCTCGCCGCGCTGATCGTGACTTTCGAGATCTGGGCCCGTATCGATTTCGGCGGCACCTTCATCGGCTCGAGTTTCAACTGGCAGTCGGTGGCGGTCTTCGCCGTGGCGCCGCTGCTTCTGGCGATCGGGCAGACCTTCGTCATCATATCAGGCGGCATCGATCTTTCGACCGGCTTCATCATGGGGCTCGCGGCCGTCGTTGCGGCCCATATCACCAATGTCGCCGGCCTTTACATGCCCCTGCCCGTGGCAATGGTATTTGGCGTTCTCGTCGCCATGCTGGCCGCGACCGTGCCCGGCTACATCAACGGACTGCTGATCTCGCGTCTTAAGGTCCCGCCCTTCATCGGTACGCTCGGCATGTTCGGCGTTGCCCGCGGCACGGCCTTCCTGCTTGCGGGCGGCACCACCGTGCCGGTCAAGAACTCCTATTTCGCCGAGCTCGGCAACGGCCGCTTCTACGGCGTGCCCTATCTTGTCATCGTCACGCTCGTCTTCGTCCTCATCATGCATTACCTGCTGAGCCAGACGCGCTTCGGCCAACACAATTATGCCATCGGCGCCAATGCGCAGGCCGCGCGCCGCGCGGGCATCGATATCAAATCGCACCTGCTGCGGCTCTATGTGCTCTCCGCTGCTTGCGCCGGCCTCGGCGGCGCGCTCTACGCGGCCCGCTTTACCGCAGGTGCCGCGCAGGCGGGCGAACCGCTGCTGCTCGATAGCGTCGCTGCCGTCGTCATCGGCGGAGCCAGCCTCTTCGGCGGCTCGGGCACCATCATCGGAACCGTCGCCGGAGCGCTCGTCATCGCCGTCATCCAGTATGGCCTCGTCTTCATGAACGTCGAGCCGTTCTGGCAGTTCATCGCCGTCGGCGTCGTCATCATCATTTCGGTGCTCATCGATCAGGCGCAGCGCCGGTTCAGCGGAGCAAAACAGGATGAATAGCGCAACACCCCTTCTCGAAGTCCGCAACCTCTCGCGCTATTTCGGCGCCGTCCACGCGCTCGATAATTGCTCCATGGTCGTCCGTCCCGGCGAAGTCGTCGCCCTTGCCGGCGACAACGGTGCCGGGAAGACGACAATGATCAAGGCGATCTCGGGCGTCTATCCGCCGACGTCGGGCGAGATCCTGATCGAGGGTAAGCCTGTCACCTTCTCTTCGCCGCAGGACGCACGCGAGAAAGGCATAGAGACGATCTATCAGGATCTGGCACTTGCCGACAATCTGACGATCGGAGCCAACATCTTTCTCGGCCGCGAACCGATGAAGAAGCTCTTCGGCTTTCTGCCTGTCCTCGACCGGAAGGCCATGGCGGAGGCGGCGCGCACCACTATGGCGCAGCTCGATTTCCATGTGAAAAGGCTCGACGCGCCGGTCAGCAACTTTTCCGGCGGCCAGCGTCAGGCTGTCGCGATCGGCCGTGCGGTCTACTGGAACGCCCGCATCCTGATCATGGACGAGCCGACCGCAGCGCTCGGGGTGCCGGAACAGCGCAAGGTCGTCGCCCTGATCAAATCATTGAAGGCGCAAGGGCGCGGCGTCATCTTCATCTCGCATAATCTGCAGGATATTTTCGCGGTCTCCGACCGGATCGTCGTCCTGCGGCGCGGCATCGTCGCCGGCGAGCGCAATATTGCCGACACCAATCATGAGGAAGTCGTCAAGCTTATGATCGGCGGTTAGTGTAGCAGCCGCACAATCTCGGATCGCGAATGGGAGCGGCGACGGTGGCATGCTGTCGCCGCTCTGACTATTTGGGCACTTTCGGTGCTTGGTCGCCGTCCCATGAAATTGCATTCATAGGCTGGCCAGAGGGCCGGAAAGTCGATGATCGGCGGATAAACGATGCGGCCGGGAGCTGTCGAATTGCCGCCCGACACCACGAACTGCATCCGTTTTAAGCAGCACTGATTATTGCCTTGCAAACACGCATTGGCTGTGCCTGTATATACAGCCAACGGCGGCTGGGTTGACTATGCAGATTATCACTTCCAATGATGCGGCAGCGCTTTTGAAGGATGGGATGACCGTCGCCGCCTCGGCTTTTGGCGGGTGCTGCCATCCTGAAGCCATCTCGGCCGCGGTGGAGCAACGCTTTCTGGCGGAAGGCGGTCCCCGCGGTCTCACGCTGCTGTTTGCGGCGAGCGCCGGTGATCGCAAGACGCGCGGCATGGGCCACTTCGGGCATGAGGGCCTCGCGAAGCGCGTCATTGCCGGTGGATGGCGCGGCACGCCACGGCTCGGGGAACTGGCGCTTGCGGAAAAGATCGATGCTTATTGCTGGCCGCAGGGCGTGATCGCACAGCTCTATCGCGCCATTGCTGCCGGCCAGCCCGGCGTCGTGACCCATATCGGCCTTGGCTCCTTCATGGACCCGCGCAATGGCGGCGGCCGCATGAATGAGAGCACCACCGAAGAGCTGGTGGAGCGCATTAGCCTGCGCGGCCGCGACTGGTTGCTCTATCCTTCCATGCCCCTCGATTGCGTACTTTTGCGCGGCACGACGGCCGATGAAGACGGCAATATCACGCTGGAGGACGAGGCCTTTCCGGTCGATGTCCTCGCCATGGCCCAGGCCGGCCGCAACTCCGGCGGCATCGTCATCGTCCAGGTCAAGCGCATAGCCGAGCGCGGCTCGCTGCCGGCCGCCGATGTCCGCATTCCGGGCATGCTTGTCGACTATGTCGTCGTTTGCGACGATCCAACCCAGCACGGCATAAGTTTCGGTGAAGCCGATAACATAGCCTATACCGGCCGGCTACGCTCCGCCGTCAGCCAGTTGCCGCCCCTGCCCTTGACTGTCGACAAAGTCATCCAGCGCCGCGCCTTTCAGGAGCTGCTCGGCCGGAAGGGCGCCACAATCAATCTCGGTATCGGCATTGCCGCCGGCATCGGCCGCATCGCCAGCGAAGAGGCCTTCGACGACTATACGGTCACGATCGAATCCGGTGTTATCGGTGGCATCCCGGCCGAGGAGCTTTCGTTCGGGGCGGCCGTCAATCCGAGCGCCATTATCGCGCAAGCGTCTCAGTTCGATTTCTATGATGGCGGCGGCCTCGATCTCGCCTTTCTCGGCATGGCCGAGGTCGATATCCGGGGCGCGGTCAATGTCAGCCGCTTCGGCAAGACGATCGTTGGCGTCGGCGGCTTTACGAATATCGCGCAGACCGCCGGCTCGGTCGTCTATATGGGCTCCTTCTCCCATGGCGGCGCCGATATTCGTGTTGCCGACGGAAAGCTTTCTATCGTTGCGGACGGGCGCAGCTGCAAGATCGTCGATAAGGTGGCGCAAGTGAGCTCCGATCCTCATGCGGCACCTGTTGGGCAGCGACAGATTGTCGTGACCGAGCGCGCCGTCTTCCATGTCATCGACGGCAGGCTGACGCTGACGGAAGTCGCGCCGGGCATCGATGCGAGAACGGATGTCATCGAGCGTCTGCCCGCGGGCGTCGCCATCGCCGACAGGCTGGTGCTGATGGATACACATCTTTTCCATCCGTCCCCGATGAAGGATTTCGCCCATGAAGATTGAAGGTGCCGTCGTCATCGTCACGGGGTCGGCGACCGGCGTCGGCGCATCCTGCGCCCGGATATTTGCCGAGAAGGGTGCAAGGGTCGTCGTCAACTACAGCCGCAGCCGCGACGAGGCGGAGGAAACAGCGTCTGTCTGCAGGGCAGCCGGGGCGGAGGTCGAACTTGTCCAGGCCGACGTGTCGGATGATGCCGCCTGCCGAATGATGGTCGCAAAGGCCGTTGACCGCTGGGGGCGGCTCGATGCGCTCGTCAATAATGCCGCCGTGACAGTCAAATCCGATCCCTTCGATCTCGAGACCCTTTCGGCCGACGATTTCCAAACGGTCTTCGGCGTCAACGTGGTCGGCGCCTACCATATGTGCCGAGCCGCCCTCCCCGCCATGCGGGCAAACGGAGCCGGCGCGATCGTCAACGTGTCTTCGAACGTTGCGTTTACCGGTGGCGGCTCCTCGCTTGCCTATACCGCCTCCAAAGGCGCGCTCAACGCGCTTACGCTGGCGCTTGCCCGCACCTGCGGACCGGAGATTCGCGTCAATGCCGTCTGCCCCGGTGTTATCGATACGCGGTGGATGCGCCAGACGCTCGGCCCGGATGCCTATGAAGCGCTGGCGGCGCGGTTTTCCAGCACGGCGCCGCTCGGGCGGGTTGCGACACCGGAAGATGTCGCCGGAGCGGTGGTCTGGTTGGTAGAGGGTGCCGACTTCATCACAGGCGAATTGCTGCCGGTCGATGGCGGCATCCGGCTCGCCGGCGGCACCCGCAAGCCGGCCACCAAGGCTGAGGATTGATCATGGCGATATCCGCTCGATCGTTGATGGAGTTTCCGATCCCCGAGGCGCGGCAGACGGTGAGCGCGCGTGATGCCATCCTCTATGCTCTCTCAGTCGGATACGGAACAGAACCGCTCGACACGGCGCATTTGCGCCGGGTGCTGGAACGGGATCTCTTGGTAGTGCCGACCTTGGCAAATGTGGTCGCCCATGCCGGTCCGTGGATGCAGGATGCGGGTGTCAACTGGCAGCGGCTGGTCCATGCCGAGCAGCGGCTGACGATCCATCGCCCCCTGCCCCTCGATGGGCCCCTGCTCTCGCGATCGCGCATGCTCTCGATCGTTGATCGCGGTGTTGATAAGGGCATGTTCGCGACCTTCGAGCGGTCGATCGTGACATTGCCCGAGGAGACACCCATCGCAAGCATCGTTCAGACGAATGCTTGCCGGGGCGATGGCGGATGCGGATCGGCAGGAGTGCCGCTTGACCCGCTAATGCCTGTTCCGGAGCGCGTCGCCGATGCGATGTTTGCGATCAGGGTCCCGCGGGACGCGGCCCTTCTCTATCGTCTGAACGGCGATCTCAACGCTCTCCACGTCGATCCAGCCTATGCCGCCCAAGCCGGGTTCCCGCGTCCGATCCTTCATGGCCTCTGCACCTTCGGTTATGCGGGCTACGCCATTGGCCGCACGCTGGGGGCCGAGGGTATCGCGGATGTGGGCTTCATCGCCGCTCGCTTTACATCAGTGGTATTTCCCGGCGACAGGCTGGAGGTCGATATCTGGCACGAAGATCGCGAGGTTTATTTCCGGGCACGTGTGCCGGAGCGCGGGGTGACGGCGCTCGACTATGGAAATGCGAGGCTGTCATGACGGGACCCAAGCCAAAACCGCCTGGCGACGCGCCGCATTATCTGCGGATCAAGGAACGGATCATGGGTTTGATTGCCGAAGGCAAGTTCAAGCCCGGCGACCGCGTCTTTTCCGAAAGCGAACTGGTATCCTCTTTCGGCGTCAGCCGCATGACCGCCAATCGCGCTTTGCGCGAGCTGATGTTCGAAGGCGTGCTGACACGCTCCGCCGGTCTTGGAACCTTTGTGTCCTCGCAGCGTCACGATATCGACCTGCTGCAGATCAAGAACATCGCTGACGAAATCTCCGGCCGGGGCCACCGCCACGCCACCAATGTACTGATCGCCGACCGCATCAAGGCGGATGCGAATGTGGCGCAGTCGCTCGATCTTAAGCCCGGCATCGAAGTCATGCACACCCTCATCGTGCATCTGGAAGACAACCAGCCGATTCAGGTCGAGGAACGCTATGTCAATCCGATCGTCGCGCCGGATTATCTTGCCAATGATTTCCGCTCGATTACCCCGAACGAATATCTGACGCGCGTCGCACCGATCACCGAATTCGAGCATTTCGTCGAAGCTATCAAGCCCGACGCCGCGGTCAGAAAGCTGCTGGGCGTCAAGCCTGACCAGCCCTGCCTGCGCGTCTTCCGCCGGACCTGGTCCGGCGACGCCGTCGTGACCTGTGCGCTGCTCACCTATCCCGGCGACAAGTATCGGCTGGAGGCCCGCTCCGGCAAAGATCGCAGGAAACCCATCGCACTTCTCGGAGGCAAGCAGGAATGAGCAAGACCGGCAGCATCGTATCCTTCGCCGGCACTCCCCCGGCGGTGAGCGACATTGTCGCCATCGCGCGCCGTAATGCCAGGATCGCGATCTCACCTGATGTCGAAGAGAAGATTCGCGCCGCGCGCACTGTCGTCGACCGCTATGTGGCGGCCGATCTGCCGGTCTACGGCCTGACGACCGGGCTCGGCGCCGGTGTCGATACCAAACTTGCCACGGATGATCTCATCGCCTTCCAGATGCGCGTACCGCTGGCGCGTGCGGTCGGTGTTGGGGCGGCACTGCCACGCGAGGCCGTGCGGGCAATGATGGCGGTGCGGGTCGCCGGCATGGCAGCCGGCGGCTCGGGTGTCTCGCTGCCGGTGTTCTGCGGTCTTGTCGCTGCGCTGAATGCAGGCTTCCATCCGGTCGTCCCCTCTCTCGGCTCGATCGGCGCCGCCGATCTTGCACCGTTGGCGCATATGGGCCGGGCGCTGTTGGGGGACGGCGAAGCTGAAGTCGGTGGCGTCGTGATGGCGGCCGGAGAAGCGCTTAAAAAGGCCGGGCTGGAACCGCTGCTCATCGCGCCGAAGGACGGCCACGCCCTCGTCGTCGCCAACAGCCTGTCGGTCGGCAAGGCCTGCCTCTGCCTGGAGGATGTCGAGCGGCTGTTCGACTGGTCGCTTGCGGCCGTGGCGCTGAATTTCGAAGCATTCCGCGCCAATGTCACTGCCTTCGACGACCGGGCAATGGCGGCAAGGCCGGCTTTCGGCCAACGCGCGGCCGCAGCCAGGCTGCGCGACCTGCTTTCCGGAAGCTCGCTGCTTGTCGAAGGCGCGGCGCGACGCCTGCAGGATCCCCTAAGCTATCGTTGCGCCCCTCAGGTCTGGGGCGCGCTTCTTCATGCAATCGGCGAAGCCCGTGAGGTGACCGAGATCGAAATTGCCAGTTCAGGTGACAATCCGGTCGTGCTCACCGACGAAGGTCTCATCCTGTCGCACGGCAATTTCGACATGACCGCCTTCGTGTTGGCCTGGGAGCGCCTCGGCCAGGCGCTGGCGCATTGCGCGGCCGCGACGGCCTACCGAACCATGAAGATCATGTCGGCTGCCATGTCCGAGCTGCCACGGTTCCTCACGCCGTTCGGCCAGAGCCGCACCGGTTTCGCCACGGTGCAGAAAACCGTCTCGGCGCTCGAAGCCGAGATACGCCATCTCGCCGCGCCGATCTCGCTCACGCCGATCCCGGTGGCCGATGGCGTCGAAGATCAGGCATCGATGGCACCGAGCGTTCTGACGAAGACGGAAGCCATCATCGAGCGGCTGCGCTATCTCGTTGCCATCGAGCTCATCGCGTCGGCGCAGGCCATCGAGCTGCGTGGCGTGCAGGGGGAACTGGGCGCGGGTACGCAGCAGGCCTATCGGCAGGTCCGCGAGCTTGTGCCGCCGCTCGACGAGGACCGCGCCCAGGGGCCGGATTTCCTGAGACTATCGGAATTCATAGGAAGCACCCCTCAGAAGGAGGGCATCGCCCTTCATCAATGACAAAGAGCCAAAAGGCCGCAACCGATTTGAATATAGACCAACGAATCCAGAGGGAAAAATGAGACTATCGATCCTGTCCACCATAGCCGCCGCCGTGATGGTTGCCTCCGCAGTCAGACCCGCCGCAGCCGAGCCGATCAAGGTCGGCAGCAAGAACTTCACCGAGCAATATATTCTTGCCGAAATGTATGCGGCACTGCTTGAGAAAGCGGGCTTCCAGGTCGAGCGAAAGATCAATCTCGGCGGCACGCTGATCGCCCATCAGGCCCTGACCACGGGCCAGATCGATCTTTATCCGGAGTATACGGGCACAGCGCTCTCCTCCGTCGTCAAGGGAACCATGTCCACCGATCCGGACAAGGTCTATAACGAGGTCAAGGACTTCTACGCCAAGAACTATAATCTCACCTGGCTGAAGCCCACCGGCATCAACAACGGCTATGTGATCGTCGTCCGCAACGAAACTGCGGATGCCAATAATCTCAAGAGCTTGTCCGATCTTGCTAAAGTGGCAAATACGCTCGTCTTCGGCGGCGGCGCTGAATTTCCCGATCGTGCCGACGGCCTGCCCGGCCTGAAGCGCGTCTACAATGCGGAATTCAAGGAGTTCAAGCAATTCGCCAAGCTTGGCCTGCGCTATGACGCGCTTTCGCAAAAGGATATCGACGTCGCCAATGGTGCCGCCACCGACTGGCAGATCGGCGCCCAGGGCCTCACGGCACTTGACGACGACAAGGGCCTCTTTCCGCCCTACTATGTCGCCCCGGTCGTTCGCCAACAAGTTCTGGACGCAAATCCCAAGCTGAAGGACGTGCTGGAACCGCTCGGATCCCATCTCGACAACGCAACCATGCGCGTCCTCAACGCCAAGGTCGAGACCGATCACGAAGAGCCCAAGGATGTCGCAGAGGCATTCCTGAAGGAAAAGGGCTTGCTGCCCTGATGATCATCGAAGCGGCAGGCTGGTTCGTACCTGCCGCTTCGCTTTCCGCAGACCCGCGCGGCCTGCACCCCTCGATAACCCGGCGCAGCCGGCAACTGGCCTGGAGAACGGCAATGCAGGAAATCTGGATCGACTATCTGAACGCCATCGATACGAAAGCCCTGGCGCTTTCCAACGATGAAATTCTTGACGCCGTGACCAAGGCGCTCGATGCGCAGGGACGCGGTGAGACGGTGATCAAGCCTCGTGTCCACCTCGTTCCCGAGAGCTCCGACAAGGGCCACTTCAATGTGTTGCGCGGCTATGTGAAGCCGCTCGATTACGCGGGCGTCAAAGTCGTCGGCGATTTCGTCGACAATTACAAGCAGGGCCTGCCCTCGGAACTGGCCGTGCTCAACCTGTTCGATCCGCGCACCGGGGTGCCGAAGGCGATTATCGACGCGACTGCAATCACCGATATGCGCACGGGTGCCGTCACGGCCATCGGCGCTCGCCATCTCGCCCGCAAGGACAGCAAGATACTCGGCCATATCGGCGCGCGCGGCACCTCCTATTGGAATGTCCGCCTGCTCGATCACCTCTTCGATTTCGACGAGATCCGCGTGCATTCGCGCCGCCCGGAAAGCCGCGATGCTTTCGCCGCACGACTGGAGAAGGACCTCGGTAAGAAGATCATCGTCACGGACAACTGGGAAGACTGCCTCAAGGGTGCCGACATCATGATCGAGGCAAGTCGCCTGCCCGAGCCGACGCCGCTCTTCAAGACTGCCTGGGTGAAGAAGGGCGCCTTCGTCGTCCCCTACGGCACGATGAGCGCACTCGAATTCGACTTGACCGACATCATGGACAAGGTCGTGGTCGACGATTGGGGCCAGTGCGGCCCCGGCCGTCCGTTCGGCGCGCTGCGCCGCCATGTCGATGAAGGCAAGGTGACGGCCGAGACGCTGCATGCCGAGATTGGCCAGATCGTCTGCGGCGCCAAGTCCGGTCGCGAAAGCGACGACGAAACCATTCTCTTCTGGCATCGTGGCCTCAGCACCACCGATGTCGCGCTGGGTGCCGCGATGGTCGACAAAGCCAAGCGGATGAACATCGGCCAGCGCCTTCGTTTTGCGTGACTGCCATGACACGCCCTTCTTCAGCCATTGCCTGCTCGCGAATGTACAATCTCAGTCCGAAAATATCCGGGCTGTGGGATCGCCTGTTTGGCTGGCTTTCCAGCCACTCCGGCGTCGATCTTGAGGTCATCGCCCATGCGGCGCCTGCGCCGTTGTCGGCGCTATGGGCACGGCCGGACATGGGCGCCGTCTTCATGTGCGGCTTTCCGTTTTCAAGGCTCGCAGCCGCTGAGCGTCCCATGCCGCTGGCAGCACCTGTTTCCCTGGCGGATTGGGGAGAAGAGCGGCCGGTCTATGCAAGCCATATCGTCGCCGCTCACGACAAACCGCTCACGGAATCTGACCTTTCGGCCGTGCGCTGGGGCTGGACCGTGCGGGACTCGCAGTCCGGCTATAACGCACCACGAGAGTTCGTCGCCGCGCTTGGGAACGGACGTTCGGTGCGCGAGACCGTCGGCCCGCTCCTCAATCCGCGCGGCGTGGTCGAGGCGATCGGCGCGGGTACGATCGATGTCGGAGCGATCGACGCCTATGCCTATCAGCTGCTTGAGATGCACGAACCCGACATGATCGCGCCGCTGCGGGTCGTTGCAACGACAAGGCCTGCGCCCTTCCCGCTTCTCGTCGCCGCCAGGCAACAGTCTCCCGAGACGATCGCCGCGCTTCAAGGCGCACTTCTTGGTGCGCATCGAAACCCGGAAGGGCGGGATATTCTCCGCTCGCTCGGCCTTGCCGCCTTCGCCGAGCCGGATATCGCGGCCTATGAGCAGCTTCCGGCAAGAGCCCGCGCTATCGACGTAGCTCTCGGAGGGGCATGGTGAAGCTCCGATACACTTGTTGCCGCCGCGAGGGAGCTCGCCCATGAAGTGGGTTCCGAAGAATTTCGGCCGTTTGGCCGAGGCCCTGCTGGAACATCTCTACCTCGTCTTGTCCTCAGTCGGGATTGCTCTGGTGATCTCCCTGATCGTCGGCATATGGGCCGCGCGCAGGCCGCGAACCTTCGGTGCCATCGTCATCGTGACCGGTGTTCTGTTCGCCGTCCCGAGCCTCGCGCTTTTTGCTCTCCTCATCCCCGTGCTCGGCATCGGCGCCGCGCCCGCCATCACCGGCCTTGCCGCCTATTCGTTGATGATCCTCATTCGCAATATCGGGCTCGGCTTTCAGGCCATTCCGCGCGACGTGCTCGATGCGGCCAACGGCATGGGATATGGCACGCCAAGGCGCATCTGGGAGATAGAGTTGCCGCTCGCCATGCCCTTCGTCGTTGGCGGCATTCGCATTGCGATCGTAACAGTCATCGGTATCGCCACTGTGGCCGCCTACATCAATGCCGGCGGTCTCGGCGTCATCATCTTCGAGGGTATCGACCAGCGCTTTCCGGAAAAGATTCTTGCAGGCGGCCTGCTCACTTCGGCATTGGCGCTTTTTGCCGATTACCTTTTCGCGTCACTCGAAAAATACCTGCGCCGCCGCAACGGAAGGCAGGCGGCATGATGCTGATCGATGCCATCAACTGGATTTCCCAGAACCAGAACACCTTCTTCAGCGCCTTTAACCGCCATGTGCTGATGTGCGCCATATCGCTCGGCATTGCCCTCGTCATTGCGATACCGCTCGGCTTTCTCGTCGCGCGGGCGCCGCGCGCCGCCTTCGTCGCCGTCAATATCGCCGGCTCGCTGCGTTCCATTCCGAGTCTTGCCATTCTGTCGGCGGCGATGCCCTTTCTCGGCATCGGGCTTTTGCCCTCGGTCATCGCGCTGATCGTGCTGGCGATACCGCCGCTGCTGCTCAACACCATCATCGGCATAAGGGAAATCGACCCGGCGCTTCTCGATGCCGCCAACGGCATGGGCATGGGGCGACGCAATATTCTCTGGCAGATCGAGTTTCCGCTGTCGGTGCCTTCGATCCTTACCGGCGTGCGCACCAGCGCCATTCAGGTGATCGGCGGTGCGGCACTCGCCTCCTTCATCGGCGGTGGCGGGCTCGGTGATTTCATCAATGCCGGCATCGCCATCATGAACATGCCGCGCCTTCTGGTCGGCGCCCTTCCGATCGCGCTTCTCGCCATCGCGGCCGAACTCGTCTTTGTACGGCTCGAGCGATTTTTCACTCAAAGACGATGACTGCAAAGGGCGCTTGATATGATCAGACTGGACAAGGTCACGAAGAACTACGAGGGAAGCGGGCGCCACGCCGTCGACGGTCTCGATCTCATCATCGAAACGGGCACGACCGTCGCGTTGATCGGCCCTTCCGGCTGCGGCAAGACCACCACCATGCGCATGATCAACAGGTTGGAAACACCGACCGCCGGCCGCGTGCTGGTCAATGATCGCGACGTGGCCGCGACCGATCCGAAGGAGCTTCGCCGCAGCATCGGCTATGTCATCCAGCAGGTCGGCCTGTTCCCGCATATGACGATCGAGCGCAACGTCGCGACCGTCCCGCGCCTGCTCGGCTGGGACAAGGCAAGGACGGACCGCCGCATCGACGAACTTCTCGAACTGGTCGGCCTCGATCCCTCGATTATGCGCAGGCGCCTGCCGCATGAGCTTTCCGGCGGCCAGCGCCAGCGCGTCGGCTTTGCCCGGGCACTGGCTGCCGATCCCGCCATCATGCTGATGGACGAGCCCTTCGGCGCGATCGATCCGATTACCCGCGTGCGTCTGCAGGACGAGTTCCGGCAGATCCTGAAAAAGGTCAGCAAGACGGTCGTCATCGTCACCCACGATATCGACGAGGCGATCAAGATGGGCGACCGCATCGCCATCATGCGCGATGGACGCCTGCTGCAATATGATACGCCGGAAGCGATCCTGGCGCGGCCGGCCAACGAGTTCGTCGAGAGTTTCCTCGGTCCGGACAGGGCGATCAAGCGCCTGCGCCTGATTGCGGTCGCGAGCGTCATGGCACCGCCCGCGCCTCAGGCTTCCGCCGTATCCATCAAGCCCGACGCCAGTCTTCATGATGCGCTGGCGCTGATCCTGGCAGGGGATCTGCCCGGTCTTGATGTCAGGGCAGAGAGTGGCGAAACGATGGGGTATCTCTCCCGCGGGGCGGTGCTTTCCGCGCATAGGTAGGGCAGTCAAGTCCGCTTTGAGGGCCGTGATTGGCATGGACTCTTGGAAACGAGTGCGCGCATAATCTACATTGAAATCAAAGTCCATCTGCATGGATGGTGGCCGTGGCCACTAACGTCAATGATCCGGAGGCGGATGCGCTAACGCGCAAGTTTGCGCACATGGCTGGCGTCGCCATTTCCGAAGCGATCGTTATCGCTACGAAGGAGGCGATCGCATCGGCTAAAAACCCTATGACCTCGCCGATCGCCGTGCTGGAAGCAGCGCTTGGCCTTGCCCGTCCGGATAAATTCGATCTCTCGGTGGAAGCAGTAGAGTCCCTGCTTCTGGAATTCATGGACGAGCGCGGTATTGAAATCTGTGATCTGCCGCCGGCGCGGGAAACAACCCGTCTAGCGCTTGCGGCGGCGCACCGCTATCGCTCTGAACGTCATGGGCTCAATCTCGGCGATTGCTTGCATTACGCCTGCGCCAAATATTATGGCGTACCGATCCTCGCGACGGCAGAGGAATAACGCCAACGGGAAATAGTAAAAGCAAATCCCCGCCGTGGCTCACACAGCGGGGACCGTCGATATCATCAGGCTCTTTATTATGCCGGCAGCTGGAATACCCAGTTGGCTATCAGTACGATAGCGAGACCGCCGATCAACGCTAGGTAAGGCAGAATACCCGCTTTTTTCACGCCGAGATCCTGACCGACAAGACCCAGATCATCCATGGCGCCGGCCGGGAACTTGCCGCCATCGCGCACATAGTGCCTGTAGGCGAAAACCGGCAGGATCAACGCGGCGAACGCAAAGCCGATCCAGAGTGCGTTCGCATAGCCCCAGACCTTGGCGCCGGCACCGAGGAAGAGCGCATTGACGAAGGCAAGAACGGTGTTGAGGCCGATGAGCCAGGCCGGTGCCTTCCAGGGACGCTCGATATGGCCGGAATCCATGCGATGGATCCAACCGGAGTTGAGATTGAGGAAGTTGAAGATGATGTATCCGACGTTGGAGACGGCGAGCACGAAGAAATAGCCGCTGGTATCCGACGCTATGGCGAGAAGGGCGAGGTTGAAGGCGAAGTCCGTCCACATCGCTCTGGTCGGCGCGCCATTCTCGTTCACGTGGTCGAGATATTTCGGTAGCCAGCCATCCTTCGAGCCCTGATAGAGCGTGCGCGACGAACCGGCCATGGCGGTCATGATGGCAAGGAAGAGCGCCATGATCATCAGGATGACGAGCAGCTGTGTGACGATACGGCCCGCGCCGATCAGGCCACCGAGCGCTTCGCCGACACCCGTGCCATCGACGATGCCGGGCGCCAGCATGCCGGAATGGCCGAGCACACCCTGAAAGGCGAAGGGCACGAGGAAGAAGAAGACGCAGCAGGCAAGACCGGAATAGAAGATCGCCTTGAATGTATCCGTCTTCGGGTTCTTGAGCTCACGCGTATAGCAGACGGCCGTTTCGAAGCCGTAGGTCGACCAGGCCGCGATATAGAGGCCGCCGAGGAAGAGCGTCCAGCCGCCATTGCTCCAGGTGCCATCGGTCGCGGCATAGGCCGCCGTCGGCGGCACGAGGCCGGTGACGTTGGTGGAGAGAATCTGGCCGCTGACGATCGGATAGACACCGATGATCAGCAACGGCACGAGAACGATGATCGCCAGCCACTTCTGCACGCTTGCCGTCTCGGAGATGCCTCGATGCTGGATCGCGAAAATGATCAGCATCAGGATACCGCCGATGAAGAAAGTAGCATTGATGTTGGCCGTTGCGAGGAAGGGAATGTTGAAGCTGACGAGAGACCAGTTGCGAACGGCAGGCGTCAGCGCGGCAACGCCATCGGCGCTTAGCAGCGCTGTTACGGCATCCTGCGGCGACGTGCCGGCGTGAGCCGCAATATATTCGGCAATCCGCGGGCTATCGGCCGTAATGGATGTTGCATGGGCGCTGATCCAGCTGAGCACGGCCTGCGAATCTGCCGCCGGGATCGGGTAGAAGGCATTGAGAATATAGCCCGCGGCGATGGCGCAGCCGAGCGATAGCACCGGCGACCAGGCGAACCAGTTGCACCAGACGGAAAGCGGCGCGATGAACTTCGAATAACGCAGCCAGGCGGTTGCGCCGTAGACCGAAGCACCACCGGACTTGTTGCCGAACATGCCGGCGATTTCCGCATAGGTGAAGGATTGCAGGAACCCCATGATCATCGAGATGATCCAGACGACGAAGGCAAGCTTGCCCGTCGTGCCGGCGATACCGCCGATGGAGAAGAGAACGAGCGGCGGCACGCCCGCAGCCACCCAGAACGCGCCCTTCCAATCGAGCGCGCGTATAAGCTTACCTTCGGTGCCGACAGAAGCGCCGGCGTCCACAATATCCGTCATTGGTGATGTTCCCCATCTTTGTTCCGGACGTATCTCTCCTACGTCTCCCCGAACGTGCCTCCCATGGCATTTTTGGCTTGCTGGAGGTTTTCGCGAGCCGCGTCTGTGCGCGGATTTCCAATTACCAAGCCTTTATACATAGTGAAGATATTTTCTTTCTAGTCAATATCCCTTTACTTTCCGATGGCATTTTGTCAGCATGATTCCGGTGCCGTAACGCACCTCGTTTTCCCGAGAGGGCCACATGCGAGAACTCCATCCGCCGATCGCCGGGATACGGCCCGTTTCGGCGAGCATTGTCCGTTATCCGGGCATTCCGGCGCTGCCGTCTGACACCGAACGCTATCGCTGTAAGGGCGGCGGCACACTCGTCGTGCGTGTCGAGGCGGGCGATCGAATCACGCTGACCGACTGCGAAGGCGGCCAGACCTGCGAGCTGTCATTCCTCGATGAGAAGGGCCGCTTCCAGTCCGCCGGATTGGGTGCCGCCTTCACCGGTGCCGCCGAAGGATTGAAGTCTATCCTGTCCTCCAAAGACGCAAGCGCTTCGCGCGTGCGCGCGGCGCTCGAGCGCCGCGGTGCCGATCTCGCGTCGGCCGGCGCTCTCAGCATCTTCGGAGAAACCTCACCGCCCGGCAGCACGGCTGAATTCACCATCGCTCTGAAAGGTCTGCTCATCGCCTGCGCCCCGGGCGCGGCCATGTCGCCGGAGGCACAGGATACGGCAACGCCGGTGGAGATCAGGATCCGGCGCGCGACGATCCTCCGCGACTATGCCTCCGCCCTGCCCGAACCCCTGGCCGATCCGATCGAGGATATCCGCATCAAGGCGGCCACAGCCTCCGCCTATTTCGTTCGCGCCGGCGAATTCATCCAGATCATCGACGTCTATGGGCGGCAGTGCACCGACTTTCAGGCGTTTGCTGCCCGCAAGGTGGATAAGGGGCTGGATCTCGCGCTCGATTCCACCGTCACGCGCACCCTGCTCGGCCGCAGCTATCCGACGCCCGGCCTGCCCTCCAAGGCCTTCGACCGGGATTTCGAGCCGCTTATAGAAATCGTCCAGGATACGGTCGGTCGCCACGATGCCTTCGCCACCGCCTGCAATTCACGTTACTACGACGATATGGGCTATCCCGGCCACGTGAACTGCACCGACAATTTCAACGCAGTGCTCGCGTCTTACGGCATCGCCGGCCGCAAGGGCTGGGAGGCGCTCAACTACTTCTACAACACCAATATCGACCACAATAATCAGCTCTATCTCGACGAACCCTGGTCGCGACCGGGCGACTATGTACTGATGCGGGCGCTGACCGATCTCGTCTGCGTCTCCTCCTCCTGTCCGGACGATATCGACGCGGCCAATGGCTGGGACCCGACCGATATCCATGTCCGCACCTTTTCCGGCAAAGAAAAATTCACACGAGCGGTAGCCTATCGCATGACCCCTGACGCTGACGCCGAACTCACGCGGGAAACCGCGTTTCACCCCCGCCTCTCCGCACTGACGCGGGATTACACCGAGTATCGCGGCTTCTGGCTGCCGAACCGCTTCTCTTCGGAGGGACCTGTCGAGGAATATTGGGCTTGCCGCGAGAGAGCCGTTGTCATTGACCTCTCGCCGCTGCGCAAGTTCGAGGTGACCGGACCGGATGCGGAAGAGTTGCTGCAATATTGCCTGACCCGCGACGTCCGCAAGCTATCGACCGGCCAGGTCGTCTACTCCGCCATGTGCTACGAAAATGGCGGCATGATCGACGACGGCACGCTTTTCCGTCTCGGCGATAAGAATTTCCGCTGGATCGGCGGCGATGACTATAGCGGCATCTGGTTGCGCGAGCAGGCTGAGAAAAAAGGGTTCAAGGCCTGGGTCCGCTCGTCGACCGACCAGATGCACAATATCGCGCTGCAAGGCCCGAAGAGCCGCGATATCCTGAAGGAGATCATCTGGACGGCGCCACGCCAACCGGCGATCGGCGAACTTGAATGGTTCCGTTTCACTGTGGGCCGCATCGGTCACTTCGAAGGCGCGCCGGTCGTCGTCTCGCGCACCGGCTATACCGGTGAACTTGGCTATGAGATTTTCTGCCATCCGAAGGATGCGGCCACCGTTTTCGACGCCGTCTGGAAGGCCGGCGAGCCATACGGCTTGAAGCCCATGGGGCTGGAGGCGCTGGATATGGTCCGCATCGAGGCCGGCCTGATCTTCGCCCATCATGAATTCACCGACCAGACCGATCCTTTCGAGGCCGGCATCGGCTTCACCGTGCCGCTGAAGTCCAAGCAGGATGATTTCATTGGCCGTGAGGCGCTGATACGGCGAAAGGAAAATCCGCGTCATCTGATGGTCGGTCTCGACATCGAGGCCAACGAAGCGGTCGGACATGGAGACTGCATCCATATCGGCCGTGCCCAGGTCGGCGTGATCACCAGCGCGACCCGCTCGCCGATCCTCGGCAAGACGATCGCGCTTGCTCGCGTCGATGTCCTGCACGCAGGCATCGGCACCAAGGTCGAGATCGGCAAGCTCGACGGCCACCAGAAGCGCCTTCCGGCTGTGATCGTGCCGCTGTCGCATTACGATCCGCAGAAGACGCGACCGCGTTCATAAAGCGTTTTTACTCCGCTTTCCTCTGCGCATTCGAGATCGCCCGCGCTGCCTCCTCGGAGGAATTGGCGAGCGTGCGCATCTCCGCCGCCAGCACCGCAAACCCCGACCCCGCCGTTCCGGCTCTCGCTGCCTCGATGCCGGCATTGACCGCAAGCAGCTTCAGGTAGCGCAACGACTGCAGGATTTCGTTGGTCTTGGAGGCCGTAACCCGCATGCCCGATGTCTGTTCGTCGATACGCTGATAGAGCGACTCGATGTTGATGATGCTGCCCTCCAAGTAGAGCAATTCCCCGGCCTCGTCCCATACGCCGCCGCCGGTCTCCGTCACCCAGATGAGATGACCGTCGCGATGGCGTATCCGGTACTCCATCGTCCAGTCGGCGCGGCTTTCCAGCGCCTTGCCGACAACCTCGTCCATGAGTGGAACATCCTCCTCGTACATGATGGAGGTGAAGGTTCGCGTGCGGTTGCCGATAATCTCGTCGACGGGATAACCGAAGATGCGTTCGACGCCGTCGGTCATTTCCAACATCGTATAGTTCTCGTCAGCGCGGCAGCGATAAAGGAAGCCGCTCATGCGGCCAAGAACGCTAGTTTGGAAATCCATGGAGGCCGTACCCGAAGAAAAAGTTGCTGATCAAATCGCTTCGTCTCAACTCAAATACGCCAGCAAGGGCGGCGCTGAGCCTCCCTTGCCGGTCACGCGGGAATATGGCGGGCGCGTCAGTTGCGCAGATATTCTTCCATCGAGTCATCAAGCGCTTCGACCCAGGGTGTATGATGCTTGGGCGACATATTGCCGGTCATCAGCGAACGATAAGCATGGTCGCGGAAGCCCATGATGTTCTCAGCCTTGTGATGCTCCCATTCCATGAAGGTCTTGTTCGTACCTTCGATATCGAAACTCGGATAATCGGTCTCGGCGAGCAACTCCTTCACATAGTCGCCCTGGTACCAGATCATCTGTTCGGCATCCTCGAGCGTTTCCTCGCGGGCGCGCCACATGTCGAAATTCGCCTGCAGCTCTTCTTCCGGCGGCAGCTTGATGCGGCCCATCATGACGTCGCGCGCCCACCAGGCCTGTACGTCGAACATGTTGAAGGTGTAGAACTGGTCCTGCATGCCGATGTAGAATAGCTGCGGATTCTTGTCGAAGATCACGCCCTTGTAGAGATGATCGGCCCAGAGACGGTTGGCCGTCTTCAGGCGCAGATCGTCCGGCAGGAAGGGGAAGTGGTGCTGGTATCCAGTGCAAAGGATCAGCGCATCGACCTCCTTGGAGGAGCCGTCGAGGAAATGGGCCGTCTTGTTCTCGAGCCGCGTCAGCAGCGGCCGCTCCTCGAAATTATCAGGCCATTTGAAGCCCATCGGCTTAGAGCGGTAGCTCGTCGTCACCGATTTCGCGCCGTATTTCCAGCATTGCGAGCCGATATCCTCGGCCGAATAGCTGCGGCCGACGATCAACACGTCCTTGCCCTTGAATTCCAGCGCATCGCGGAAGTCGTGGGCATGCAGCACGCGGCCGTTGAAGGTCTTCACCCCTTCGAAATAGGGGACGTTCGGCGTCGAGAAGTGGCCGCTCGCGACCACGACGTAATCGAATTCCTCGTCATACATGCGATCCTGGGCACGGTCATGCGCAGTCACCGTGAACTTCTTCGTCTCCTCATCGAAACGCACCATGCGCACGGGCGTGCTGAAACGCACCCATTTGCGCACATCGGCCTTCTCGACGCGACCCTTGATATAGTCCCAGAGCACGGCGCGCGGCGGATAGGAGGCGATGGGCTTGCCGAAATGCTCTTCGAACGAATAGTCGGCGAATTCCAGGCATTCCTTGGGGCCGTTCGACCATAGGTATCGATACATGCTGCCGTGGACGGGTTCACCATATTCGTCCAGGCCGGTGCGCCAGGTGTAATTCCAAAGCCCGCCCCAGTCGGACTGTTTTTCGTAGCAGACGACTTCCGGGATCTCAGCGCCTTTCTGCGCTGCCGATTGGAAGGCCCGCAACTGGGCCAGTCCCGAAGGACCGGCGCCGATAACGGCAACTCTTGTCATGAAGCATTCCCCTTCTCGATTGTATCGAAATTCTTATCGTATGCAGTCGTTTGGCACTGGGACGGGATCAATCCGGGAAGATGCCGGGGCTGGTCGGCGCCCCGTCGTCATAGGTCGAAAGCCAGTCGATGGTGGTCTCGCGGAAGCGTGTCAGGCCCTTGTAGTCGATGAGTTCCGGCGGCAAGGTTCGCAGCACGCGCGGGAAGCGGCGTGCCCATTTTGGCACCGTCACGAGTTCGTCCATGTTCATCAGATAGCAGCGGATCACGAAGAGGATGGCATTCGAACGCGGCAGGCGCCAGAGGCTCTGCAATTCCACGCGCAGATGCACTTTCTCGCCGACATTCTCCGGTGTCACCGTTGTGCGGTCCGGTCCCCATTTCGGATAGTTCTCGGGACTGGTGTCGAGGCGGGGATTGATCGTCATCGTCCAGTTGAACCGGCGCGTCGGCTTGCCCTGCTGCAGGTTCAGGAGGAACTTCAAAGCGCGGTCGAAGACGCCGATCTGGTGGGCGAGCGGCACCGGTCCGTGCCATTCCATGAAATTCATGCCGATGTCGAAGTCAAGCGACCAGTCGGCCTGGGTCGTGACCATGCCGGCATCCATCCAGAGATTGCCGTCCCGCTGGTCGACGATGCAGAAATCGCCCTGTGCCTGGCGGGTGATGTATTCGAAGGGCTCGTAGGGCAGCGTGGATGTATCGCCGAAGGTGAAGGTGTCGTCGATGCCGAGCGGCCGGTTGATCCAGCGCCACTGGTCGCCGTTCTTGGTGAGCGTAAAGTGCTCGGGATAGCCGGCAGCCTGCTCTTCCATCAGCAGTTCCAGCGTATCCCACTGCGCCGACATCATGTGCGGCAGCGCCTGATAGCGCAGCGGATCTTCCTTCAGAACCAGCGCCCGGTCGCGCATTTCGGCGACGTAGTGCTCGTCGACGTCGATCAGGCTTTCGTAGATCGTGTTCTTCTGACCCTTCACATGCGGTTCCATGTTGACGGAATACATGTACTCGTCGCGGTCGAAAGGAAACGGAAAGCGCCGGATGTTTTCCGGACTGTTGCGATAGCTGAAATCGTCCCGGAAGGTTTCCTGCTTGAAGGCGATTGCCATGTCCGTTCTCCTGAGTATCGGTCCGGTGCCTAAAGATCGAGATGCAGCGCGCTTCCCTCGAAACGGGAAACGCAGATCATCACCTTTCGGCCGGACGCCTTTTCTTCGTCGGTCAGATAGACGTCGTGGTGCAGAAGCTTGCCATCGCAGACAGCAACACCAGTCTCGCATTGTCCGCAGGCACCACCGCGACAGAGGAAAGGCGCGTCGACGCCGGCAGCCTCTATCGCCTCCAGCATGCTCTCGTGATGGCCGACATGAACCGTCTTGCCGGAGCGCGTCAGCTCGATCGAGAAGGGCTTGCCGGGTTGCGAGGACAGGAAGCGTTCGGAATGCAGGTTCTGCTCGGGCCAGCCGGCCTCCAGACCCGTTTTCAGCACACCGTCGATCATGCCCGAGGGGCCACAGATATAGAGATGCGTGCCGAGCGGCTGGCTTTCGAGGAGACGGGCGACGGGGATGAAATTGCCGTCGGCGTCACAATAGATCTTCACCCGCTGCGAGCCATATTGTTCGACAAGTTCTCGGCAATAGGCACCGCGATCCACCGAGCGCACGGCATAATGCAGTTCGAAATTGGCGCCCTCGCGCGAAAACTGCTGCATCATCGCAATGAAGGGCGTGATGCCGATACCACCGGCAATCAGCAGATGCTTGCGGCCACGCCAATCCGGCTGGAAGAGATTGACCGGATAGCTGACCTTGAGCTCGTCGCCTTCGCTCACCTTCTCATGCATAAAGGCGGAACCACCGCGCGAATCCTCGACGCGCAGCACGCTGATCTCATAGGCCGAACAATCATGCGGCGGCGACATCAGCGAATAGGCATTGCGCCGCATATGTCCTTCGTCGTTCATCGAAACGATCACATGGGCGCCGCCGGAAAAGTAAGGCATCGGCTTGCCGTCGAGACGCTCGAAGCGGAAACGCTTGATGCGATCGGCGACCGGTGTGACCTTCGCAACGCGGACCGGAATTTCTGTACCACCGCTCACAGGAACAACTCCTCCGGATCGGGCGCACTGCCGGGCTCTTCCGCATCGATATTGACGCCCTGGAAGGCGCCGAGACGGCGCGAATAATGATCACGCACCAGAAGCGGAAGCCCGCAATGGCTGCAGGTGAAGGGACTATGCGTGACATCCTCGGTGATGCCCTTGCAATGGACGCATTGCACGCGACGCGCCAGCGAGCCGCGATGTTCCGTGATGATCGAGGCATGGTCCATGCCGTAGTCGAGCGCTACCATCATCGCCTGGCCGATGAAGCCCTCGGTGCCGGCAATATAAAGCCGCGTGCCCATATGGGCGGTCGAAAGCGACCCTTTCAGGCGAAAGAGCAGCGTTGCGATCGTCGGCGCCGTGAAGAACATGTCGGCGCCTAGCTTGCGCAAGGCTTCGTCATGGCCCTTGCCCTGCGAGCCGCGCGCGACATAGAGGATTTCGCTGCGCGACAGGATCGTGTCGTCAAGCGCGGCCATCTGGTCGAGGAGAGCATTTGCCCCCTCGCCTTCCAGCGCGAAGATGTGCCGCCGGGCGTGCGGCTGGATGGTGAGGCCTTTATAGACCGGTCGGCTCTTGATGCCTTCGACAAGCATGAGCGCCTCCTAACCGATGGCCGTCCTCTTCTTCTTTTCCGGATCGTCGAAGGGCAGCGTGTGAGCGATGGCACTTGCCTTCAGGCTCTTGCCGCGCACCTCGAGCTTCGTGCCCTGAACCGCCTTGTCGACGTCGAGACGGGCGATCGCCATGGATTTCTTCGTCAGCGCGGAATAGCACGGGCAGGTAATGACGCCGACCTTCTTGCCATCGGCAAAGACCTCGTCGCCGAGATCGGCCGGGCCATCGGCATCGATGAGCATGCCGAAGATCTTGAAGCGCTCCTTGCCCTTGAGGCGCGCATGTTCCTCGGCACCCCTGAAGCCGGTCTTGCCGGGGCTGACGGTAAAGTCGAGGCCGAGTTCCCAGAGGCTGTCGCCGGGCGGCTGATCGGCGAAGGGATACATCTGCGAGTTATCATAGGGATAGAAAAGCAGATAGCTTTCGACGCGCAGCATGTCGAGAACGCTGAAGCAGCAGGGAATGATCCCCATCTCCTCGCCTTCCGCGACGATGCGGTCCCAGACCATGGGAGCGTCCTGTCCGCGCACGAAGATTTCATAGCCGCGCTCGCCGGTATAGCCGGTGCGCGAGATCATCACAGGCGCGCCGAACAGCGTCGTCTGCATGTGATGGAAATATTTGAGGTCGCGGATGCCGGGCACGTATTTGGCGAGATAATCGACAGCGACCGGACCCTGCAGCGACAGATCATGCAGATCGTCGTCGAAGAGGACGGCGCAGTTGCGCCCTGCTGCCTGCTTGACGAGTTCCTCATGGCCGGAGCCCGAACCATGCACCAGCATCCAGGAATTCGGTCCGGTGCGATAGACGATGCAGTCGTCGGTGAAATAGCCGCGATCGTTCAGCATCGCGGCATAGACCGAGCGGCCGGGGTAGATCTTCGACATGTCGCGTGTGGTGATATAGTCGAGCACGGCGATGGCGTGCGGGCCGACCAGGTGCACCTTCTTGAGGCCGGAAACATCCATAATGCCGGCCTTGGTGCGGATCGCGACATGCTCGTCCGACATGTCCTTCTCATAGGTCCAGGCGGTTCCCATGCCGCTCCAGTCTTCGAGTTTCGATCCGAGAGCACGGTGCCGGTCCGCCAAGGCGGAGAAACGCCATGATAATGCCATTTCGTTCCCTCATTTTCTTCTATGGAATATTTATTTCCTGACTATAATCGTCTTTCGTGTCTTGGCAAGCCGATCCGAGTGGTTTTTTGTCGCCACCCGGAAGGCATTTTCCTCAAAACTTCGGCGGCTGCTTTCCGGCGGCCCGATGGGCGGCAATGACGGTATTGGCCATCAGCATGGCGATCGTCATCGGCCCGACACCGCCCGGAACCGGGGTGATGGCGCCGGCGACATCGGAGGCTTCCGCATAGGCAACATCGCCGACCAGCCGGCTCTTGCCCTCGCCGCGCTCCGGTGCGGCAATGCGGTTGATGCCGACATCGATAACCGTTGCGCCCGGCTTGATCCAATCGGCC
>Ga0105240_10000256_pt1 | contig 105227 bp, 93 predicted proteins | sample KBSC54metaG_FD_80426 | JGI IMG/M metagenome (GOLD analysis project Ga0105240, IMG submission 80426) | Corn rhizosphere microbial communities from Kellogg Biological Station, Michigan, USA - KBS C5-4 metaG | ecosystem: Host-associated > Plants > Roots > Rhizosphere > Soil | place: Michigan, USA...
CCGGTGGTCAGCATCTCGGTGTAGAGCACCGCGCGCGCCGACAGCGTCCGGTGCAGGACCCGGCAATGCCGATCCGTCCAGTCCATCATGGGCGCAGTAGAAAATCTCGCCGATAAGCTGTTGTTTTTATTCATTAAATTTTGACGGGATCGTTCCAATGCCGGACTGGACGGACTGAGATTTCAGCGCGTCGGAGCTTTGATTTATCAAGAAAATTTCTTGGCCGCGAGAGCCATAGGACGCCGAAATCCACATCTCAGTGCACCGGGAGGCTGCGTCTTTGCCCCCAACTACGCGTTCACGCTGACTCAGAGGAGCCCGAACGTTTGAAGTCGCAAATTGCGACTTCAAAGACGGTGCTCCGCCCGCGGCGAGCTTTCACCGAGCATGGTGTCGTGGTGGCCGCACCGTCCTGAACTCTGACGCAGGCAAACGCCGTCCCTTCGGCTGACAGCGGCTCGCATCCGCAAGCGTGCGCCGGCGAACTACGCCTCGAATGCTCCGACAGCTTCGCGGAGCATTTCCACGGGCAGCAGGAGCGTCCGCTCGCCCAACGGCGGCGCGTGGATGAAGCCAAAACGCTGATAGAACCCTGCCGCCTCGTCGTCGATCGCATTGACCAGGACGCCGCGGACGCCGGCGATCGTGGAGGCGGCGGCGCAACGACGCAGGGCGTCAGCCAGCAACCCCGCACCCAGGCCCTGGCCTTGGAAGGTTACGTCGATCGCCAGGCGACCAATCAACAAGAGCGGAACGTCCTGCGGCGCGCCCTTGCGCAACTTTGCGCTCGGCAGGGCGGCTCGGTGCGCCGCGGCGGTGGAGATCGCATAGTAGCCGACGACGACATTGGCCGCTCGCGATGCACAGATCACATAGGTGCGTGCTGATAGCCCTTCGCTCACGAAGGCGCGCGCTCGGAGCCATTCGTCGAGCGATGGATGACGACCGTTGCGGAACGCGTCGAGCTGATGTCGCGGGCCGAGCGGTTCGGGTGGAAGAACCTTTGGCGGCGCCAACGCCTCAGGATTCCCAGGGGGCCTTGCGGCTCATCAACTCGACCAGCCGCGCATTTGGTTTCGTTGGAGCATTGAGCAGCGCCAGGAAGGCGTCATAGGCTTTGGCGTCAAGGCTGAACACCCGCTGATCCAGAAGCGCGTCTTCAGCTTGCCGCCGCGCGCTATCGAGCATGAACTCCGAAAGCTTCTGGCCGCGAAGCGCCGCCGCCCGGCTCAGGATCGCTTTGGTTTCAGCTGAGGCCCGAATCTGGATCACGTCGTCCTTGCGAAGACTGCGAGGCGCAGAAGAGGGTTGGCGAACGGCGGCGGGCATGACGAAACTCCTCGGCGCAAGATAGTGATTGTCATGACGTTGTCAATACATTCAGCAGTTTCCTGCCTAGGAGATTGGGTGCGAGTGAGCCTATGCCTCCCGTATCGGCGCACCCACATTCGGATTGAGAGGAATATCTGACTACCGTCGGCTTTACAGCGGCGAATTCAACCCGGGAGATGCTCTTCGTAGAGTGCGTTAATCACCTGCGGCAGGGTCTCAGCTCTCCGTACGGCGGCCATCAGTTCGTCGAGGATCTCCTGGTCGTTCCGCAGTTCGCCGTCCTCGTCCACCATGGCGTCGTCGCCGCGCCATCTGTCCCGATCAGCTTCAATCGAAGCGCATACGCGTTCTTTCAGGTCGTGGAGCGACAAAGCGGCCTCCTCGACAATCTCCTGCGAGATCCGATGCACGGACTGCTGCAGCAGGAACCGCAGAACCCGCTCCCAGGGCCCGCGGGTGACGCCAAGATCCTCGACCCGCACGATGCGCCAGCATCGCCCGGCGCAATCCGCCAGCACCATGCCCTGGCGCGCGACATACTTCAGGTCCCACGATGTGCACGTCGAGAAACCTTCCTCGCCAAGAAAATAATCGAGGCGCTCCCGTCCCGGGACCGAATGGCGTCCCACATCAGGGCCGAATGCGAGGACGGGAAATGCCAACGGCGTCGTGGTCGTCATTTGCGCCGGTCTGAATGAGCCTTCGCCGCAGCTGCGGGGTGGCCCACAGCTGCGCCCGTGCCGACCTTCGACCAGGCAGGCGTGCCATGCCAATACCGCTCGACCGGATTGAACCGGGGCAGGTCGCCAACCCGATGCTCAAGCCGCCAGTGGGTCGTCGCATCCGGCATCGGCTTAATGTTCCAGGGTTGGTTCTTGATGGCGTCTGGAACCTGCTTCCCCCAACCCTTCTGCGGGATCGCCCAGTGATGTCCGTGCTGATTGGGCTTCAAATGCCCCTTCTCGCCCATCCACGGACGCACTTCCTTCTTCCATCCGTAAGGAGCCTTCTTGGCCAAGTCCTCGGCGATGTAGAATCCCCCCTTCGCAAGCCCCTTTGCGATCGATTCGGCCAGGAACAGGTCCGATGCGGCGAGCGCGCCGTTGAGCGCGGCGCCTGCATAGTCGCCTTCCTGGAAGTCCGCGACAGCCTCGCGACCCGATCCCCAGACGGGGATAAGGGACTCCGCGAAGCCCGGGTGGCCTACGGAACGGCCTGGCCTGGCCGCTGCAGCCTCCGCGCGTTTCTTCTTCAGCCGCTCCTGCCGGATCATCTCGTCGTAGCGTTCTCCGTCAGGATCCGGAACAGAACGCGGCTCACCCCGTGGCATTCTCGCCATCAACCACCCCCTCTTTCGTGTGCGGATTGGGTTGTCACCGCGACGCAGCCGCAATGGCCCCAGCAGGACAAATCTCTCACACTCCGGTTTCGGAGGCAAGAACAAAACAAGAACATCTTGGCTTGTCGCCGTGCGACCGCGCCGACCTCATCGTGACTATCGAGGTGAGCTTCGGTCGTAGCGGTCTGAGCCACGGCACTTGGAGAATTTGAGCCTGAACGCGTGGATCGGGGGATGACCCCGTGCCACGTCAGGCTCGACCGACCTAACCTGCGAAGACGCGCGCGATTATTCGATTGCCGAGTGCACGAGATTTGCACGCGACCCAATATAACTCATTGTTTTTATTGACAAATACATCCAGTCCATCATGGGCGCAGTAGAAAATCTTGCCGTTAGGACATTGTTTTTATTCATTAAATTTAGACGGAATCGTTCCTATGCCGGACTGGACGGACTGAGATTTCAGCGCGTCGGAGCTTTGATTTATCAAGAAAATTTCTTGGCCGCGAGAGCCATAGGGCGCCGAAGTCCACATCTCAATGCACCGGGAGGCTGCGTCTTTTCCTCCGGCTACGCTCACACTGGCTCTAAAGGGCCCAGAGGTTTGAAGTCGCAAATTGCGACTTCAAACGCGACGCTGTTGGCGGCGCCGCAAGCGCGGCATGCCGGCGGTCGCGGAGGAGCCGCGCGGTCCGCGTGGGCGCGGGGGCGTTCGAAGGTCTGCCGTCCACCTCGCCGTCATCGCCCTTCCTCGGCAATGCATGGGCGTCTAGAGAGTGGCCACCGCGCGATGCGGCATTGACGCCTGCACTCAGCGAACGGGCGGCTCGGCCGGGGGCCATGTCGGAACCAAGGGCGCCGGCTTCGCGGCGTTTGGTTCATGATAGGGCGGTCGGACGTCCTTTGGCGGATGGCAACCCGCCAGCGCGGTCGCGGCGGCCAAGAGGCCGATGGTCCGCGCATCCAAGCTACGCATCCCAAACGCTCCTCTGGACGCCCAGCTAAAAGGCGGCTGGAGCAATCGTTGTCGTTATCCGAAGAGGCGCCTTGACCCGCGTCAATGCCGAGGCCCGTCAGGCAGGTCGATATCGACAGATACGGGCCTTCCCCCAGGAGGACTTCGCCATGACCACCGGCCTCGCCGTCTTCGACACCACCCTCCAACACTCCAACGCCTGGCTGAAAGCCATCGAGGCGCGGTTGCGGCCTTGCGACCGGAGCCAAGCCTACGCCGCCCTTCGCGCTGTGACCCACGTCCTGCGCGATCGGCTGCCGATGGCCGGCGTGCTCGGGCTTTCTGCTCAGCTCCCGATCCTGCTGCGCGGGGTGTTCCTTGAGGGTTGGCGCCCCACGGAGGCGCCGACCGGCATCCGCCATCCCTTGACCTTCGCCGAAGCGGTGGAGGCTCAACTCCCCAAGGGCTTCCCGCGCGAAGGTCTCGGCGCCGTGCGCGCAGTGCTGCAGGTTTTGGCCGAGCGGCTCGACGCGGGGGAGATCGAAAAACTGCTGGCCTATCTCCCCGAGCCGTTGCGACCGCTCTGGGAGCCCGAGCCCTGGCCGGCCGGGGCGGCCCTTCACAGCTGAGGATTTCGCGATGCGCGCGCCTAGGGTCCTGTTCCTGCTGATCGACGGCGCCCAGGCGCGCTTCGTGGAACGCTCGCCGCAAACCGGCGACTTTGTCACCCTCGCCGAGGTCGACAGGCGTGACCGGCTCGAGGGGTTGCGCGCCGGGTTGCGGACCAGCGCGCCGGGGCGGAGCCTGCAAAGCGGTACGCCCGAGCGCCACGGCGTCGGTCGCCAAGACACAGTGCGCCGGGCAAAGGAGGCCTTCGCCGAGGAGATGGCCGACCGCGCGGCTGAGGTCTGCCGCCAGCACGGCTTCCAGGGGGTGTTCATCGCCGCGCCCGCGCGGCTGGGCGACGTGTTGCGTCGGCGGCTGGCGGCGCAGGCCACGGTGGCGGGCGCGCTGCATAAGGACCTTACCAAGACGCCGAACGCCGCGCTGGGGCGATGGCTCGGCCATCCGCTCGAGGCCTCGCGATAGGCTCGAGCATCAGCAGCTTCAGGCGGCTAGGTGTCGAAGCTATGAAGGTTGTTCACCCGGGGAAGGGTTGAGAGGCTGGGTTTGCGAAGCACTAACTCCTGGCCCGGAGAGCCCCGGATGAACGTCCACAAGAATGCCCGTCTGACGCCGGCGGGTCGAGCGCTGCTGGCGCGGCGTGTGTCGAGTGGCTGGACGGCGAAGGCGGCGGCGGAAGCGGCGGGTGTTTCGTTGCGGACGGGGCGCAAGTGGATCGGTCGGCATCGCCGGGGCGGATCGCCACGCTTTCCTATCCCGGCGGCAAGCGTACAGTGCCCGGCAGTCGTCCGCCAACCAAGGCGGCGGCGAACGGGAAGTCCGACCATGGTCGCCGACTTCATACATGCGGAAAACATCAGGCGTTTCGAGCGCCTGCTGCGCTCCGAGACCGACCCCGAGAAGCGCGCCTTGATCTTGGACCTGTTAGGCAAGGAACGGGCTACGAGCCGGACGCGGCGGCGGGCCCAGCCGCCCTCGCCGCTGGATGAAGCGCCGATAGATCCGCCGCTCGACTGAGCGCCCGGCAACGTCCGCACGTCCTTCGCCCTGGCCGAAGCAGGACTTCGAAAGACGTCGGCCAGTTGACCGGGATCAACGCTGGCCGGGCCGATCAGGATGACATGTCGCGGGCGGCGTCTTCGCCGGCAATTGAAGGAGTCCCCCGATGACCGCTCAACCGCCTGCCAAACAATTCCTTCCCGCGCTGCAGCGCTCCACGACCAGCGTCTTCGCGCCGGTCCAGCGCGAGTTCGACCGCCTATTCGACCAGCTCGCGACCGGCTGGAGCGCCCTGAGCGATTTCGATCTGGCGCCGCGCATGGACGTGCGTGACACCAAGGATGGCCTGGAGATCACCGTCGAGCTCCCGGGCATGTCCCAGGACGATGTGAAGATCGCGGTCGAGGACGACGTCCTGACCGTCAGCGGCGAGAAGAAGGCCCACTCGGAGACCAAGGAGAAGACCTACCGCATCTCCGAACGAAGCTACGGCGACTTCTCGCGCTCGATCACGCTGCCCCGCAGCATCGACGCCAACAAGATCAAGGCCACCATGCGCGACGGCGTGCTGGCGCTGGTGGCGCCCAGGGACGGCGCGACGCGATCCAAGGCGATCAAGATCCAGGCCGCCAAGTAGACATCTGCGCGAGAAGCGTCCGAACGCCCCGGAGTCGGCTCCGGGGCGTTTTTTGTCGGTCTCGCGAGGCAGCCCGGCCTCGCTTGTGACGTCGCCGCTGGTCCACGCCCAACCTACGAGAAGCGAGTTTCGGTCCGATCCCCGTCAAGGCCCACGGGCCGAGGCCAGTCGCGTCGCCGTCAGGCCGCCGGTCGCTGGCCACGCAACGCTGCGAGTTCCGCTTCGGCCCGACGCACGATCGCCAGGGTCTTGGCCAGGCTCTGCGGATTGACGCTCATGGACTCGATGCCGAGGCCTGTGAGGAATTGCGCGATCTCCGGGTAGGTGGCCGGCGCCTCGCCGCAGATGCCCACGTGGCGCTTGCTACGGCGCGCGCCTTCAACGGCCAGCCGCAGCATCTCCAGCATGCCGGGATCGCGCTCATCAAAGTCAAAGGCGACGACTTCGGAGTCGCGATCCACACCCAGGGTGAGTTGCGTGAGGTCGTTGGAGCCGATGGAGAAGCCGTCGAACAGCTTCGCAAAGGCGTCGATCTGGATGACATTGTTGGGGATCTCGCACATGACGTAGACCTCCAGCCCGTCCTGGCCGCGCGCCAGGCCGTTGGCGGCCATGGCTGCGAGGACCCGCTCGGCTTCCTCGACGCGTCGGCAGAACGGGACCATCACCTTGAGGTTCTTCAGGCCGAAGTCGCGCCGGACCCGCGCCAGCGCCTCGCACTCCAGGGCGAAGCCGTCGGCGTAGAGCGGGTGGGCGTAACGGGCCGCGCCCCGGAACCCCAGCATGGGGTTCTCCTCCACCGGCTCGAAGGCCTTGCCCCCCAGCAGCCTGGCGTATTCGTTGGTCTTGAAGTCCGACAGCCGCACGATCACCGGCCGCGGATGGAAGGCGGCGGCGATCCGGGCCACCCCTTCGGTCAGCTGCGAGACGAAATAGTCGCGAGGCGCCGCATAGCCGCGAGTCAGCCGCGCGATGGCCTGCCGCGCCGAGCGCGTGGCCACCCGGTCGGGATGGGCGGCGGCCATGGGATGCAGGCCGATCTCCTCGCCGATGATGAACTCCAGCCGCGCCAGGCCGACACCGGCGCTTGGCAGCTGGGCCACGCTGAACGCCATGTCGGGGTGGGCGAGGTTCAGCATGATCTGCGTCTTCGGCTGGGTGAGGTCGGCCGCCGAGAGCGCCTGGATCTCGAAGGGGACGTCCCCCTCAAGGACGCGTCCGGTCTCACCGTCCGCGCAGGAGACGGTGACCCGCTGGCCGTCGGCCAGCCGGGCCGTGGCGTCGCCGGCGCCGACCACGGCCGGAACCCCCAGTTCGCGCGCGACAATCGCCGCATGGCAGGTGCGCCCGCCACGGTCGGTGACCACGGCGGCCGCCCGCTTCATGACCGGCTCCCAGTCAGGACTGGTGGAGGTCGCCACCAGCACCTCGCCCGGCCGGAAGGCCTTCAGGTCGGCGGGCGAGCGGACGATGCGCACGGCCCCGGCCGCCACCTTCTCCCCGACCGCGCGGCCGCTGGCGAGAACGACGCCGTGGCTCAGCATGCGGTAGGTCTTGATCTCCGCCGTGCGCTGGGAGGCGACGGTCTCGGGCCGCGCCTGGACGATGTAGAGCCGCCCATCGCCCGCATCCTTCGCCCATTCGATGTCCATGGGCATGGGCCGCCCGGCGCGGTCCGAATAGTGCGCCTCGATCTTCAGGGCGACGTCGGCCAGGTCGAGGACCTCGCCGTCGCTCAGGCAGTAGCGCTCGCGCTCGTGCCGAGGAACCTTGATCGTCCGCAGGCGCGGCCCGCCTCGGCCCGGGCGCCAAGCCAGCCGCTCGGCCTTGGCCCCCAGCCGATGGCTTAGGACCGCGCGGAATCCCTGCCGCAGGGTCGGCTTGTGGACGTAGAATTCGTCCGGCTCGACGCGACCCTGGACGATGGTTTCGCCCAGGCCGTACACGCCGGTGACGAACACCACGTCGCGGAAGCCGCTCTCGGTGTCGAGGGTGAAGATCACCCCGCTGGCCGCCTCGTCGGACCGGACCATCCGCATCACCGCCACCGACAGGAAGACCTTCAGCTGGTCGAAGCCGTTGTCGTGCCGGTAGACGATGGCGCGGTCGGTGAAGATCGAGGCGAAGCAGCGGCGGCAGGCCTCGATCAGGCCCGCCTCGTCGCGCACATGCAGGTAGCTCTCGTGCTGGCCCGCGAAGCTCGCGGTCGGCAGATCCTCGGCCGTGGCCGAACTGCGGACGGCGACGCTCACGTCCGGGCCACAGGTCTCCCGCAGCGCCCGATAGGCCCCCAGGATCTGTTGGCGAAGCGGGGTCGCGCCCATCGCCTGGTAAACGATCTCCCGCGCCTCAGCGGCGCACTTGGCCAAGGCGGTGAGGTCGGTGAGGTCCAGCCCCGCGAAAAGGCTTTCCAGCCGCGCCCACACGCCGGCCTCCGTCAAGGCGTCCCGGTACGCCGCCGCGGTGACGGCGAAGCCCTCCGGGACCTCGACCGTCGCCCCGGCGAGCAACTTGCGAAGTTCGCCGAGCGATGCGGTCTTGCCGCCCACCAAGGCGACATCCTCGACGCCCAGGGACTCCAAAGATCGGATGTAGTTTGGGCTCGACATATCGCGGCTCCGGCGCAGTGCAGGCTGCAGACTGGGCCCTCGGCGCCCCGACGCCTTGAGCCAGGTCAATGGGCGGGGATGTGAGGGCCAGAACGCCACCGCCAAGCCCGCGAGGCGCCGACAGCGCCGTTGACGCAGCGCAAGGCCAATGCCCAGCGGGCCGCTAAACTTGCGGTCCGCCGGGTCGCCGGACCGGTGACAGGAAGGACGCCATGGACCGTCTCAAGGGCAAGGTTGCGATCATCACGGGCTCCGCGCTGGGCCTTGGCCGCGCCGCCGCGGTGCGCATGGCGGAGGAGGGGTGCGCCGTCGCAGTGTTCGACATGCTCGACGAGCCCGGTCAGGCGCTGGCCAGGGAGCTGGCGGACCGCGGCTTCAAGGCCCGCTATTGGCGATGCGACGTAAGCCGCGAGGCCGAGGTGGCGCGCTGCATCGACGAGGCCGCGGCCCATTTCGGCCGGCTCGACATCCTAGTGAACAACGCCGGCGTCTCCGGGGCCAACAAACCCACGCACGAGCTGACCGAGGCCGAATGGGATTTCGTCCAGGGGATCAACGTCAAGGGCGTCTTCTTCTGCACCAAGCACGCTATCCCTCACCTGAAGGCGGCGGGCGCGGGCAGCATCATCAACCTGTCGTCGATCTACGGCCTGGTCGGCGCGCCCGACGTGCCGCCCTATCATGCCTCGAAGGGCGCGGTGCGGCTGATGAGCAAGACCGACGCTCTGATCTACGCGCCCGACAGGATCCGGGTGAACTCCGTCCATCCGGGCTTCATCTGGACGCCGATGGTGGAGCACTATCTGGAGGCTGGTGGAGACCTGGAAGCTGGCCGCAAAGCGACCGACGCGCTCCATCCGCTGGGCCATGTCGGCGAACCGGACGATATCGCCTGGGGTTGCGTCTATCTCGCCTCGGACGAAGCCAAGTTCGTCACCGGGTCGGAACTCGTCATCGACGGCGGCTATACGGCGCGCTAGGCCGAAAGCGCTCGTCTTTGGCGAGCCCACGGCTGGAGCTCTGCACGCCTTAAGGCGCGGTGGGACCGCCGCATTGACGCTCAGCCACGGCGCGCGTCAGTGCCTGCGCGACCTTGATCCAGATCATAGCGCGCCCCGAGGACCGGCACATCCTTGTTGCTCAAGCGATCCCGGAAAGGTCCTTTCGATGCGCAACGTCCTAGCGTCCCTGCTTCTCGCTACGGCGGTCGGATTGGGCGGCGCTGCAAACGCCGCCGATCCGCCGAAGACGGCCAACCCGCCGGCCCAGGCGGGCGGGTTGGCCGGCCACGCGGGAATGGAATCCGGCATGATGAGGCACGGCCGGACAGGCCACGGCATGATGAAGCACGGCGCCATGGAAATGGCGGCTATGCATTGCATGGGTCTCTCCGAGACCCGCCTCGCCGCGGCCAAGGCCGAGCTCAAGATCACTGAGGCGCAGACGCCGCAATGGAACGCCTTCGCCGCGGCGGAGGCATCCAGTGCGGCGGCCATGGGCCGCGGCATGATGCAGGGCGTCGGCCATGACCACGCGGCCCATTCGGGGTCCGAGATGACAATGATGTCGGGGCCCCTGCCGGAACGGTTGGAACGCCAGGAAGCCATGATGAACGCCCACTTGGAGGGGCTGAAGAAGGTCCGGGCGGCGGTCTCGCCGCTCTATGAGGCCTTGACGCCGGAACAGAGAGCCAAGGCCGACCAGGTTCTGTGCGGCGGGATGAACCGCCATGGCGCTGGATCGGCGGCGCACCATGCACATGCCCACTCGCAATGAGACGCCATCGCGGGCGCCGATCGAGCGTTGAGAAAATGGGGTGGACGATGATCGGACGAGCGGACGTCAAGGCTCTCATCAACAGCGTGGCCTCCGCCACAGGCGCGTTCTGCCTGGTGGCGGCGGGGATTAGCTTTCCCGCCAACGCGGCCGAGCCGCACCCTGTACGCCTGCCCGTCGACGCGCCCACCACGGTGAACGGCGTCGAGCTCGCCTGCACCGGCATAGGCCAGACCCGAGCCGACACGCGTTGGGAGGCCTACGGCGTGCGGTTGGAGTTCTCAAATGCCCGCAACGAGTATCTCACCGGCGGCGCGGTTGTGGTGCGCGACGCGCGCGGGCGCGAACTGGTCAATGTCGACTGCGATGCGCCTTGGATCCTGCTGAAGTTGCCGAAGGGCGCCTATCGGGTGGAGGGCCGGCTGCTGGAGTCCGCCGCCAAGCCCCGGAGCGCGCCGTTCATCGCCCCTGCCAGCGGTCAGCTGCGGGTCGTGCTGCAATTCCCTGACGCATGAGGCGCCCGATGAAAGCTCAAGCCTTAGCCGCCGCCGCGATGGTTGGCTTGCTCGCGCTCGGCGCCTGCGCGACCCCGACGCCATACCAACTGCAAGGCGCGCCCGGCGCTGCGGCCTCGGGAGGGTATCGAGAAGTGCGCATCGAGCCCGACCGCTGGCGCGTGACCTTCTCGGGCAACAGCCTCACCTCCCGCGAGACGGTGGAGACCTACCTGCTCTATCGCAGCGCCGAGTTGACGGTGCAGACCGGCTACGACTGGTTCGCCATCGCCCAGCGGGCCACCAGCGAGCACACCCGCATGATCGTCAACCACGATCGGCACGGGGTCTGGGGGCCCGGCTGGGGTCCAAGCTGGCGCTACCGCTATCGCGCCGGCTGGTGGGGCTGGCGGACCTGGGATCCCATGGGTCCGGACCCGTTCTTCGACGTGCAGCAGATCACCGCCTATGAAGCCAACGCCGAGATCGTCATGCGCCATGGTGCGAAGCCGGCCGGCGACGCCGACGCCTTCGACGCGCGCACCGTGCTGACGTCGCTGGAGGGCAAGATCGCCCGGCCCCAGTAGTTGATCGCGGCCCACCGCCGGGACGTCACGTCGTGGCGACCACCGCCGAGACCGGCCGGTGATCCGAGAAGGTCGCCGGCCCGCATTGGTAGTGGGTGACCGACAGGGCGCCACCGGTCACGATGTGATCGTAGTCCCACCGCGGCCGCCAGGCGGGGAAGGTCGGCGGCGCCGGCCGATGCAGGTGCGCCTGCGTCGCCTCGCAAAAGGTTTCGAGCGGCGCGCTGCGCGAGCCGCAATTGAAATCTCCCATCGCCGCCCAGGCCGGTGCGCCGCGTAGGGCCCGCGCCACCGCCGCCAGCTGGAGGCTCTGGTCAGTTCGGCCCAGGCTGAGGTGAAGGCAGACGATGCGCAGGGCATGCCTCCCCTCTACGTCTACGACGAGGCAGCCCCGGCCAGCCAACCGTCCGGGAAGCTTCAGATCGCGCACCCGGGCCAGGGGCCAGCGGCTGAGAATGGCGTTTCCGTGCCGGGAGATGCCGGGGATACGGCGATTTTCCTGCACCGCGACGTGGTCGTGGCCGGACAGCGCGGCGATGTCGTCCACCTGCGAGCGATGGCCGGCGCGCCGACCGCCGAGGTCGACCTCCTGCAGGCAGACGACATCATAGGGTGCGATCTCCTGGGCGATGCTCTCCAGGATCGCGGTCTTCGACGGCGCGTGGACGAGCTGCAGGTGGGCGCGCAGGAAATAGTCCCGATAGCGGCCCGTGCCGATGGCCGCCTGGATGTTCCAGGTCAGCAGGCGCACGGGCGCGGTCTCCTGATTGTCCCGCGGCCGCGCCGCGTGTCTCGGCGCAGACCGTCCAGAGATCGGGGATCGGCGGCCGAGAGATTGGCGCGCGTCATGCCAAGGCCTTCCGGGCGCGCAGGCGCCAACTCTCGGCGGCGCTCGCGGGATCGCCCAGAGTCCGCTCCGAGACGAGGCGCTCCCACCACGTCGGCCGTCCTGTCGCCAAGGGGACGAGCCGCCCCCGACCGTTGAGCGCATCGATCGCCGCCACGAGGCCGCCGTTGGCCCTGGCCTCGGCGAAGCGGGCCGGATCGACGGCGAGGTAGTGGCTCAGCAGCTGGTCGCGGAAGCCGGCGATGGCGCGACGCGCGTCCGCGGTCTCGGCCTCGATCGCCAGGTCGCATTCGGTGTCGAACCCCTCCGAGCGGTTGTTCAGGTTGGCCGACCCTACACGCACGACCCGGTCGTCGAAGACCGCGACCTTGGAATGGACGATAATCGGCGCGCCGGCCGAGGTGCGCGGCGACAGCGCCCGGAAGCGCCCGAACCGGTCCGCCCCGCGCAGGTGTCGGATCAGGGGGTTGCGCGCATAGTCCATAGTCAGGTGGTCGAACCAGCTGGGCGCACGCCCGCTCACCACCAGGACCACGTCAGGCCCTTCCGGCTCGGCAAGGCGCTTCGACAGCGCCTCGGCCACCGGCGCGCAGGTGAAATATTGGTTCTCCAGGTAGATCGTCTCGCGGGCCTGGGCGATGCCGGCGAGCGTCAGGCGGCGGACTTCTTCCACAAGTGGCCGGCCGCGCCAGGCGGGCTGGGTCCGGGCGATCCCGATCTCGGCGTCGGTCAGCTGCGGCGGGGCGCTGCCAGGCCAGGGAGGTCCAGCGGCGGGCCGGGTCTCGCAGAAGGCCTCGCCGGTGGCGCCAGCCCAGCGTTGACGAAAGAGCGCTCCCAAGGCGCCCGCGGCGGCCCCATCCACCAGCAGCGTGACCTCGTGGCGGGCGGGATGGCGCGTCTGGTCCGGCTGGATGCGCCGAGGCTCGACATGGCGATGTGCCGGGCTATCCCAGCGGTTGGTGACGATGTCACCGCCGCCGCAGAACGCCAGTCGGTCATCGATCACGACCATCTTCTGATGGTGGCAGGCTCCGATTGGTGTGTCGCGCGCCTCCCGGAAGGTCACCGGCGTGCCGGCGAAGGTGCGCTTGGCGCGGTGGCCGCGAATGTCCTGATGCCCGACGACGCCGAAGGGCGAGCGCCACGCCAGCACGCGGACCTTGAGCTCCGGCCTCGCGCGACAGAGCTCGATGAGGATCCGTCCGACCTCATCGGGATCGTCGGGGCCCTCCGTGCCATCCGGGGTCAGGCGGGTGCGGGGGTCGAACGCCCAGCCGAGGATGTGGATCGAGCGCTCCGCCGACCGCAGCGCCGCGTGGAGCGCCGCGAAATAGAGTTCGTTGTCCACCAGGAACGCCGCACGGTCCGCGGGCTCCGTGCGCCAGCAGGTGTCGCCGGGGACGAGCAGCGTCATGCGTCACCGCTTGAAGACATCGAGGAAGTCGTCCCACGGCTCGGCGCGCGCCACGGGCGTCCGCCAGAAGCCATCCGCCTGCGCCGCCTCGACCGCGGCGTCGAAGGTGCGGCGCATCGCGGCGGTCTCGAAAGTCAGCATGCCGCCCACCTCCGTCGCGCCCGGCGTCTCGGCGATCGAGGCCACGCTCAGCGGCAGGTTGTGGGCCAGGCTGAAGGTCATCGCCACGCTCAGCGCCTGTCGGTAGGACACGCGCAGCATGGTGTCGAAGCTGCGCAGGAGGACGCTCGGCAGATTAATCGGCGTCGTCTGGGGCGAAGGGTCCAGGACGGTGTTGACGAGGACGTAGATCCGGCCACGCCGGATGCGCCGCCCCAGCCTGCGCCAGTTCAGCAGCCCTTCGGGCATGACGAACAGCGGTGCCGAGACCCCGCCGTCCACATGCAGTTCCTCGTATCTGTGCCCCTCGACCTCGACGGCGAAGCGGCGCGGCGGGAACAGGCCCGGCAGGCTGGCAGAGGCGATCAGCACGTCGCGGAACATGGCGGTCGCGTCCGGCCCGCCCCGGCAGGCGATCTCGCCCATGTCCCAGATGCAGGGCGCCTGGCGGTCCAGGTCGGTGGTCGCGACCAGCAGGCGGCGGCCCAGGCGGTGTTCCGCCGCCACCGCCGCCACCAGCGCGTCGTCGACGAAGGGATGGACCAAGCCTTCCAACGCGGCAGGCTGGAAGAGGCCGCCGTCCAGCATCAGGGACAGGCCCGAAAGGCTGAGCGCCGCCTCGGCGTGTCCGCCCGTATAGGCCTCCCGCAGCCGGCGGTCCCAATCGGAACCCAGGAAGGCAAAGGGGGCGATGAGGGCCCCGGTGCTGACGCCCGTGACCAGCGCGAACTTCGGACGGCGGCCCGCGAGGGACAAGCCGACCAGGGCGCCGGCGCCGAAGGCCCCGCCTGCCGCGCCGCCGGAGATCGCCAGGATATCGAAGTCGCCGCCGTCCCAGGACGACCGCGGGATCGACAGCCGATCCGCGGCCGCTTCGACGGACGCCTCGGCCTGTTCGAACGTGAGCCGGACGCCGTCGAAGCCTTTCGGCGCGGCCGGCGCCAACCCGGGCGCGGGCAGGCGACGACTGCGGCGAAAGCCTCTGGGGATGCTGTGGTCCGGCTCAGTCACGCCTTGGCCCTCGTTGGGTGACCGGCCGGACACCCGACCCGCCGACGATGCAGACACCCCATAGTAGATCTTGGGAAGGCGGCGTTGAGCCAGATCATTCGAACACCCGCCTGAGGAGGGCTTGCCGGCCGCTATCGTTTCGCCCGGTCGGCCACCCGCGCCCCGTTCGCCACCTTGTCGGAGGGAAACACCACGACCCGATCGCCGAACTTCAGGCCCGTTCGGACCTCGGCCTCCCGATCGGTCAGGGCGCCGACCTCGATCGGCGCCAGCCGGGCGCGGCCTTCCGTCACCCGGAAGACGGCCCAGCGGCCGTCCTTGCGCACCAGGGCGCCCAACGGGACCTTGGCGACCTTGGCTTCGCGGCGCAGGAAAACCCGCCCCCAAAGCCGGTAACCGGGGCCCAGTGACGCCCAGAGCCGCCGATCGCCGTTGAGCTGCAGCAGCACGACCACGCGCTGCTCCTCGACGCCCAGGGCGGAGACCTTGGTGAAGCCCTGTGGCTCCACGCGCCGTACGACGGCCGGAATGGGCGCGCCGCCGCCCCAGTCGAAGACCTCGGCGGGCATGCCCTCCCGGATGCGCACGGCGTCCTGCGACAGGAACTCGATGGCGGCTTCAAGGCCGTTCTGATCGCTGATCTCCACCAGCGGCGCGCCGGCCGCCACGGTCCGCTCGCTCTCCTGCAAGACGCGGGTGACATAGCCCGACGCCGGCGGCGTCACCGACACCAAGCCGCCGGTCGCGGCGTCGGGTCCGATCAGGGCGGCGCGGGCGACCTGCAGTTCTGAGCGCCGGACCGCGATCTGCGCCGTCGCCGCACGGACCGCGGCCTCGGCCATCCGGGCCTGGGCGTCGGCGGCGTCGAGCGCCTGGACAGCGGCATAACCCTTGGCCGCCAGGGTGCGCGTGCGCTCCAGGTCGAGCCGCGCCTTGCGCGCCTGGGCGGCGAGTTGCTCGGCCTGGGCCTGGCTGCTGGCGACCGCGGCGACCGCGGCGGCGACCGCGGCCTGCGCCTGGGCGCGCGACCGGGGATCGAGAAGCTCGGCGCTCGCCGGACGGATCCGGGCGACGCTCGTCCGGCCGGCGACGATGCGGTCGCCGACATGCAGGTCCAGGCGCTCCAGCCGACCGGAGACCGGGGCCGAGACCACATAGGCCTCGCGAACCCGCGCGATCCCCTGGTCGGCGACGCTGTCGGCGATCGGGCCGGCCCGCACGAGATCGGTGTCCACCGGGACCGGCCGCGGCGCCAGCAACAGGCCCATGACGACGGCGGCCACGGCGACGACCGCCAGTCCGAGGCCCCACCTCAGCCACTTGATCCTGCCCATCGGCTACTCTCGCGTCTTCAAAACGGCGACCAGGTCGAAGGTCCAGATGCGGCGCGCCACCAGGCAGCCGGCCACTGCGGCGGCGATCAGAAAGGCGCCGATGGCGACGCCATAGCTGCCGGCGGAGATCGTCGCCGGCATCCGCACATCGTCTCGCGAATAGGCCGCCACCAAGCCATGCGACAGCGCATCGCCGCCCAGAACCCCCAGCGGGATCGCCGCCAGGACAAGGACGGCGAGCTCGCCCAGCAGGATGTAGGCGCAGGCGATCCGGCCGAAGCCCAGGACCCGCAGCGTGGCCAAGTCACGGGCCCGCTCCAGGAGCGAGATGCGGCACATGTTGTAGGCCACGCCGAAGGCGATCGCGCCGGCGAAGCCCAGGTAGAAGGCGATGGTCACCTGGAAGGACTCCGCCATGACCTGGCGCCAGCTGGCGACCGTGTCGTCGCGGGAGGACGCGGCGACGATCTGCGGCGTGGCTTCGATCGCGCGATAGAAGGCCGGCCGCTGGTCGGGCGCGATCTGAAGTTCGGCGCCGCTGGCGAGGTCACCTTCGCCCATAAGCCGGTTGAGCTCGCGCCGCGTCATGTAGGCGGCAAAGCCGCTGTAGTCCCGCGCCAGCCCAGTGACCGGCAGGAGCGCGGTCGGGCCCCGGCCATCGATCACCTCGACCCAGACCCCGTCGCCGAGCTTAAGGCGCAAACGGGCGGCCAGCGCCTCGCTCAGCACCAGGCCTCGCCCCAGGAGCGGCACGGGCCGGTCGGCGGCGTCGAGCGGCTGGTGCAGCGTCGCGCTGGGTTCGAGGCCGACGATCCGGGTGGTTTCCTGGCGGGCGCCGACCTTCAGGCGCGCGGCCACCGTGCGGACCGGTTCGGCGGCGAAGACGCCGGGCGCGCGGGCCACGGCCGCGAGCGCCCCGGCGGCGCGCGGCTCCACGAAGCTCACGGTGTCGCTCCACCGCTGGGTCCGGTAGAAGCCTCGGTCCACGACGACTTCGATGCTGTCGAACAGGAACTGCGTGCCCACCAAGAGGGTGAGGCCCGCCGCCAGCCCCAACAGCGTCAGCAGCGCCCGGGCCGGAAACCGCTCGAGGTTGCGGACGATCATGCGCGTGGCCTGGTCGACCGCGGGCCCGCGAACCAAGCGATCGAGACGGCCGCTATGGAAGGCGGCGGGCCTGGGCGGCTGCATCGCCACCGCGGGGGCCAGGGCTGTGGCGCGCCGCACCGCCGTCCACGAGCCGGCCATGGCGGCGGCGACGGACACCGCGGTGGCCACGGCGAAGGCTGTCCAGGCGAAATCGACCCGCAGCACCGGGAAGCGGAAGTATTGCCGGTAGAGGTCGACGATCGCGGCGCCCAGGCCGGCGCCGATCAGACCGCCGCCGAGCGCGCCCAGCAGGCCGACGGCGGCGGCCAGGCGCCAGTAGTTCCGCGCCGCCGCCGCGTCGCTGTAGCCGAACGCCTTCAGGAGGCCGATCTGCTCGCGCTCCGCGTCCACCAGGCGCGTGACCACCAGATGCACCATGGCCGCGGCGACGAGCAGGAAGACCGGCGGCAGGATCGACGCCGAGGTCGAGAGCTCCTTCAATTCGGCCGTCAGGAAGGCGTGCGAGGGCTGATCCTTGCGGGCATAGGCGGCCCGCCCGCCATAGGGCGCCAGCAACCGGTCGACATCGCGCACGACGGACGGCGCCGAGGCGCCAGCCGCCAGCTTCAGGGCGGCGGCGTTGAACGCGCCGCTCATACCGGCCGCTCGCTCGACCACGGTGCGCGGGGCCCACAGGACCGCCTGGTGCGCGTCGTCGGGCATGAAGGAGTCCGGCGCCGGGACATAGACATACTCGGCCGAAAGCGCCGCGCCGACGATCGTGAACGTCGTGGCCCGCCCATTGAGGGTCGCGGTCAGCCGGTCCCCGAGCCGGACGCGCGCGGCGTCCAGGAAGCTGTTCAGCGCAACGGCCTCGCCAGACTGTCCGGGCGCCGGAAGGCGGCCACGGACCAGGCGCACGCAGTTAAGGCACCGCTGCGGGTCGTCGGGCAGCGAGATGAGGCGCGCGATCGCCGGCCGCGCAAGCCCCGGGACCTCCATCAGCCCGCTCTCGACGATCCGGGCGTCGACGGCGGTCACACCCTCGATCGCCGACAGATCCCGCAGCCGCGAGATCGGAACCCGTTTCGCCTGGGCGAAGACGTCGGCGAAGTGGGTTTCGCGATAGAAGTCAGCCTGCGCCGTCGCGAGCGCGCGCTGGGCCGAAAACGCCATGACCGCGACGGAGACGCCGCAGGCGATCAGGAGCGCGATCGCCGCCACCTGCCAGCGCATGCGCCAGAGGTCGCGGCCGAGCTTGCGATCCAGCGGCGCGGGTTTCACCAGGCCATCTCCCGCGGCTCGACCTTGTGGCGGTTGGCCACGACGTCGGTGATGTGTCCGTCCCGGAACCGGATCACGCGTTCCGCCATCGCCGCGATGCCCGCGTTGTGCGAGACGATCAGGGTGGTCGCGCCGACATCGCGCGCCACCGTCGCGATCGCCTCCAGCACCTGGACGCCGCTCTCGCTGTCGAGCGAGCCGGTGGGCTCGTCGCAGAGCAGCAGCTCCGGCCGCTTGGCGATGGCGCGGGCGACCGCAACGCGCTGTTGCTGGCCGCCGGACAACTGGGCCGGGAAGTGGTCCATGCGGTCGGCGAGTCCGACCATCGCCAAGGCGTCTTCGGGCGCCATCGGATCGGTCGCGATTTCGGTGATCAGGGCGACGTTCTCGCGCGCCGTCAGGCTGGGCACGAGGTTGAAGAACTGGAAGATGAACCCGACCGAGCTGCGGCGATAGCGGGTCAGCATGTCGGTCGTGGCGCCCACCAGCTCCTGGTCGTGGAAACGGGCCGACCCGGACGTGGCCGTGTCCAGGCCGCCCAGGATGTTCAGCAGGGTGGATTTTCCCGAGCCGGACGGCCCAAGCAGCACCAGCGTTTCGCCCCGCACGATGGTCAGGTCGACGCCCCGAAGCGCGTGGACCGCGCCGGCCTCGGTCGCATAGGTCTTGCACAGGTCCCGCACGACGAAGGCGGGCTTTGGCCCGGGTGTTTGCCATGCGTCTGACACCACCGATCTCCCGTGGCCCGCAGGAGCCGACCTCGGACGACCCTCAGGCCTTCGCCGGCGGGCGGCATTGACCTTCCTCAACCGTGGACCGCCGCTCCCAGGACCAAGCCGCCGACCCAAAGACCCGTCAGCAGCAGGCCGACACCTACGCTCACCCGTCCGCCATAGGATCGACCGCCGGTCACGAAGGCGGTCGGAATCTTGATGGCCATGTTGGCGCTCAGGGCCAGGACGACGCCCGTCGCGGCCGCCGCGGCCGCCAGCCGCCCGCCCGCCAGCAGGGTCGCCATGGAGACGGCGGCGGCATGGGCGTCCGCGAGTCCCATCACGGTGGCGGCGGCGAGCGCGCCCGGCGTTCCAAGCCAGCGGATCAGCAGTTCCGCAGTGAGGCTGAAGCCGCCGACTACGGCGACGAACAGCAGCACCGCCAGCGGGTTGAAGGCCCGCCCGACCGGCGGCGGCGTGGCGGTCTTCGGCGCCCGCCGGATCAGCACCCCCGCATAAGCGAGCATGAGGACGGCAGAGAGGCCAAGCGGCACGCCCAGGGCCGCGGCCAGCGGAAGGCTGACCGCGGCGACGATCCCCATGAGGTAGACGAGGCTGCCGATCATGGACGCGATCGCCCCAGCGGCGCTGGCTTCCGCCACGGCCGGCTGCGCCTTGGATCGGTCGCCCATGGCCGCCACCGCCGCCGTGCTCGACACCAGGCCGGCGGCGAATCCGGCGACCAACAGGCCGTAGCGCCCACCAAACAGGCGTTGCGCGAGGTGGCCGAGAAGGCTCAGCGCCATCGCCACAACCGCCAGGCGCCAGAGGGCGAAGGGATTGAAGAGGCGGAACGGGTCGACAGCGCGGTCAGGCAGCAAGGGAAGGATGACCACCGCCGCGATCGCGAAGGTCAGGGCGTCCAGCCATTCCTGGTCCATGATCCGTTCGCGGGCGAGGCGGTGGAGTTGCACGCGAAAGGCCAGGAGGGCCGCGACCAGCACACCCGCCCCCAAGGCGATGGCCGGGCGGGTCTGGGCCAGGACCCCCAATCCATAGGTCACGACAAGCGCCACTTCGCCAGTGAGCCCTGGGTCTTCACGGTCCCCCAGGACATAGGCGGCAATGGCGGCGAGGGCGACAAAACCGCCCGCGACCAGCACGAGCCCGCCGCCACCGGACAAGGTCGCCAGGCCGCCCAGCAGGCCGACCAGGGCGAAGGTGCGCAGGCCCGCTGCGGCGCGCGATGTCCCCTCGCCCTTGCGGCGTTCCCGCTCAAGACCGATCAGCAGCCCGATCGCCAGGGCCACCCCCAGCGGCCACTCCGGCCGGGTCAGCCAGGCAGCGGGCTCAACGGAAAACATGGGCCGACAGCGGAGCGGCGCCGGTCCTTAGGATGGCCAGGCGGTCCGGCCGCCAGCCGGGGAGGTCTCGCGCCGCCGGCGTTCCGGCCAGTCGCAGGGCCTGCCCTAGCGCTGCATCAAAGTCCAAGGCGAGGATTTGGGCGGCGATCCGGCGACGCAGGAAATCGGCCCAGGCGAACTCGCTGAACGGGACCGCCTTCTTGGCGAAACCGCCGGCCCGGCGAAGCGCGCTCGCCAGGCTGCGATAGGGATCGTCGCTGAGGTCCGCGATGGTCGACGGGATCTTGGCGTAGGGACGGCGATGACCGTCCGCGCCGAAAGGATGGCACCAGCCCCGGGCGTCGAGGGCTGGCCAGAGGTCCCAGGATTCAAGATAGCTGAAGTCGGCGATGGGCTGGGCCAGCACCTCGGCGTGGCCCTCCTCCGCCAGCGCCCGAACCAGGTGGTGGCGGTCAATCAGATAGAGCGCGCCCGCCGGGCCCAGCACCAACGGCGCCACCGGCGTCCGCACAGCGCGGCCCGATCGCAAGCGGGACCGCCAGCGCAGGCGCTTCTGGGCGACCTCCCGCAGGCCCACGGTGATCTGAGTCGGACGCAGGTCCGCGATCCGGACGAGGTCGGGCGTCGGCGCGGGAACTCCGCGGTGAAGGGCGGGGGCGGCTACTGGCAATAGTGGCGCAGGCCATCAGCCCCCAGGTAGGTGCGGCTGTGGCGGTCGTAGCTGCGGTACTTCTTGGCGCAATAGTCGTCCCAGCTCTGGTCGGCGGTGCGCGCCCGCTCGGCCTGCTGGGCGGAGCCGACGATCGCCGCCCCCAGGGCGAAGCCCAGGATGCCCGCGACCAGGGCCGAGGAGTCGTGGTCGTCCTTGTGCCGCCGCTGCTGATAGTTGCGCGCCCAGCGGTCGCGCTCGGCGCCATGGCGCCGCCACTCGTCCGCATCTACCCAGCGGCCGTTGTAGTAGTAGCGGTCCGGGCCCGGCGCGCCGGGCCGATAGCCTCCGTCGTGCGGCGGTGGCGGACGGCGACCGCCTTGGCCCGGCTGGGCCACGGCCGCGTTGAGCGTGATCAGGCTGATCAGGCCGGCCGCAATCATCCTGGAGAAGGTTCGCATGGCGTTGGCTCCCAAGGGGTCGGTCGAGACCGCCGGCGGCCGCTGCACACAGCGGGCTGGCGGCGAGATCAGTGGCTTAGCAGCGAGAACCGCTCGGGTTCCTGGATCAGGCTGCGGGTGACGCCGCCGAACAGCCACTCGCCCAAGCGGGTGTGCCCGTAAGCGCCGGCGACGATCAGGTCGGCGTCGATGGCCTCGGCGACGATGTTCAGTTCGGTCGCAACGCGCTCGGGCGGGGCGATGACCGCCTTGGCCTTGGCCGTGACGCCATGGCGGCGCAGATATTTCGCCACCTCGTGGGTATGCAGTTCGGCCTGGGCATAGCCGCCCTCGTCACAGACCTCGACGACGGAAACGGCCTCGGCGGCCTTCAGGAACGGCAGGGCGTCGGCCACCGCGCGACGGGACTCGCGTGTGTCTTTCCAGGCGACGACCACCGCCTCGGCCCGCAGCTTGCCGCCGCGCGGCGGCGCGACCAGGACGGGCCGCCCGCAGCGGATGATCAGCTCCGCGGTGTCGGCGGATTGCGCCATCCGATCGAGGGGCGCTCCACCCGCGACGATCAGGTCGACGCCGCGGGACAGCCCGGCGAGCGCCAGTTCCGGCGTCGCCTTGAGGGCCAGCCATTCGGTCCGCAGGCCGTCGGTCTGAGCCCGGAAGTTCGCCTCGGCGTGCTTCAGGTTGTCCTGCCTCAGGGCCTCAAGATCGGCGATCCAGTCGCCGTCCATGAAGGGGTCGCCGATGCCAATGCCCTGGATCGTTTCGGCGGCGACGCCGAGAAGGTCGGCGTCGAGTCGCCGCGCGAGCTCCACGGCCACCTGTAGGCGGGGCGCCGCTTCCGCGCCCGGTTCGACCTGCACGAGCAGGCTGCGGATCTCCGCCAGGGCGGTGGCGGGACGGTACGGCGCGGGCGCCTCAAGCACGGTCGGCATGACAGCCTCCTCACCGCCATGACCGGCGATCAAGGGGCAGGATGCGGCCGGGACCGGCGCGCCGCGTTGATTCAGGTCAAGTTGTCGCAGCCGACCAGCGGAGCCGCATAGGGGCTCGGCGCCGTGCGGCGTTGCGCCATATCAAGGCGCGGCGGCGGCCAAATCCCCTAGCTGGCGTCACACAGGCCGCCGGCGGCCCTTGACGATCTGGCATCCGGATTCCGCTGGCCGCCCTCAGGACGTAAGCGAACATGAGCCCTTGGCGCCTCCATCCCGAACGGCATCTCGTCGCCCGCATCGGCTGGCTGCGGGCCGCGGTTTTGGGCGCCAACGACGGCCTGGTCTCAACCGCGAGCCTGATCGTCGGGGTGGCCGCCGCCAATCCCGAGAAGGGGTCGATCCTGCTGGCCGGCGCCGCCGGCCTCGTCGCGGGCGCCATGTCGATGGCGGCGGGCGAATACGTCTCCGTCAGCTCCCAGTCCGATACCGAGAAGGCGGACCTTGCCCGCGAAACCGCTGAGCTCGCGGCCAACCCGCAGAGCGAACTCGACGAGCTCACGGGCATCTACGTCGCGCGGGGTCTCGACGCCGATTTGGCCCGCCAGGTCGCCGAGCAACTGACCGCCAAGGACGTCCTGGGCGCACATGTACGCGACGAGCTCGGCATTTCCGAACACACCGCAGCGCGGCCGATTCAGGCTGCCTTGACGTCGGCGGCCACCTTCTCCGCCGGCGCGGTCCTTCCGCTCGTGGTGATCCCGCTGGCGCCGGCGGCGTGGATTACGCCCGCCGTGGCCATCACGGCCCTGCTGGGCCTTGTAGTTCTCGGCGCGGTCGGCGCCCGGACCGGCGGCGCGCCAGTCGGCAAGTCGGTGATCCGCGTGGCCTTCTGGGGGGCCGCCGCCATGGCTGTCACGGCGGGAATCGGGCGCCTGTTCGGGGCCGTTGTGTAGCCGCGAGTGCGTCTGCCCCAGCGCATGTCACGAGCGGAAGATAGCTGATTTCTGGCTTGTCTGGTCGGGAAACTAAGTCGTTCGATAGATCTTCTGGAGGGCGTTGAGCACCTCAACGGCCGCGGGGTTGTCCAGGCGATAGTGGATGGTCTGGCCTTCGCGGCGGGTCGCCACCAACCCTTCGGCGCGCATCTTGGCCAGGTGCTGCGAGGTCGCCGATTGCGCTAGCCCGGCGTGATCGGCGAGCACGCCCACGGACGCCTCGCCCTCAACCAGCCGGCAAAGCAGCAGGAGACGCTGCTCGCTGGCCAGCAGCTTCAAGAGACGCGCGGCCGGTTGGGCGCAGTCCTCTAGGACGGAGAAGCTGACAGCCGGGGCCGGGCGAACGGTGCTGCCCATCTGCTTATTGTAGAAACTACGCATATAAGTTCAAGGGTGGCGGGCGGGCGGGCGGCCGTCGTCGCGCAGCACCACGTAGATCGCGGGGATCACCAGCACCGTCAGCAGGGTCGACGAGGCCAGGCCGAACAGCAGCGAGATCGCCAGGCCCTGGAAGATCGGGTCCGAGAGGATCACCGCCGCGCCGATCATCGCCGCGGCGGCGGTCAGGACGATCGGTTTGAACCGAATCGCTCCGGCCTCCAGCAGGACGTCGCGCAGCGCGCGGCCCTCACCCTGGCTGTGGCGGATGAAGTCCACGAGCAGGATCGAATTCCGCACGATGATGCCGGCCAGCGCGATGAAGCCGATCATCGAGGTGGCGGTGAACGGCGCGCGGAACAGGATGTGGCCGATGACGATGCCGACCAGGGTGAGCGGGATCGGCGTCAGGATGACCAACGGCAGGCGGAAGCTCTTGAACTGCGCGACCACCAGCACGTAGATGCCGAGGATCGCCACGCCGAAGGCCGCGCCCATGTCTCGGAAGGTCACCCAGGTGATCTCCCACTCGCCGTCCCAGAGCACGGTCCCGCGGCCCTCGTCTGCGGGCTGGCCGTGCAGGCGGATGTCGGGCCGGGCAAGGTCCTTCGGCCAGGGACCGTCCTTGAGCGCCTTGTCGACCGCAAGCATGCCGTAGATCGGGGCCTCATAGGCGCCCGCCAGCTCGCCCAGCACCATGTCGACGTCGCGGCCGTCGCGCCGGAAGATGTGGGTCGAGCCGGCCTCGGACGATGCGGTGGCGACCTCGCCGAGTTCGACCAGACGGCCGCCTCCCGGGCCTTGCGAGACAGCCACCGGCATCGCTGACAGGCCCTGGCCCCAGGTGCGCGCCGATTGCGGCAGGCGCACGGAGATCTCCAGTGGGTCGCGGCCTTCGCCGCGGTGGGCGTAGCCCACGACCTGGCCCCCCAGCGCGGCGGCGATGGAGTCATAGACCTCGCCGTCCTTGACCTTCAGGGCCTCCAGCCGGTCGCGGTCGGGGACCAGGCGAAGGCCGGGGCGCGGCTGGCCATAGCTGTCGCCGATGTCGACGATGTAGGGGACCGAACGGAAGGTCGCCTTGACCTGTTCGGCCACGGCGCGGCGCGTCCGCGCGTCCGGCCCATAGATTTCCGCCAGCAGGGTGGCCATCACCGGCGGCCCTGGCGGCGCCTCGACGACCCTGATCACCGCGCCGGCCGGCAGCGGCGTCCCGGCGAGCTTCTGGCGCAGGGCGATCACGATGGCGTGGCTATTGCGGTGACGCTGTTCCTTGGCGGCCAGCGCGACGGACAGGTCGCCCATCTCCGGGCGATTGCGCAGATAGTAGTGGCGAACGAGGCCGTTGAAGTTGAAGGGCGAGGCGGTCCCGGCGTAGGCGTCGACGGCCACGACCTCCGGCAGGGTTCGGGTGATCGCGGCGGCCTCGCCGAGGGCGCGTTCGGTCGCTTCGAGGGAGGTCCCTTCCGGCATGTCCAGGACGACCTGCAGCTCGGACTTGTTGTCGAACGGCAGCAGCTTCACCGTCACCGTCTTGGTGGCGAACATGGCGCAGGCGACGAGGGTGGCGAGGCCGACGCCGATCAGGAAGGTCCAGGCGCTCCTGCGGCTGGCGATCACCCGGCCCGCGACCTTGCGATAGAGCGCACCGAGCTTGCCCTCGTCGTGGTGGCCGCCGCCGGCCGCCAGCGTCTTGCGGGCGAAGCGGACCATGAGCCAGGGGGCGATCACCACGGCCACGAAGAAGGAGAAGACCATCGCCGCCGAGGCGTTGACCGGGATCGGCGCCATGTAGGGGCCCATCAAGCCGGAGACGAACAGCATTGGCAGGAGCGCGGTGACGACGGTCAGCGTGGCGACCACCGTCGGATTGCCGACCTCGGCCACGGCGTCGATCGCCGCATCGACCCGGCTTCGGTCGTCGGCCATCGCCCAGTGGCGGGCGATGTTCTCGATCATGACGATGGCGTCGTCGACGAGGATGCCGATCGAGAAGATCAGGGCGAACAGGCTGACCCGATTGATCGTGTAGCCCAGGAGGTTGGAGGCGAAGAGCGTGAGCAGGATGGTGGTCGGGATCACCACCGCCGTCACGCCCGCCTCGCGCCAGCCGATGGCGAAGCCGATCAGGACGACAATGGAGAGCGTCGCCAGACCCAGGTGGAACAGTAGTTCGTTGGCCTTGTCGTTGGCCGTCGCGCCGTAGTCGCGGGTGACCGCCACGCTGAGGGTATCCGGCAACAGCGACCCCTTCAGGGCCTCGACGCGCGCCAAGACGGCCTGCGAGACGACGACCGCGTTGGCGCCCTTGCGCTTGGCGATCGCCAGGCTGACGGCCGGCGCCTGGGCCCAGCCAGGCCCCGCCCGGGAATAGCGCCAGACGCGTGCCTGGTCCTCACGCGGCGCCTCGACGACCTGGGCGACATCGCGAACGTAGACGCTTTCGCCCTTGACCGAGGGTAGCGCCAGCAGGCCGATCTCCGTGGCGTTGGCCGGGGTCCGGCCCGCCATCACGTCCACCGCCTGGCCGCCGTTGCGGACCTGGCCGGCCGGGAAGGCGCGGTTGGCCTGGCGGATGGTGTCCATCAGCGCGCCCAGGGCCACGCCGTGCAGCGCCAGTTTCGCCGGATCGGGCTCGACGCGGATTTCCTCCGGTCGGCCGCCGACGATGAAGGTCAGGCCGACATTGTCGACCTTGGCGACCTCGGTCCTGAGCTTGCCCGCCAGCTCGTAGAGCGCCTGGTCGCTCCACTGCCCCGCCGCGCCGGGCTTGGGCGAAAGGGTCAGGACCAGGCTGGGCACGTCGTTGATGCCGCGCGTCTGGATCAGCGGTTCGGGAATGCCGGCGGGGATGCGGTTGTAGTTGGCGCGGATCTTCTCGTGGATGCGCACCGCCGCGGCGTCCGGGTCGGTCCCGACGTTGAAGCGGGCGGTGACCATCACCTGGTTGTCGTCGGCGAAGGTATAGACGTGCTCGACGCCGGCGACGCTCTTGACGATGGTCTCCAACGGCTTGCCGACCAGTTCGACGGCGTCCGGCGCGCGAAGGCCAGGCGCGGCCACCTGGATGTCGACCATGGGCACGCTGATCTGCGGTTCTTCCTCGCGGGGGATCGAGATCAGGGCGAGCAAGCCGACGGCGATCGCCGCCAGGAGTAACAGCGGCGTCAAGGGTGAGCGGATGGTTGCCCGGGTCAGCCGCCCGGAGAGCCCGAGGGTCATCGCGGCGCAGCCGGCGTCAGGACATCGCCCGGCTTGAGGCCGGCCAGGATTTCGAGGCTATCGGCGGACGGTCCGGCGGTGACCTGGACGGGCGCTTCCGAGACCGCGCCGCCGGCGCCCACCAGGCGCACATAGTCGATCCCGAACCGGGTGACGCGATAGGCTGCGGGTATGACCAGCGCCTGGCGCTCGCCGACCTTGATCCGCGCGCGGACCCTCAGGCCGACCCGGTCCTGCGGCAGGTTGGGCGCCGTCGCGTCGGCGATGACCTGCCCGGCGGTCACTGCGGGATAGACCTGGGCGATGGCGCCCTCCGTCGCGATCCCGTGCAGGTCTTCCGCCGTCAGCTGCACTGCATCGCCGACCTTCAGGGCCCGCGCCTGGGCTTCCGGCAGCTCGATGCGCACCACCAAAGGCCCGGCGGTGATCCGGGCGATCGTCTGGCCCGGCATGACCACCGAGCCCACGGGAACGTCGGCCACCAGCACGCGCCCCGCGGCGGGCGCCAGGATCGCGCCTTGCGCACCCAGCTCGGCGCTGGCGCCGCGCTGCGCCCGGGCCGCGGCCAGGGTGGCATTGGCGGACTTGGCCTGGGCTTCCACCTGGTCAAGCCGGGCTTGCGCATAGACCCCGTGGGAGAACAGGTCCTTCGTCCGCGCCAAGTCGGCCTGGGCGCGGGCGGCCTCGGCAGCGGCCGCCGCCACCTGGGCGTCGAAAGCCCCGGTCTGCATCGTAAGGCGGTCGTCCTTGACCCGTGCGATGACCTGGCCCTTGCGGACGACGTCGCCGGCCCTCACCGACAGCGACGTCAGAACGCCGGAAATCCGCGCGCGGGCCTCCGCCATGTCCCGGGTGGTGAGCGTGGCGGGCACGGGTTTCATATCGGACACCGTCTGCGCCCGCACCGTCAGGCGCCCGGCCGCCGGCGCCACGGGGCTGGGCGGCGCGGTGGGCTCGCGCTGCCCGCAAGCGCCCAGGAGGAGAACCAGGCTCAACAGGCCGATCCGATGTCCGTGCGGCCTCATGGCTTGCCCCTCCCCTTGGATCTGGCCGACGCCTAGGCGCCCGCGATGGTCGGCAGGCCGGCGGCCTTCCAAGCGGCCAGCCCGCCCGCGAGATGGGCGTCGTGGCCGCCAAGGCTGGCGCAGCGGTCCACCGCCGCGGCGGAGCGTTTGCCGCCGGCGCACTGGAAGACCACTCGCCCCGCGCCGCCCTGCGGCAGCGCCTGTGGATTGAACGTGGAGAGCGGGGCGTTGAGCGCGCCTGCGATCCGTTCGGCGGCGAACTCATCGGGCTCACGCACGTCGATCAGCAGGATATCGCCGGCCTCGAGTCCGGCCTTCACCTGGAGCGGCGTGAGATCGTGAACCTTGGTGTGACCGGACATCCAGATGCTCCTGCGACCGAGACCGAGACCGAGACCGAGACCGAGACCGAGACCGAGACCGAAACCCCTCTGGTCTCGCCTGCTCGTTTATTATTGCGTATATGCGCAAGTACAAATATATAGTCAATCGCCGTCGATGGTCACGCTACGGGTCCTGCCGGGGTCCGCCGTGATCTGGATCAAGGCGGGCCCTCCCCGATCGCGGGAGCCTGCCCCGGCAAGAAGGAGATTGAGCATGGCCCTGCCGAAGATCGTCATCCTGGGCGCCGGCCTGGGTGGCGCGATCGCCGCCTTCGAGGTCAAGCAGGCGGTGGGCGACCGCGCCGAGGTCACGGTCGTGTCGCAGGGCGACACCTTCCACTTCGTGCCCTCCAATCCGTGGGTCGCCGTGCATTGGCGCAACCGCGCCGCCATCGAGGTCGAGTTGCCGCCGGTGTTCAAGAAGCGGCGCATCGGCTTCACCGGCGTGGGCGCCAGGCGGGTCGTCCCCGCCGAAAACCGCCTGGAGCTGCAGGACGGCCAATCGGTCGGCTACGACTATCTGGTGATCGCGACGGGTCCGGAACTCGCGTTCGACGAGATCCCGGGCTTGGGCCCGCACGACGGCTTCACCCAGTCCATCTGCCACATCGACCATGCCGAGGACGCCGCGGGGGCCTTCGACCGCTTTGTCGAGGCGCCGGGCCCGATTGTGATCGGCGCAGTGCAGGGCGCCTCCTGCTTCGGGCCGGCCTACGAATTCGCCATGATCCTCGACACGGAGCTGCGCCGCCGCAAGATCCGCGACCGCGTCCCCATGACCTTCGTCACCTCCGAGCCCTACATCGGCCACCTGGGTCTCGACGGCGTGGGCGACACCAAGGGTCTGCTCGAAAGCGAGATGCGCAACCGCCACATCAAGTGGATCACCAACGCCAAGGTCGCCTCGGTCGAGGCGGGCCTGATGCATGTCCAGGAGATCGCGGACGACGGCTCGGTCAAGGCGACCCAGGACCTGCCGTTCGCCTTCTCGATGATGCTGCCGGCGTTCCGCGGCGTCGAGGCGGTGCGCGGGATCGAGGGCCTGACCAATCCGCGCGGCTTCATCGTGGTGGACAAGAACCAGCGCAATCCCACCTTCCCCAACGTCTTCGCGCTGGGCGTCTGCGTCGCCATCGCCCCCACCGGCAAGACTCCGGTCCCGGTCGGCGTTCCCAAGACCGGCTTCATGATCGAGAGCATGGTCACCGCCATCGCCCGGAACCTGGGCTGCCTGGTTGGCGGGGAGCCGGCGACCGCCGAAGCCACCTGGAACGCCTTCTGCCTGGCCGACTTCGGCGACGGCGGCGTGGCCTTCATCGCCCAGCCGCAGATTCCGCCGCGCAACGTCAACTGGTCGGCCGAAGGCAAGTGGGTCCACCTCGCCAAGGCCGGGTTCGAGAAATACTTCCTCGGAAAGATCAAGCGCGGCGAGAGCGAGCCCTTCTACGAAAAGCTGGCCCTCGACGTGATGGGCCTGCGGAAGCTGAAGGGCTGAGGGGCCATGCGCCAGTTCGTTTGCCCGGCCTGCAACGCCGCCAACCGCACGCCGGAGGACAAGGACTCCCTGGCGGCGAAGTGCGGCCGCTGTGGCGCCGCGCTGTTCTCGGCCCATCCCGTCGAGGTGACCGCCGCGGCGCTCAGCGCGCATCGTACGTCCACCAAGGGCGCGGCGGTGCTGGTGGACGTCTGGGCGCCCTGGTGCGGTCCCTGCCGCTCTATGGCGCCGCAGTTCGCCGCCGTCGCAAGCAGGCTGGAGCCAGACGTCCGGCTCCTGAAGCTGAACTCGGAAGCCGAGCCCCGGGCCGCCGCCGAGCTGCGCGTCTCCGGGATACCCGCCCTGCTGCTCTTCAGGGACGGGCGGGAGATCGCACGGACGGCCGGGTTGATGAACGCCGATCAGATCGTCGCCTGGACGCGCCAGGCCCTGGCTCCGGCGCAGGCCCGAGCCCAAACAGGAGGTTGACCATGACCGTCGACCGTATGGTTTTCATCTTCGCCGGATCGATGATCCTGCTGAGCGTCGTGCTCGCGCACTTCGTGAGCGTCTGGTGGATTGCGCTCGCGGTATTCGCTGGCCTCAACATGATCCAGTCCGCGTTCACTGGCTTTTGCCCGGCGTCGATCGTGTTCAAGAAACTGGGATTCAAGCCGGGCCCCGCGTTCCATTGATTCCGCGGCTGACCGTTCTGGCGGCGGGCTTGGCGCTCGGCCTTGCGGTCGTGGGGCGGGCGGAGGCGCTCTCACTGCCGGAAGCGATCGCGCTCGCCCAGCATGGCAATCCCGGCCTGGCGCAATTCAGAGCGCAGGCCGACGCCGCCGACGCGAGGCTGGCGCAGGCCCGGGCCGGCCGGCTGCCGACGCTGACCCTCTCGGGCGAATCCGGCTCTGGGACCAGCGACCTCGGCGGCTTCTTCGGATTCGGGAAGAGCAATGTTTCGCCGCGCGCAGCGGGCCTCGAGCTGCGCCAGCCGCTGTTCAGCGGCGGCGCCGTGTCGGCGGCGATTGAGCGCGCGCGCCAGGGCCGCGACGCGGCCCTGGCTGAGGTCGGCGGTGCAAGGGCGCTGCTCTCGGCCCAGACCGCGGAGGCCTATGTCGGCGTCCTCAACGCCAGGGATATCCTGGCGCTCAATGAGGCGCAGGTGCGCCAGATGACCGAGATCGCCCGCCAGGCCGACCTGCGGTTCAAGGCCGGCGAAGCGGCTCGAACGGACCCCTCACAGGCCCAGGCTCGTTTGGCGGAGGCACGCGCGGGGTTGGCCCGCGCCGCCGCCGACGAAGCCCGAAGCCGCGCCCACTTCCTGTCGGTCGTCGGGGCCGAGCCCGTGGCCCTGGAGCCTTTGGCCGTGGCGCCGGCGACGCCAGCCACCCTGGACGAGGCCATGGCGCTTGCCGACCGGTCCAGCTCGGCGCTGCTGTCCTCGGAGGCCGCGGCCCGCGCCGCCCGGGCCGGCGCGCGCTTCGCTGAGGCGGAGCGGCTGCCGAACCTTGCGCTCACCGCCAGGGCGAGCACCTCTCGCGACCAGTTCTTCCCGGGCTACCGCGCCGATGACCTCACCGTTGGGGTCCAGGGCCGCTGGACGCTCTTCGCCGGCGGCGCGATCGACGGTCGCGTCAGGGAAGCCAAGGCCGGCGCCCGCGGAGCGCAGTCGGCGCTCGACGCCGCACGGGCTCAGGTTCGAGAGTCCGTCGTGGGCGCCTGGGAGGATGTTGAAACCGCCCGCGCCCTAGTCGCCGCGGCGACGGACCAGGCCACCGCCGCTTCGGACGCCCTCGACAGCGTCCGCCATGAGGTTCGCGTCGGCCAAAAGCCAACCCTCGACCTGCTCGACGCCGAGCGCGAGGCCTTGGCGGCCCAAAGTTCATTGATCGCGGCGCGGGGCGTCACGGTCGTCGCCGCCTACCGCCTGAACGCCCTGGTCGGCCGCGACTGACGTTGGGCGCGGCTTGGGGCGCGCCCCCTGGTTCGCCACGCGCGCCGCCCGGCGCTAGGATCGCCGCGATCCCGGAGGTTGCATGTTCGCGATGGCGTTGCCTGAGGGGGGTCAGCCGCTGGTCGGCGAGACCCGCCCAGACCCCACTCCGGGGCCCGGGGAGATTCGCCTTCGCGTCTGCGCCTGCGGCGTCTGCCGCACCGACCTGCACGTTACGGACGGCGACCTGCCGAAGCGTCATCCTCGCATCGTCCCGGGGCACGAGATCGTGGGGATCGTGGAGGCCCTCGGGCCGGACGTGAAAAGCGTGACGCTGGGCCACCGGCTGGGCGCCGCCTGGCTGGCCGAGACCTGCGGCCGCTGCCGCTATTGCCGGGAGGGCCAGGAAAACCTCTGCGATGCGCCCGCCTTCACCGGCTGGACCCGAGACGGCGGCTACGCCGACCAGGTCATCTGCCGGGCCGACTACTGCTTCCCGATCCCTGATGCCTATAGCGACGCCGAGGCGGCGCCGCTGCTGTGCGCCGGCTTGATTGGCTATCGGGCTTGGCGGATGGCCTGCGACGGTCGGCCGGTGCGCAGCCTTGGCCTCTACGGCTTCGGCGCGGCGGCGCACCTCCTCGCGCAGCTGGCCGTCTGGCAGGGCCAGGCTGTCTATGCGTTCACCCGGGCGGATGATGAGGCGGCGCAGACTCTGGCCAAGTCGCTCGGCTGCGTCTGGGCCGGCGGGTCTGATGAACGGCCGCCCGAAGCGCTGGACGCCGCGATCATCTTCGCGCCGGTGGGACCGCTCGTGCCGGCGGCCCTGGCGGCGGTCCGCAAGGGCGGGATCGTCGTCTGCGGCGGCATCCACATGAGCGACATCCCAACCTTTCCTTACGCCCTGCTCTGGGAGGAGCGCCGCGTGGTCTCGGTGGCCAACCTGACGCGCCAAGACGGCCGCGACTACCTGCCGCTGGCGGCGCAAGCGGGCGTTCGCGCCGAGGTGCGAACCTACCCGCTCACTTCAGCCAACCAGGCCCTGGAAGATCTTCGCCATGGCGCCTTCGTGGGCGCCGCAGTGCTGATCCCCTAGCGCGGCCGCCCTTCAGAGGGAGTCCCTGATGCTCAGCGCGCGATCCAAGCCCCGACTGGACGGACCGAAACGCGACGATCCGCGAAAGATGAGTGCACTCAATTTGCACCCGACCCTACGTAATTAATTGATTACATTGAAGTATCCGCCCAGTCCATCATGAGGTATATAGATAACTTATTGATTTTATTTACTATATTCGGCCAATTCGGCCCCATGTCGGACTAGACGGACGGAGATTTCAGCGCGTCTTCAAGCCGAGAATGCGACCGCAGCAATGTCCGTCGAGCCTTTGGGCGGCGGGTGTCTCGGAATACGGCATCATCGAGCAGACCTTCGGCTTGCCGACTTCAATGTCCGCTTTCGAAACCTTGGCGGACCTTCAATTCCTTACGCGTGCCAGGCGCGAGCCAGGGCGCCATTCGGGAGAGCCCGTGGTCGCAATCCAGCAACTGATGCTTCAGGGCGCCGGCAAGGTGCAGCGCCAGCATTGCGACGAACAGCCACGCCAGGCGGCCGTGGATTGTCGCGCTGCCGTTCAAGAGCGCATGCCGCCCTTCCGGCGAGAGGGTCGGCAGCGGCGCGAAGGGAAACGGCAATCCCCAGAGCGCCAGCGGCTTGGGCTTCGGGAAGGCTGAGGCCGTCAACCACCCTGCCAGGGGCAGGGCCAGCAGCAGGGCGTAGAAGCCAAGGTGCACCGTCGTCGCGACCCTGCGTTCCAGCCGCGAGAGATGCGCGGCGAACGGGGGCGGCCGGTGCGACAATCGCCAGCCGAGGCGCGCCACGGTCAGGATCAACACCGTCAGGCCTATCGACTCGTGGGTCGACATGACCAGCCGGCGGACCGGCGGGATATAGTCGCGGAAGGTCCAGCCCAAGGCCAGGTTGAGAAGGATCAGTCCGGCGCTCGTCCAGTGCAGCCCGATCGCCACGGCGCTATAGCGACCCGGTTCGGCGCTCGGGAGCCGGGCCGGCTCAGGCGCGAAGGACGCGGCAGTTTCCACTGACAGCGACATGCTGCAGGACGATATCGCGGTGGCCGTGCAGCACGCCCCCGGTTCCCGGCTCCATCCGCAGGGTCTCGCCCCCGCCCCCCCGCCCGGTGAGCTTGGCCCGCTCGGACGGCGTGATCAGCAGGTCGCCCGCGAACCAATAGTCGTCCAGCCAATACTCCGGCAGGTCGGGCCCGAAGACGCTGACATGGATGTGCCGCGGGGTGTCGTGCGCCGGATAGGGGCCCGGCTTGATCGTGCGGAAGCCGTAGCGGCCCTGGGCGTCCGTCCGCACCCAAGCATAGAGCCTCGGTTTGAACGGGCTGTTGGGGTGGTTGTAGTCGCCTTGCGCGTCGGTGTGGTAGGCGAAGAGACAGATTCCGGCCGCCGGGGTCCTTCGGTCCGGCCGATAGACGACACCGCTCACCTCGATCGGCTCGCCGGGCTCGCTCTCCGGGGCGATGCGGCCGAAGCTGGGAATGACCGCGGGCGGGTTCGCCGAGCCGCAGGGCGTGACGCCGGTCCCGCCGGTCGGCATCTGCGGGAAGCCGCTCGCCAGCGCCAGGGGCTGGGGCGTGTCGTCGCGCGCGAAAGCCGGCGCCGCGAGCGCCGCAAGCGTCAGGGGCGCCAGGCTGCGGCGGGTGAAGGTGCTGTTGAAGCCGTTCATCAATGCCTCGCGCAAAGGTCTTATGCGCAACAACGCGGGAACCACTCGGCCATCGCCCCACCGGCCGAGGGTAGTATAGGCCGCGAAGGAAGCCCTAGAAAGCTCCGCTGGCCCTCGATCGTGTCGAAAAAGGCGGGTCAGAAGAAGCGCACTGAGATCACGGCGTAAACAACGAATGCGCTGAAGATCGCAAACATCGCCTTTCGCGCGACTACGTCAGCATCGCCGCGGGCGTCGCCTCGGCCGCCGGCCCGCGGCGGGCGTTCGACCTCGTAGATCGCACAGCCCGCCGCACGCTAACCATGAACCGTTTCCGTGCAGATCATCGGGCCGACCGAACGTGCGAACAAATGCGAGATTTTACGAAAACTGCATGCACAGAATTTGCACACGCGCGCTGCTAAGTAATTGAAAACACTGACCCGTACGTCCAGTCCATCATGGATGGCGATAGCGAAGATCGTCATAGGAGATGGATTTTGTTCGAGAAAGGCGGACGCGATCTCGTCCCCTGCGGGGCTGGGCGGACGGTATAGCCTTTTCAGTCGCCCAGGTGAGCCCCGCTTGCAATCCTGGGCTTGCAGCCAGGTCCGCCCGGCCATCCGCCGCGCCGCCGCGCGGTGACCGATCCTCAGCTCGTCAGGCCGAGATCCTCGGCTTGCCGACGAGGCGGGTCACCACGCCGCGAACCAGGACGTAGGGCGCGATCGCCAGCGCGAACGCCACGAGGATCGCTTCGCCGAGATAGAAGAACTTCAGCTCCACCCATTGGTAGGCCGCGTCGAGCGCCAGGGCGACCATGAAGATCTTGCAGATGCTCTTCCACCCGTCCTTCAGCATCTCGCGGCGGTGGCCCGCGACCGTCACCAGCGACCAGAAGTAGGGCGGGCGCTTGTTTTCGGCGTCGTGCACGCCGTCCAGCACGGCCAGCAGGACGGATGCGAACGGCTGGACGATGAGCCTCAGGTGCAAGGGGCCCGAGACCCGGTCGGCGAGGTGTCCAGCCACGCGTTCGATCAGGTCGTACATCGGTCGGCTCGTCGCCGGTCCATCCAGGCCTCCTGTCAGAACCTGTAGTCGACGCCCACCCGGAACATGTTGCCCCGCACGGAGGCCTCGCTCCTGGTCGTGACGAAGCCGTCGGGCGTCGCCGCGGTCGCCGAGACCGTGCCGAAGTCGGTGTAGAGCCACTCGCCCTTGACCGACCATTGCGGCGTGAACGCATAGGCCGCGCCCAGGCCGCCCACCCAGCCCGTCTTGGTGTCGCTCGACGACGCCGAGGCCGTGCGGCCGGGCGTGCTCGTGTCGGCGTAGGTCAGGCTGTTCTTGACGTCAGTGACGGCCAGCCCGACCGTGCCGTAGACCAGCCAGTCGGCGCCGGCGAACCCGAAGCGCGGCCGCAACGTCCAGACCCAGTCGGTGTGGACGCTGTTATGCAGGTTGTAGACCAGCGGCGGAGTGAGCGTGAAGGTCGAGTTCACGGTCCGGTGCGCGTCCTGGGAGATATCCATCGCGCCCCAGTCGCTTTCGATGCCGAACAATATGCCCTGGTTGACCCAGTTGAAGCCGCCCTCGACGCCGCCGGTGAAGCCGGAGGTGCTGGAGCTGCCGGAACTGGCCCCGTTGATCGCGCTGACGTCGGCGGGCGGGATGACGACGGCGCCGGTTCCCGGGCCGGTCATCACGGACGCGGAGGCGTCGCCCCACACCCCGCCGAGATTGGCCCCGACGTACCATCCGGCCCAGGGGGTCTGCTGTTGGGCCATCGCCGGGAAAGCGGCGCAGAGGACGATGGCGGGCGCCGCGGCGGCGAGTACTAGGCGATGGGTCATGTGATCCTCTGGCTGTAGCCTGGCTGTCTCCCCAAGGTTGGCTGGCGGGTGTGGCGAGTCTCTCAGGTGAATACCCGGCAGGGGACGGCTCAAGGCCTGAGCCGGCTCGTCGGCGGGGCGGCCCGGTTGCGACCTCCAGCGGCGCGATGGATTTTCGGCGCTCGGGCGCCTGCGGCCCGCTCTTGAGGGCGCCGCCGGATAGCCGCCGTGCGGGATCGGCCGTCAGGTCGCGGTTCTGGCTTCGTGGCCTTGGGCCTCGCCGCTCAACCTCCGCGCATGGGCAGGACATGATCAGGACGACGAGGGTGCTATTGCTGGGCCTGGCCGGATGGCTCGCCGCCGCGCCCGTGGACGCGCGCCAATATGTCTATCCGTCGCGAGGCCAGAGCAGCGCACGGCAGGCGCGGGACGAGTCCGAATGCTACGTCTGGGCGACGAAGCAGACCGGCTTCGATCCGGCCAAGCCGGCGCCGGCGCCCGTCTCCCCGGACACCAAGGTCACCGGCAGCGGCGCCCGGGTTGTCGGCGGCGCGGTCGGCGCCGTCATCTCCGGCGCGTCCGGCGGCAGCGCCGGCACAGGCGCCCTGATCGGCGCGGCGGGGGGCGGGCTCACGCGGCGCCTGCGCGGCCATCGGGCGGCCGATGCGGAGAACGAGCGGCTCGCCGGTGAGCAGCGCGCCCGCCAGACGGCGTTCGACCAGGCCCGGACGGCCTGCCTGTCGGGCCGTGGCTACAGCGTCAAATGAGCCGCCCGGTCATCGGGCCCGGCCTGGCGGTTCGGGCTGGACGGAGCAAGGCCCGGTCGTCTTCGTAAGACCCGACGCGCCGACCGTCCGCCAGGTCGCGGACCGCGTCTGCGGATCCAGTTCTATCGTCAGTATCAGCGACGCCGAGCTGATGCTTCCTTGCATCCGGCCGCCCTCCGCGACGCAGGCGAAGCTGTTGCAGAGGTTGGAGCCGAAGGAGTCCCGCCCGGCCTTCCTTTCCTGGAACGATCCCGGTCCCAGGCGAAAGGTCCGCAGCCCATCGGCCGGATCGCCCGCCCCTGCGGCCGGCATCTCGCACGCGAGAATCCAGAAGCCGGATGCGCGGATTCCGTCGCCCGCGCCGGCGGCCTGCGGCGATCCGATCGCCGCGAAAGCGGAAAGTAGCAAGCCCAGCAACATCATTGGCCGAAGACCCTCAAAGAGGCACACTTCACGCGGGACGGGAGGGAGTCGCGCGTTCAACCCAGCATGTTAGGCGCAGCGAATCTGCGCGCTCTCAGGTGAAACCCTCGGGGTTCATCGGGCGCCGTGCGGATGGTCTTACGCCACGTGCGGGCCGGAACTGCAGGCGGCGCCAATCCGAGTTCAGGGACGCCTCGGTCACGAGCGCCGCACGCATCGGCGATCTCGGACGGGACCCCTGAGGATGGCTGCAGTGTTCGCGCCGGGCGGGACCTGGGGTGAACGCTTCGCTTGGAGGGAACTGGCGGGTTCGCCGTCGCGAGTGTTGCGGGTCTTCGGCCCAGCCCGGGTCGACATCCCGCAATTGGAGAGTTGAATGCTTCGCATACTTATCGCCGACGACCATGAGATCGTTCGCAAAGGCGTCCGCGACGTGATCGAGGACCACCCGGGCTGGCAGGTGTGCGCCGAGGCGGAAAACGGCCAGCAGGCGCACGACCTGGCGATGAAGGAGAAGCCCGACATCGCCATCCTGGATGTCTCGCTGCCGCTCCTCAACGGCGTCGCCCTGACGCGGCGCCTGCACAAGGACTGCCCGAGCATCCGCGTCCTGCTGTTCACCATGCATGACGACGACGAGACCGTCAGTACGGGGCTGGCCGCCGGCGCGCGGGGCTATGTGCTCAAATCCGACAGCGAGGTCCATCTCGAGGCCGCCATATCGGCCCTGGGCGCGAACCGCCTCTACTTCTCCTCGCCGGTCTCGGAGCTGCTGCTGGACGCCGCGCTCAACGAACGCAAGCGCTCGCGGCTGGAGTCCTTCACGATGCGCGAACTGGAAGTCGCGCAGCTGATCGCCGAAGGAAACGGCAACAAGCAGATCGCGCGCCACCTCGGGATCAGCATCAAGACGGTGGAGAGCCATCGCGCCGCGGCGATGCGCAAGGCCGGCGTGCGGAGCGCGGCGGAACTGGTCCGCTTCGCCATCAAGCACAACCTGATCCAGGCCTAGGTCGCTCAGGGCCCAGCGTCGGGGATTCGCCCGATGGCTGGGCCGCCGCCCTGGCCGATCATTCCCGAATTCTCGGGAGAGCCAGGTGACGCGCGGACCCTTCATCCATAGCGAACCGGACGCGGTCCGCGCGGCCGCGGCGGCGATCTTCGTGCAGTGCTTCCCCCTGCTGCTCGCCGACGCGATCCGGCGGGCCCATCCGCACGCGTTCCACCAGCTCCAGCTGGTGCGCGAGGATGGCGAGAGCCTGGCGCCAGGCCTGGCCGAAGACGACTTCCGCGTCGTCGTCACCAGCGCCTGGATAGACCTCAGCGAGCGCCCGGTGGTGGTGCGGCTGCCCCACACCGAAGGGCGCTACCTCAGCCTGACGCTCTTCGACACCCTGGGCGAGCCCTTCGAAAGCGTCGGGTCGCGCACCGATGACGTCTCTGGCGTCGACCTGGCCCTCGTCGGGCCCAACTGGCGCGGCGAACTGCCCGGCGGCCTGCGCGCCAAGCGCGCGCCCAGCGAACTCGTCTGGGCGGTCAGCCGGATCCACGCCCACTCGATCATCGATCGCGCCGATACGGTGGCGCTGGCGAAGCGCCAATGCCTGGCCACGCTGCCGCCGGCGATCGATGGACCGCGGGCGCGCAGCTCGGCGGTCGATTCGCCCTCGTCGCCGTCGGTGCGCCAGGTCAGCGAGATCTCGCCGGCGGTGTTCTTCCATCGGCTGGACAACCTCATCCAGCGCGCGCCCGTCGCCCACATCAGGACCCTGCTCGCCCGGGCCGGATCGCTGCGGGACAAGCTCGGCGGCCCGCCGCCGGCGTCGTCCTGGACCGCTGAATTCCACGACGCGGTGTGCCGCGGTTTCAGCGAAGGCATGGAGGCCATCGTCGGCGCGGCCCTCACCTCGTCGGGGATCGAATGCCAGGGCTGGTCGACCTTGCCGGGGGGCGTGCAGAACCCCTCGATGAACGCGCTCGGGCGGGCGGCCTGCGCCTATGTGAGCATGGGCGCGCCGCGTCGCGACGACCTGCTGTCCCTGGTCTGCGACGAAGACGAGCTGGGCCGGCCGCTCAGCGGCGGTCACGCCTACCGCATCCATTTCCGGCCCGGCGCCGGGCCGCCCGTGCGGTCGTTCTGGTGGCTTTCGGCCCGGCCTTCGGCGCGCCGCGAACTGCAGCACGGCCTGGGCAGTCGCAGCGACCTGTCGCTCAACGCCGACGGCTCGCTCGACATCCTCGTCCAGCGCGAGCCGCCGCCGGCGCCCATGATCCCGAACTGGCTCGCGAGCCACGAGCATCGTTTCTCGCTGATCATGCGCCTCTACACCCCGCGCCCGGCGGCGCTGGGCGGCAGCTGGCGCATGCCGCCGGTCGAGCGCCTGGACAGCGGCGCGGCGGGCAAGCCCGGCCGGTCGGTTCGTCGCTGGCGAGCCGCCCGGCCGCCGCCCCACAGCGATCATTCGCGAAGTGAACTTGAACCGACGGCCTCTGCCTGGAGGGCATTCCCATGACTGAGCTGACCTCGATCACCGGCATGACGCCGCCTTCGCCCAGCGCCCCTGAAGACCGCGCCATGCGACGAACGCCAGGCCATAACGCGGCCACCGCCGCCGCGCTGGTCCTCTGCCTGGCCGCGGTGGGATGCACGCCCAAACCGACCCCGCCGGCCGACGAGCCGACAGCCGCCGCCCCGGCCGCGGAGGCGGCGAAGCCGGAGGTCACCAAGGCGGTGGTCGAGCCGGACGCCGTCAACGCCCTGCAGCGGATGAGCGCCTTTCTCCAGACGCTCGACACCTTCGACTTCGCGACCGACACCAGCCTCGATCTGGTCAACGAGCACGGGCAGCGGGTGACGCTGGACGGAACCGCCCACTACAAGTTCCGCCGCCCGAACGGCTTCATGATCGACCTGCGTTCCGACTACAAGAACCGGCGGTTCTACTTCGACGGCAAGCAGATCACCGTCTATGCGCCGGACTTCGGCTACTACGCGACGGCGCCGGCGCCGGCGACGGTCCGCGGCGCCCTCGACCTGATGTCGGCCAAGTACGGGATCACGCTGCCGCTCGAGGACCTGTTCCGATGGAGCGACCCCGCCAGCAACCACGCTGAGAGCCTGACGTCGGCCTTCCTGGTCGGATCCGCCACCGTCGACGGCGTGGAGACCGACCACTACGCCTACCGCGAAGGCGACAAGGACTGGCAGGTCTGGATCGAGCGGGGCGCGAAGCCCTTCCCGCGCAGGCTGGTCATCATCGATCGCACCGATCCCGCCAATCCGACCTACGACGCGCGCCTCACCTGGAAGGCCGACGCGGCCCCCGGGCCGGATCAATTCGTGTTCAAGCCAGGCCATGACGACAAGCACATCCGCTTCGCGTCGATCGCCGACTAGGAGAACCAAGATGGGCAAACCCAAACTCTCGCTGGTTCTCCTCGCGGGGACCGTCCTCCTGGCGGCCTCGGTGGCGCCGGACATGAGCGCCGCCCGTGGCGGCCGCGGCGGCGGCGGAGGCGGCCGGGGCGGCGGCGGCGGCAGCTTCGGCGGCGGCGGCCGCGGTGGCGGCGGCTTCAGTGGCGGCGGCGGCGGCTACCGCGGCAGCGGCTCCGGCAGCATCAGCCGCCCGAGCGGCGGCGGCCTGAACCGCCCGAGCGGCGGCGGTCTCGGCGGCGCGGGGCGCCCAGGCGGCGTCGGCGGCGCCGGAGGGGTCGGAGGGGTCGGCGGGGTTGGCCGGCCCGGCGGCGTCGGTGGCGCTGGAGGTGTCGGAGGTGTCGGAGGCGTCGGCGGGGTTGGCGGGGTTGGCGGCGCCGGAGGGGTCGGGGGCGCCCGGCCGGGGCAACTTCCAAGCGGCGGCAACCGCGTCAACAACGGCAACATCAACACCGGCAACGTGAACATCAACGGCGGGGACTGGGGCGGCGGCTGGAACGGCCATGTCGACCATCCGATCGCCGCGGGCATCGCCGTGGGCGCGGTGGCCGGCATGACGGCGGCGGCGATCGGCTCCTACTACTACGCCCTGCCCTACGGCTGCTCGCCCTACGGCTACGCCGGCTACTCCTACTACTCCTGCGGCGGGGCCTACTACGAGCCGCGCTACGAGGGCGACACCGTGGTCTACGTGACCGTCCCCGATCCCGCGAAGGCGAGTCCGGGCGCAGGCGCCGCGCGACCCGCCGGCGCGGCCGCCAGCTCCGACCCGAGCCAGGCGCCGCCGGCCGGCTGACGCCCGGGGATCACTCGAGGGCCAGCAGCGGCAGGCTGAAGATCTGCTCCACGCCGAAGGCGCAGGAGATCAGCGCCATCACGGCCAGGCCGACGCGGACCGCGCGGCCCCTGAAGACCTGCGCGATGCCGCCGAAGAACATCGACATCGCCAGGATCACCGCGCCGCGTGTGAAGGCGTCGGCGGTCCGATTGGCGCGCTGCCCGGCCGCGAACTCCGCTTCCGCCTTGGCCTCCAGGGCCTTGGCCTCCTGCATTTCCGGCTGCCGGTAGCTGGGGATCCTGAACGGGCTCGGCAGGGCGGCCGGGTTGTCGAACGGCCGCTGCGCGATCCAGACCTGGAACGCCGCCCGCAGGTCCGGGGGGAACCTCGTCTCGTAGATCGTCGCCAGCCGGGCGTTGCCGGCGTCGGTGGCGTTCAGCCAGGCGGTGAACAGGTCGACCTCGATGGTGCGGTTGACGCTGGCGTCGAGCGCGACCCGGGTGCTCTTCACGCGATCGGCCCCGGCGCGGCTGTACTGGACCGTCTGCTCGCCGCTCCACAGCGTCGCCTGGTAGCTGGACCAGGACGTCATCAGGCCCGCGGCCGAGATGACGATGGCCACCGCCGCCTCCAGCCATTTGTTCGGCTTGTGACGCTTCGCCGGCGTCCCGCCGGCCGTGGCCGTCGCGGGGGCGCCGCTCGCCCGCCGCCGGGCCGCCAGCGCGCCCAAGTTTCGCGCCCTGACCATCGACAAACGCGGCTCCTGATGTTCGGCGGCAGACCCCTTGGCCCGGCCGGCCCCCGTCACGCGGCGGCCGGGAGAACGACGACGACGTCGCCCCGCGCCATCGGGAAAGAAGGACCCTGCACGCCGGTTGGCGCACAGGGTCCATTCGAGGGCGCAGTGGGAGGGTCTGCCCGGCCTCGGTCCCGGCCGGATGGGGATTGAACCGGCGGGACGTGCGCAGTTTCGACGTCCGCGGCGGGCCGATCGATCAGGCGTTCCACCTAGCGGCGGGCGGCGAAACGCTGAGGTCCCTAGGTTGGTGACTCAATTACTTGACCCGTCATTCCCGGCCTTGTGCCGGGAATCCATGATCGCGGGCGGTGCAGACAGATCAGGGGCGTCGCCGTGGCTTCCAGGCCATCACGGAGTTCATAGGTTCCCGGCGCAAGGCCCGGAATGAGGAAGAAAAAGTATTGAAATTACAACGCAATGATTGGGCATTCAGCCTGGACCCTGACAGGTTCAGGTCGAAGCGACCTGAACGCTGAATCAGGGTCTAGGCTTTTGCTTCTAGAGCGCGATTCAGCGGTCAGGTGAGTCCACCTGACCCCATCGTGCTCTAGTGTGCGGCCGGGCGCGGGATGCTGGCCTCGACGATCGTGCCGACGGCGCCCCGGGAGATGTCCAGGGTCCCGCCCAGCTGGGCCACCCTGGACTCCATGCTGGCGAAGCCGACGCCCGGCGCGACCGCCAACTGGCCGGCGCTCGACTGCGGGATGCCCCGCCCGTCGTCGGCGATCCGCACACCCAGCACGCCGCCACGGTGGGTCAGATCCACCTCGACCCGCGCGGCGTTGGCGTGCCGGTAGACGTTCGACAGCGCCTCCTGGAGCACGCGGAAGGCGGCGTTCTGGGCCGCGTCGGCGATCGGGCGGAAGTCGCCTTCAGCCCGGAATTCCACCTGCAGGCCCGTCCGCGCCCCGAAACCGCTCGCGAAGATCCGCGCGGCGGATTCGAGGCCGTCCCGCTCCAGCCCCGATGGCTTCATCAGGTACGACAGGACGCGGATTTCCCGGACCGTCTCCTGCACGGACTTGGTCATATCCGTTATCAGTTCGCCGGCGCCGTCGCCCACCAGGCGTCTCAGGCGGATCAGGCCGAGCCCGAGGGCCGTCAGATGCTGGCTCGTCGAGTCGTGCAGCTCGAAGGCGATCCGCTCGCGTTCGTGCGCCAGGGCCGACAGCAACTTCTCGGAGGTGTTGCGCAGCGCGGCCCGCGCCTGGCCAACGTCGGTGATTTCCTCATGTATGGCGATGAGCTGCACCGAAGGCTCCCGGCGGAACGGGAGGATCCGCAGCTGGCGCCACCACAGGCCCCCCTGCTTGGCGACCACATAGGGCTGGGTGTAGTCGGCCAGGTGACCGGCGATGATCTCGCTGATCGCCGTCCCGAGGGCGGACTCGTCGAGGTCCGGGATCGAGGCCTTGCAGAGCTCCAGATAGGATCTCCCGACGAAGTGCGTCGTTCCGCCGACCTCGCTCTCCTCGGCGGCGTAGCGCCAGGCGGCGTTCACGGAGATGATCACGCCTTCGCCGTCGAGCAGCGCCATCTCCGAGGCCGAGGCGTCGAGCGCGCCGCGCGACCACGCCAGGTTCGCGCCCTGCGCCTCGCCTGCCCGCCGCGGCTTGGCGCTGTCCCCGAACACGATGCTGGCGCCGGCGGCAAACGGATGGATCTGGAATTCCATCCATCTGTCGGGGCGGTTCGGCATGGGCAGCTCGACCTGGAGCGGCGTCTCGGCCGCCAGGCTGGCCTCGACGGCCTCGATCAGAGCCCTGGGGACCGGCAGTCGCTCCCGGCAGTCGGCGCCCAGCAGCTGGGCCGCGCTCCGGCCCACCCAGGCGGCCGCCTGGGGCGTCAGGCTGGTGATGCGCCAGGCCCGGTCGATGGTCACGCTGCAGTCGCCGAAGTCGGCCAGCACATTGGCCTGGGACGCCTTGGATGTGACGCCCTCGAGCACGCGGCTCTTCTCGTCCTGGACGTCGATGGCCACGCCATACCAGCGCCGTCCGGCCAGTCCGTCGACGAGCTCGGTCCGGACCCGGAACCAGCGATAGCCGCCGTCGGGACCCCGCAGCCTGACATCGGTCTCGTAGGCCGCGTCCGCCGCCTCCCGACCGGGCGACGGCGTGAGCCGTGCGAGGTCCTCGGGGCACACCAGGCCGATGGCGGCCCCGACGGAGGAACCGAGCGGCAGACCGCCCATCGCCAGAAGGCTCGGGTCGACCCGCTCCACGCGCCCGTCTGGAAGGGCGATGAACCGGATGTTCGGCAGGCGGCCGGCCCCGCCTTTCATGGCGCCGACGTCCTCGAACGTCGATTCGACGCCCTCGCTGACCTCGCGCGCCGTCCCGAATACCCCGACGACGGCCCCGCTCTCGTCCAGGTGCGGCGTCAGCGACAGCTCCCAGGGAGTCCGGCCCATGGGCAAGGGCATGATGTGCACGAACGGCGTCTGCGGAGCGCCGGCCAGGCAATGCCGGCACCGCTCGACGATGTCCGCGGCGACGGCCTTGGGCAGCACATCCTGCAGCGCCTGGCCGACGACCAGCGCGCTCGCCAGCCCCGTGCTCGCCTCAAAGCTCGGGTTGATCGCCTCGAACTGGAAGTCGTCGCCCACCGCGCGCAACAGGAAGCAGGCGTTCGGACTGCGGGCCATGGCGGTCTGGCAGCCGGTCTTCAGTCCGCCGCGCGCCTGCCGTCCGTTCGCCGCGCGGGATCTCGACGGCGGCGCGCCCGAGAGCGCGACCCCCGGCGGCGTGAACCAGACGGGTTGCGACAGCACCACAGCCGATGGGCCTGACACGCCCAGCTCTTGTCGACCTTCAAGCCACCACTCAACCCCACCAGATGTCGCCTCCTTGGATAGAGGACACCTCCCAACAGGATCGCGTGGAGCATAACTTTCGCTCCAGTCCGACATCGTATCGCCCCTCGATGTTGCCCTAAGTGTATTTCATTTGACCAAGAAATCATCCTTTATTTAAGAAAGTACTGTTTCAATCTGAAACAGTACGGTCGTTCTCAACTAACCTTGGGATCCGCCCAAGGAAATGGCCTTGAGTTGTCCTAATCCGCTCGCGCTGTTTGAAGCCCAGAGCTTGATCAGCTGTCGGAAATCGGCGCGGTTTGTCACGCTGTTGCGGATGAACGCTTGGGTGTCGCCGGCGAGTCGGCCGTCGACCACCCGCCCGAGAAGCGCGCCGGTCATGGAGTCCCGCACCTCGATCAGCAGCGTCGCCTGGCCCGCTTCGTTCGCATAGACGCGAGAGCGGCCGGCGGTCGGGATGTCCGGCGCCGTGACCGACAGGTTGATGACCCCGGTGCGCACCCTGAGCACGTCCGGCGCGGGCGCGGCCACGACGGCGTAGCCGCCGTCGGCGAACGCCTTCGTGAAGATGTCCGTGGCGGCCTTGCCGCCCTCGGTGATCACCCGCTGCACGTCGCTGTCGCTCACGCGGCCGGAGACACCCCGGCGGGTGCTGTTGAAGTCGCGCATCCAGTTCTTCCGGAACGAGATCTCCGTCGGATCCAGCATGACCCGCTTGTAGGGGGTGAAATCGGCGCCGGGGGCCAGGAACACCAGCTTCAGGCGCTTGGATTTCACCCGCCGCAGGCCATCCCAGTCGGTCGGCGGCTCGGCGGCCAGGGCCTGAGGGTTTGAGCCGCCCGCGAGGGCGGCGCTGACAATCGCCAAGCTTGCAAATTGGCGGCGATCCATGAGGCGCCTCCTAGCCGGTTTCCTGAGGCAAGGTCCGACAAGACCCGCGCCTTAACCATAGGAGAGAACCCTTATAAGTTGAGCCGTACGACCCTTACATATATCCCCGGTAGGCATTTTTCGCGAAACGCCGTCGATAGATGCGTATCCAGGGACGGGCCGGGAGCCGCGCGCTCAGGAGCGCATGGCGCGCGGGCGCTGCAACTTTTGGTGGATGTCGGCGATGGCGTCCCAGTGGCGCGCCAGCTCGTGCAGGAGCTCGCGTTCCGCCTCGACCTCCGTTCTGGAGGCCCGCTCACGGCAATCCTGCGCGTGTTTCCTGATTTGGGACAACCTGTCCATTCTGGACAACATTGCAAACGCCGGGCCGCCCTGTCCCGGACCAGGCCAGCGCGCGCGCCGGCCCTCGGCGGATTGCCCGGAATTCGTCCGCGCCCTGCCCGGGCCCTGTTCCGCCCAGCCCATCGATCAGGCGATCGGAGCGTGGGTCTCGGCGGCGCGCCGGCCAGGGGCCCATTCGACGCCCGAGGCGGACCCGTCGACCGTCGTGCCGGCTTCGCCGCGCAACATGGCCTCCAGGTCCGCCAGCGCGCCGATCACCGCGCGCTTCCCGGTGAGCTCGGCGAACCTGCGGGCGGCGGCGACCTTCGGTCCCATCGAGCCGGCGGGAAAGGCGAAGGCGTCGAGGTCCTTCGGCGCCGCGCGGCGTATCGCCCGCGCGTCGGGCTTGCCCCAGTCCACGTAGACGGCGTCGGCGTCGGTGGCCATGATCAGCAGGTCGGCCTCCAGTTCGCGCGCCAGGAACTCCGAGCAGAGGTCCTTGTCGATGACCGCTTCCACGCCGGCCAGGCGCCCCGCGGGCTGGTAGGCGGTCGGGATGCCGCCGCCGCCGGCCGCGATGACCACGCAGCCCTTCTCGACCAGCCAGCGGATCGGCCGCAGTTCGAAGATCCGCTTGGGCAGGGGCGAGGCCACGACGCGGCGCCAACTCGCGCCGTCCGGCTTCACCGTCCAGCCCTTCTCGGCCGCCAGCCGCCGGGCCTCCGCCTCGGGGTAGACGGGTCCGATGAACTTCGTCGGGTCGGCGAAGCCGGGATCGCCGGGATCGACCTCGACCATGGTCAGGACGGTGGCGAACGGGACCTCCGGCGGCAGCAGGTTGCCCAGCTCCTGCTCGATCATGTAGCCGATCATGCCCTCGGTTTCGGCCCCCAGCACGTCGAGCGGATAGGCCTCGTCGGGCTTGTAGGCCGCGCCCTGCAGCGCCAGCAGGCCGACCTGCGGCCCGTTGCCGTGGGTGATGACCAGCTGGTTGCCGGGATGGATCTGGGCGAGCGACACCGCCGCGGTGCGGACGTTGGCCCGCTGGGCCTCGGCGGTCGTCGGCTCGCCGCGCCGCAGCAGCGCATTGCCCCCCAGGGCGACGACGATGCGCATCGGACCTAGTCCCCCAGCGTCGCGACGAGGATGGCCTTGATCGTGTGCAGCCGGTTCTCCGCCTGCTCGAAGGCGATGTTCAGGTCGGACTCGAACACGTCCTCGCTGACCTCCATGGCGGTGATGCCGAACTGCTCGTGGATGTCGCGCCCGGTCTTGGTCTCCAGGTTGTGGTAGGCCGGCAGGCAGTGCATGAACTTCGTCCGCGGATTCTGGGTCGAGTGCATGCGCTCCAGGTTGACCTGGTAGGACTTGAGCATGGCGATCCGGTCCCCCCAGACCTTCTTGTCCTCGCCCATCGAGACCCACACGTCGGTGTGGACGAAGTCGACGCCGGCGACCGCGGCCTGCGGATCGTCGGTGATGGTGAGCTTGGCGCCCGACCTGGCCTCGAGCTCGCGGGCGATCTTGACGTAGTCCTCGGCCGGCCAGAGCGCCTTGGGTCCGCAGATGCGGACGTCCATGCCCATCAGGCAGCCCACGATCATCAGCGAATGGCCCATGTTCGAGCGGGTGTCGCCCAGGTAGGCGTACTTGATCTCGTGCAGCGGCTTGTCGCTGTTCTCGCGCATGGTCATCACGTCGGCGAGCATCTGGGTCGGGTGATATTCGTCGGTCAGGCCGTTGAAGACCGGCACGCCGGCGAACTTCGCCAGGTCGTTCACCGTCTCCTGCGAGGCGCCCCGGTATTCGAGCGCGTCGAACATGCGCCCCAGCACGCGGGCGGTGTCCTTGGCCGATTCCTTGTGGCCCATCTGCGAGCCCGAGGGGTCGAGGTAGGTGACGTGGGCGCCCTGGTCGTGGCAGGCCACCTCGAAGGCGCAGCGGGTGCGCGTCGAGGTCTTTTCGAAGATCAGCGCGATCTCCTTGCCCTTCAGGTGTTGCTGCTCGGTGTGGGCGTACTTCGCCCGCTTCAGGTCCCGGGCGAGGTCCAGCAGGTACTGGAATTCGCGCTGGCTGTAGTCCTGCACCGTGAGCAGGGAGCGGTTGCGCAGATTGAAACTCATCTCAGGCTCCTGGGGTGGTCGGTGGGGGTCAGTCGGCCGCGTCGCGGGAGATCGGGCAGGTCATGCAATGGCCGCCGCCACGCCCGCGCCCGAGCTCCGAGCCGCGGATGGTGATCACCTCGACGCCGGCCTTGCGCAGCAGGGTGTTGGTGTAGGTGTTGCGGTCGTAGGCGACGACGACGCCGGGCTCGAGGGCCACGACATTGTTGCCGTCGTCCCACTGCTCGCGCTCGGCCTCCCAGGCGTCGCCGCCGGTCTCCACCACGCGCAGGGCGTTCAGCCCCAGCGCGTCGCGCACGACGTCGAGCATCGGCCGGCCTTCGGCGCGGACGTCCAGGCCGTCGGGGCGCGGGGTCTCGGCGTGGCCGTTCGGGCGCAGGCTGTAGCAGTCGATCTGGTCGACCACGTCGCGGAACACCGTGCAGATGTCGCGGTCGCAGAGGCTGAACACGGTGTCCAGGTGCATGGCCGCGCGGCTCTTGGGCAGCACGCAGGCGATCACCTGGCTCGCCGCCTTCTGGGCGAACAGCTGGTGGGCGACCTGGCCGACCGCCTGGTGGGTGGTCCGCTCGCCCATGCCGATAAGCACGACGCCGTGGCCGATCGGCATGACGTCGCCGCCTTCCATGCTCGCCCCGGCGTACTCCTCGTCGGAATCGCCGAACCAGAACTGGAAGCCCGCGTCGCGGAACCGCGGATGGAACTTGTAGACCGCGCGCTGCAGCAGGGTCTCGGGCTTGCGCGCCGGCCAGTACATCGGATTGCAGGTGACGCCGCCGTAGATCCAGCAGGACGGGTCGCGCTGGAACAGCGAGTTGGGGATCGGCGGCAGCAGGAAGGACGTCCCGCCCATCACCTCCAGCAGCAGGCTGGCGCTCTCGGACTTCGGCAGTTCGTCGATGGCGATGCCGCCGATCAGGGCGTTGGCCAGCTGGGCGGGCGGTATCTCGTCCAGCCAGGGTCGGATGGACTGGGCGACCGTCCCCCCGACGCTGTTGGCCGTGACCCGCCGGTCCAGCACCCAGGCCCGCGCCTCGGGGTCGGCGAGGGTTTCGGCCAAGAGGTCGTGCAGGTCGAGCACCTCGACCCCGCGCTCCTCCATCTTGAGCACGAAATCGTAGTGGTCCTTCTGGGCCTCGTGGACCCAGATCACGTCGTCGTAGAGCAGCTCATCGCAGTTGCCCGGCGTCAGTCTCTGGTGCGCGAGGCCCGGCCGGCAGACCATCACGGTCCGAAGCTTGCCGACTTCCGAATAGACGCCGAATGACTGTCCCATGGTTCCTCGCGACAGGTTGATCCCGGATGTGCGGGACGGAGCGCCGGGCGCGGGCCCGGCGGCAGGCGGCTCACGACCTCACAAGGCGATGCCTCCGGTGATGAGCTGGTAGATGGCGAACAGGGCCGCGGCGGTGACGCCGCCGGCGATCACGGCTTCGGCGGCCGTGAACATCCGCTCCCCGCGCTCCTTGCGGGCGACCATGTAGACCAGGGTCGCCGGCGCGAAGAGGATGGTGGCCAGCAACAGGTCGCTGAGCTTGGCGGCGTAGCAGAGCCAGACGCCGTAGACCGTCGCGATCCCGCCGATGGCGATGTCGCGCGTCCGCCCCGAGCGGTCGGTCTCGTAGGTCTCGCCGGTCAGCGCCAGCTTCAGCGCATAGGCCCCGGAGAACACATAGGGCGGCAGGATGGCCACCGAGGCGATCGTGTAGAGGAACTGGTAGCTCGAGTTCGCGAACAGCGTGACGATCAGGAAGACCTGCACCAGGCCGTTGGTGATCCACAGCGAATTGACCGGCGAGCCGGCGGCGTTCTCGGCCGCGAACCAGCGGGGGAAGGCGCCGTCCTTGGCCGCGACGAAGGGGATTTCGGCGCAGAGCATCGTCCAGGACAGGAAGGCCCCGCCGACGCTCACCACCAGGCCCGCGCTGACCAGGGCCGCGCCCCACTTGCCCACCAGGCTCTCCAGCACGCCGGCCATCGAGGGGACCGGCAGGCCGGCGAGCTCGGGCTGCGTCAGGACGCCGGTCGAGACCAGCGAGACCAGGACATAGATGGTGAGCGCGCCCAGGAAGCCGATCACCGTGGCCTTGCCGACGTCGGAACGCTTTTCGGCGCGGGCGCTGTAGACCGAGGCGCCCTCGACGCCGATGAACACCCACAGGGTGACGATCATCGTCGACTTCACCTGCTGGGCGACGCCGCCAAGCCCCTCGCCCCCGCCGGTCCCGGCGCCCCAGAAGTCGAAGGTGAACCTGTCGTAGTTGAAGGCGAAGATCGCGATCAGGACGAAGGCCATCAGCGGCGCCATCTTCGCCGCGGTGGTGACCAGGTTGACGAAGGCCGCCTGGCGCACGCCACGCAGCACCAGGACGTGCAGTCCCCACAAGGCCGCCGAGGCGCCGATCACCGAGGCCAGGTTGTTGCCGGCGCCGAAGACCGGGAAGAAATAGGCCATCGAGCCGAAGATCGCGACCGCGTAGGACACGTTCCCGACCCAGGCGCTGACCCAGTAGCCCCAGGCGGACTGGAAGCCGATGTAGGGCCCGAAGCCCGCGCGGGCGTAGGCGTAGGGTCCGCTGTTCAGGTCCGGCTTGCGCGTCGCCAGGCTCTGGTAGACGAAGGCCAGCATCAGCATGCCGAGCCCGGTGATCCCCCAGCCGATGAGGATCGCGCCGGGCGAGGCGTGGGCCGACATGTCGCTCGGCAGGTTGAAGACGCCGCCGCCGATCATCGAGCCGACGACCAGGGCGGTCAGGGGCAGCAGCGTGAGTTTGCGCGACGGCGCGGCCGGCTTGTCTGCGGCGAGGTCGGCGAGCCCGGCTTTGGGCGCGGGTGCGATGGTCAAGGTCGCGCTCCTCTTGCGCAGTCTGGTCTGCGCGGGGCCGCGGGCCGTCGGCGATCGGCGCTCGCGCGCGCTGGCGGGCGGGATCGGCCTTCGGACCGCGCGGGTCGCGCCTGGATCGGCTCCGATGTTGCGGCCGCGGCCGGCCGGCCCACATCGGGGGAATCCCTCACCCGTCGGCGCCAGTAGCCGGAGGCGCCGGGCGCGGCGCGGTCACTCGGCGGCGACGGGGTCCGGCTTGAGCTTGCGCGCCGGGCCGGGCGCCGCGTGCGCCGCCTCGCGGTAGGGCGGCGGCGGCATGGCCGCGATCGCCGTCCGCAACGAGTCCCCCATCAGGGCGTCCAGCTGGCCGTAGTAGCCGTCGCCGGGCTGGATCCGGTAGGTGAGCTCCGCGCGCGCCTGTCCGTTGCGAACCACGGCGATGTCGATGGGCAGGTCCACGGCGTGGTTCGAATGGATCGTCGTGTTGTACGACAGCAGGCCGATCTTCAGCGCTTCGTAGAGGTCGGTCTCGTAGGTCAGGGCCCGGTCGAGGATCGGCTTGCCGAACTTCAGCTCGCCGATCTGGAGGTAGGGGGTTTCCGGGCCGCACTCGATGAAGTTGCCGGCGCCGTAGACCATGAACAGGCGCGGGCGTTCGTTCCCCACGCCGCCGCCCACCAGTAGGGAGGCGTCGAACTGCACGCCGGCCTGCGACATCTCCTGCCAGTCATGCGTGGTCTTGCGGATCGCCTGGCCCAGCAGGAAGGCGGCGCGCCTGATCTTCGGAACCTGATCGAGGCGTTCGATCATGCCGCTGTCGGGGGCGACCATCCCCTCGATCGCGCGCTCGATGGCGATCTGGGTGGTGGAGAGGCTGCCGGCCGAGGCGACCGCGATGACGGACTTGTCCTCCTCGCCCAGGATCCGCAGCTTCCGATAGACCGACAGGTTGTCGATCCCGGCGTTGGTGCGCGTGTCGGCCATCATGACCAGGCCGTCGCGCAGCAGCATTCCTAGGCAATAGGTCATCGCAGACTCCATTCAGGGATTTCCGGGAACAGGAACTGTTCGGCGACGGCGGAGCCGAGCCGGTTGTTATCGACGATGAAGTCGCTCAGGAACTCGTGCAGGCCGGAGCCGAACACCTCGCCGATATCCGAACGGGTGAGCCCCTCCATGGTCGCCGCGGCCAGCCGTGCGGCCGGCGCGCTCTCGACGGCCCCCTCGCCGAGCTGCCCCAGGAACATGAGCGCGTCGCGATAGCAGGCGGTCAGCGAGCGCGGCATCTGTGGATTGAAGATCAGCAGATCGGCCACCAGCCACGGCTTGACCTCGTCGCAGTAGACCAGGTGATAGGTCGGCAGGCCGGAGACCGTGCGCAGGACCGCCGACCACTGGAAGTAGTCGAGGGCTCCGCCCACCGGCTCCTCGCCGGGCAGCAGCAGATGGTACTTCTGGTCCAGCAGGCGCGCGGTGTTGTCGCCGCGCTCGAGGGCGGCGCCCAGCTGCAGGAACCAGTAGGCGTCGCTGCGCATCATCGTCCGCTGCGCCGAGCCGTCGAAGGCCATCACGGCGTGGCGCGCGGTCTGGGTGAGGTCCGAGACGCGGGCGCTGGGAAGGCCCGCCGCGCCGAAGCGCTCCACCGCGTGCCAGGCGTCGTTGAGCGCCTCCCAGACCTCCAGCGACACCGCCGCGCGCACGGTCCGCGCGTTGTCGCGGGCGCGTCCGATGCAGTTGCGCAGGGAGGACGGATTGGCCGGATCGAGGGTCAGGAAGTGCACGACGGCGGGCTGCGACAGCTCGCCGTGGAGCTTGCGATAGCTCGCCTGCCCGCTGGACGCGGCGAGCGCGCTGGCCCAGGCGTCCGCCAGCTCCCCGCCATAGGTGCAGGCCAGCCCGGCGAGCCCCGTGGTGGCGTCGACGAGCCGCGCCAGGAAGTCGGCCCGCTCCATGTAGCGGCCGGTCCAGTACAGGTTCGCCGCGGTCCGGGACAGCATCGCTCGCCTCAATCTCCGATCACCCAGGTGTCCTTGGTGCCGCCGCCCTGGCTGGAGTTGACCACCAGCGACCCTGCCGCCAGGGCGACCCGCGTCAGCGCGCCTGGCACGGCCGTCAGGCCGCCGGCGCCGGTCAGGACGAACGGGCGCAGGTCGACGTGGCGGGATTCGATCCGTCCGCCCTGCACCACCGGGCAGGTCGACAGCGACAGCGTCGGCTGGGCGATGAACCGCTCGGGCGCGGCGATCAGCTTGCGGCGGAACTCGGCGATCTCGGCGGCGGCGGCGTGGGGGCCGATCAGCATGCCGTAGCCGCCGGAGCCGTCGACTTCCTTGACGACCAGGGTCTCGAGGTTGGCGAGCACGTGGGCCAGGTGCGCCGGCTCCCGGCAGCGCCAGGTCCGGACATTGTCCAGGATCGGCTCGCGCCCCGTGTAGAAGCGGATGATCTGCGGCATGTAGGAATAGACCGCCTTGTCGTCGGCGACCCCGGTCCCCGGGGCGTTCGCCAGCGTCACCCCGCCCCGGAGGTAGGCGCCGAACAGGCCGGGCGCGCCCAGCAGGGAGTCGGGCCGGAACGCCAGCGGATCGAGGAAGACGTCGCTCACCCGCCGGTAGATGACGTCGACGCGCCGCGGCTCCTCGGTGGTGCGCATGTAGACCACGTCGTCGCGGACGAAGAGGTCCGATCCTTCGACCAGCTCCACCCCCATCTGGTCGGCCAGGAAGCCGTGCTCGAAATAGGCGGCGTTGGCGACGCCGGGGGTGAGGACGACGACGCAGGGATCGCTCTCGCGGCCCTCCGGCGCGACCGACCGCAGCGTCTGCAGCAGCAGGGCGGGATAGGTCTCCACCGCCGCCACGCGCGCCTTCGCGGCGAGCTCGGGGAAGAGCCGCAGCATCATCTCGCGGTTCTGCAGCATGTAGGACACCCCGGACGGCGTGCGGGTGTTGTCCTCGAGCACCAGGAACGCCTCGGGGCCGGTGCGCACCAGGTCGATGCCGGCGATGTGGATGTGGACGCCCTTCGGCGGCGGCCGCCCGGCCATCCGCGGCTCGTACTGCGGATTGCCGAGGACGAGATCCTCCGGGATCAGGCCCGCGCGCAGGATCTCCCGGGGCCCGTAGACGTCGGCCAGGAAGGCGTTGAGCGCCTGGACCCGCTGGGTCACGCCGCGCTCGACCACGTTCCATTCGCGCCGTTCGAGCACCCGCGGGATGAGATCGAACGGAATGAGCCGCTCGCCGTCGCCGACGCCGTCGTAGAGGTTGAAGGTGATGCCGGTGCGCCTGAACATCAGCTCGGCCTGCGCGCGGCGGGCTTCCAGGATGTCGAGCGGCGTATCGCGCAGCCACTGCCGGATCTCGGCGTAGACCGCCCGCGGCGGCGCGCCGGCCGCGCCGCACATCTCGTCGAAGACCGCCGGCGCCGGCGGGCGGCTCGAGGCCAGGCGCAGGCGCCCGAGCCGCGGCTTGTGGCGCGGCTTGGCGTCGGCGCGTTGCAGGCCCTTCTCGGCCGTCATGGCTCTTGCCGATCGCCTCCCGAGGTTCATCGCAGGATGGATCGGGCCGCGCGGGCCTCGCATCGGAGATTACCCCCGGCGCGCGCCGGCAAGGACCTGAGCGGCGGCGACGCGGCGGAAGGTCAGTACCGCTCCGCCACGAAGCTGCGGCCGGCCAGCGGCGTCTGGTCGTCGTACTTGTGCTTCGACGACCGCTTCGGCAGTTCGACCTTGGGCGGGGCGACCTTCGTGTAGGGGATCAGCGACAGGATGTTCGCGATGCCGTTGAGGCGGGCGCGTTTCTTGTCGTCCGAGCGCAGGATGTGCCACGGGGAATGGGCGCGGTCGGTGGCCTCCAGCATCAGATCGCGGGCCCGGGAGTAGTCGTACCAGCGGGCGTAGGATTCCACGTCCATCGGGCTCAGCTTCCACTGCCGCATCGGATCGGTGATGCGGGCCTTGAAGCGCCGGTCCTGCTCCGCCATCCCGACCTCCAGCCAGGTCTTGATGAGGATGATCCCGGACTCGATGATCCACTGTTCGGCGCGAGGGCACAGCTCGAGGAACCGCTCGTGCTCCTCCGGGGTGCAGAACCCCATGACGAAGTCGACGCCGGCGCGGTTGTACCAGCTGCGGTCGAGGATCACGATCTCTCCGCCGGCCGGGAAGTGCTCGATGTAGCGCTGCAGGAAGAGCTGGGTCTTCTCCCGTTCGGAGGGCGCAGGCAGGGCCACGACCCTGAAGACGCGCGCGCTGACCCGCTCGGTGATCGCCTTGATGATGCCGCCCTTGCCGGCGGTGTCGCGGCCTTCGAACAGCAGGATGATGCGCGCGCCGGTCGCCTTGGCCCACTCCTGCGCATGGCAGAGCTCGACCTGCAGCTTCTTCAGCTCCTTCATGTAGGTCTTGGTCTTCATCTTCGCCGGTCGGGCGGCTTCAGGCTTTACGGGCTTGTTCATGGGACCTCCGGAAGGGGACTGCCGCCGCGCGCGGCCTCATTGCGGCTGGGACCATTGCTCCGGCGCCAGCTTCCAGCCGCCGCCGAGCGCCTTGTAGAGGCTGACCACGGCGACCAGCTGGTCGCGCTGGGTCTGGGCCAGGGCGTCCTCCGCCGGGAACAGTTGCTGCTGGGCCTCGAGCACCTCGAAGTAGCTCGCCCGGCCGGCGTCGTAGCGGGTCAGCGCCAGCTCGGAGGAGCGGCGCAGGTCGCCGACCTGGCGTTCCAGGGCCGTGCGCCGGCCCACCAGGGTCTGCTGGGCGACCAGGGCGTCCGATGTCTCGCGGAACGCGCCGATCACGGTCTTCTTGTACTGCGCGACCGTCTCGTCCCAGTAGGCCTGCCGCTCGCGGGTCACGGCCTGCAGCCGCCCGCCGGTATAGATCGGGCCTGCCGCGCTGAGCGCCAGGTTCCACAGGCCGAAGCCGCGCCAGCTGTCGTTGATGCTCACGCCCTGCACGCCCAGCAGGGCCGACAGCCCGATCCGCGGGAAGTAGTTGGCCACCGAGACGGCGATCTCGGCGTTGGCGCCGATCATGTTCTGCTCGGCCTCCAGGATGTCGGGGCGGCGCTGAAGCATGTCGGTGGTCGCGCCGAGCGGCGCCGGCGGCATGGATTGCTCGGTCAGGGTGCGCTTGCGCTCGATGGCCTTGGGATAGCCCCCCGCCAGGATGCTCAGCGCGTTCTCCTGCTGGGCGATCGCCCGTTTCAGGTCCTCCACCCGCGCGGCGCTGGCGTCGTAGTTGGCCCGCGCGCGCTCGACCGGCAGCTGGCTGTCGCGCCCGGCTTCGAAGCGCAGGCTGAAGAGATCGACCGTCTGCTTGAAGACCCGCGAGCTGTCCTCGGCGATCGCCAGCTCGCGATCGAGCTCCAGCAGCCGGAAGTAGCCGGAGGCCACGTCGGAAACCAGCGTCAGCATGACGCCGCGCCGGACGTCCTCCTGGGCCAGCAGCCGGGCCCGCGCCGCATCGGTGGTGTGGCGGATGCGGCCCCAGACGTCGATCTCCCACGCCGCGTTCAGGAGACCGCTGACGAAGGGATAGCTGATGGTGTCGGCCGTGGTCTTGGCCGGGACAAAGGCGTTCTCGCCGCCGGCGGCGATGTCGTAGCCGACCTGCGGCTTGGCCTGCGACTGGCTCACCGCGACCAGCGCGCGCGCCTGTTCGATCCGCGCGACCGCGACCTGGATGTCGTAGTTGCCGCTCACCGCCCGGGCGATCAGCCCGCGCAGCTCGGGATCGTCGAACACGCCCCACCAGGGGGCGTCGGCGATGGAGGCGGCCTCGGCGGGGCCGACCTGGGCGCGGAACGCCGCCGGCGGCGCGACGTCCGGCTTCTTGTAGTCGGGCGCGGTGGCGCAGGCCGTGATCAACAGGGCGGGCAACAGGGCCGCTAGCGCCGTCGTCCTCCGCGAATGGCGAGGTGTCATGGCCGACCCTTTCATTGAACGGCTGCCAGCATCTTTCTGAACCGCGTGAGCGTGTAGAAGGAGTAGGCCGAGCCGATGAGCAGCATCTTCAGCATCAGCGGCCAGACCATCTCGAAGGTGGCGTTGCGGAACAGCACCGCCTGGGAGAAGGCGACGAAGTGCGTCGAGGGCACGAACTGCATCACCCGCTGCAGCAGGATCGGCATGCTCTCCAGCGGCGTGTTGCCGCCGGACAGGAGGTTCATGACGATGAACACGGGGAAGGCGAGCAGTCCGAACTGAGGCATCGAACGGACCATCGTCGCCAGCATGATGCCGAGCGCGGTGACCGAGAACAGGTAGATGCACAGGCCGCCCAGGAAGAGCAGGATCGAGCCGGCGATCGGCACGCCGATCACGCCCTTGACCACGACGAACAGCGACAGCATGGCGGCCACGACCACGACCAGGCCGTTGGCCCAGATCTTGGCGAACATCAGCTCGAACGGCTGCAGCGGCATGACCAGCAGGTGCTCGATGTTGCCGTGCTCGCGTTCGCGCAGGACGGCCGCCCCGGTCAGGAAGATCGCCAGGACGGAGATGTTGTTGATCACCTGGTTGATGGCGACGAACCAGCTCTGCTGGTAGTTCGCGTTGAAGCGCGCGCGGGTCTCGAGGGCGACCACGGGCTTGTCCCTGGCCTTGCCGGCGCCGCCCCAGAACGGGTCGAGGGCCTGGGTCAGGATGTTCGAGATGTAGCCTGGGCCGCGGCCCGCCTGGCTCATGGCCGTCGCGTCGGTGATGATCTCGACGGTCGGCTTGGCGTCGCGCGCCAGGTCGTTCTGGAACCGGGCCGGAAGGTCGATGATGAAGGTGAACTTGCCGGTGTCCATCGCCCGGTTGATGTCGCCGAACGGGATTTCGGCGGCCGGCAGGAACAGCGGCAGCTGCATGGACTCGCGGACCGTGCGGGCCGCCTGGGAATTGTCCTCGTTGACGATCGCGACCGAGGCGTTGACCACGTCCATCACCGCGTTCTTCGACGGCGTGTAGACCGACATGGTGAAGCTGTAGAGGATCAGGAACAGCAGGACCGGGTCGCGCGCCAGGCTGAGCATCTCCTTCAGGCCCAGTTGGAAGATGTGCCACGCCCGGTTCATCGTCAGGACTCCTGCTTGCCGAGCAGCAGGACGGAGAGCGCGAAGTAGATCAGCGCGATGACGCCCAGCGAGACGATGTTGGGCCACAGCGTGGCGAACCCCAGCGCCTTGGTGAACGCGCCGACGCTGATCGCCTGGAAATAGGTGCTGGGGAAGATCTTCGCCGCGATCGCCGCCGTGCCGGAGAGCGAGGAGACGGGCACGAACATGCCGGAGAACTGCGAGGCCGGCAGGATGGTGATGATCGCGGCCGCGAAGATCGCCGCGGTCTGGGTGGCCGCGAACACCGAGATCAGGAGCCCGAAGCCGGTGCTCGCCATGACGTAGAGCAGGCCGCCGATCGCCAGCGCCGGAAGGCTGCCCTTGATCGGCACGTGGAACAGGAAGACCGCCAGCAGGACCAGCGTCACGAACTGCACCAGGGAGATCGCGACGTAGGGCAGCTGCTTGCCCAGCAGGAATTCCGCCTTGGTCGCCGGCGCGGCGTAGAAGTTGGCGATCGAGCCGAGCTCCTTTTCGCGCACCACGGCGAGCGCCGTCAGCATGCTGGGGATCAGCATGAGCAGCAGCATCACGTCGCCGGGGACCATGGCGTAGACGCTGTCGAAGGACTGGTTGTAGAGCGCGCGGACGTTGACGGTGATCGGCTGGGCGGCCTGCGGCAGGCCCTTGGCCCGCCGCGCGTTGGAGTCGAAACTCGCCACCGTCGACTCGATGTAGCTGCGGGTGGTCTCGGCGCGGAACGGCACGGCGGCGTCGACATAGGCCGACAGCGTCGGCTGGCGGCCCCGGATCAGGTCGCGCTCGAAACCCGACGGGACCTCAAGGGCGAACCGCAGCTCGCCGTTGCGCAGGCGCCGGTCGAGTTCGGCGTAGCTCTGGATCGGCTTCTTCTCGTCGTAGTAGATCGAACCTCGGAATGTGTCGGCGTACTGCTGGCTGGCCTGGCTGTGGTCGAAATCCAGGACCGCGAAGGTCAGGTGCTCGACATCCAGCGAGATGCCGTAGCCGAACACCACCATCAGCAGCAGCGGGCCGAGCACGGCGAACGCCAGCCGCACGGTGTCGTGACTGATCTCGATGGCCTCGCGCCGGGCGAAGGCCCAGATCCGCGCCGGGCTGAACCGGCTCGGCCGCGACGCGGCATGGGGCGGGGGCGCCTCGGCCACAGGCGGCGGCGGGGCGGCCGGCGCGGCGCCCTCGGCGGCGGGCGGCGGCTTGTCCGCGGCGTCCTCCAGGTAGCCGATGAACGCCGCCTCGAGGTTCTTCGCCCCGCGCTCGGCGACCAGCTGGGCGGGCGGACCCTGGGCCAGCACCCGGCCGCGATGCATCATCGACATGCGGTCGCAGCGCTCGGCCTCGTTCATGAAGTGGGTCGACAGGAAGATGGTGACGCCGTTCTCGCGCGACAGCCGGATCAGCAGCTCCCAGAACCCGTCGCGGGCCACCGGATCGACGCCCGAGGTCGGCTCATCGAGGATCAGCACCTCCGGCTCGTGCAGCACGGCGACCGCCAGGGACAGACGCTGGCGGATGCCGAGCGGAATGCTCTCGGCCAGGGTGTCGGCCACCGTTTCCAGGCCGAAGTCCCGCAACAGCACCTCGACGCGCGCCTTGCCGTCGCTCTCCGACAGGTCGAACAGCCGCGCGTGCAGCATCAGGTTCTGGCGCACCGTCAGCTCGGTATAGAGCGAGAAGGCCTGGGACATGAAGCCGACGTGGCGGCGGGACTCCACGTCCCCGCCCTTCACCAGTTCGCCGAACAGCTTCGCCGTGCCCGAGGTCGGCGGGAGCAGGCCGGTCAGCATCTTCATGGTGGTGGTCTTGCCGCAGCCGTTGGAGCCGAGGAATCCGAAGATCTCTCCAGGCTCGATCCGGAAATCGACGTGGTTGACCGCGATGAAGTCGCCGAATTGCTGCGTCAGGCCGTGCGCCTCGATGGCCGGCGGGCCGCCCTTCGGCACGTAGGGGGTGATCACCGGCTCGCGGTGCCCGCGCTTGGCGTCCTCGGGCAGCAGGCTGATGAAGGCCTTCTCGAGCGTCGGCTCGCCCACGCTCGTGCGGATCTCCTCGGGCGTGCCGGTCGCCAGCACCTTCCCGGCGTTCATCGCCACCAGCCACTCGAACCCCTCGGCCTCGTCCATGTAGGCCGTCGCCACCAGCACGCTCATGGTCGTGCGGCGTTCGCGGATGCGGGCGATCAGCTCCCAGAACTGCCGCCGGGCCAGGGGGTCGACCCCGGTGGTCGGCTCGTCGAGGATCAGGAGGTCGGGGTCGTGGATGAGCGAGCAGCACAGTCCGAGCTTCTGCTTCATCCCGCCCGACAGCTTGCCCGCCGGCCGTTCGCGAAACGGCGTCAGGTCCGTGCTCTTGAGCAGGTCGTCGATCCGCCATTCGCGCTCCTCGCGCGACTGGCCGAACAGGCGTCCGAAGAAGTCGATGTTCTCGAAGATCGAGAGCGTCGGATAGAGGTTCTTGCCGAGCCCCTGGGGAAGGTAGGCGATGCGGCCGGACGCGGAGTTCCGAAAATGCGCGTCCCCGATGTCGCCGCCCAGCACCTCGACATGGCCGGTCTGGATCTTGCGGACCCCGGCCAGCATGCTGAGCAGGGTCGACTTGCCCACCCCGTCGGGACCGATCAGCCCGATCATCTTGCCGGACGGGATGTCGAGGCTGACGTCGTCCAGCGCCACGGCCTTCCCATAGTGCTGGGAGACGCCGGCGACCCTGGCGACCCACTGGCCGCTCGCGCCATCCATCTACTTGGATCCTGTCGAACCGGTCGGCTTCCACAGGTCGGCGGGGATGTTGGCCTTGGGCTGCAGTTTTTCCGGCCAGGCCGCCGAGGTGTAGCGGACATAGCCCATGCCGGGCAGGCCGAACTTCACGAGGGGTTCGAACTGGCGCAGCCGCGCCTTGTCGAGCTGCAGCTTCACCCGGAAGGTCAGGTTGTGCCGCTCCTCGGCGGTCTCGACGGTCTTCGGCGTGAACTGCGCCATGGGCGAGACGTAGGAGACATAGGCCCGGATGGGATACTGCTGCGCGGCGTCCAGCACGATCCGCGCTTCGGAACCCAGGGGCACCTTCCCGGTGACCTCTTCCGGCAGATAGACGTACATGTAGACGTCGCTGAGATCGTTGAGCGAGAACACCCGGCCGCCGGCGGCGAGGACTTCGCCGGGCTCGGCGAGGCGCGTTTCGACGCGCGCCCTGATCGGGGCGACCAGCACCGCATCGGCGATTTCGGCCCGCAGCCGGTCGGCCGTGGCCTTGGCCGCGTCGATCGCCGAAAGGGTCTGGACCGCCTGCGCCCTGGCGCCGGCGAGCTGGGCCCTGGAGGACAGCATGGCGGCGTCGTCGATCTCGGCCTCGCGCTGGCTGATGGCGCCGCGGGGCACGAGGCCCTGGGAGCGCACGTCCTGCTTGCGCGCGAAATCGTAGTCGGCCTGCTTCACGGCCACCTGGGCCAGGGCGACGTTGCGGCTGTCCTGGGCGGCCTTGATCTGGGCCACCGCCTCGCGCAGCTGGGCGTCGAGGGCGGAGGTGTCCATGCGGGCGACCACCTGGCCGGCCTCGACGTCGTCGCCCTCGTTGAAGAGGACCTCCTTGATGCGGCCCGGATATTTGGCGGAGATATAGATCTGGTTGGCCTCGAGCCGGCCGTTGCCGCCGGCGAAGCCCGGGGGCAAGGCGGGCTTGCGCAGGATCAGCCAGGCGGTCACCCCGCCGCCCGCGACGATGACGGCGACGATCAGCAGGATGAGCCCTCTGGAGACCTTCCGGGCGCGCGGCCGCGCCTGGGCCGTTCCGCCGGGGGACCCGGACGTGGGCTTGTTCTCGCGGGGGAGTGTCAGCGGCGCGGCGTTTGTCATCTTCGAAAATCCACTTCGAGCACCTTGGGCGAAGGTATCGGCCGACCCGAGCGTCGATATCAGGTGGACTACCGGGATCGGCTCCGTGCGGCCCCGGGGGAGACCGCGATCGCCAGTGGCCCCGAGGCGGCGCGGCCCGCGCCGCCTCGCGTACGCGGGACGTTGATCGGGCGCCGCACGCCCGCCCATGGGGGTTGGAACGGAGCGTGCCTCGCCCCGCCCGGGCGCAGCTTCTCGCGGCGTTCACGAGGAATGGCGGCCGGCATGGCGTTGGAGATCGAGCGGAAGTTCCTCGTCGTGGGCGACGAATGGCGGGCCTACGTCTCGTCGCACCGCCGGCTGCGCCAGGGATATCTGTCCCGGACGGCCAACGGCAGCGTGCGCGTCCGCCGATCCGCCGGCAGCGCGACGCTCACGGTGAAGGGACCGCGCCGGGGGATAACCCGCGAGGAGTTCGAATACGAGATTCCCGTGGAGGAGGCCGACATCCTGCTGCGGACCCTCTGCGCCAAGCCGCTGATCGAAAAGGTGCGCTACTGCGTCGAGTTCGCCGGCATGATCTGGGAGATCGACGTCTACTGCGGCGAGGCCGCGGGCCTGGTGGTGGCCGAGATCGAACTCGACCACCCCAGCCAGCCGTTCGCGGTGCCGAGCTGGATCGGCGCCGAAGTGACCCACGACGCGCGCTTCAGCAACGCCGCGATCGCCGCGCGCCCGGCTCAGCCCGCCGATGGCGACCCCGCGCCGCCGCGCCGCCCAGGCCGGGATCGCTGCGCGCCGCCCGCCCCCGGGGTCACCGCCGGCCCCTGAGGCGGCCCCTGAGGCGTCGCCCTCAGCCGGCCGCCCGCGTGGCCAGGACGCCGGCCCAGGCGCCGGCCCACGCGCCGGCCAGGACGAGGATCAGGCCCGGAATGACCCGGATCGCGAAACGCCGGCCGCCCGACGTGACGGCCACCACCAGCTTTGTGACGGTGTTCGTCGACAGGCCGACGAGGATCGGAATGACCGCGTCGCCGGGACTCATCTTCCCGGCGGCGACCAGGGCGGCGATGGATATGGCCGGGGCATGGGTGTCGACGAACCCCGCCAGGCCCGCTGCGGCGATGGCCCCGGCCTCGCCGAACCACTCGCGCAGGGCCGCCGAGCCGAGCAGCACGGCCGACAGGGTGACGGCGAAGACGATCGCGGCCGACAGGCTGAAGGCCTGGCCCGGCTCGTCGGCCTCGACCGGCGCCTGGCGCAGCGCCCTGACGGTGAAGACGGCGCCGTAGGCCGCCGCGGCGACGCCGGCGAAGATCAGCGACGCGGACATCGCCTTCAGGGTGGGCGCGCTCGTGGCCCCGACCACGGCGGCCATCTGGATCACCGTGGCCACCGTCGACAGCACGGCGCCGGCCGTCGCGGCCCCCAGCAGGCGGGGCGACTTGGCCGCGCGCGACCCCATCGCGCCGATGGTGGCGGAACTGGACACGAAGCCGGAAGCCAGGCCGGCGACGGGCAGGCCAAAGCGCGGGCCCGCGACCCGCACGGCGACATGGCCCGTCGCCCCGATCGCCAGCACCAGCACCACCAGGCGCCAGATCGAGTAGGGATTGAGCGCGTCGAAGGGACCGACCGCCTGGTTGGGCAGCAGCGGCAGGACCACGATGACCGCCGCCCCCAGGATCAGGGCGGCGCGGACCTCGGCCTCGCTCAGCACCGAACTGACGAAATGGTGGACGCCCTTGCGGGCCGCCAGCAGCAGGGCGACCGTCACGCTGACCGCCGCGGCCGCGGCCGGGTCCTGCATGGCCAGGGCGCCCACCAGGACGGTCAGCACCAGGGCGATCTCGGTGGTGATCCCCGGATCGTGGTCGTCCCGCGTGCGCCAGTAGCTGAGGCCCACCATCGCGGTGACCGCCGCCGTCGCCGTCGCCAGGCCGGTCACGCCGGCGGCCGCCAGGGCCACGGCGCCCGCCACCGCGGCGACCGCGAAGGTCCGGATGCCCGCCACCGTCGGCCGCGCATGCTCGAGGCTGGCCCGCTCGCGTTCCGCGCCGATGAGCAGTCCGGCGCCCAGGGCGACGATCAGGTTCAGCACCGGGAAGCTCACGTTCGGCCACTCCAGGCGCGCGCTCCAGAAGGCGGCGTCCCCACCATCGGCGCGGCCCGCGCGCGGCGCATCGGGCGAATCCCGGCCTTTCGGCGTGACGGCGCCGGACCCGTTGGCCAGACGGACGCCTCTCCATCCTTGGCCGGCGGCCAGGTCAGGGTCAGACCTGATCGCGCCGGGGGGGCCGGGCGGCGGAAAGTGCGCGCGCGTCAACGAGGCGGGACATGTCCTTCATGCCAATGCGCGGCGGCGGGGCCGGCGACGACTCCGGCCCGACCCCGGTCGATCCGACGCTGGACAACGGGCCGTTCGAGCTCGAGCGCATGCTCATGGACGCCGACAGGATGATGATGCAGATGGTGAACTTGGCGCTCTCGCTGATCGGCTTCGGATTCTCGATCAACGCCTTCTTCAACGACGCGGCGCGGGTCGCCGCGCGCGCCGATCACGAGGCGCGGATGTTCGGCATCTTCCTCGTGCTCCTCGGGCTCCTGTTCCTCTCCATGGGAACCTGGACCCAGGCGCACTACCGCCGCGAGCTGATGGACCGCTACGGCTCGCCGACCGGCTTCCGGCCCCGGTTCGCCGGGCGCGCGACCCCGACCTTCGTGACGGCCCTCCTGTTGCTGCTGGCCGGTCTTGGCGCGCTCGGCACGATGCTGTTCCGGCGGTTCCTCTGACGCGTCAGGCGCCGATACGGCCGGTCGCACGCGCCCAGATGGCGAAGGCCGCCGCCGCGGAGACCCCGACCGCCAGGATCGCCTCGGGGACGGTGAATATCCGCTGGCGCCGCTCGCGGCGGGCGACCACGTAGATCAACGTCGCCGGCGCGAACAGGATGGTGGCCAGCAGCAGGTCGTTGAGCTTGGCCGCATAGCACAGCCACAGGCCGTAGCCGGTGGCGATCCCGCCCACGGCGACGTCCCGCAGGCGCCGGGACAGGTCGCGCTCGTAGGTCTCGCCGGTCAGGGCCAGCTTCAGGGCATAGGCGCCCGACAGCACATAAGGCGGCAGGATCGCCACCGAGGCGATCGTATAGAGGAACTGGTAGCTGGAGCTCTTCACCAGGGCGACGATCAGGAAGGCCTGGACCAGGCCGTTGCTGATCCAGAGCGAATTGACGGGCGAGCCGGCCGCGTTCTCGGCGGCGAACCAGCGCGGGAAGGTCCCGTCCTTGGCGGCGGCGAAGGGGATCTCGGCGGTGAGCATGGTCCACGACAGGAAGGACCCGGCGACGCCGACCACCAGGCCGGTGGCGACCAGGGTCGCGCCCCACCGCCCCACCAGGCTCTCCAGGACGCCGGCCATAGAGGGCACGGGCAGGCCGGCCAGCGCCTTCTGGGTCAGGATGCCGGTGGAGAGAAGGGAGACCAGGACGTAGATGGCCAGGGCGCCGAGGAAGCCCATGACGGTCGCCTTGCCCACGTCGGCGCGGTTGGCCGCATGGGCGCTGTAGACCGAGGCGCCCTCGACGCCGATGAACACCCACAGGGTGACGATCATCGTCGACTTCACCTGATGGGCGATGTCGCCGAGCCCGGCGCCCCCCGCCGAACGGCCGGCGGAGAGGTTGAGCGCGAACTTGTCGTGGTTGAAGGCGAAGATGGCGATCAGGATGAAGGCCATCGGCGGGAGGATCTTGGCCGCCGCGGTCACCGTGTTGACGAAGGCCGCCTGACGCGCGCCGCGCAACACCAGGGCGTGGACCGCCCAGAGGCCCGCCGAGGCGCCGATCACCGAGGCCAGGTTGTTGCCCTTGCCGAACAGCGGGAAGAAGAACCCGAGCGCGCCGAAGATCACCACGGCGTTCGACACATTGCCCAGCCAGGCGCTGACCCAGTAGCCCCAGGCCGACTGGAAGCCGACGTAGGGCCCGAACCCGGCCCGGGCGTAGGCGTAGGGTCCGCTGTTCAGGGCGGGCTTGCGCACCGCCAGCCCCTGGTAGACGAACGCCAGCATCAGCATGCCGAAGCCGGTGATCGCCCAGCCGATGAGGATGGCGCCGCCCGAGGCGTGGGCCGACATGTCGCCGGGCAGGTTGTAGACTCCGCCGCCGATCATCGAGCCGACGACCAGGCCGGTCAGCGGCAGCAGCGACAGCCTCTGGGGCCCGCCGATCACCGGCGGCTCGATGACGGTCGAACCGGCGAGCGGCTGGGTGGCGGACGCGGTCGACAAAGCGCGCTCCTTGCAGGCGGCCGCAGCCGGTTCGCACGGGCGTAAGCGGCCGCGCAGGCTCGATCCTTGGCGCGCGCCGGACGCGGCTAAATCCGGGGAATCCCGCAGGGCCGGCCGCCGCCTTCCGCATCCGGCGGCCGCGCCCGGTCGCGCGCGCCGGCCATAGCGCGGAGTCCAACCCGACCGGCCTCAGGTTTCCGCCCGATGGAAGCCGACGGGGCCGGACAGCCACCCTGGCCTCCGAAAAGCGCGCTTGTCGGCGCGCCGGGCTTGAGGGGTGGCGAGATGACCTACCAACCGCAGCGGAAGGCGCGAGGAATCGCGGCCGTCGCCACCGTCCTCGGCGGCCTCGCCGCCGCCGGGGCCGCGCAGGCCGAGGCCCCGAAGTTCGAGATCTTCGGTTTCGCCCAGGCCGACTACGTCCAGGACTTCAAGCGCGTCGACCCGGCGTGGGACGACACCCTGCGGCCCTCGCGCATCCCCACGATCGCCGGCCAGTTCGGCAGCGACGGCCAGAGCATCATCGGCGTGCGGCAGAGCCGTTTCGGGGTGAAGGCCACCCAGGACATCGCCGGCCAACCGCTGGAGGTGAAGTTCGACTTCGACCTGTTCGGCGTCGGCGACAACGCGGGCCAGACGACCTTCCGCCTGCAGAACTTCTATTTCAAATGGGGCCCGATCCTGGCCGGCCAGACCGACACCGTCTTCATGGACGGCGACAGCTTCCCCAACACCATCGACTACTGGGGACCGTCGGGCATGGTGTACCTGCGCACGCCGCAGATCCGCTACACCTACAAGTCCGGCAAGCACGAGTTCGCCGTCGCGCTCGAGAAGCCCAGCAACGACATCGACCCCGGCAACATCCGCGAGATCGATCCGGCGCTGGGCTCGAGCATCCAGGGCGACGAAAAGATCCCCGACCTCACCTCGCACTACCGCTACGACGGCGACTGGGGCCACGTGCAGCTGGCCGGCATCCTGCGCCAGGTGGGTTTCGACACCGTCGGCACGCCGGACAACGCGCCCAAGGGCCACAAGACCGGCTGGGGCCTGAACCTGACGACCAACTTCAAGGTCGGCGCGAAGGACAAGCTCCATCTCGGCGTGGTCTACGGCGAGGGCATCGCCAGCTACATGAACGACGGCGGCACGGACCTCGGGCCCAAGGCCGACCTCACCCCCATCGTCTCGCCGCCGATCCTGCCGGCCCCGCCGCCCCGGCTGGCGCCCGACGTCCTGCCGCTGACCGGTGTGATCGCCTACTACGACCACTACTGGAACGACCAGTGGTCGAGCGCGATCGGCTACAGCCAGACCCACGTCGAGAACACCAACTTCCAGTCGCCCGACGCCTTCAAGACGGGCGAGTACGCCTCGGTCAACCTGCTCTACACGCCCGACAAGCACATCATGATGGGCGCCGAGTTCCTCTGGGGCCGGCGCGAGGACAAGAACGGCGCGAACGGCGACGACACGCGCATCCAGGTCTCGTTCAAATACAGCTTCAACAGCAACGATTTCAAATAGTCACCGGACAGCAGCCGATGTCGCAGCTGAACACTTCCCGCCGTGAGTTCGCCAGGGGCCTCACCTTCCTCGGCGCCGCGGCCTGGGCCGCGCCCGTCCTGGCCCAGCCGGGCGCCGGCGGTCCGATCGACGCCGCCGTCAAGGCCGCCTACGAGAAGTTCAAGGACCTGAACGAGGGCAAGAACGCCGACTACATCCCCGCGCTCGCCAAGGTGCCGTCCAACTACTTCGGCATCGCCGTGGTGACGCCGCAGGGGAAGGCCTACACCGCCGGCGACATCGCGCCGACCTTCTCGATCCAGTCGATCTCCAAGGTCTTCACCATGGCGCTGGTGTTCCAGCAGTCGGGCGAGGACACGGTCGAGGACGCGGTCGGGGTGGACGCCACCGGCCAGGTGTTCAACTCCATCGTCGCCATCGAGCAGTTCCGCGGCAAGGAGATGAACCCGCTGGTCAATCCCGGCGCCATCGCCACCACCGGCACCGTCAAGGGCGCCAACGCCGACGACATCTGGGCCAAGATCCTCGGCATCCATTCCGACTTCGCCGGCCGCCAGCTGAGCGTGAACCAGGAGGTCTACAAGTCGGAGTCCGACACCAACCAGCGCAACCGCGCGATCAGCATGCTGATGTCGGCCTACGAGCGGTTCCCCACCGACCCCGCCCAGGCCGTGGACCTCTACACCCGCCAGTGCTCGATCGCCGTCGACGCCAAGGACCTGGGCGTGATGGCCGCGACCCTGGCCAACGGCGGCAAGAACCCGGTCACCGGCAAGCAGGTGGTCGAGAGCCGCCACGTGCCCAGGATCCTGGCGGTGATGGCCACGGCCGGCCTCTACGACGACAGCGGCAAGTGGCTGTTCCACACCGGCCTGCCCGGCAAGAGCGGCGTGGGCGGCGGCCTGATCGCCGTCTCGCCCGGCAAGTTCGGGATCGGCACCTTTTCGCCGCCGTTGGACGCCGCGGGCAACAGCCTGCGCGGCCAGCGTGCGATCGCCGCCATATCCGATGCGCTGGGGGGCAACCCCTATGCGTCCAAGCCCCTGTGAGGCGGCGGCCTGGGCGCCGTCTCATGGGTAGGTCGGAGGCCGACGTCATGGCCTGCAGATGCACGAGCAACGCCCCCCGCAGCTCCGCATCCGCCGCCGTGCTGGTCTCCGTCCTGGTCGCGGCCGCGGGCTTGCCCGCGGCCGCGCACTCTCAAGCCGCGGCGGCTGCGCCGCCGTCCGCCGAGGACGTGAGCCGGATGCGGCAGGATCTCGAGGCGCTGAAGGCCGAGGAGGCCGCGGCCAAGGCGGCCGAACAGGACCGCGCCCGCCGCATCGAGGCCCTGGCGCAGCAACTGGGCGGCGCCGCGCCCGCGCCCGCGGCGGTTCCGCAGATCCAGACGCTCCCGGCCCGGCAGGCCGAGGCGGGGCCGCCGGTCAAGTGGGGCGGGTTCGAGCCCGGCAAGGGCCTCGTCCTCATGCGATCCGACATGGGCGAGGTGGATCTCGGGCTGGTGAGCTACCTGCGCTACCTGAACCAGCAGGGCATGGACAAGACCTACACCAGCTCCTTTGGCCAGAGCTTCGATGTCACGCCCCGGGAGGATTTCCAGCTGGCGAAGGTCCAGCTGACGCTCAGGGGCTGGCTGTTCGATCCACGCTTTGGCTACAACGCCTACGTCTGGACGTCACAGGCCAGCCAGGGGCTGGGCGCCCAGGTCGTGGTCGCCGGCAACCTCAACTGGACCTTCAGCGACGCGCTTCGGGTCTATTTGGGCATCCAGTCCCTGCCGTCGACGCGCTCGACGAACCGGACGTTCCCCTACTGGCTCCGCAACGACAACCGGCCGATCGCCGACGAGTACTTCCGCGGGTCCTACACGCAAGGGATCTGGGCGGACGGCCGGATCGCCCGGGGCCTCGAGTATCGGGTGATGATCGCCAACAACCTGAGCGCGCTCGGAGTCCAGGCCCGCCAGCTCGACGCCAAGCCCAACACCTATTCCGGCGCGCTGACCTGGATGCCGACGACCGGCGAGTTCGGACCGGGCAACGGGAACGGAGACTTCGAGCAGCACCAGAAGCTCGCGACCCTGTTCAGCGCGCACTACACGCGCAGCACGGAGACCCCGCAGTCCCAGCCCGCCACGGACTCGATCGAAAACACCCAGATCAGGCTTTCCGACGGGACCCTGGTGTTCAACGACACCGCCTTCGCCACCGGACGGATAACCCAGGTCCGCTACCAGATGATGGCCCTGGATGCGGCCGCCAAGTACAAAGGGTTCGCTCTGGAGCTTGAATACTATACCCGATGGCTGGATCAGTTGAAAATCGAGGGCAACATCCCTCGCGACAGCTTCTACGATACGGGCTTCTCGCTGCAAGCTTCCGCCATGCTTATGCCGAAGATGCTGCAATTCTATGTCTCGGGGTCGCAGATCTATGGCGAATTCGGCAACCCCTACGATGTCGCCGTCGGCTTCAACTATTTCCCGTTCAAGCGGAGGGACCTCCGCGTGAACCTCATGGGCCTGTGGGTGAAGAACTCGCCGGTCGGCTACACGGCCTATCCCGTGCCGGTCGGCGGCAACGGCTTCACCCTGGTCACGGACTTCTCGCTCGCCTTCTGACCCCAGGCCTGGCGCCTGCGGGCGCGACCCCGGGGCCGGACTGAACTGGTATCCGATGAAGGAGCGCCCGATGCCCGCATGGAGCGTGATCCACTCGCGATGGTTCAACCTGCTGGGCGCCTTCGCCGCGGTGATTGCGACCCTCGCCGCCGACCGGGCGGCGGCCGCGCCGGCGCCGGCGGCCTGCGAGTTCAGCGACAGCCACTTCCACCTGAAGAACTACATCCAGGAAGGCCCCTCGGCCGGCGAGGCGCTGAAGCTCATGGGCGCGCGGGTCTGCCGCTCGACGCTGTTCGCCCTGCCCCTGCAGCAGGAGTGGCTCTATCACCTGAGCGCCGACATCGCGCCGACCTACTACCTGGAGAGCGACGCGCCGCTCTACTACTACTCGTTCACCGACGCCGTCATCGCCATGGAATACCGCGCCCTGCCCGCGCAGGACCGCGCGCGGTTCGACCCGATGATCACCGGCTTCAACCCCGCCGACATGTACGCCGCCGACCATGTGCGCCGCGTCCTGACCCTCTTCCCCGGCGTGTTCGAGGGGATCGGGGAATTCTCGGTCCACAAGGAGTTCGTCTCCTCGAAGATCGCCGGCGGGCCCGCCAGCCTGACGGATCCGGCCATGGACCGGCTGCTGGACTTCGCCGGCGAGGCCGGCCTGGTCGCGATCCTGCACAACGACATCGTCATGCCCTTCACCAAAACGCCGAAGGTCCGCGCCTACTTCGACCAGCTGGACGCCCTGTTCGTCGCCCACCCCAAGACCACGATCATCTGGGCGCACATGGGCCTGGGGCGCGTCGTCCAGCCGGTGGGCGGCCACGCCGCCTACCTGGAGGAGATCCTCGCCGACCCCAGGACGCGCAACGTCTACTTCGACCTGTCGTGGGACGAGGTCGCCAAGTACGTGGTCGCCAACGACCAGACGATCGAGATCGTGGCGCGGCTGATCAACCGCTATCCCGACCGCTTCCTGTTCGGCACCGACGTCGTCGCGCCGCGGACGCCGGAGGCCTATTTCGGCGTCTACGACATGTACCGGCCGCTGTGGGCGAAGCTCACGCCCGAGGCGCGCCGGATGGTCCTGCAAGGCAACTACGAGCGGCTCTTCGACCAGGCGAGGCTGCGGGTTCGCGCCTGGGAGAGGGCCAACGCGCGCTAGCCCCGCGAGGCGCCGGGGAACGCCGAGACGCCGCATCGGGTCGTCCGGCGCCTCTGCCTAGGGCTTTCACCCGATGGGGCCGGGGGGACCGGCGCGCGATGGTTCGATCCCAACTTGGCTGATGGAAACTGGGGCTAGCGACGATGAAGACTCACCTTTCGGGAATCTGGTTGGCTGCCGCCATCGCGGTGGCCGGCCTTTCGGTCAGCGCCTGCGCGACCGAGGACTATGTCGACGAGCACGTCGGCGCGGTGAACACGCGGGTCGATCAGGTCAGCGGCCGGGTCGACGAGGTGAGCGGCCAGGTCTCGGCCCTGAGCAACCGGGTCTCCGGCGTGGCCCAGGCCACCCAGGCCGCGCAGGGCCGCGCCGACGCCGCCTACAAGCTGGCCGAAGGCAAGTTCTTGATGGCCGAGACGGGCCGCGAGGAGGTCAACTTCGCCACCGGCAAGTCGACCCTGTCCGACGAGGCGAAGGCGACGCTGACCGCCCTGGCCGAGCGCCTGAAGTCCGAGAACAGGAACGTCTACCTTGAGATCCGCGGCCACGCCGATGTCCGCGGCGGCAAGCAGATGAACCGCCAGCTCGGCCGCGAGCGGGCCGGCGCCGTCGGCCGGTTCCTGGCCGAACAGGGTGTCCCGGGCAACAAGATGATGCTCGGCTCCTGGGGCGAGGATCAGCCCAAGGCCGACGCGAAGACCGCCGAGGCGCATGCCGAGAACCGCCGCGTCGAAATCGTGGTGCTGAGCTAGGCTGCGACGGCGGCCGCACTCGGGCCGACCGCGACCCCCCGCTTTTCCAAGCGGTCGGAACTTCACCGGCGGAGGCGCGCACGCGAGCGCGCCTCTTTCGGCTTTTGGCGCATCCGCGGTCGCGGGCGCCTTGCGACGCGATCCGGCCCAGCCAGCCCTGGAGGGCGACCCGATGAGCCCGCTTCCCCCCAAGGCGCCCCTGGGCGCCGCCCTTGCGCTGACCGCCGCCGTCATCGGGGTCTGCGGGTCGGCCTTCGCCGCCGGCGGTCGCCTGGCCGGATCGGTGACCAGCGGCCGGGAGACCGCCCTGGCCGTCTGCTCGGCCTGCCACGTGGTGGCCGAGCGCCAGGAGATCGCGCCGACGCTGCAGGAGCCCACGCCCAGCTTCCAGGCGATCGCGGACGACCCGAGGACCTCGGCCGCCTCGCTGCGCCTGTTCCTGAAGACCACGCACTGGGACTGGAAGACGCTGCCCATGAAGATGCCCCAGCGCAACCTCGCCCCCGGCCAGGCCGAGGCGGTGATCAGCTACATTCTCAGCCTTCGCCGGCGCGGATGAGCGCCGGGCGCGATCGCGACGCCGCCACATGAGAAAGCCCCCGGCTCGGCGCCGGGGGCTTTCTGCGTTCCAGACGGGATGCGGCCCGGTTCAGGCCGGCGGCGGAACCCAGGGCGAGCCGGGCGCAGGGTGCTTGCCATGGCCGCGCATCTGATGCGCCGCGGCCCTGGCCTTGACCATGGCGTGGCTGACGGCGTCGGCGCGGCAGGCGCCGTTGGGCTCGTCCACCTTCTTGCAGGCATAGGCCGCGGCGATCTGGATGCGGTTGGCGAGCTCCTTGCGACCTTCCTCCGTCCGCAGATCCAGGTCGGAATAGCCGACGCGGTAGTCAAAGGTCTCCGGGGGTCCCTTGGAGGGTCTCCCCTCCACCGTGACCTCCTCGACGGTGACCGCCTGGGCGAAGGCAGGGGCGCTTGCGAGCGTGATCGCCGCGGCCCCCACGGCCCCGCAAAGGTGGATGAGGGTTGTGATGGTCTTCCGGCCAAGCATCGTCGTTTTCTCCAGAGAAAAACAGCCCGAGGCGGTCTCCGACGACGCCGGCGCCCCCACAGCTCCCGGCAGCGGCGCCAGAATGCGGCGCCAGCCTGCGGCCGCGCGCCCGCCCGCGGCGCCCGGCGCCTCCCGAGATCGGCGCTGGAAAAACCCTTAGGAGGCCGCGGCGCCGACCCCGGCCGGCGACCGCGCCTCGCGCGCCCGACCTCCGCGCGACAAGGGAGAAGCCGAGGCGATCTCAGGTGAATGGCCGATGCGCCGGCGCCTCGGCGGTGCGTAGCCTCACGCCTGCTCCGCGGCCTGTCGGCCCGGCCAGAAGGTTGAACAAACGCATGTCCGCCCCGTTCGTCCTGCGCCGGCTGAAGGCGCTCGCGAAGGCCGCGGCGCCCCTGGCGCTATCGCTCCTCCTCGTGGCCGCCTGCGCCTCTCCCGGACGACTGCCCGCCGTGCCGCCGCAGCTCGCGGCGCGCGCCACGCCCGAGGTCGGGGCCCTGCGCTACCTGGTGGCGCGCGACAACCCCACCCTGCCCCAGGAGGCGCGAAGCTCGCTCGAGAAGGAACAGGCCTGGCTCGCGGCCCAAGGCCACACCGGCGCGCTCCCGCCGATGAGCATGCTGGCGATCTCCGGCGGCGGCGACAACGGCGCGTTCGGCGCCGGCCTCCTCAGCGGCTGGACCGCGCGCGGGACCCGGCCGGAATTCAAGGTGGTGACCGGGGTCAGCACCGGCGCGCTCATCGCGCCGTTCGCCTTCCTCGGGCCGAAGTACGATCCGGTGCTGCGATCCGTCTACACAGAGGTTTCGCAGCCCGACATCTTCAAGCCGCGCAACATCCTGAGCGGGCTTTTCGGCGACGCCATGGCCGACACCACCCCGCTCCTCAAGCTGGTCAACCGCCACATCGACCGGCCGCTGCTCGACGCCATCGCGGCCGAGTACGCCAAGGGCCGGCTCCTGCTGGTCGCCACCACCAATCTGGACACGCTGGAACCCGTGATCTGGAACATGACCGCCATCGCCGCGAGCCCCGATCCGCACGCGCCTGCGCTCTTCAGCAAGATCCTGGTCGCGTCCGCCGCGATCCCCGGCGCCTTCCCGCCGGTGCTCATCGACGTGCGGGTCGACGGCGTCGCCTACCAGGAAATGCACGTCGACGGCGGCGCCTTGGCGCAGGTGTTCATCTACCCGCCCAACCTTCGCATCGGAGAAGCCTCCGCGGCCCTCGGGCTGCAGCGCCAGCGCACGCTCTACATCATCAGGAACGCCCGGCTGGACACCGACTGGGCGAGCGTCAAGCGCCGGACGCTCCCCATCGCCACGCGCGCGATCGGGTCCTTGATGCAGAGCCAGGGCATCGGCGACCTCTACCGCATCTACGTGACGACCCAGCGCGACGGCGTGGACTACAATCTCCTGTTCATCCCGGCGAGCTTCAAGGCGCCGCACACCGGCGAATTCGACCGCACCTACATGCGCGCGCTGTTCAAGGTCGGATACGACCTGGGCGCCGCCGGCGCGCCCTGGCGCAAGCACCCGCCCGGCTACGATGCGCCGCTGAACGCCGGCCCAGGCGCCGAGGCGCCGCCCTGACGAGGCGCATGCGCCCTCAGTGGGCGACCTCCCGTCCCTGGCAGGGATAGGTGTCCTCCATCGCGAAGCGGATGAAGCTGGCCGCCCCGATGCCCCGCGCCGTCTTGCCGAAGCGCGCGTACTTGATCACTGCGGCCACCGCCTCGTTGACGGTCATGGCCTTGGGCGGACAGATGGTGCGGCGGGGGCCGTCGCGCCGCGCCTGCTGGGCCATCAGCTGGTCCACGGCGCCGATCACATAGCCCATGCAGATCGACTGGCCGGCGGTCGCGTCCGGCCCCTCGGCCTGGCACATCGAGATCAGTTTCGCGGCGTCCACGAACCCCGACATGGTCGGCGCCGGCGGCGGCGCGCCGGTGACCAGCGTCAAGAGCAGCAGTCCGAGCATAGCCGTGCCTCCCGACCGCCTTGGGGCGGCGATCGAGGCCGACCGTGCCCGCCGCCGGCCGGGCCGGCATTGCGGGAAATCAAGCGCCGCCGCACCGGTTCCCGGGCGGACGCCGTTGATCCGGGTCAATGCGGCGGGGCGCCGGCCGGCCACCCTGGGACCTCACCGGAGGCCCCTCACATGACCCGTCAAACCCCCCTGGCGCCCGACGCGCCCGCCCCGGAGGCGATGCTCGGCAGCGACGTGGCGCAGATGTACGATCTGCTCACCTGCAACCTGCAGGCCTGGAGCGCCTACTGGACCGCCTGGTTCGGCGCCCGGAGCCTCGACGACGTCCTGCGCGCCAACGCCGCGCTCGCCGCGGAGAGCTTCAGCCTCGCCGGCCTGGCGGCCGCCCGGCGCCAGAGCTTCCATGGCGTGGTCGCGCCGACCCTGAACGAGGCCTGAGATGCGGACGTCCGCGCCGCTGCAGCGAACCGTCCGGCTGAGCGTGCTCTCCTGCGCGCTGACCGGCGCGGCGGTGCTCGCGATCCTGTTCGTCCTGGCGTGGGCCACCTCCGCCCAGGGCGGCGTTCCCGCCTCGGGCGCCTTCCTCGCCTTCTTCACGCAGCAGGCGATGCGCGCGCCGCACCCCGAATTCGCGCCAGGCCTGGCGAGCGCGCTTGCCCTGGGCGCTCTGATCGGCGCCCTGGTCGCGGTCTGCTCGAACCTGGTGGCCAGCGCGCTTCGCCGCTGAGCGCGGCCACGGCCGGTTGACCCAGCGCAATGTGCGGGGGCCGCGGAGCCCGGCAAGGTCCCCGCCATCGTCTTCAGGAGACCTTCCATGTCCGACCACACCCAACTCGCCGGCAAGGTGGCGCTGGTCACCGGGGCCGGCGGCGCCATCGGCGCGGCGACGACCCTGCTCATGCTGGCGCGCGGCGCCTCGGTGGTCGCCGTGGACCGCGCCGGGACCTCGCTCGATGCGGTGGAGCGCGAAGCGGGCCCAGGCGCGAGCCTGCACCTCGTCCACGCCGACGTCACCGACGAACAGGCGGTCCGCGCCTTCGTCGCCGAGGCCCTCAAGGCCTTCGGGCGGATCGACGTCTTCTTCAACAACGCCGGCGTCGAGGGGACGGTCCTGCCGATCCCCGACTATCCCCTGGCCGACTTCCAGCACGTGCTGGGCGTCAATGTGGTCGGGGTGTTCCTCGGCCTCAAGCACGTCATCCCCGCGATGGCGGCGCAGGGCGGCGGTAGCATCATCAACACCTCCAGCGTCGCCGGCCTGATCGGCTCGCCGGGGCTCAGCGCCTATGTGGCGAGCAAGCACGCGGTGATCGGGCTGACCCGGACCGCCGCGATCGAGTGCGGTCCGAAGAACATCCGGGTGAACAGCGTCAACCCCGGCCCGATCGAGAGCCGCATGATGCGCTCCATCGAGGAGATGGCCTCCCCCGGCGCGCCCAGGGCGGTGCACGACCAGTTCGCCCAGCGCATTCCGCTCGGCCGCTACGGCAGCTGCGAGGAGGTGGCCCGCATGGTGGCCTTCCTGGCCAGCGACGAGGCCAAGTACCTGACCGGCGGGGTCTTCATGGTCGACGGCGGCATGACGACGAGCTGAGCCCGCGCCGCCTCAAGGCAACGGTTGCGGCGCGTGGGCGGCGCTGCATTCGCTGTCGGCGCGCGCCGCGGCCAGCCCGCCTCCGCCCCCGCCGCGGCGGGCTAAGGCCTGCATCAGCTTGTCGTCCCAGCCATAGGGATCGGGCCGGAACAGCGGCGCGCCATCGGCGGCGCCGACCACGGTCCAATAGGCGACGTAGAGCGGCACGGGCTGGGCGAGCGCGACACGGCTGGTGGCGCCGGCGGCGATGGCGGCGTCGACCTTCGCGGGCGTCCATCCCTGCGGCCCCAGGACCGCCGCGGCGAGCCCTCTCGGGTCCTCGAGCCGGACGCAGCCGTGGCTGCGCCAGCGGTTGGCCAGGCCGAACGCGGCCCGCGCCGGCGTGTCGTGCAGGTAGACGCCGAAGGGGCTCGGGAAGTCGAATTTCAGCCGGCCCAGGGCGTTCAGGGGACCGGGGCGTTGCTGCAACGCCCCGGCCACGCGGATGAAGTCGTTGCGGGCGAGGTAGCCGGGCTGGGCCCGCTCGCGCGGCAAGAGCTCGTGCTCGGCGATGGACGCCGGGACGTTCCACGGCGGATTGAACACCACGCTTTCCAGGCGCGAGGCGAAGAGCGGGGTCCTGTGCGACAGGTCGCCGACGATGACGCGCATGGCCAGCCGCGGGGCGTCCTCGACGAACAGCGTCGCCGCCGGGCCGCCGACGTCGACCTCCACCCGGGTGCGCGGCAGGCGCGGCAGCCAGCGCCACCGCTCCAGGTTGGCGTCGATCTGCGCCAGCCGCGCCTCGGCGGTCACGTTCAGGGCGGCCAGCGTCTGGGCGCCGACCACGCCGTCCGGCGTCAGCGCGTGATGCGCCTGGAACTCGGCCAGGGCGGGCTTGAGCGGCCGCTCCGGGACGCCGGGCCTCGCCTCGCCCGCCGGAAGGTAGCCCTCCGCGGCGAGCCGCGCGCGGAGCGCCGACAGGGCCGAAGCCGGGGGCGCGTGGCCGGCGGCGGCCGCGGGCGTCGCGGCCCAACCGCCGGCCTCGACGATCTCGCGATAGCGGCGGCGCGCGCCCTGCAGGGCGCGGTATCGGGGGTCGGAGGGGCCAAGTCCAAGGATCCACGGGCCCAGTCGCCCGGCGTCGCGGGCCGCCTGGGCGTCCGCCGCCACGGGCCGCGGCGCCGGCGCCAGCGCCCAGAGCGGATCGATCTCCGTCGGGCGCATGCGCTGCCCCAGCTCCAGGGTGGCGTGGCGCAGCAGCGACGACCACAGCACGGGGTCGGACATCGCCGCGGGCGGTCCATCCTCGAAGTCCGGATCGGCGGCCAGCGCCTGGACGATCGCGCCGCGCTCCGCAGCGCTCAGCGTCAGGGCCCCCTCGGGGGCGGGCGCGAACGCCGCCGACGCCCCGCCGGCCAGCAGCAACCACACGGCGACCGCCGCCGAGCGCCCGCGCCGGCCTGCGCGACGCGCCGGGCGCGCGGCCGACGATCCCGTCAGGTGCTCGTTGGGACGGCCTTCCCGCACGGGCTCAGGGAACCTCTGATCGCAGGCTCTCGATGTAGCTGACCAGGTCGTGGCGGTCGGCGTCGTTCAGCGACAACGGCGGCATGCCGAAGTGTTCGCCGCGGGTCACCACCTCGATCCGCCGCGAGAGGCTGAGTTCGTTGTAGCGCAGGCGCAGGACCGTGAACGCCGGCGCATCGCCATCGGCGCTGTCGCGGCCGGGCCGAACCGCGTGGCATTCGGCGCACCGGCGCTGAGCGATCGCCTGGCCGCGGTCGACGGCGGGGTCGGGGGCCTGCGGGCGGGCGGCGGCCGAACCGGCGAAGGGCGCGGCGGCGAGAACGAGAAGGAGCAGAACTCGGCGCAATGGAGCCTCCCTGGGTGGGCGAAGACTGATGGGCGAAGACTAGTGCGCCGGCCAGAGCTGTCGCCTCCGGGCTGGTACCTAGGGAGCGCCCAGGAATCTCCTTCGGGTCGCCCCGCCGCCTTGTGATAGGTCAAGGCGCCCGCGGACCGGCGCGGGAAGGGTCGCCGCCGCCATGACCGTTCGCAACCTCGACGCCCTCTTCCACCCCGCCGCCATAGCCCTGATCGGCGCGAGCAACCGGCCAGGCTCCGTGGGACAGGTGCTGGCGCGGAACCTGCTGGAAAGCGGCTTCGCCGGCGCCGTCATGCCGGTCAATCCCCACGACCGCGCCGTCCGCTCGGCGCTCGCCTACGACAGCGTCGCCCACCTGCCCTCGCCCCCCGACCTGGCGGTGATCGCCACGCCCGCGCCCAGCGTGCCGGGGCTGATCGCCGAGCTGGGCGAGCGGGGCTGCCGGGCCGCGGTGGTGATCAGCGCGGGGTTCGAGGGCGCCGAGGGCGCCGCCCTGCGCCAGGCCGCCCTCGAGGCGGCGCGGCCGCACCTGCTCCGGATCGTCGGCCCGAACTGCCTGGGCGTGATCTGTCCGGCCAGCGGCGTCAATGCGAGCTTCGCCCATCTGACCCCGGCGTCCGGCGGACTGGCGCTGGTGTCGCAATCCGGCGCCATCGCGGCGGCGGCGCTCGACTGGGCGCACAGCCGCGGCCTGGGGTTCTCGAAGATCGTGACGGTCGGCGACGCCCTCGACGTCGACGTGGGCGACCTGCTCGACTACCTGGCGCTCGACGCCGACACCAAGGCGATCCTTCTCTACGTCGAAAGCGTCACCGCCGCGCGCAAGTTCATGAGCGCCGCGCGGATCGCGGCCCGCGCCAAGCCGGTGATCGTGCTGAAGGCCGGCCGCAGCTCGGCCGGCGCCAAGGCCGCCTTCTCGCACACCGGCGCCCTGGCCGGCGCCGACGCGGTCTACGACGCCGCCTTCCGGCGCGCGGGCCTGTTGCGGGTGTTCGAACTGCGCGAGGTGTTCGAGGCGGCCGAGACCCTGGGCGCGGGCCTCTCGGCGCCCGGCGACCGGCTGGCGATCCTGACCAACGGCGGCGGGGCCGGCGTCCTGGCTGTCGACGCCCTGGAGGCGCGCGGCGGCCGGCTGGCCGAGCTTTCGCCGGCGACCCTCGAGGCGCTGGGGGCGCTCGCGCCGCCCAACTGGTCGAAGCGCAATCCGGTGGACATCCTCGGCGACGCGCCGGCGGCGCTCTATGAGTCCGCCCTGGCGGTCCTCGCCAAGGCGCCGGAGGTCGACGCGGTGCTGGTGATGAACTGCCCGGTGGCGGTCACCGACAGCACGGACGCGGCCCGCGCGATGCTGCGCGCCGCGCCCAAGGGCGTGCGCCGCAAGCCGGTCGTCACCTGCTGGCTGGGCGGCGGGGCGGTCGCCGAGGGTCGCCGGTTGCTGGCCGCCGCCGGCCTGCCCTCGGCCGAGGCCCCCGACGAAGCGGTCCGTACGGTGATGCATCTGGTGGACCACCGGCGGAACCAGGCGCTGCTGCTGCAGACGCCGGCCGCGATCACCGACGCGCCCGACCCGGCGGCGGCGCGCCGCATCGTCGAGGCCGCGCTCGCCGAAGGACGCACGGCGCTCACCGACCCGGAAGCCCGCGCGCTGCTGGCGGCCTATGGCGTCGCCGTGGTGGCCAGCGGGGTCGCCGACACGCCCGCCGCGGCCGGCGCCCTGGCCGCCGGCTTCGCCGGCCCCGTGGCCCTGAAGATCCTGTCGCGCGACATCAGCCACAAGTCCGACGTCGGCGGGGTCGCGCTGGGCCTGGTCGGCGCCGCGGCGGCGGAGGCCGAGGCGGCCGCCATGCTGGCGCGGGTGGGGGCCGCCAAGCCCGGGGCGACGATCGACGGCTTCGTGGTGGAGGCCATGGTGCGGCGGCCGGAGAGCCAGGAGCTGCTGGTCGGGATCGCCCGCGACGCCACCTTCGGCCCGGTCATCCTGTTCGGACAGGGCGGCACGGCGGCCGAGGTGGTCGCCGACCGTTGCGTGGGCCTGCCGCCGCTGGACGACGTCCTGGCCCGCGACATGATCGCCCGCACCCGGGTGGCGCGGCTGCTCGCCGGTTACCGCGACCGGCCCGCGGCGGACCTGGCGGCGATCGCGCGCGTGCTCATCGCGCTCGGACAGATCGCCGTCGACCTGCCGCAGGTGCGCGAGCTGGACATCAACCCGCTGCTGGCCGACGCCGAGGGCGTGCTCGCCCTCGACGCGCGGGTCGGGCTGGCCGCGGCCGATCCGGCGACGCCCGCGATCGTGCCCTATCCCGCGGGCCTCGCCTCGCAGGCCACGGTAGGCGGCGAGGCGCTGAGCCTTCGCCCCGTCCGGCCGCAGGACGCGCCGGGCCTCATCGCCATGATCGACCGCAGCCAGCCGCGCGACGTCCGCTTCCGCTTCGGCGGCGCGATGCGCCACCTGTCGCCCGAGCTGGCCGCCAACCTGTCGCAGATCGACTACGACCGCCAGATGGCCTTCGTCGCCGAGCAGGCCGGCGGGGCCATCGTCGGCGTGGCGCGGCTGGTCGCCGATCCGGAGGGCGAGACCGCCGAGTTCGCCCTGATGGTCGAAAGCGACCGCCAGGAGCAGGGCCTGGGACGCCTCCTGATGAAGACGCTCCTGGACTACGCCCAGCACCGCGGCCTGCGGCAGGTGTGGGGCCAGGTGGCGCGCGCCAACGACCGCATGCTGGAGCTCTGCGCCGCCTTCGACTTCGCCCGCGTCGCCGACGGCGATCCGGGGACCGTGCGCGTGGTCAGGACCCTGGCGCCGTTAACTTGATCCGGATCACAGCGCGGCCGCGATCGCCGCCCTAGCCTCAGGTCCGTGACCAGGGGGCGTCTTCGATGATCACCGCGTTCGACTTGTGCACGCCGCACGCCGGCGCGCCGCCGGCCCACCATTCGCAGGCGCCGGCGCCGTCCCGGGCCCCGCGCACGCGCATCGTCTATGTCCGGCTCGCCCCCTACGCCCATCTGGAGAACGCCTGCACCAAGGCCACGGGGCCGCTGCTGGCGATCCTCGAGACGCCCGTGGAGGACAGCTATGCGCCGGCCCTCGCGCCGATGGGCGACCTGCGGGCCGCTGTCGACATGCCGGGGCTGCAGGCCCCGAGCGGGAGGCCGGTGGTGATGATCCCCTGGACGCCGCCGAGGCCGCAGCCGGCCAGCGCGGTCCCGGAGCCTTCGACCTGGACCCTGCTCCTTCTGGGGTTCGGCGCGGTGGGCGCCCGCCTGCGCGGACGCCGCAGCGCCGCGGCGGCCGCGCCCTAGCGGGTCAGTTGTGCGCGCCCCGCCAGGCGCGCTAAGGTTGCGCTCGGTCCGGCGCGGGAGGCGTCGAGGCGCCGACAAGGGGGATCATCCATGCGCTACGACGACCTCGCGGCCCGGGAGACCGCCGCCCACGCCCATTTCGCCGCGACGTTCGGCGGCCTCACGCAGGACGCGTTCGGCTTCACGCCCGGCGCGCCCTGGGGCTCGAACTACTTCTACGCCGAACCGACCGCCAAGCGGGCCATCGTGCTGCACTTCACCATGGGCCTGCTGAGCGGCGACATCGCCACCCTGACCAATTCCGGAAGCCCGCCGCAGGATCACGTGAGCGTCAGCTTCGTGGCGGCGCGCAACGGCAACATCTATCGGCTGTTCGAGCCGGAGAACTGGTCCTACCACCTGGGTCCCGGCTCGGCCGGCGGCAACCACCCCTGCTCCAGCTCCACGATCGGGATCGAGCTGTCGAACCTGGGGCCGCTGCACCTAGACCCCACCGGCGCGACCCTGCTCGACGCCTACAACCAGCCCTACTGCACGACCGCCCAGACCGAGGCCTACACCCAGCTGGACACGCCCTTCCGCGGCTACAGCTACTTCGCGACCTTCACGGCGGAACAATACCAGGGCGTGGCCAACCTCCTGCAGCAGCTCTCCACACGGTTCCCGATCCCGCTGGTCATGCTGCCCGAAGCCACCCGGTACCAGACCTTCGACGACGCGACGGCGACGAGCTACAGCGGCGTCTGCAGCCACGTGAACTTCCGCCCGACCGGCAAGACCGACATCGGGCCGGCCTTCGACTGGGACCAGCTGGGCCTCGCCGTCGCCGGCTGAGCCGAGGCCTCAGCAGATACGCGAGTGGGTGTAGAGCACCTGCTCGAACGCGCAGCTGTCGCTCAGCAGCGCCGTATCGCCCGCAGTCTGCCCGAACCGGTAGAGCACGCCGTCCACCGCGGCGATGGTCGGCGGCCCATGCAGCCGCAGCAGCGGCTGCGGCGCCTCGAGCCGCGCCCCGGTGGCCAGGTCGAACATCTCGTTGTGTACGGCCTCGCCGTCCGGCCCGGCGCCGCCGATCACGTGCAGCAGCTTGCCGGTCGTCGCCAGGCTCGCGCCGCTTCGGGCATGCAGCAGCGGCGGTCCCTCCCGCCATTGGTCCGAGGCCGGGCTATAGGTCCAGACCCGGGCCGTCGGACGCAGGGCGAGGCCGAAAATGTAGGGAACCAGGCCGCCCGCCAGATGCAGCCGGCCCTGCGCGCCGACCAGGGCGCAGCCGGCCATCGGTTCCGGCAGCGGCGCATGGCTCTCCCACGCGCCGCTCTGCAGCGAATAGCTTTCGACCGCGTCGAGCAGGCCCGCCTCGCGCCGCGCCGAGCCGCCCGCGACGAACAGCCGGCCGTTCAGGACCGCCATGCCGAAACGGCGGCGTGGGGTCGGCGTCGGCGGGCCTTTTCTCCAGTCGTCGGCCTCCAGGTCGTAGGCCAGGTGGATCGAGGCGCCGTCGTCCCGTCGCCAGCCCAGCGCATGCACCCGGCCGCCCAGGCCGGCCAGGCCCTCGATCCGCAGGTCGGCGTGGTCGATGCCGCGCCTCCGCTCCCACAGGCCCGAGACCGGGTCCCAGCTGCAGAACTGGTTGTGCGCGTCGAGGGCGAAGACCAGGCCGTCGAGCTCCGTCGCGGCATGCGGCGGATCGATCGGCGCATCGGCCTCCTGCCCGTTCCACTCCGGAGCTTCCCGGGGCAGCGAGATCCGGGTCCCGTCGAACCGCCACCCGGGCTCGGAACGCCGCGACAGGGTGAAGACGCACTGGCCGCGCAGGAGGTCGCCGCCGTCGAGTTCGCTCACCTCCTCGATGAGGTCGTCCAGCTCCGCCTCGATCTCGATGACCTCGTCGATGACCTCGTCCAGCTCCTCCTCCAGCTCGGCGATCCGGTCCGGCTCGTCGCTGAGGTCGGCGAGCGGCGGAAAGATGCGGCGCTGGTCGCGGACCTCGACCATGCCGCCCCGGAACCTCATCAGGGCGAGCGGCGCGAGGCGCGGCGGGCCGCCGTGCGGCGGCGCCCACAAGGGGGCGCCGTCCGCCCCGGTCGGCCAGTCCAGCTCGTCGCGCGCCGCGGTCGTCCAGTCGTCGCCCGACCGGTAGTAGCCCGGGCCGAAGGTGACCTCGATCCCGGCCGCCGGCACGCGCACCGGCTTGTCCGCGGTGAACGCGCACGCGCCGACCGCGCCGGCCGCCGTGAGGATCGGGTCCCAACAGCGAAGCATCGGGACGTCCGCCAGCCGGGCCTCCAGGCTGCGGCCCTGCGGATCGATCGCCGGCGCGCCCAGGTCGACCGCCAGGCCGCCCAGGTCGTCGGCCTCGATCGCGTGGATCGGCGCGAGCGCGCCGGGCAGCCGTTCGAAGGTCGAGGTGCGGTCGACGATCTCGGCCCAGGCCTCGGGCGTCAGCAGGCCCAGGCGGTGGGCGTCGTCGCGCACGGTCACCACGGTCAGGGCGGCGTCCAGGTCGCTGACCGGGAACAGCCAGGCGGCGTTGTCGAGCGAGACCTTGAAGGTGGCGAGCGGTCGAAGCCGCCACCCCTCGGGGTCGCCTCCGACCTCGGCGCCCGGATCGAAGGTCACCTGCAGGACCGGCCGATCCTCGTCGTCCCGCCCGGCCGAGGTCACGATGCCGGGGATCGCGTGGCGCAGGCCGGGGCGGGCGAGTTCGACCGGGCGGCCGGGTCGCCAGAGCCGGTCCTGCCGCTCGGCCAGCGTGACCGCGCCATCGCGCCCGAGGTCGGCGATCTCCAGGCCGTCGGCGACCGCCCTGCCCGGGGAATGTTCGATTCCGGCGGCGAATCCCTCGTCGTGGATCTCGATGCGGATGAGCCGGTTGCGGGCCAGGTCGGCGTCGGCGGTGCGCGCGATCTTCAGGGCGCCGGTCCGCTTGGCGCGGGCCGCCAGCGCCTCGAAGGCGCGGGCTTCGACGACGCGGACCTGGCTGACGATCTGCGACCGCGCGGTCGTGTCCAGGCCACCCAGCGCCGGGTCGCGCAGGGCCTCGTCCTCGGCCGCGCTGACCGCCCGGTCCCATGACTCCAGATAGAACATCTGGGTCTGCCCCCCGCGGGGGTCCGGCAGGCGCGCACCCGGGTGGCTCGGCTGCTGGTCGAAGCGCACGGCCCCCTCGAGTTCGCAGCGCGCGCCCTCGATGTAGTAGGCGCCGGCCCCGATCCAGACCTCGGGCTCGGCGGGCGGCGGCAGGCCCTGCGCGTCCTCCTCGACCGGCCGGGCGTGGTGGCCCGAGCCGCTGAAGTCCTCGACGCCGCGGCCGGGCGCGCCGAAGCGCCAGTCGCACACCGGCCTCGCCGCCGGCGCGTCCTCCGGGTCGGCGGCGATCCGCCGGATGGCGGCGGCGTCCAGCGCCTCGCCCCACAGCCGCAGGCGGTCGATCGCGCCCATGAAGGCGTTCTGCGGCTCGCCGTCGATCAGGTCGCAGCCGATCACGAACCCCGAGGTGTCGAAGGCCACGCCCGCCCCGGCCGGCGCATGCCCCGTCCGTTCGCCATCCTGGAACAGCTGGATGCCGTCCGCCCCGCAGACCGCGGCGATATGGACGTAGCGGTCGCAGGCCAGTGGGTCGCGGCCGAACACCCGGCGGGTCACGCGCTCCTCGCCCTCGATGACCTCGAACAGTTCGAAGTCGCCCTCGGGCCACGCCTCGACCTCGCGCTCGATGATCTCGACCTCGCGTTCCTCGACGCGCTCGAAATGCAGCCGGCCGGCGGCGCTCAGGCCCAGGCGGAATCCGCCGGCCGGGTCGTCCTCGGAGCTCAGGCAGCCGACGATGGTGGAGCGCCGCGCCGCGGCGACCTTCACCCAGCCTTCGATCGTGAAGGCGCCGCCGATCGGCCGCGGCTCCGGCGCCTCGATCTCGAAGCGGCTTCCCTCGCCGTCGAACGCCGAGCCGCCGTGCGCGCGGATTCCAAAGCCGGCGCAGTCCCGCGGTGCGGCCGCGGGGCCGACGATGTCGGCCACGGCCCGGCGATGCTGGCGGGCCACGATCGCGCCCTGCTCGTTCCAGTCCGCGTCGGTCTGCAGCCGCCCCTGCTGCATCAGCACGCGGTCGTAGTTGCGGCCCGGCAGGAAGTTGATGCGGGAGAAATCACCCTTCATGGTCTTGCCTGCGCGTCATCGGGTGGCCCTTCTCAGGAAGCATAGTCGGTCAGCACGGTCACGCCGTACGGCGCGTACTCGCCCAAGGCGTCGGCGAAATTGTCCAGCCTCAGGGCTTCGCCGAGCCGGTGGAAGGCCCCCATCGCCAGGCCGTCGCTGGCGCCGGTGAGGATCTCCCGCGGGGCGCCCGGGCTGAAATAGAAATAGCCGGGCTGGCCGGGCCTGCGGCTCACGAACCGCGGTCTGGCCGGCGCGCCGTGGCCCGAGGGCGCGTCGTGGGGCGGCAGGCACTTGAAGCGCTGCGGCGTCTCCGAGGGCGCGCCCAGGTAGCTGTGGCGTACATAGCCCCGGTGGGTGTCCTCGACGACGAGCGCGCAGAGGAACAGGCTGTCGGACGCCTCGACGGTGCGAACCCGCGCCGCGCCGTTGATCGTCGCCGCGGTGATCAGCGCCTGTGGCCCGGGGCCCGCCCCGCCCGCGCCGCCGATCGCCTCCGCCCCGCCCCCGTCGACGATCGAATCGCGGATGTCGAGCTGGGTCCCCTCGGGCGGCAGCCGGACCGGCCCCACCAGGCTGGAGTCGATGAGGACGTGCAGGTCGGAGGGCCGGAGGCCGCCGGGGTGGGCGCAGATCGACGGCTCCCCCTGCGGCGTGAGGATCGTGCAATGCCGCACGATCAGCATCAGATTGCCCGACACCCGCACGGGACCACCGATCATCAGGCCGTCGAGGATCAGCGTCCCGCCCTCGTCGCCGGCCACGACCTCCAGCGCGCCCGCCAGGCACGGCCGCTCGCCGCTCCGCGCGACGATCGCCAGGTTGCGCCCGGGCCGGCCCTTCAGGTCGATGCGCCAGGCCGCGGGCTCGCCGCCCGCCGCCCTCGCCGGCGCATAGGTTCGCGAATCCGGCAGGGTCAGGACTGCGTCGGACGAGACCGGCCCGTCCGACGGGGTCGGCTCCGCATCGGGCGGCTGGCGCCGCCACGCATCGATCAGGTCCTGCAGGTCGGTCTCCGGCAGGTCCGGCGCGCCCTCCCAGATCTCCCCCAGCCACGCGCCGCGCCGCAGCCGGTCGGAATCCAGCGGCGATGGCGCGCGCGCATAGGGTCCGCCGCCGATGTCGCCCGCGAAGCCATAGCTGTGGTCGGTGGTCACCCTTGCGCCTTCGTCCTTCGGGTCGAGCAGCAGCAGCCGGCCCCGTTCCGGATCGACCGCCGCCTTGGCGTCAGCCCGGGCGGGCCGACGCCACTCGGAGAGATCGGCGACGACCACGTCCGCCGGCTTCAAGGTCCGCGCGCGGGCCGGATCGGCGGGGTCGGCGAGACGGATGCGGAACGGCGCTTCGTCCGCGAAGCCGTCGGGATGCGTCGCCAGGTCGGCCGCGAACATGTGCCGGGCCAGCGGCGTCGGCAGGCGCGACTCGGTGATCGCCGCCTCGTGGTCGACGCGCCGGAACCGCCGGTTAAACAGCGGCATGTCCAGGCCCAGCGGATGAAAGGTTCGCCGCTCGGGGCGGCCGGCCACGGCGCCCGCATCGACCTGCTCCAGCGGATAGCTCTGCAGCCGCCACTGGAAGACGCCCAGGCGATCGAGGTTATAGAGGCCGCTCGGCCGCACCGTCGCCGTGCGCGGCGATCCGTCGAAGGCGCCGCCCAGGTGGGCCAGCGCCCGGGCGTCGCGGACGTCGACGTTGGCTCCCACGACCGCCGAGGCGCGGGCCACGGACGGCGTCATGGCGATCAGCCGGCGCGCTTCGACGATCCGGCTCGGCCAGCCGGTGGCCTCCTCCACCGCACGCTCCAGCGTCGCCGGGGTCCCCTTGCGGCGCCGATAGGCCAGGGTGTTGGCCACCAGGCTGCGGGTGTCGATGCCAGGATGGGCGCGCCGGCCCAACCGTCCGGCGGCGACCAGTTCGCCGAGGTAGGCCAAGATCCAGGGTTCGCAGGTCTCGACGAACCAGTCGTCGTAGAGGGCGCCGATGTCGGCCTCGAGCAGATCGTACTGGCCCTGCAGCGTCGCGCAGAGCGCCCGCAGCGGCTGGCCGAGCGCGATGTCCTTCTGCCTATAGACCGCAGGAAGCAGGTTGTAGAGGAAGTCCGGTTCGCGGTTCATAGCGGCTGCGCGCCCACGCCGCCGCCGGCCGTCGACAGCGGCTCGACCGAAATGTCCTTGATCAGCAGGAGCTCGGCGCCGATCGTCGGCGGCCCGGCGATCGCGGCGGAAGCCGGCAGGACGTCGGCGCGTTCCGGGCGCTGGTCGGCGCGGTAGAGCTCGTCCAGCACGACACCCTCAACGCCGGCCACCGCCTGCAGGCAGCTGACCAGCTCGGCGGCGTGGACCGCGGCGGCCAGGCCGCGGTTCTGGAACCCGAAGGCTTCCGCCAGCGCCGCGCGCGCCGCGGCGAGGACCGCGGCCTCGTCGAACCCAGGCGCGATGGCGACCCTGGCGGCGAGGTTGAAGCCGCGGGGCGTGTAGGCTGAAAAGGCGATGGCGCGGGCCTGGACCCCGGCGGCGTCGAAACTGCGCTGCAGGGTCCTGAGGTCCGCGGCCTGCGCGACCCCGACCCCGGCCCCGGTCGCGGCGGCGGCGTCATCGACGCTTGCGATGCTGAAATGCAGGAGCGGCCGGCCGCCGCGCATCAGTTCGTCGAGCCTGACCTTCGCGACGCCCTGTTGGGCGCGAACGAAGGTCTCCAGGTCCCGGCGGGAGATCACCCGCCCCAGGGCGCGGATGCCGATGGGGCCGATCTCGCGTCCCTCGACCAGTTGCTCCGCGTCCAGGCCGCCGGTCGCCGGCACGGGGTTGGTCACCTTCTTGACGCCCGGCGGCCGGCGCAGCGCCAGGGTCAGGCGGTCGGCCGCGACGTTGCCGCCCTCCCCGCCGCCGGTGCGATAGAGGGCCAGCACATTCTCCTGGCCGCTCGGCAGGCGCCGGCCGTAGACGCCATCGCCAAACACCAGCGCGGCGCCGCCGCCATCGAGCTGCTGGACCATGAAGTGGCTGTCGGTCGGCTTCGATCGGCCGAGGTCGGCGACCTGGGTCCAGGCCACGGAGCTGTCCTCCGCCGCCTGCGGCCGCGACTGAGCGCTGAGCGCCATGGCGCTGTAGGGCGAACTGGTCCTGACGCGGACCTCGACCTCGAACCGGTATCCGGGGTCCTCGAGGGTCCGCAACGCGGTCAGCGGCTTGCGCCGCAGCGGGAAGGTCTGGCTGGCCACGCTGGCGTCGCCGCTGCCGACCACCTCCAGGAGGGTTGACGTCTCGCCGTGGCTGGCGGGCGCGACATTGGCGTTCACCGTGACGCTCGCGGCGTCATAGACGTTGCCCAGGGGCGGCCTCAGGGTGATCTCAGTGCTTGAGCGATCGTCCTGGACGGCCGACTGGCTGATGACCGCCACGTCGGCGGCAAGCTCCGCCCCGGCCTCGGCGGCGCGGAAGCCGACTTCGCCGGGCAGGGCGTCGAGGCTCACCCTGACCCCGGAGGGCGTCAGCAGGGTCCAGCGGCTCACCTGGCCCGGAACGGCGATGGGCGGCGCGGCGATGGACAGCCCGGCCTCGGTCACGACCCCGTACTGGCCCTCCCCCAGGTCGAAGACCGTGAAGCCGCCCGCCGCCTCGTCGCCGATGCGCCACGCCGCGCCGGTCAAGGCGCCGCCGCCCAGCCGCGCGATCCCTGCGCCGGGCGGCGGCGCGAGTCCGTACTGATCGAAATAGTGGCGCAGGTCTGCGCTCACCGGACCTTCCTGGTTCAGGGCGTCCGAGATGTCCCCCGTCGCGGTCTGGAGGTAGCTGGGCTCCCCAAGGTCCGCGCCCGCCGGACCCGTGACCGGCAGCAGCGCCGCCGACACGCGGGAGCCGGCATGGAGGACGCCCTGGCCATCGATCGCCAGGGCGCGGACGTCGTTGGCGACGCCGGTGGGATGCAGCGCGTCGTCCTGCATGACGCCGCGGCCCCGGACCGCCCACCAGACCGACCCCTTGGCGTCGGCCACGACGGCGCGGACGTCGCACGGACCCTCGGGCGCCGCACGGCGGGCCCAGGTCTTGCCCGCGTCGTCCGACTGGAAGAGGCCGATGCTCGAGCCGGCGAACACCGTCTGGCCGCGCGCCGCCAGCGCCGCGATATCCGGGGCGTCCGGCCGTGTCGGCGACAGCCGCCAGCCGCCGCCGGCATTCAGGAACAGGCGTCCGTCGGCGGCCGCCGCGACGAGCCCGCCGGACCCCGTGCGCGCCAGGGCGACGATCGCCGCGCCCGCGGCCGGCGCGCAGGCGATCCAGGTCGCGCCGCCGTCGAGGGACTGGTAGAGGCCGGTCTCGGTTCCGGCGACGATCGCCTCGCCGTCGGCCGACACCGCGTCGACCCGTCCGGTCAGCCCCAGCGGCCGCCAGCCGTCGGCGGCGCTTCCCCGCCAGACGCCGGCGTCGGTTCCGGCGACGATCCCGCCGTCGGGCGCCTCGGCCAGGCCGTAGCAGGGCCGGCCCAGCGACCCCCCCGGCCAGAGCCGCCAGACGCCGTCGATCAACTGCCGGACGCCGTCCTCGGCCCCCATCAGGAGGCCGTGGCCGGGCGATGCCAGAAGGCAGTGGGTGTCGAAGTTGCCGGACCCTGCCGGGCGCCAGGCCTGCGCCTGGGCGTCCCAGCGCCGCACGCCGCCCGCCTGGCCGACGATCCGCAGCCGCGCGCGGCGTCCGCTGATGGCGACGGTGCGGTCCGTCAGGTCGTCGATCGCCCCGGCCAGGGCGATGGCCGCGGCGGCCTCGCCGGGCTGGCTCACCATGCCGTCGCCGAGCAGCACATGGGAGCCGTTGTCGCGGATCTCCACGAGCTCCAGCGGCCGGCTGAGGATGTGCGCCGTGGTGGTCCGCGGGTCGATCTCGAACGGTAGGCCGTCGGTCAGGACCCGGGTCACCTGGCCGCTGGTCGCGAAATCCCGCCGGCTGACGCTCGACACCCCGATGACCGGCAGGGCGATGGCGAAGGGCGTGGGCGCCGTCTCGGGCGCCTCGGCGGGCCGCACGCCGGTCAGCGCCATCCAGGAGCCCGCGGCGAGGGTCGCATAGATGCGGTCCAGGTCGATCGCCAGCGGCTCAGCGCTGCGGCCCAGCCGCAGGCCCGGCCATTCGGTCTCCAGGAATCCGGTGAAGGCCTCGGAGACGGCGATCGTCCCCGCCGACGACGCCAGCGCGGTGATGCGCCCGCCCGTCAGCGGCGGCGGCGCGGCCTCCAGGGCGGCCCCCCGGTCGTCCGACACCAGCAGTCCCTTGTCGCCGCCCGCAAGCAGCCGGCCGTTCACCGACGCCACCTTGGTCGCCGCCGCCCCGGCCGGGGCGGCCAGCACCCGCCAGCGACGCCCGCCGTCCGTCGAGCACACCAGGCCGGCGGCCGTGGCGGCCAGCAGCGCCCCGCCGCGATCGGCGCTGAGATCGAACGCCTCCATGGCCGCCGGCTTGGGGGACGGCGCGCCGACCCCGGCCGCGGTCGCGGCCGTCACGACGGCCTGGCTCCAGCGGTCGCCGACGGCGTTGGCGAAGAACAGGCCGCGGTCGGTCGCCGCGACGATCCGCCGGCTGGCCGGATCGCGCGCCAGGGCGCGGATGCTCACCGCCGCGGTCCGGTCGGTCGGGTTGAATCCCGGCAGGCCGCCGTTCCATGGCGTCCAGAAGCCGCCGTGCGCGGGCGCCGTCCAGACACCGGCGGCGGTCCCCGCCACCAGGCTCGCCTCGCCCGCCTCGCCGCGCGCGAGCGTCACCGCCTGGACCGGCGTCACCGGCAGGCGCGTCGCCTTCCCCGCCGGCGGCGGCACGCCCAGCGCGCCCATCAGCCCGTACCAGGTGAGGCCGCCGTCCTGGCTGCACCAGACCTCGCCGCGCTGGGTTCCGGCGAACAGCTGGTCGCGACCGCCCGCCGCCAGGCACAGGATGCGCGCGCCGAGCGCCGGTTTCGCCAACAAGGCCCAGGCGCCGTCCGGCGCCTGTTTGAAGACGCCGTCCGCCACCGCGGCGTGGAGGCCGCCCGCCTCGTCGAAGGCGAGCGCGCGGACGTCGTCCGGCGGCAGGCCGGCGGCGCGGGGCGACCAGTTCGCGCCCCCGTCGACAGAGATCGCCACCCTGCCGAGGCGGGTTCCGTGCAGCGCCTTGATCGCGTCCGGCTGGCGGTCCCAGGGCGGCGCGCCGGCTCCGAACAACCGGGCGCGCTGGCCGCACAGCTGCAGGGCCGGAGGCTCCTCCGCCCCGGCGGGCAGGTCGAGCGCGGGGCTCCATTCGACCAGCGTCGTTCCGGCCGGGGGCTCCGGCCGCGCACCGGCGACCAGCCGTGCGGCGGGCGCGGGACCGCCGGGGCCGCGATCGAGGAAGACGATGGCGCTGTTGGCCGCGACCTGGCCGCCGGTCACCCGCGCCCGTGTCGCCCCCGGCGCAAGCTGCGGCCACAGCTTGGCCCGGGGCAGCGACAGGCTCAGGGCGTTCCAGGCCGGCCGCGCTTCGATATCCTCGCCGGTCTCGAAGATCACCGCCGTCTCGCCCGGCGCCGGAATGCTCTTGACCGCGGTTCCCTTCGGGATCGCCAGGCGTTCGACGGCCCCGCGCGCTTCCAGCAGGGTGAAGGCCAGGTGGGTCGTGGCCGACAGGGCCGGGCGCGGCGAATAGCCGACCGTCGCCACCAGCTCGCGCACCGAGTACTCCTCGGTCGCCGTCCGCAGGAACCCCTCGTTGAGGATCCGCTCCTGGTAGAAGGCCAGGTTGTCGCCGACGGCGGCCCAGGCGCTGATCAGGGCGTAGACGAAGCCGTCGGGATCCTCGGCGTTGAGGGCCAGGAGCGGATTGGGGACGGCGCCGTCGGCGAAGACGGCGGTGTCGTCGTGCAGCCACGACAACATCCAGTCGCGGAACCCGGGCTGGGTGGCCAGACGGAAGGCCAGCTCCGACTGCCGCGGCGGGTTGGCGGGCCGGCGCGGCGGGCGGGCCGCGGTCAGGGCCGCGATGAGGCGCTGGCGATCGCTCATGGCGGGGCCGCCGCGACCGCGTGCACCGCGATCACCCCACGCCGGTCGGCGACGGGATGGTCGTCGATCGTGGGGATCTCGGTGGCCCCGAACAGCAGCCGGTCGGGCGCCGGCTCGGTCCCCCGCGGCGTGGCGCAGCGGCGGAAGTCGCGCACGCGAACGTCCGTCACGCCGGGTTCGGCCATCGCCGCGGCGACGATGGGGCTGAGATAGAGCGTCTGGCCGAAGGTCAGGGCGCCGAGCCGGTGGCTCCGCCGGATGGCCTGGACGACCTTCCGCTGGACGTCGATCAGGGCGTAGGGCGGCTTGACGGTGATCGACAGCCCGATGCGGATCGGCGCGTAGCGCGGCTCGCGCAGGGCGTAGTCGCCGCCGACGATGCGCAGCGGTTCGAGCGCGGCGGCGATCTCGTCCAGCACCGCGGCGTCCGACCGCCCGGGCTCGGCGAGCTGGACGTGGAGGAAGGTGGTGTTCCAGCTGCCCGTCCATCGCGCCGCCGGGACGACGGCCCGCACGCGCGGGTCGGCCATCAGGGCGTCGACATAGTCCTGGCCGATCACGCAGCGCCGCTGGCGCTTGAACGCCAGGGGCGCGCGGAGCCGGATCTGGTCGGCGGTTTCCGGCGCCTGGCCGCCGGCGACCCGCAGCGGATTGGAAACCCCGATGACGAAGTCGTCGCCGGCCCGCGGCGCCCAGCTGTTGATCGTCTCGGCCTCGAGGTTCGTCGTGCAGCGTCCGATCCGGTAGGTCGCGCGGAAGCCATCGCCCTGGCGAGGCGCGAGCCCGTTCCAGTCGTCGCCGAAGCGCAGGGCGGAGTAGCCGTCAGCCTCGGTCTCGACGACCATCTCGCGCGCGAACCGATCGCTGCCCAGGAGGTCGCGCACCGGCAGCCACCGCCGGCCCTCCGCGCGCCCCGGCCCCAGTTCCTCGAGGTCGATGGCCGGCTCGGCCGACCTCGCGTCGATGGCCGTGAAGGCGCTGGCCGGCGCGCTGCGCGCCGCGGCGTCGTAGGGGACCGAATAGATCAGGTCGCGCCTCGACAGCGTCGGGCGGTAGACGCCCGCCCCGCCCCGCGGCGCCGGCTCCAGGTCCTCGGTGACGGTGAAGCCGCAGTCGGCCGGCACGATATTGCCGCGGGCGACGGAGATGGCCGTGAGCGTCCGGCCGCCGGCGGAGCGGGCGACCTGCAGGTCGAACGGCAGCGCATCGGCGCGACTCCACCAGATCTGGGTGATGTCGTCGCCGCTCAGCCGATCGACGTCGAGCTTCGGGTCGCGGTCGAGGCGCACGGCGTGCCGGTGCGCGCGATCGGCGCCCCTCGGGTCGCCCGAAAGGGGATCGATTTCCTCGGTGAAGATCAGCACGTCGCCGCGGGCCAGCCTGGGGTGGTGTCCGACCAGGGCTACGGTGAGGTCGCCGGGCCCGACCGCATAGTCCCGCGCGCCCCAGGCGTAGATCTCGAGCCGGTCATGCTCCGGGAACAGCCTGGCGTCGACCATGGTCTGGAACACCGGCAGGCCGTCGGCCGGCGGGGCGCGCAGGCTCTCGACGCGGAACGACTCCGCCCCGGGCCTCGGCGCGCTGCACAGCAGCGGCAGGCCGGCCCGCAGGCAGGCCTCCCGGCTCACCTTGATCTGCACCCAGACCCGCGCGGAACAGCCCTCGTGGCCGCGGTAGTCCAGGAGGCGCGCGTGGCGTTTCAGCGACACCCGCCGGCGCGCCGTGCCGAGGTAGGCCTCCGTCCCGACCGCGTCCTGGTAGTAGGAAAGATTGTCGGCGGCGTAGGCCAGGATGTCGACCAGCGCGTTGGCCATGTCCGCCGGATGCCGCTCGCGCCACTGCGGCTGCAGCACCGCGATGTGATCGAGCATCAGCCGCTTGTAGCTGTCGAAATCCTTGGCCAGGTAGCTGACGTCCACCGCCCCCGGGTCCTCCGGCGCGGCCGGCGGCGCGGCCGGATCGCGCGTGACCGGGCTGGCCCTGGGCAGCTGGACCACGGCCCTGCAGAGCAGCGGGTCGATCTTCGGTCCCCGCACCTGGACGAGCGCCAGCCCGTCGCGCGCGGCCTCCATGAACTCAGGCGGCGCGGCGAATTCGGCGGTCAGGACCGAGGGGTCTTTCGGATCGCGGCGTAACTCCAGCGCCGGGCGCCCCGGTTCGCCCGAGTGCGCCCGAAGGAGGATCACCTGCGCCGGCGCGAGGTCGTCCGGGATGGCCGACTTGGCCGGATCGGCGGCCTCGATGAAGTGGATCTCGACGCTGCAGCAGCCGTCCGCTAGGCTGACGAACTCGACCCGGTCCAGTCCGCAGATCAGCGGACTTTCGGCGACCAGCACGCGCCGCTCCATCCGGAAATGCGTGTCCGCGCCGGAGATGTCGGGCCGCTCGGCGCTCATCGCACGAAGTCGACCGTGCGGCGGGTGTGGGTCTGCAGCAGGGCGTAGGACAGGCTGACGGTGAAGGCCCCGCCGTCGCTGGTGATGGTCAGCGCCTCCACATGGATGAGGTCGCCCAGCCACTTGAGCAGCGCGCCCCGGACGAGGGCGTTGGTGACCGCGGAAAGCTCGGTGTTGGAGGGCTCGAACAGCAGGTTCTGCAGCCCGCAGCCGAAGTCCGGCAGGTTGACGCGTTCGCCGGGGCTGGTGAACAGCACCTGCTCGATCATCTGCTCGATGTGCTCGGTCTCGCCGGCCTCCGCGACGGCCCCGGTTCGCTCCACCGCGAACGGATACCGGACTTGCATGGCGCCCCCCAGCCCCGACCCAGCCCCGCGCGGAGGGGTCCGCCGGCGCCTGCCCAATGTTCTACCTTGGCGAGCGTCGGAGTCACTTACTACTTCAATTGATCATCACGATCGCGCCGGTGATCATCACGTCGGCCGAGGCTTCCACCTCGATGGTGAGGCCCGCGGTGAGGGACGCCTCGGCCCCGGATTTCAGGTTCAGCGCGCCGCCGGCGGTCGCCTCCATGTCGCCGCCGGCTTCCAGGATCATGGCGCCTTCGGCGGTCGCCGCGATGGTCGTGGACAGGAGCGAGATCGCCTCTTCGGTCAGCACCTCCGAGGTGCCCGCGATGACCGTGCTCACCTCCAGCGCCGTCATCGACACGACGCCGGGCGGATAGGTGAGCGTGATGCCTTCCTCGGTGATCATCTTCAGGGTCGCGGGCGGGGCGGTGATCGTCACGCCCAGAGAATCGAAGGTCATCTTCAGGGGCACGAGGACGGCCGGCGGCAGGCATTCGATGGTCACTCCGCCCACCTCGGGGGTGTCGTTCAGGGTGAGCGTGATCCACTCGGTCTTCAGCGTCTTGACGAAGGGGTTGGGCGGCTCCGGCGAGCCGATCGGCGTCTCGCCCTCGGCCCAGAAGCAGCCCGCCCAGATCGGCTTGTTGACGTCGCCGCCCTCGAACTCGATCCAGACGTTCGCCTCCAGCGGCGGGATCGCATAGAAGCCCACGCCGAACCCCGCATAGGGGGTGCAGGGCATGGCCCAGTTGAGTTCGACCCCGGGCAGGATCGACACCAGCGCCTGGATCCGCCCGAGGAACAGCGGATCCTCGTTGTTGAACACCTTGCCGCGGTACTTGCCGAAATAGCGCTGGAAGCCGGAGCCCAGGCGCTGGGCGTCGCGCGAGCCGATCTCGCTCATGGCGGCACCACCGGCGTCAACGGCATCAGGCCCTCCCGGCTGAGCGTGAACTGCTGCTTGTACTCGCCGCGCTTGATGTTGTGGGTGACGGTCTTGACGAAGTAGAAGCCGTCGAAGCTCAGGCCCGCGCCGCGCAGGGCGATGAGGCCAGGCGCGGCGATCAGCGATCCGTAGGTCATGGTGTCGACGTCGCCGGTGACGGTGACGACGTTGTCGGTCGACCGGTCGGTCATCCCTTGCGCGTAGGCCAAGGAGTCGACGGCGGTGTCTCCCGGGTTGTTGAACAGCGAGGTCTTGACCATCGGCCCGCCGAAGATGATCGCCGGCTCCAGCGCCAGCGGGATCCGCAGCGCCTCGACGGTGGCGATCGGCACGTCCATCTCGGTGTCGGCGTCCTGGTCGAGGCCGTAGAACCGGGTGGCGGCCAGGCCGTCATAGTCGAAATTGATCGAATTGACGTTGGTCGCCGAACCCATGTCCACGCAGAGCGTCGCCTGCGGCAGCCCCACGCGGGGCGGCGGGCCCCAGTAGGCGGTGTTGGCCAGCGGGACCGGGCCTGGCCGGATCATGAAGGTGTAGCCGTGACGGCCGGCCAGGGTGTTGATATACGCACGGTCGGTCCCGTTCTGGACCGGCACCCGTTCCAGCGGATTGCTGACCACGCTGATCGGCGTCGGGAAGACGATCGGGATGATCCCGAGGATCTCGTACTTCGCGAGCAGCGCCTCGACGATCGTCATGTCGCCCAGCCCCGGGAACTGCATCGCCTCGTCGATGCGGTCCATCATGATGCCGACGTCCTCGCCTGTGACGCTGATGGTCGCGGCGCCGAACACCTTGCTGTGCGCCATCTGCATGTGGGTGATGAAGCCGTCGCTGATCACGTTCGGCACGCCGTTCGACAGGGTGATGACGATGACCACCCGCATGCCCACCGCAAGCGTGTGGCTCAGCAGCAGGGCATAGTCCGGCGTGAAGGCGTTGGTGCGGTCGGCGTTGAACGTCAGCTGGAAGCCGCACGGCCCGGTTTCGGGGTGGGTCACCGAGACGCTCTCCAGCGCCTCGGCGATGAAGGCCGGCGCCGGCACGGCGATCACCGGTCCGATCATCAGTTCGAGCGTCGCGCCCGGCAGGTCCAAACCCAGCATGGGTCGCCGCGATCCCCTAGAAGCCGGGCTTGGGCACGCGCAGCCGCTCGCCCGGCCGGCAGGTGAGCTCGAGCGGGTTCATCGCGGCGTTGGCGTCGGCGATCCTCCAGAACCGCAGGGGATCGCCCTGCAGCTTGGCGGCGATCAGGTCGAGCCGGCTTTCCGCCGTGACCGTGATGTCGGCCATCGAGGCCAGGCTCTCCGGCGGCGGCGCGAAGCGCCGGCGCAGGTACGGCAGGGTCCGGCCGTCCGCCGTCCGATAGGTCGCCGTCTCGACCGTCGCATACCTACTGGTTGAGGATATCATCGCCGTCCCGCGCTATCGCCCGCCTGTCCGCCGCCCGCTGGGCCGAGACGTCGCCGGTCAGGCTCTCCAGGCCCTGCTGGTAGGCCAGGAACTGGTGGTAGTCCGGGTTGCTGGTCGAGACATCCGAGTAGGTCAGGACCCGCAGCTCCAGCGAGATCGTCGCCCGGATCGGGTTGAGATTGACGTCGAACTCCTCCTCCGAGATCGAATAGCTGGTGATCTGCACCGGCTGCACCCGCTTGGCGCCCCAGACGAACAGCAGCCGCGGCGCCAGCATCGGCGAGATCTCGATCACCCCGGCGTTCAGCAGCCGCGCGTTGGACATCACCCGCGAGGTCGGCGGATAGGCCAGGAGTTCGAGCGCCGCGATCTGTGGATGCAATCCGACGGAGAGCGTTGTCGCGTCGGCGGTCTCCAGCCCGTCGGTGGCGTCCAGTTCGACCTCGATCGAGATGGTTTCCTGCGGCGCGCTGTTCAGGCGCACGGCCTGGGCCCGATCGCCCTCGCCGCCGCTCATGACCGGCTTCAGGGTGCGCTTCACGGTCGCGGGATTGTACTGGAAGGCGATCACGCTCGGGACCGAGGTATCCCGGTCGATGGAGACGAGGGCGCCCTTCAGGATGCGGGGACCGCGGGCTATCGTGGACACGGTTCGGAAAGTCCCCTCGACGGTTGTGCGTGCGGCGTTTGCCACCTTGGCCTGAATATCCGCCCTTCGCCAGAGGCGCCCGCCCCAGACCGCGCACTCAGGTGTCGTTACCTGTGGACGACGTCGCCAGGGCGAGCGTTATCCGTTCATCTACAGAGAGCAGTTCCGGAATCGACGGTTTCTGAGCCAGGAAACCGTCGATTTCGCGTTGATATATAAGTTTCCCGCCCAGATACAGTCCGCAGATTATCTTCGAGGCGAGATATGTCGTGTCTTTTACTATGTGAGCCGCCGCGCTGAAGGCGATCCCCTTGTTCACGTATCTGTAGTATACCTTCTCGATCGCCAGTTGCTCTGAATTGGCATGTTCCGACGCCACGACGATGTTTGCGGCCTGGTCCGATCCGCCGGCGCCGTGGCCGTGCAGGTGGCACCAGTTGAACCGCAGCGTCCCCGCGAGAAGCGGCGCGACGTGCTGGGCATAGGCCGTGGCGTCCTTGGTCGTGATCCCGTCGACCGCCACGGCGGTCTCCATGACCTCCCGGTAGACCCGCTTGGCCTTCGACGGCCCCGTCGCGAGCGTCGGCGGCGCGTGCTTGACCACGCCCACGCGCCGCTTGGGGAAGTAGGAGGCGCCCGAGCCTTTCAGGACGCGCATGCTCGCCTTCCGCGGCGCGCCGCGGCCGGCCGGATAGTTCCTGAACCGGTTGTAGGACGGCGCCTTGCGGGTGGTCATGCTCACCCAGTAGCCCCGCGGGTCCCAGCGCCAGTGCCGTTTCCGCGCGTCGACCAGATAGGTCCTGTCGCCCATCTTCAGGACTTTCGCGGGCCGCCGCGCGTCGGAGGGCCACAGCAGCGAGTTCTGAGGCGTCTTGCTGATCTTGACCTGCTGGCTCGTCGCGGGCCCCGGAGGCTGGCGCCGCGGCGGGTCGGGCGCGAGGCCCGGCGAGGTCCGCACCGCGCGTTGGCCCATCACGTCGGCCTCCCGCTCCAACGCCGGATCGTCGTTGACCGCGACGCCGTTCACCCGAAGCGTCGGCCGCACCCGGCCCTGGCGCTGTTGCGCCAGGTGCCAGGCCTCATGCGGCAGGTGGCGCCCCTGCCCCGGCCCGAGGTGGATGTGGTCGCCTTGCGCAAAGGCATGCGCCCCGACCTCGGCCGGCCGGCGCGAATTGTAGTGGACGCGGACGGCGTCCATCGAAATGCCGGACAGCGCCTCGACGCCCGCCCTCAGCGCCGGCGGCAATCCGCCCAGGGCCGCCTGCGGACGGGCGGACGGCGCCGACAGCGGCAGATCGCCCAGCCGGCGGTCATGGCCGGTTGCGCCGGGCGGCCGAACCGCCTGGCCGGGCGCCGCCTTGCGCTGGGCGGCGATCAAGGCGCCTCGATCGATAGGCGTCCTGGCGACCGGCTGACGGGCGTAGGCCTTCACGGCCCGCCCAGCTTCCCGCGCGCCGCCTTCGCGACCCCGGTCGCCAGCCCGTGGGCGTCGACCCCGCGCTCCAGCCGGACTTCCAGGGCGTCCAGGCGGGCGTCGGCGCCTGGGCCGGACTTCCGCAGCGTCCGCGCCAGCTCGCGCTCCACCGCCGCGCGCACCTGGCGGGTTCCCACGGTCCCGGGCGGCAGGACCAGGCGCTCGATGCGGACCTCGTAGGGGCGCTTGCTCATGCGGGCCAACCCTTCAGCTCGGCGTCGGTGAGCGCCTTGTCCTGCTTGGCGTATTCCATGCGCACCGCCGTGCGGATCTCCGCCAGGCCCACCGGCGTCCCCGCCGAGGCCGCCAGGAAGGCCGCATTGAGCGCCACCGTGCGGATCTGACCGCCGGAGAGATTGAGCTGCGCCAGGAGCTGCACGTCCAGCCCCTTCGTTGGGGTCGCGGCCGGAAAGGCGCGGCGCCAGATCTCGGCGCGCAGGGCCGCGTCCGGGAACGGGAAGTTCACGATGAACCGCAGCCGGCGCAGGAAGGCCGCGTCGAGCGCGCTGCGCATGTTGCTGGTGAGGATCGCCAGGCCGCGGAACATCTCCACCCGTTGCAGCAGGTAGCTCACCTCGACATTCGCATGCCGGTCGTGGCTGTCGCTCACCTCGGTGCGCTTGCCGAACAGGGCGTCGGCCTCGTCGAACAGCAGGATGCAGCCGCCGGCCTCCGCGGCGTCGAACACGCGGCGCAGGTTCTTCTCCGTCTCGCCGATGTACTTGCTGACGACCGCGCTCAGATCGACCCGGTAGAGGTCGAGCCGCAGTTCGCGCGCCAGGACCTCCGCCGCCGTGGTCTTGCCGGTGCCGCTGGAGCCGGCGAACAGCACGGTCAGGCCGAGCCCGCGCTCGCTCTGCTCGGCGAACCCCCAGTCGTCATGCACCGTGGGCCGCTGGCTGAGTTGCGCCTGGATGCCGCGCAGGATCTCCAGCTGCGGCTCGGGCAGGATCAGGTTCGACCATCGCGCCGTCGCGCGCACCCGCTGGGCCAGGTCGTCCAGCCGCGGCCTCACCTGCCGCCGGGCCGCGTCCCACAGGGCCTCGGCAAGGCGCCCCTCGCCAGCGCCGGGCTCCGCCTCCAGGGCGATCGTCGCGCGCGCATCGGCGGCGAGCGCGGCGATGGCGCCGGTCGCCAGGTCGAAGTGCGCGGCCAGTCGGCGCGCGTCGCCCTCAGCGCCTGCGCCAGGCCCGAGCACGCCCAGCCAGGCGTCGCGTTGCTCGGCCGTCGTGGCCCGCTCGAGGTCGAAGGTGAGCACGGTGCGCGCCGCCGTCTGCCGACGCTTGCGGCCGGTCAGGAACAGCGGAGCGGCCACCCGATCCACCCATCGCGCGATCGCCGTCTCGCGGCCGGCGTCCGGCTCCTCGCCCCCGTCGCAGTCCAGCAGGAGGGCGCTGTCGGCGACCCGCGCATGCCGCTCGCACAGCCGCGCCGCCAGGTCGATGTCGGCCGCCCCGTGCGGCAGCGCCCGCGCCGACAGAATGATCAGGTCCAGCCCCATCAGGGCGCAGGCCTCCATGGCGACCTGGGCCGAGACGGCCGGATCCTCGTCGCTGGTCAGCTGCAGGATCGGCAGGTCGCCCTGGGCTTCGCGCCAGTTCCAGGCCAGGCGCTCGGCGAGCTTCATCTGTGAAGGCGTGACGCTCACCGGCGCGTGGCCGCTGGACAGCTCCAAGAGGCGCGGGTCGGCCGGCGCCTGGCCGAGCAGCAAGCCCAGGACGTACTCGTCGACCCTCAGCGGGCTCTGGACCAGGCTGTGGCCGGCGCCGACCTCGATCAGCCGCCAATGGCGCAGTGGCGCGGTCGGCCCGATCGCGTCCCAGTAGCCCCCGGGGAAGGCCGAGAGCGCCAGCGCGAAGGTCGCGCCGCCGGCCCCGGCGGCCAGCTCGCCGATGCGGCCGTCGAGCTCGAGCCCCACGGCCAGCAGCAGGATCCGCCGCTCGAAGGCCGACAACCCGAAGCGCTCGCAAAGCCGCCCCAGCGCGAACTGCGGGTCGGCGGCCGCCGCGTCGCCGGCGAGAGGCTCCGGGCGCGCCTCCTCGCCCAGCACGTGTCGCTCCAGCCAGTAGCGGACCTCGTCCAGCGCGGCGGCCAGGTCGGCCTTGTTGCCGTCGAGCCAGGCCGCCGGCGTCGGCGCGGGATCCGATCGCGGGGCCATCAGCCGCCGGCCGCCGGGATGGTGAGCAGCGGGCCCACGAACGGCGCGTCCGGCGTATCGAGGGCGTAGGCGCTGAGCTCGCCGCCGTCCTGGCGCAGCCAGTAGACCTGCGGCCGGGCGCCGTCGCGAAGCTCCCAGCCGTCGCCGGGCATCGGGCGCGCGATGCTGAGCTGCGGCGAGAATTGCACCGAGGCCGCCGCGAAGGCCGCGGCCGCCGCCTTCGGCAGGACGCCCCGGTCCAGCGGCGCGGCGTCCTCGGTCACGGTGAACAGCGCCTGGCCGGCGCGCAGCGGGCTGGTGGCCCGGGCGTCCTCGCCGATCTGCACCGACGCCAGATAGGTCCCGGGCGCCAGGTCGTCCAAGGCGAAGGCCGCGGTCGCCTCCGGAAGGTCGGCGGCCAGCTTGGGGAAGACCGCGATCTGGCCGCCTTCGTCCGTGACCAGCCGGCAGGCCGAGCCGTCGCGCGTCTGCGCCAGGCGCCAGGTCAGCCCGGCCTGGAGGACCTCCACGGCCGAACCCGCGGCGACCCCGACGCCGACCACCCCCAGCGCCTGCGCCAGCGCCGCGGTGACCACCGCGCCGTCCAGCGCGGCGGCGAACCCCAGGTCGATCGAGGCGCGCAGCAGCTTGACGGAGGACCGCGCGACCAGGGCCTCGCCGCCGGGCGCGTCAGGGGCGGCGGGATTGAGGAACAGGCAGGCCGACTGCGCCAGGCGCGGCGTCGGCCGGACGTTCAGGCTCGCCACGCCGCTCGGCCTGGCGGCGGGCGTCGCGTCCGTGGCGCGGAACACCGCCCCGTCGGCCACGCGCGGGCGCACCACCAGCGCCGCCCTGGCGGAAAGCGCGGGGGCGTCCGCCGGCCCCGAGGCGATCCGGACCGAACGTACGCCGGCCGGTACGCCCGGCGGGACGGGCAGGCTCACGCCCTCGGCCTGCGCCGTCGCCGCCAGCGGCGCCTCGTCGATCAGCACCCAGGCGTCGTCGCCGAAGTTCTCGCCGGTGATGCGCAGGCGGGCCTGGGCGCCATATACCACCACGGGCGGTTCGATCGCCTGGATGACCGGGTCCGGGCGTGGCGCGACCTCGACCACCACCGAGCGCGCCGGCAGCGCCCGGACCGGCGCCACGTCGGCGTCGATCACCACCGCCGAGCCCGTGTAGATCACCGACAGGGCGTAGGGCGTCGCCGGAAACAGCGCCCAGAGGCGATGCACCGTATCCATGTCCTGCGGCTGCAGGACGAAGCGGACCGGCGCGGCGTCGGCTCCGTAGTCGGCGCCGGCCAGCGCCCCATGCGGTCCGGCCCCGGCGATCACGCCGCGGACCTCGTCAGGGGAGAGGATGGGCGCGGCGTGCAGCGCCGCGATCACCCCGCCCATCAGGCGCTGCGGCTCGAGCGTGGCTTCGTCGCCGTGGAAGCTGATCACATAGTCGAGGTCGAGCGCCGCCTGCGGACGCCGCACCACCGCGCCATCGGACGCCCGGGTCGTCAGGTCGTCGTTCCGCCGCGCCCCGTTCGGAGACGCCCGGTAGAGGAAGAGGTTCGCGCCCACGAAGTTGAGGTCGGATCCGGGCCGGCCTAGCCGCACCTCCGGCGACGAGGAGAGGTTCGGCACGGCGATCAGGGCCGCGGCGATCCGCTGGCTGAAGGCCGTGGTCACCGCGGCGATGGCCAGGCCGTTGCTCACGGCCCCCTCCGCTTCAGATAGTCGTCCAGCGACAGGCGAGGCGGCGGCCGGCGCGGCCCGGCGGGGCGGGCGGGCGGGGGCGGCTCGGCGATGATGATCCGCCCGATGGTCACCCGGATCGGAGCCTCGTCCTGGCGCCTCGGCCCGCGCGGC
>Ga0105240_10000258_pt1 | contig 105011 bp, 88 predicted proteins | sample KBSC54metaG_FD_80426 | JGI IMG/M metagenome (GOLD analysis project Ga0105240, IMG submission 80426) | Corn rhizosphere microbial communities from Kellogg Biological Station, Michigan, USA - KBS C5-4 metaG | ecosystem: Host-associated > Plants > Roots > Rhizosphere > Soil | place: Michigan, USA...
ACCCTGGTGCTGGTATTGCTTTGCCACAGAAACCACGAAGCGCAAGTTGGCCTGCACCAACTTATCCAATGCCTTCTGGTCACCCATCTTAATCCGTTGCGCGAGCACCGTCTCCTCTTCAGGGGTGATCATCGGGATCTTCGAAATTTCTTGCAAATACTTCTCAACAGCCTGAGAATCACGGTTCGTAATCTGTGTAGCAATCTTAAGTTGCCTCATATCAAAAAATAAAAGATGACAAAAATATTTGTCGGGTACTTAAATCAATTAACAAGTATTGGACCAGGAGGGTTCACGAAAGCTGCAAAATAATTGCAAAAGATAAGTTAAGCATCATTCATCATTATTCATCATTCCGTCCAGAACCGTCTGCAAATTTAGTCACGGAAGTTGGTACTTCATAGCGTTGGGGGAAAAAACAGGAGATTTTAATCCCTTTTTTTGATTTTTAAGTGGTGCTATGTAACAGGCATGCCCCTTTGCAGTTACCCTCAAATCTTTTGCAGATAACAGGTCCATATGTTTTGCACGCTTTATTAACAGATTTGGGGCCGGCCAGTTCACACACAAAAATTTTTTCAAAAATTTCCCTCAAAACTTTTTATAACTAAATAAATAGTTATAGATTTACGTACATAACTAAAAACTTAGTTTTAAAAATGAGTACCTATAAACCGCTCACAAAGGCCGAAGAGCAAGTAATGCAAGTACTTTGGCGCCTGGGGAAAGGATTCCTCAAGGACATTATCGACGAAACGCCGGAACCCAAACCCCATTCCAATACCATCGCCACCCTCCTGAAGATCCTCGTGGAAAAAGGATACGTTCAATACGAGGTGCAGGGCCGCAATAATTACTACCAACCACGTATCAGCAAGACAGAATACGGGAAAAAAAGCGTCAACCAGCTGATAAAAGGCTACTTCGAAGGGTCTCCCGCCAAACTGATATCCCAGTTCGTCAACGACAACAAGCTGAGCCTGGAAGAGCTGGAAGCGCTGCTGCAACAGATACGCTCATCCAGAAACAATTCATTATGAGCGCCTTACATAAATAGTACATATGACTAACCCATTCATACTGGCAACCGGCGCCTATCTGCTAAAGGTCACCCTCATATCCGGGATACTGTATGCCTATTACCATTGGAAGCTCCGCAACCGGCCACACCATCAATTCAACCGGTGTTTCCTGCTGGGGATCCCGCTGCTTTCGCTGACGCTGCCGTTTATTCATTTCCCCCCGGGAGGGTATCTATGGCCGGCAGAAGCCATGGCATCCTCCCCTATAAGCCTGCATGCCATCACAGGAGGCGAATGGACGGAAACAGATGCAGCAGTAACTCCTTCCGGCAGGCAGTCCTTCCTACCCTCCTGGCAGCTGCTGACAACCGGAGCCTATATCCTGGTAGCAGCCATACTATTGTACTTCGTTCTCCGACAGCTGCGCTACATCCGGCAGCTGACAAAAAGGTATCCCCGTGAAAAGCTGGGAGACATCCATTTCTTCGGGACCCATGAACCAGGCACACCCTTTTCTTTCCTGCATCTTATCTTCTGGAACGATGAGATGGATAGACATAGCGGCATCGGCAGACAAATATTCCGGCATGAGCTGAACCATGTACGACAAAAACACAGTTTCGATCTGCTGCTGTTGAAGCTCCTGATCATCCCTTTTTGGATCAACCCATTTTTTCATCTTATCTATCGTGAAATACGGGCCGTACATGAATTCCTCGCCGACAATGACGCTGTGTCCGAAGGCGACAGATACCAGTATGCCGAATCATTGGTCTGGCAAACCATACATCCCCCTTCTACCTCCCTGCTGCATCCATTTTTTCAATCACCCATAAAACGTCGTATCACCATGATCACCCAGGTAAAAAACACCTGCGCTAACCAGTCTGTCGGACAAGCGGTGCTCAGCAGGGCGATGATCCTGCCGTTGCTGTTCCTCCTGTTCTGCGCTTTCAGCACAAAGTATCACACCCATCCCAAGGTCCGGATCCATACCACAGAAAGTCCCCTGACAGTGGTCATCGATGCAGGGCACGGAGGCATCGATCCGGGTGGCATCAATAAGGAAGGAGTAGAAGAAAAGAATATCAACCTGTCCATCGCCGAAAAAATAAAAAACCTCAGCCCGGAGTACAATATCCGCGTCCTGATGACCAGGGAAAGCGACGAACTGGCGGGAGGTAAGCCCTCCATACGGGAGTCTCTCGAATACCGGGCTCAAATGGCCAATGACAACAAAGCCGACCTCTTCATCGCCATTCACACGGATGTGAATACCCTGGAATACATGAAAGGATTCAGCGTTTTTGTTGCACAGGATAATACACGCTACGCCCAATGCGTGCAACTCGGCTCAGCTCTTGTAGAGACGCTGAAGAAGAGCTATCCTACCGAGACTGCCCTCAAGCAACGGAAAGAGCATATCTACGTCCTCAGAAATACCAACATGCCTGCCGTGCTGCTGCAATGCGGCAATATCAACAACGAAAAGGACCTCTCTTTTATCAGAAATGAAGATAACCAGACAAAGGTCGCAAGGAACATACTGGAAGGGATCCAAAAATATGCGGGTGGAGCTAGTAGATGATCTGCTCATCCCCTGCTTTCAGCAGGAGACTCTTCTTGTCGGCCGCTTCCACGCGGCCGACTATTTTTCCTTCAATGCCCAGCTTCCCGGCAGTTTGTATCATGCGCTCAGCAGCCGCAGCATCCGTAAAGATCTCCAGGCGATGCCCCATATTGAAAACCTGGTACATTTCCCGGTTGTCGGAGCCGGAAGCTTTTTGTATAAGCTGGAAGATCAATGGCGGTTCGAAAAGATTATCCTTGATGACCTTGAAATTGCCCGGCAGATATTTCATGCATTTGGTCTGCCCCCCGCCGCTGCAATGAATGAGACCATGTATCTTGTCAAACTGTTCCGTCAACAGTAGCTTTAACAAAGGAGCATACGTACGGGTAGGGCTCAGCAACAGATGACCGATGTCTGTTGAAACTGCTGTACCGGGAACTGCCACCGGGTCCGTCATCAGATGCGGACCGATATATACGACATGCTCGTCCAGCGTAGTGTCATACGATTCATGAAAACGGGCCCCATAGGTTTTGTGCAACGTGTCATGCCGGGCGCTGGTGAGGCCATTGCTGCCGATGCCACTGTTATACTCTTTTTCATAACCAGCCTGTCCGTAGCTTGCAAAACCCACGATAACATCTCCGGCAGCTATTTTTTCATTGGTGACCAGCTTATCCTTCGGCCAGCGGGCAGCCATGGTGCCGTTGACCGCGATCGTCCTTACCACGTCGCCTACGTCTGCCGTCTCACCGCCTAAATACCGGATGCCGACCCCAAACCCTTTCAGCTCATCAAAAAACTCCTGCGAACCATTGATGATGGCCTCCAGTACCTCACCCGGTATATTCTTTTTGTTACGGTCGATGGTGGAAGAAAAAAGAAAATTATCATGGATGCCCACACACAGCAGATCATCCAGGTTCATGGCAATGGCGTCCCGGGCAATACCTTTCCAGACAGACAGATCTCCCGTCTCTTTCCAATACAAATAGGCCAGGATACTCTTGGTACCGGCGCCGTCCGCATGCATGAGGTTGACCCAGGCTTCATCCCCTCCCAGATAGTCGGGATATATCTTACAAAAAGCATTTGGATAAAGACCTTTGTCCAGCTTTTCGGTGGCCTGATGAACTTCTTCTTTCTGGGCAGAAACGCCGCGTTGAGCGTACAATGACATAGTGCGGCGAAGGTAATAAATTGCTTTCAATTCAGCCTTATGCTATAGATTTGCAGCCATCCAGACCGGGAACCGCTGGTTGTGGTTCGTCCGTCGGCTTTCAAGATGCACATATATAGAAATATAGACCACCTGCCTGCTTTTCGCCGCGCCGTCATCACCATCGGCACTTTCGATGGCGTGCATTCCGGACACCAAAAGATTCTGGAACAGCTGCGACAGGAGGCGGCCCGCATCGATGGCGAGACGGTGATCATTACCTTCCACCCACATCCACGCAAGATCGTCAAAGGCGCCACGGCAGATATCCGGCTCATCAATACCCTCCAGGAAAAGATCGAGCTCCTGTCCGAAAAAAGGATAGACCACATGGTCGTCGTCCCTTTCACCGAGGCTTTCTCACAACTAACGGCTGAACAATACATACAGGAATTCCTGGTAGGGAAATTTCATCCCCATACGATCATCATCGGCTATGACCACCAGTTTGGTAAAGGACGGGCAGGCGATTATCATCTCCTGGAAGACTTCAGCCGCCGGGAAGGATTCCAGCTACAGGAGATCCCCGTATACCTGCTTAATGAAATATCCGTCAGCTCTACCCGGATACGGGAAGCCATCAGCAAGGCGGATCTCGACACGGCTAACAGCCTGCTGGGTTACGATTTCTTTTTTACAGGCCGGGTAGTGGATGGTAACAAGCTGGGACGGACCCTCGGCTATCCTACTGCCAACCTGCAGATAGAAGACCCTGAAAAGCTCATCCCTGGTGATGGCATCTATGCGGTAGAAGCAATGGAGATCCCTGAAGAGACAGGTGGGAACGTCTTCGATAATGGTGTCCGGCTAAAAGGTATGATGAGCATCGGCATACGGCCTACCATCGGCGGAACATCCCGTGTCATCGAAGTAAATATCTTCGACTTCAACGGCGATCTCTATGGCAAACAATTACGCGTCTTCATGAAAAAATACCTGCGTAAGGAAGAAAAATTCCCGGGTCTGGATGAGCTGAAACAGGCACTGGCAAAAGACAAGGAGAATGCATTGGCTGCCCTAAGCTGACATGACCTTCACGGCTAATTCCTTCAGGAGCGCCCCATCCTCCGTACCTGCGCTGCCTACCCCAATACTTTTCAGGTTATAGACATGCAGCAGCAACAACCCCTGCTCGATACCCGCATAACCATAATTCCGGGCCGCAGCAAGATAATCCTTTACAAAATAAGGATTGACACCGATGGCAGCAGCTACGCTCTTCTCGTCCGAAGCAGACTGCCCAAAGACCATATACGCTTTACTGAAGAAATTATAAAGGCTGGGAAGTATCAGCTGAATAGGCGCAGCCTTGGGATTGCTCTCGAAATACTGGATGATACGAATGGCCTTTACTTTGTCCTTCTTCGCAAACGCGTCCTGCAATTCAAACACATTGTATTCCTTGCTGACCCCGACATACTTTTCGATGTCGTCCTCCGTAATATTATTCCTGCCCGTGAGATTCACCAATAACTTGTCTACCTCATTGTCTATCCGGCTCAGATCGTTACCGATGTGATCCACCAATAACAACAACGCTTTTTGCGTGATAGTATATCCTTTGGATCTCACCAGCTCACTCGTCCAATCCGGCAGCTGGTTGTCATACATCTTCTTCGTGGTAAAAAGTTCGGCTTTTTCTTTCAACAGCTTAGCCAGCTTGCTACGGCCATCCACTTTCTTTTCTTTATAGGAAACCACAAACACAGTAGATGTCAGCGGCTTTTCAATATAAGCTTCCAACTTATCTATATCCCGCATCTGCTGCGCCTCCTTCAACAATACCACCTGTCTCTCCGCAAACATGGGATAACGCCGGCAGGCATTGATGACAGCCGTCCAGTCCGCATCCTTGCCGTAAAAAACCGTTAAATTAAATCCGGCCTCTGCTTCGGACAAAATTTGATGCTCGGCATACTGCACCAGCTTATCGATGTAATATTCCTCCTCTCCTTCCAGCCAGTAAACGGGTTTGAACTTCGACTTTCTCCAGTCAGCGAGTATTTTTTCGACGGACATCCTACATATTTATACCGCAAAAGTACATAAATCTATAACAATCAACGTCTCTACACAATAAATTGATTTTGGCACGGTTTTAGACAAAAGGAGAATTAGAATACAAAAAACGAGATCCTCCGATTAGAGATCTTTATTTCATAACTCTTGAAAAAACAATAAACCATGAGTACGACAACCAATTATCCATCGGCTTCTCCCCAAAGTCAACCTCCTAAAAAGGATTATAAGAACCTCGTGATCGGCTTACTGGCCGCCGGTTTCTTAGGTACCTGGGGTTACTTGCTTTGGAATAACAACAAGCAGGAGCAGGTACAAACCCAACAGCAAGCTCAAATTTCTAAAGTAACAGACGAAAAAGGACAACTACAGAAGAACTTCGACGACGCACTGGTAAGACTGGATTCACTCACCGGCACCAATAACAAATTACAAGGCCAGCTGGCTGAAGGCAATACCCAGATCTCCAAACTGAAAGGCCAGATCCGTGGTCTGTTGAACAAACAGCACCTGTCTGACGCCGAAAAGAAGAAAGCTCAGGACCTGATCAAGGAGCTGAATGACAAGGTCAGCAGCATGGAGCAACAGATCGCTCAATTGACACAGGACAACCAGCAGCTGACAGCTGACAAAACCCAGCTTACCGCTGACAAGGAGAAACTGACTACAGACCTGCAGACAACCACTACGGCTAAGCAGGACCTGGAAAAGAAAGTGGACGTAGCTTCCACGCTGAACGCTTCCAACATCTCTGTTACCCCCATGCACGAGCGTAAAGATGGCAAGGACAAAGAAACCACCACTGCCCGTAAGGTAAACAAGCTGGTGATCGGTTTCGACGTATCCAACCGTATCGCTCAGACAGGTCAGACTGATGTATATGTTTGCATCACTGGCCCCGATGGCAAGCCCATCTCCGTCCCTGCACTGGGTTCCGGCACTTTCTCCACCCGTGATGACGGTGACAAGGTTTACACCGCCAAAGTACCTGTAGACTTCGAAGCTGGTAAGTCCAAATCTGTACAGTTCGCCTGGAAACAGAACAGCGAATTCCAGAAAGGCAACTATAAGATCGAGATCTATCACAATGGTTTCAAGATCGGAGAAGGCACTCGCGAACTGAAGAAAGGCGGTCTGTTTGGTTAGAATAAAAAATACTTTAAAAGATCCTTCGCCGGTGGCGGGGGATTTTTTTTATAGGAACCGCTGGAAGCGGTTCGTCGAAGGACAATTATAGCAGCGCCCGTAATGCAGCCCGTCCGGTGTGAACAACCCTCGACTCACCAGCCTTCCTCCCCTCATACTGGAGACTCAGCTCCAGGCTGCTGCCCAGCTTCTTTGTAAGATCGACATTCCATAGATAGTTCTTACCCGGCATAAGCCCCTCCAGGATCACATAAGAGATGGATGAAGTAGTACTTGCATTTGCGTCCTTTATTTTGTAAGCGATCTGGTTGTAGGTAAACTTTGACTGGATAGACGTACTCTGAACAATATTATACTTAAGATCCATATTGTAAGCTCCCGAAGTATACTTCTGCCCCCCGAATTCCGGTTTATTGCTCTTATAGCTGTATTTATAGCCCATGCCGATGCGGAGATTGGCGCCACGGGTATAAGTGAGATTGGGCTCAGAGGACCATTGCCGCAGAAAATAATTGCTGCTATCGAAATTTTGCCCGGTATTGCCCAGCTGGTTGGTCCCCTGGCGAAAAACAGTGCTCAATGCGATATTCCGGCTGAAATTGACCCGTATACGGGCCATCCATTCCACCAGTTGGCGCGTCTCATATCCATAGGTCAGCAGCGTCTTGGCCCCATTACGGGTATTGGTAAGATCCACTCCCCAATGAGGATCAGCCCGGTTGAATGAAAATGTATTAACGGTAATCAGGGTCCGGGTGATCAGCGAAGTGTCGTCAATAGGTGCATTAAAGGGGTTTAGCTGCACAAAGCCTTTTGCCTGTTGTTTCTGGGTCAGCTGCATCGAAGACTGAAGGATTACCCGTGCCAGCAAACGGCTAAAGGAACCGCTTTTTGTGGGATTGATCACATTTCGCGGATTGAGGGTGAAACTGTAATTAAATGTATTATAATTAGCCTTTATGTACTCATTGCTGGGCGTATACACACGGATATATTGCGCCTGATCCTGGAATTGCGCCAGCACGAATTCGGACAATTGCTGGATACCGTCTTTATTTACATCGATCCATGTATACTGTCCCGTACCTGCCGGCACCTGCAGGTAAGTAAAATTCTTTTTCTGCTCCTGGCCCGATCCTACTTCATACAGGATATTCCCTTTCAACAGCCCTTTCCATTCGTTGACGAGGTATTCCGCACGCCCCAGCAGGCTGTTGTCCGTCTTCTGGGTGGTCAGGTCTGGACGGACGATCTGCAGGTTACGATAAGTGGCATTTATATGGAATTGATGATGGGGATTTTTCAACAGGTCCACAGACAGGTTGACAGTCTTGCTGCGATCTCCGGTGATAAGGGACTTGCCATAAGGATAGCTGTTCTCCCGGGTAGCAAAAGTCAGCCCCCAATGATTAGGCTTTTCCCCCGGACTCCGCAGGTAGGCCTGATAAGTTTGAAAGGCAAAACTGGTGGACGTGACGGTATCGGTCTTTCTGTCCTTATCCAGATTGCGCTCCATGGAATAAGAAGCCCCCACCATATAGTTCTTCAGATGCGCAAACTGCCTGGATACGTCAAAAGAAGGACGCAGATAATAGCCTGAGAAATTGGTGCTGTCGCTCCTGGTCATGCTTACCTGATCGGAAAAGTGCCAGCCATGAATATCCTGCCGGTGCGTAAAGGTATTACGCATACCGGTAAAGCCATCGCTCCGCTGATACCGTGCAATATCCCAGCGGATGGAGTTTTGCTTTTTATCGCTCAGCATCACGCCGGCATTGTATAATTTTTCCGTAGCAGCCCCTACATTAAGCGCCATACCCCAGTCACGGTAGAATTCCACAGGGCGAAGACGTTCCAGCGGTTTGAAACTGGCCTGCACATATTCATACCCCAGGTTAGTGGTCAGCTGCAGGCCTCTTGCCGCCACACTTACAGGCAACGTATTCTTAAAGATGAATTTGCCGGCATACCCGTTGTCGTCCTCTTTATCAAGAGAAGAAAGCGTATTGACATCATAATGGCTTTTGGCGACTTCCGCACTCAGGACTGTATTTTTTCCCGGCGTATAGTCGGCTCCCACCGTCATCACCTGCTGGGTCTTGGGTGTCACCAGGAACTGGGCTGCCTCATAAGAGCCCTGCATTTGTCCGTTGACAGGCGCCACCCACAAAAAGATATTTCCATTCACGCCATTGAGGTCCGGCACATAGTTACCATAGCCGGCGCCTACGTTGGCAAAAGAAAGATTATACAAGGTGGCGCTGGCATCCGTGGAGAATACATAGACGGAATCATGTACAAGCACACCTGTCGCATCTTTATAGGTGGTATCGACTTTTTTGTAGAGTATCTTGCCCGCGGCGAAAGTATCGATGGTAGAGACGGGATAAAAAGCACGGTTGATACTGTCCCCCAGCCGATTGAGGAACTTCTCCTGGTCAGGTGTAAGGCTTTGGTTTATGGGCGAATTACGCGAGTCACTGTTGCTGAACAGCCCCATACGGAGCTTCAGCTTATTGCTGAGTGTCGCTTCATCATAGAGATATAAGTTAACGTTCAGATAATTCCGGTCGGCATATTCGAACTCCACCTGTATACGCGCATCCTGCGTGATCATACGATTGGCGGTGAACGTTATCTCTGCCGTATTATAGTTGATGATATAATCCTGGTCCTCTCCTCTTTGCATCAATTTCCCATCGATAAATACTTTTTCCGTGCCGGCCAGAACGATAAAATACAGCTCGCCATTGGCGCCCTGCAGCCGGTAGGGCCCCTGGTTGCCTTCCAGCCCCTGAAAGATATTACGGGTGAACTTTCCCTTGGCGATGGCGGCGCTTACCAGTGTCTTGTTGGAAATATTTTTCCCCAGCTGGTTGGTCGTTTCAAAAGAAGCCCCCTGCATCCGCTTGTAGAAATTGAGAAAATAATTCTGGTTTTGCCGGAGGTCGATGTCTCCCATGGTCAGGGCCCAGTCCTTCTTTTTGAATTGTAATAATATCTTATCGAATTCATTAAGGTTGGCAGTAGTGCCATCAGGCTGGATAGGAATATTATTATCGGTGATGGCCGCGGAGATCTCGATACTGTCTGCCAGGTAGCCGCTGATCTGCAGGTTGAGGTTGGAGGTCACCACGGCATCCTGGCTGTTGCCGAAAGTGATGCTTCTTCCAAAGCTGCCGTTGTAGGTGATATTCCCGAAATTGAAGAAATTGTCGCTTGCCGTTCCCCGGGAGCCGCCGTTAAATACATACGGATGGGCAAGAAAATGACTTTCGATGCTGTCGTAATTAAACCGGCGGGCCGGTGCATTTAGCCTGTAGGGAAGACTGCGATAGACGACCAGGATGCTGTCCCTCCCGGGAGGCGGGTGTTTCCAGATCAACGCGCCATTTACCCAATCGATGATATAGTCCGTGTCGCTGACATCCTTGGGAAAAAAAGCCCCGGGAACGAGACTTACGGAATCAATGGGTATGCTGCCTCCCTTTACAGGGATGAATTTGCGGTGAAGATTGGATAGACTGGCGGTTGCGGGCCGGGGAGGTCGGGGGAAGGGACTACGTCCGGGCGTCATACGGGGAGACTTAAGGCTGTCGGCTGGGTGGTGGGTGGTGTCTCTGGGAGGCTGCAAGATGCCGGCCAGATGAAGGGTACTATCTTTTGGAGGCCGTAAAGTATCGGTCTGACGATGGCTGGTATCCGGCAAAGGAGGCCCTGTCGGGGGCTGTTGAGCCATCGCCTCGAAGGATACGCCACAGCAAAATACAATGAGTATAAGCAGCCTTACAATCAACAACCTCGGTTTCCTTATAAAATGCTTAAAATTAGGAAATATTGTACAGCTGTTGCCGCGAACTTGTCTTTCCTCCTGGCCGCAGGCTATCTGTTACCCGATTTAAGCCTTTACCAACCCCTCTTTAGGATACAGCTCCTCACGCAGCTGCTTTACACGGGCATCTTCCAGGTACTCATCGAAGGACATCAGGCGGTCGATAATGCCTCCCGGCGTCAGCTCTATCACGCGATTGGCTACGGTTTGCAGAAAAGTATGGTCATGAGAGGTCAGCAGGACAATACCCTTGAAGTTGCTCATGCTCTCGTTGAAAGACTGAATGGATTCCAGATCCAGGTGGTTGGTAGGTTCGTCCAGGATCACTACATTAGGGTCCTGCAGCATCATCCGGCTGAGCATACACCGCACTTTCTCCCCTCCCGAAAGGACGGAGGTCTTCTTCAGCACCTCATCCCCGCTGAACAGCATTTTACCCAGAAAACCACGGAGAAAAGGCTCATCCACATCCGTGACATGGGGGGGGACATATTGGCGCAGCCAATCCATCAGGTTGATATCCTTCCCCTTGAAGAACTCACTGTTATCATTGGGGAGATAAGCTTTGGTGACGGTAGTGCCCCATTCGAATTTGCCGCCGTCGGCAGACAGCTCGCCATTGATGATATTGAAAAAGCTGGTCAGCGCCAGGTGATCCTTGCTGACAAAAGCGATCTTATCGCCCTTATTGACGCTAAAAGTAACGTTGGAGAAAAGCGTTCTGCCGTCTTCGGCCTTCTTCGATAACTTTTCGATATTGAGTATCTGGTTGCCTACTTCCCGCAATTGTTTAAAAATGATACCGGGATACCGTCTGTTGGAAGGCTCGATCTCATCGATGGTAAGCTTTTCCAGCGCCTTTTTACGTGAAGTTGCCTGTTTGGATTTGCTGGCATTGGCGGAGAACCGGGCGATGAACTCCAGTAACGCAGCCCTTTTATCTTCCGTCTTTTTATTCTTGTCCGATAATTGGCGGGCCATCAGCTGCGAAGACTCATACCAGAAAGTATAGTTGCCCGTAAATATCTTTATCTTCTGCCTGTCCACATCAGCCACATGCGTGCAGACAGCGTCGAGGAAGTGACGGTCGTGAGATACGACGATCACGATGTTCTCATAATCAGCCAGGAAGTTTTCCAGCCAGTTGATCGTCTCGACGTCCAGGTCATTGGTAGGTTCGTCCAGGATGAGGATATCCGGATTGCCAAAGAGCGCCTGCGCCAGCAATACCCTCACTTTCAACGCGCCAGGCAGCTCTTTCATCAGGCTGCCGTGAAAGGATTCCTTTACCCCGAGGTCACTGAGCAGGGCGGCAGCATCACTTTCCGCCGTATATCCCCCCATTTCTCCAAACTCCCCCTCCAGCTCACCCGCACGGATGCCATCCTCCTCAGTAAAATCGGCCTTGGCATAGATAGCATCCCGCTCCTGCATGATCTCCCACAAATGCTTATGCCCCATCAGGACAGTGTGCAGCACAGGATGTTCATCAAAAGCGAAGTGGTTCTGGTTCAGCACCGCCATGCGCTGCCCGGGGGCAATCTCGATGGACCCTTTGGTGGCGTCTATCTCTCCGGAAAGTATCTTTAAAAAAGTGGACTTCCCGGCGCCATTCGCCCCAATGACACCATAGCAATTCCCCTTACTGAAGGTGAGGTTGACCTCATCAAATAGGACCCTCTTTCCAAACGAAAGGGTCACATTGTTCACTCTGATCATGCGGTAAAATTCAATTGAGGCGCAAAAGTACGAAAAAACCCTCGCCCTTCCCTTATTTATCGGAAGTAAGACCGGCGATTCCGTATTCGGTGTTCAGCCGTCCAATATTTTGAATGGATATTTCTTTGGGACAGACGGCTTCACAGGCGCCGGTGGACGTACAGCTCCCGAATCCTTCCTTATCCATCTGGGCTACCATAGCCGTCACACGGGTCTTACGTTCCGGGGCCCCTTGCGGCAATAAAGCCAGGTGGGAGACTTTGGCAGAGACGAACAGAAGGGCTGAAGCATTCTTACAGGCAGCTACGCAGGCGCCACAGCCGATGCAGGCAGCAGCTGCAAAAGCCGTATCCGCCTTATCCTTCTCAATGGGAATGGCATTGGCATCGACAGCATTGCCCGTATTGACGGAAATATAGCCGCCGGCCTGGATGATCCGGTCAAAAGAGCTCCGGTCAACCACCAGGTCCTTTATCACGGGGAAGGCATTGGCTCTCCAGGGTTCCACCACAATGGTATCCCCGTCCTTGAAAGCCCGCATATGCAGCTGGCAGGTAGTGGTTCCCTCCCAGGGGCCATGGGGCCTCCCGTTGATATACATGGAACACATGCCACAGATGCCTTCCCGGCAGTCATGATCAAAGGCGATGGGATCGCGGCCTTCCCTGACCAGACGCTCATTGAGTACGTCGAACATCTCCAGAAACGACATTTCCGAAGAAATATCGCTGACGGAATAGGTTTCGAAGCTGCCTTTGTCCTTCTTGTTCTTTTGCCTCCAGACTTTCAGGGTGAGATTCATCGTGTAATGTTCCATATATAAAATTGCTATGTGGTGCTTTTGTTTTTTAGATAATTCAGGTAATTCTTATACCTGATCTTCTTTTTATCTTTTGGATCAAAATTATACCAGTAGATCCAGGCTTTCTTCTGCCCTCCCGAACGCATCTGCACACTGGTTTTCTGTCGAACGAACTCTGCCGTCTTGTCCTCCGGCCCTGAAAGTCCTTCATACTTATCCAGTAGCTTTAATACCTGTTCCGGATCCGACAAGAGGAACAGGTCCCCGATCACTTCGGCTCCTTTGCCGTCTTTTACAGCACCGGGATAGCGTCCCAGGTCGTATAACGATGCCCTGATCTTCCCCTGGCCCATATACTGCAGAAGATGACTGACCTTATTCTTTAATTTCAGGTCATAATCCCTACGCAATGTTCCATATACAAATAAATAATCTGGCATCTCTAAACAAATGCTAAAAGAGCTTTCAATTTTTCAAAACTGTACTGGTTGATCCAAAGCTGACAGTCCTCATCCGACTTGATCTTCTTTAGATAATAATCGAATACATCGTATACCTGCTCCGCGGTCAAATGCTTTCTGGCATGTAAAACCGCGATAAACTCAAAGAAGTTCAGGAAATCCGTGAATTTCTCTTCATTGATCTCCCTTAGCTGCTGGTCTTCCACTGTCAGCCGGCCATGCAGCTGACCATACTCCAGCCACATCCGCACTTCCTTATAGTTCGAGTTTTCGAAGAACTTTTCAAACAGCGACTTCAGCCATTCGGCCTGCTTCAGCCTGGTCTGCGCCCTGTAATTGACGACGGCAACGAGCACTGCCACCAGCGCTCCAACGCCGGCAGCCAGCTTGATCACCCATTCGAGGATCGCCAGTCCAAGTAGAGAATTTTCCATATAATAAGGTTACTATCTTTCTTACTTATAGCTCCGCTGGCTGGGATGAACCACTTCGAATTCCAGGGGTTCCTTATGCAGCTCCCAACCGTCACCCTTGTATTCCCAGGCCGCCACGAAAGAAAAATGCTCATCGTCGCGTTTAGCTTCTCCATCCTCTGTCTGCATCTCTTCCCGGAAGTGGCCGCCGCAGCTTTCCCTGCGCTGCAATGCATCCATGCACATCAGCTCGCCCAGCTCTATAAAATCGGCAACTCTGCCGGCTTTATCCAGCTCGGGGTTGAATTCATTGATATCACCCGTTACCCGCAGGTCGCGCCAAAACTCAGCCTTGAGGGCCCTGATCTCTTCGATGGCCTCTTTCAAGCCGGCTTCGTTGCGGGCCATGCCGCATTTATCCCACATGATCTTACCCAGACGTTTGTGAAAACTTTCGGGGCTTTGCGTTCCATTGATATGCTTCAGCTGGCTGATCCGGTCTGCCACAGCTTTTTCAGCAGCTTCAAAGGCAGGATGAGAAGTAGGTATGGCAGCAGTGCGGATCTCTCCCGATAGATAATTACCAACGGTATATGGGATCACGAAGTATCCATCCGCCAACCCCTGCATAAGGGCCGATGCGCCCAGCCTGTTGGCGCCATGATCGCTGAAGTTCGCTTCACCCAGCGCATAAAGCCCCGGCACCGTGGTCATCAGCTCATAGTCTACCCAAAGGCCGCCCATCGTATAGTGGACAGCGGGATAAATACGCATCGGCGTTGTATAAGGATCTTCGCCGGTGATCTTGTTGTACATGTCGAAGAGATTGCCGTATTTTTCTTTTACCACTTCCATTCCATGCTTACGGATCTCTTCGGCAGAAGGGTTCCCGATGCTATGCTTCCGGCATTCGATCTTGCCATAGCGCACAATAGCTGATGCATAATCGAGATATACAGCCTGCCTGGACGAACCTACGCCATATCCTGCGTCGCACCGCTCCTTGGCTGCCCTGGAAGCAACGTCGCGGGGTACCAGGTTGCCAAAAGCAGGATACCTTCTTTCCAGGTAATAATCCCGCTCTTCTTCAGGTATCTCATTGGGCTTGCGGGGATCGTTCTTCTGCTTGGGTACCCATATCCGGCCGTCATTACGGAGCGACTCCGACATAAGCGTCAGCTTCGACTGATGGTCACCCGTAACAGGGATACAGGTAGGATGTATCTGCGTAAAGCAGGGGTTGCCGAAATAGGCGCCTTTCTTATGGGCCTTCCACGCTGCCGTTACATTGCTGCCCATAGCATTCGTGGAAAGATAAAATACATTACCATAACCACCGCTGCCGAGCAGCACAGCATGTCCAAAATGCCTTTCCAGCTCGCCGGTGATCAGGTTGCGGGCGATGATCCCACGCGCTTTACCATCGATGACCACCACATCCAGCATCTCATGACGGGTATACATCTCTACATTACCCAGCGCCACCTGCCTTTCCAGCGCCTGGTAAGCGCCGATGAGCAATTGCTGGCCCGTCTGCCCGGCAGCATAAAAAGTACGTTGTACCTGGGTGCCGCCAAACGAACGATTGCTGAGCAGCCCCCCGTACTCACGGGCAAAGGGAACACCCTGCGCCACACACTGGTCGATGATATTGGCGCTAACCTCAGCCAGCCGATGCACATTGGCCTCCCGGGCGCGGTAGTCGCCACCTTTTACCGTATCGTAAAACAAACGGAAAATACTGTCGCCATCATTCTGGTAGTTCTTGGCGGCATTAATCCCCCCTTGCGCCGCAATACTATGCGCACGACGGGGAGAATCCTGGAAGCAAAATGCCTTTACCTTATAACCCAGCTCTCCCAAAGAAGCCGCAGCTGATGCACCGGCCAGGCCGGTACCGATGATGATCACTTCCAGGCTACGCTTGTTTGCAGGGTTCACCAGCTTAACATGTCCTTTATAGTCTTCCCATTTTTTATCCAAAGGGCCTGCAGGAATGTTTGAATTCAGCATGACGTATAGTTTCTTGTTCTTTTTTGGATTTCCTTTTGGTGTAATATTAATTTACCCACTCAAAATACATGGACAAAGGCATCATGGCAAATGCGAGCATCACGATGATGGAAAAGCCGATACCAATGCCGTTGATGAGATGGATGTAACGGCTGTTGGAGACGCCCAGGCTCCGGAATGCGCTTTGAAACCCATGCATCAGGTGATAGGCAAGCGAGATACAGCCCACCAGGTAGATGATCACGATCCAGAGGTGACCGGCAAATGTATCCCGCATGAGGCTGTACAGGTCATGGACGTCCACACCGGGAACATAGCTGACCTCCGCCATCTCCCCAAAACGGGAAGGCACCCAAAAATCCTTTAAATGGATGACAAGGAACAACAATACAAAGGTGCCAAGCCATCCCATATACCTGGAATACCATTTGCTGCCTTTATTACCCATGGGCACTGCATAGCCTGTGCTCCTCTTTTTACGATTTTGCAGCTCGAGCACATAAGCTTGCACGATGTGGGCGATAAAACCGATGAATAACCCGATCTCCAATACCCTCGGCACAACTGTGGAACCAAGGAAATGCGCTGCCAGATTGAACATCCGGCCATTGTCCATGGCCCAGATAGTAGCATTGACGCAAACGTGCACTACCAGAAAAAGGATCAGGAATATCCCCGTGAAACCCATTACGAATTTTTTGCCTACGGAAGATGTAAAGAATTCAGACCATTTCATAATTAAACAGATATTAGAATGACGGGCTGTCCGCGCAAATTTAGCACAGGAATGTTTAAAAAATTTTTTTGTTTTAACTTTTTTGCCCTGATCGTCAGGCCCCCACGAAGCCGTTACCCCCAATTTTCACGTCAAATTCCCCGTTGTTTAGTATATTAGCCGCCAAATTTGAACCGTCCCCGGCAGCCGGCGCGGACGGCACGTTGACGAGATCTGAATAAAAACGCCTGGAAAAGGCGTTTCGTGTAGAAGGGATTAAAAAACGAATGAGACAAACCATGAAAGAAATGAAGCAAGAAGACGATTTTGAAGCAAACCTGGCAGGCGACGAAGGACAAAGTGAAGAAAGCAAAAGCGGTTGGTTCAGGCGCATCAAAAAAGGCATTCTGACAAGTACAGCCGAAAAAAAGGAGACGCCCGAGGGCCTTTGGACCAAATGCCCCAATTGCAACTATATATGCACGGTGACCGAATTACGGGAAAACCTCTTCGTATGCCCCAAATGCAATCATCATCACCGTATCGGCAGCTCGGAGTATTTCGAGATCCTGTTTAACGACAATCAATACGAGGTCTTGTTCGAGGACATCCGGTCCAAAGACTTCCTGCACTTCACCGACCTGAAATCTTACCAAAAACGCCTGGAGGAAACCTGGGCCAAGACGGACATCACAGATTCCATCCGGGTGGCTACCGGCGAAATAAAAGAACATCGTATGGTAGTCGGTTGTATGGATTTTGAATTCATCGGCGGCTCATTGGGCAGTGTCATGGGCGAAAGGATCTCCCGGTCAGTAGATCATTGCCTGCAACACCAACTGCCACTGCTCATCATCTGTAAATCGGGCGGCGCCCGTATGATGGAAAGCGCTTTTTCATTGATGCAGCTGGCCAAAGTATCCGGCAAACTATCACAATTAACGGACGCCAGGCTCCCTTATATCGCCTTACTTACCGACCCCTCATTTGGCGGCATTTCAGCATCTTTCGGTATGCTGGGCGACCTTAATATAGCCGAACCGGGCGCTCTCATCGGATTTGCCGGCCCCCGCGTCATCAAAGAAACGATTAAAAAGGACCTTCCGGAAGGCTTCCAGCGCAGCGAATTTCTCCTGGAACATGGCTTCCTCGATTTTATTGTGAACCGGAAAGAACTGAAGGACCGTATCGCAACCCTGCTTACTCTGTTCCACGGCTAGAGAGACCCATTGTATGAGCAGCGAGATAAAAAACAGATCAGCCTATCACGATTATTTCATCGAAGATAAATACGATGCGGGCATGGTATTGGCCGGCACAGAGGTCAAGTCGATCCGGGAAGGAAAAGTGAATTTCGTCGACAGCTTCTGCGCTTTCCATCAGGGAGAGCTTTGGATAAAAAACATGCATATAGCGGAATACCGCCTTGGCACCACCAACAATCATATCGCTGTCCACGATCGCAAACTGCTCCTTACCCGGCGCGAGTTGCGCAAACTGGAGAATAAGCTCAAGGATAAAGGTTATACGATTGTCCCCTTGCGTATCTTCTTTAATGAAAAAGGCTATGCCAAGCTGGAGATCGGGCTTGGCAAAGGAAAAAAATTATACGATAAACGGGAAACCATCAAACAAAGAGATACGCAGAAAGAGATAAAAAGATACCTGAACAGGCCCTGATCTTCAGAAAAGATCCATCCCCGGAGTTTCCCAAATCTGGAACACTGGCCTAAAAATTTATAAACCAGCCCAGTGCAATTTCGCCTTTCATAAGCGTTATATTATCTTCGTGCACATCCATTACCGTCCGATGCAAAGACTACTGATCATATTCTGCCTGATAACCGCACACCGCCTGTGCGCCCAAACTGCCACCGGGTCCTGGTTTGGCCGTGCCGATGTGGAATTGGCGGGTATACACAATAACTACCTCACCGAGCTGGTGATCACACAAAAAGGCAACAGGATAGAAGGTATATTCGGCTATTATTTCCGGGATAAATACCAAAGCTTCTTTATCCACGGCCGATATAACCCAAAAACACGGGAGGTCATCATCCAGAATATCCCCATTATCTATTTCAATTCGAATTCCACCGTCAACAGCATCGATTGCAATACCAATTTCGTCGGTGTCATCATACGCAGCCGGGTTCAAAGTACCCTGAAAGGCGCCTTTTACCACGATGAGAAATATAAATACTTATGCCCCGACCTTAAGGTCTCCTATACGCTGGATAGGGATGATCAGCACCAGGACAGCCTGCAGGAAATGACTGTATCCAAAGGAAAGATCTGGAAACCTCAGGCCGACGACATGGTGGTGGATGCGGTAAAGACCGATCAGCCGAAAAAAATGACCCCGCCTGTCGCCGCACTCGAAATCACGCCAGTCACCGCCCCAACACCTCCTCTGCAATCAGACGCCGGAAAGATCGCCGAATCCTTTTCCCAAAGAAAAGAGGTCGTCACCCGAACGCTGGACGTAGAATCCGACTCCGTCAGGATCAGCTTTTACGACAATGGGGAGATCGATGGGGACAGCATCTCCGTATTCGTTAATAAAAATATAGTCCTTTCCCACCAGGAGCTGGCCTCCAAGGCCCTGACAATGTACTTACACCTGGATAGCGCAGTTGATGTGAATGAGGTCAGCATGTTTGCAGAGAACCTGGGTAAATACCCACCCAATACAGCCCTCATGGTAGTAACGGACGGGAAAAACAGGTATGAAGTGTTCATGAGCAGCAGCCTGACGGAGAACGCTACCATACAGATACGACGTAAAAAAAGCCCCTGACGGGGCCGTTTTCTATAGCTTCTATAAGTCAAGCTCTGTTTGCGGAGATTCCTTTGCTTCCTCTTTATGCCCCCATTCTACTTCCACGCTCTTGCTGAAGTCGAAAAGCTTCGTGCCCACCGTCTTCCATCCCGTCACTTCCACAAAGTCGGCGATCTTGATCTTCTGGGTCTTCGCCTGCGCACCCCTACCCGATTTGATCACAGCGATAGGCTGCGGATGCAGCGTGACGGCTTCCAGCCTGTTGCCCTCCCCTTCCTTGATAAACAGGAATTTATTATGCAGGGTGGTTGTCTCGATCTTGAACCGCTTGACATTGAACTGTAGCTTTTCATTGTCCAGGTAGATGGCTGTGATGATCCTCTCCGGATCGAATTTGCGGATCTCGATGATCTTCTCAGCGTCAAACCGCTGGGTAAGCTCCGTATCGGTGATCTCATAGCTGCCGTCGGAATAAATGACCAGCAGCTTTTCATCCGTATCAAAACTACCCAGGTACTCCCCTTTCTCTTCCGTGTTCAATCGTCCAAAAGTAGCGTCAAACCACAGTTTACGGCCGCTGAGCGTGGATTTACCCGCTTCCTTGAACTTGACGGTGCGAATGGGATATTTTGTCACCTGGTTGCCCAGGCTGCTGCGGTTTTTCACCTCCAGCGTCTCAAAATAAAAATCGAATTCCTTGGTACGGGCAGAGCTATTGGGGCTGAGGATGACCCGGACGATCTCCGCTTCTCCATTGGGATTGGCAGAGAAATAATGCACCCGGCTCTTGGGATCCTCCTTGGCGAGATCATACTCCCGGTCACGGGTGACGCCGGTGACATTGAACCGCTTTGCATAGCTGACCCCGGATTTACCATCCACATAGATCATATTATATATGGTCCGCTCGTCATTCTTTCTAAATACAGCTACATGGATAATATCCTTCCCGATAAATGCCTTGTCCGCCACCTTGACCACTTTCATCTTCCCACCCTTCGTGAAAGCAATGATATCATCCAGGTCCGAACAGTCGGCGACAAACTCATCTTTTTTCAAACCCGTGCCGATAAACCCGTCCGACCTGTTTACATACAGCTTGACATTGGCAATAGCCACCTGCTGTGCCTGGATCGCCTCGAACAGCTTGATCTCCGTCTTGCGTTCCCGGTCTTTTCCATACTTCTTCAGCAGGTTTTCATAGTAGGCGACGGCAAAATCCACCAGGTTGTTCAGATCATACCGTACCTGCTTCATATCTGCCTCCAGCCCCTTGATCTGGGCATTCAGTTCATCGATATCCAGGCGATATATCCGGCGTACAGGCTTTTCTGTAAGCTTGACGATATCTTCACGGGTAATATCCCTTTTCAACTGTTTGCGGAAAGGTTCAAATGCCTTGGCAATCGCATTCAACACTTTTTCCCATGTCTCGTGCTTTTTCTCCAGCTCCTTGTAGATCTTCTCTTCAAAGAATATTTTTTCCAGCGAGGTATAATGCCACTTATCCTGCAGTTCGGCCAGACGGATCTCCAGCTCTCTCTTCAATAAGTTCTTGGTATGATCTACAGACAGCGTCAACAGCTCACGAACACCCAGGAACTGCGGCTTCTGGTCCGAGATGACACAGGCATTGGGAGAAATGCTGACCTCACAATCCGTAAAAGCATAAAGTGCATCGATGGTGATATCCGGAGAAATGCCCGGCGCCAGATCGACCTGTATCTCCACTGCCGAGGATGTATTATCCGTCACCTTTTTGATCTTGATCTTACCCTGATCATTGGCCTTGATGATACTGTCTATCAGCTGGCCGGTGGTAACACCGTAAGGGACGTCCTTTATAAGCAAGGTCTTCTTATCCAATTCTTCGATACGCGACCTTACCCTGACCTTCCCCCCCCGTTTACCATCATTATAATTCGTAACATCGATCATCCCTGCCGTCAGGAAATCGGGATATAATTCAAATTTCTTATTCTTCAGGTGTTTGATGGCGGCCTCACACAGCTCTATAAAATTATGCGGCAATATCTTAGTGGCCAACCCTACGGCGATCCCCTCCGCCCCCTGAGCCAACAGCAAAGGGAATTTCATTGGCAGGGTGACCGGCTCGTTCTTACGGCCATCATAACTCAGCTGCCATTCAGTGGTCTTGGGATTGAAGGCGACCTCCAGCGCAAATTTACTGAGACGTGCTTCGATATAACGGCTGGCGGCTGCATCATCACCCGTGTGTATATTGCCCCAATTGCCCTGTGTGTCGATCAGCAGGTCCTTCTGCCCCATGTTCACCAGCGCTTCCCCGATACTTGCATCTCCATGAGGATGATACGCCATACTGTTGCCGATGATATTGGCTACCTTGTTAAAACGGCCATCATCCATTTCCTTCATGGAATGCAATATGCGCCGCTGCACCGGTTTGAGCCCGTCTTCTACAGCAGGCACAGCCCGTTCCAGGATCACATAAGAGGCATAATCCAGGAACCAGTTCTTGTATTGCCCGGTGACACCGGATTCATTTTCGTGAAAATCTTCGGCTATCTTGGTCTTCGCCATACGATAATATAATGCTTGTTGTGTTCAATCTCAATTTTCTTCGTATAATTCCAACGGCTGCCCATTGGGATCCGTAAAAAAAACAAATCTCTTTCCCGTTAGCTCATCCATGCGTACAGGCTCCACCGGTACACCCCTGGCCTGCAGCTCAGCGGCAGCGGCAGCGACGTCTTCGACGGCAAAAGCCAGGTGACGCAGCCCCTTGGCCTCCGGGTAGCTCCCCCTCTCCCTATAGTTCGGGAAAGAAAAAAGCTCCACTTGATATTTACCCGCTATGGAAAGATCCAACTTATAGGAATCCCGCTCTTTCCTGTATGTCTCTTTGACAATCCCAAAACCAAGCACCTCCGTATAAAATTGCTTGCTGCGCTGATAATCATCCGTCAGGATTGCTATATGATGGATCGCTTTTATGTTCATATCAGCCTATTCTTTTACAGATGCCGCCTTGCCTATCTTCCCCAGGTGCGTATCCTGGAAGCCGCTGAAATATTTCAACCCATATCCCATCCCTCTGTCCATGGAAGAATGCCCAAAAAGGATCAAACCCGCAAATTCCAGGGTTTCGTTCCGCATGTAAAGCCCTGCCAGGTATATGAGAATGGCCGCCCCTTTATGATGCACCAGGTTATAACAGACAGCCCCCGCCTTATTCCCGGCCAGATACCCCAACATACTTAGATCAGGCGCCAGTATCCAGACCAACCACCACCACCAGGCAAAATGCAGCTGGCTGAACAGACAGATACTCAACAAGAACATAGCTGCCTCCTCCCATTTGATCAGCGTCTTCATGGCGGTTGGTTTAAACAGCAGGCTCCGCCATCGGGGCTGCGGCCTTTGTTTTGATCTCAAAATCCTTCATGCCTTTGAGGTCCCCCTGAAATTCGATCTCACCGGCAGCAATCAATTGCTTCAGTCTCCAGAGCAGATAAGCATCCCCTGTAGTCTGCTTCGACTTGGTGAGGAACTGATTGATCAGTTTACTGGCCTTTATCCAATCTCCCGTGATGAATTTCTTAAATTCCCCATCATAATAATCATATCCATGCTGGGTCAGCTTTTTACCCCCTTCAAGGATACGTACCCCCTTATCTTCAGTACAAAGCCGTCCCCATTCATCGGGATCTATCTCGAATTCACTCAGCGTGATAGGACGGGCAAGCTTGCGGGCTTTCAAAAATTCACGGGCAGGTATCTCAAAAAGATTTACCGGGTAAAAAATACTCCCTTTCTCATTGATAAAAGGAAGATTGTTCAGATAAAGGATAAATACCCTTCCCTGGAAATCTTTCAGCTGGCTCATCAGCCAGTAATAACCGCTGACATCATGCTTGTTCTGTGCCGCCCAGATCCAGACAAATTCGGAAGGGTCCTGGCTCAGTTTCTCCTTAAGCGCAGTCACCGACTCCCGGTCATCCTTTACTTCCCCACTATCTACTCTTCCATCATAATCTCCTCCTGTCAACACACTCCTCCACCATTCCCTGCGGGCTTCCCAACCTTCAGTGGTACTGAGATCTTTCAAAGGTCCCACCGCAAAGTCATCTTCGATCTGGATCACTTCTCCCTGAAGGGCAGGCTCCAGTTCGAAAGAGGCTTTCAATGCGTCTACGTCATTCCGTTGAAAAACGATGTGGATCATACGAAATTTATTTCTTTTTACTCGTTCTTGCTTTTTTCACTTGTAATCGTCAACGTAGGCAGAAAATCTGCTAGCGCTCTATTCTCAGGCACATGCAACTTTCTCTTCATATCGTAAGTAGAAAATCCTCCGAACAAAGCGGCATCACCTCTGGAACGAATACTTGCAAAACTTTTTTCGTCTACACCGCGCTGATAAATAATTCCGGACAGCTTCTTTTCTGATTTGGAAAGCTTATCCCTGGCTGTAATCCTCGCAATATCGAGCAATCTTTGCTCGATGATCTCCTGCTTTCTCGTTTGTACAGCGAAATATGTCTGCGCAAATGCAATCTCATTTTTGAGCGGATCTCCATTCTGCGCAACCAGATAACATGATCCTCTACCCTTTCCCCAACATTACTACAAGCCTCTTTTGCCTTATCGATGACCTTTACAAAATTCCGCCACTCCGAATAATTAAAGAGATCTTGCAATTCCCTGGCACTCCAGCATTCGATGCCTTCATATATATACCGGCCCTGTTCAAACTTTTCAAATAGCTTCCCCTTAAGCAGGATTCTCTTCCACTAAATCCATCTCGACCTTCAGGTTATTAATAATAAACTCCTGCCTTTCCTGGGTATTCTTACCCATATAATACTCCAATATCTGCTGAATATGGGTCTCCGGCATGATCATCACAGGCTGCACGCGCATATCAGGTCCGATAAACCGGGCGAACTCCTTTGGAGATATCTCTCCCAGCCCCTTAAAACGGGTGATCTCAGGTTTACTGCCCAGCTTTCTGATCGCCGCCTGTTTCTCCGCCTCGTCATAACAATAAATAGTCTCCTGCTTATTTCGTACCCTGAACAGCGGCGTCTCCAATACATATACATGCCCGTTCTTCACCAGGTCAGGAAAGAATTGCAGGAAAAACGTCATCAGCAGCAGCCGGATATGCATACCGTCCACATCCGCATCCGTAGCAATGACGATATTATTGTAACGCAGTCCCTCGATACCATCTTCCACGTTGAGTGCATGCTGCAGGAGATTGAATTCCTCATTCTCATATACCACTTTTTTGGTAAGCCCAAAACAGTTGAGCGGTTTACCCCGAAGGCTGAATACAGCCTGTCTTTCTACATCCCGGGCCACGGTAATGCTGCCGCTGGCAGAATCCCCTTCGGTAATAAAGATCGTACTCTCTTTCTGCTTTTGTAAAACCTGCTCCTTATCCTTACCTGTAGGCTCCTCATTGTAATGATACCGGCAATCACGTAGCTTCTTATTATGCAGGTTGGCTTTTTTTGCCCTTTCATTCGCAAGTTTCTTGATACCGGCAAGTTCTTTTCTCTCTTTTTCGCTTTGCTCGATACGCTTCTTCAGCGCTTCTGCCGTAGTCGGGTTCTTATGAAGATAGTTGTCCAGCTCCTTAGCCATGAAGTCGTATACAAAATTCTTCATGGAGGCGCCGCCTTCCACTACATACTGACTGCCTAATTTGGTCTTTGTCTGGGACTCGAACACCGGCTCGATCACCCGCACCGAAATAGCAGCCGCAATACTTTGCCGGATATCCGAAGAATCGTAGTCCTTTTTGTAGAAATCCCGGATGACCTTTACAAACGCTTCGCGGAAAGCCTGCTGATGGGTTCCCCCCTGTGTTGTATACTGCCCGTTGACAAAGCTGAATATCTCCTCGCCGTAATCATTATTATGAGCGATGGCGATCTCGATGTCCTCTCCTTTCAGATGGATGACGGGATAGCGCAGCTCGTCCTCATTTGTTTTCCGCTGCAGGAGGTCCAGCAGACCATTCTTCGAAACATACTTCTTCCCATTGAAATTGATTATCAGCCCGGCATTGAGGTAACAATAGTTCCATAGCTGGTTGTCCAGGTATTCATGCACGAATTTGAAATGCTTGAAAACAGTTTCATCCGGAATAAAGGTTACCATGGTACCGTTAGGCTCGCTGGTCTTGGCCTCCTTATACTCTTTTGTAAGCACCCCTTTGGCAAATTCGGCAGCCTTTTCCTTTCCTTCCCGGTAAGCTATCACCTTGAAATACTGGCTGAGGGCGTTTACCGCCTTGGTACCCACCCCATTGAGTCCCACCGACTTCTGAAAGGCTTTGCTATCGTACTTCGCACCTGTATTGATCTTGCTGACCACATCGACCACCTTCCCCAGCGGAATACCACGGCCATAGTCCCGTATCGTGACGACCTTCTGCTCGATGTTAAGGTCCACCTGCTTCCCATAGCCCATGGTATGCTCATCTATACAGTTGTCAATCACCTCTTTGACAAGCACATATATACCATCATCAGGACTGCTTCCATCTCCCAGTTTGCCTATATACATACCGGGGCGAAGACGGATGTGCTCCCGCCAATCTAAACTTTTGATACTTTCTTCCGTGTACTCGAACAAATTAGTTTTTTCTGCCATATCGGGTCCGATCGAATTTTATTCGATAAAGGTCCAAATATAGGCAAACGAATTTAGAGCCGGCTTATTTCAATTTCTACATATTGTGCATAAGTGAGTTATAAGTGAATTACATTCGCAACATGGCTGAAAAATTTCTATCCCTGGAAGGAGTCTCCGTACAGATAGGGAATAAACAAATACTTAACAATCTGTATTTTAACATATTACATGGTGAGCAATGGGCCATTACAGGCCCTTCGGGCAGCGGCAAGTCGGTGTTGGCCCATACCATAATGGGCCGTCATTTTTACACCGGAGAGATAAAATACCATGATCCCGGGACCCGCATAGCCATCGTTGAACAGCAGCACCGCTTTTTAAACCGCAGCGGAACGGCGGACCTCTACTACCAGCAAAGGTTCAATGCTTCGGATGCGGATCAGACCATCACGGTGGAACAGGAATTAGTCCAATATCTTCCGGAAGCAGCTGTCCGGAAAAATAGCCCATCCCCGGGAACCCTTTCTACCTGGGAGTGGCTGGACCATCTCCATATCCGCCCTCTCCTTTCCAGACCCCTGATCCAGCTTTCCAATGGAGAGAACAAGCGGGTACAGCTGGCGATTGCCTTACTGGAAGAGCCGGACCTGCTTATCCTCGATAATCCTTTCCTGGGGCTGGACACCGAAGGGAGATCTACCCTCCATCGCATCATCGATATGCTTGCTGAAAAAGGTATCCAATTGCTGCTGATAGCATCCCCCAAAGAACTGCCCGGGGCCATTACCCATGTAGCCAGGCTGGAGGAAGGTGAGTGGACATTCCACGATATCAAACAACGCTTTCAACCTCCGCAGGAGGCAATGGAACGTGCCCATCTGGATGCCGGCACGCTACAGCAGTTGCAACAGCTGTCTTCCCGGGAACCGGACACGTTCTCTTCCGCAGTAAAAATGACGGATGTAAATATTCATTATGGCGAAAAGATATTGCTGCAACATATCTCCTGGGAAGTAAAAAGGGGAGAAAGATGGAATGTCAGCGGACCGAATGGAGCCGGGAAATCGACACTCTTAAGCCTGATCACTGCCGACAACCCCCAGGCATATGCCAATGATATCTGGTTGTTCGATCGCAAACGAGGCTCCGGCGAGACCATTTGGGAGATCAAACAGAAGATAGGGTTCGTTTCCCCCGAGCTGCACCTGTATTTCGATTACAGCGCCACCTGCTTTGAGGTCATCGCCAGTGGACTATTCGATACTATAGGGCTGTTTCGTCTCCTGACAGAGGAACAGGAACAACGGGTACTGCTATGGATACGGCTGCTGTCCCTTGAAAACCTGCGTTCACTGCGGCTGGCTCAGCTATCCACCGGACAGCAACGGATGGTGCTGCTGGCCCGGGCCCTCATCAAAAATCCGCCCATGCTGATCCTCGACGAACCTTGCCAGGGATTGGATGAAGCGCAGACAAGCTATTTCAGGCAGTTGATCGGCTTGCTGTGCGAAGCATTCGGAACTACCCTTATCTACGTCAGCCACTACCGGGAAGAGATCCCGGATTGCGTAGACAGGTTCTTACGACTGGACAACGGCGCAATAGTAACATGAAATGTTAATAGAATTTAAAAATATTTTTCTCTCACCTGCTATCCGGAAAGATTTCTTCCGGGCACCCTAGAACCAATAAAACCCAGTCCCCACAAGGGTTCTATGGCTATAACGTAGATCTATAGTCGATGTAAAAATCGCTTCTTCTGTAGAAATATTTCCACAACGCCTTCATATCCAATTAAATGATTATGGCATAGTCCTTGTCTAGGTATTTGCAGATGCCCTTCCCTGATGCGTAGATCGAATTTGTGTTTTTGAAATCAGTAAACTCTTAATTGTTCATCTTTAAATTTACTATGTATGAAATTCACGGGTATTAAACTCGCGGCAGTAACATTTGCCGCAGCGGGACTATTTGCATTCAACAGCCTCAGAACAGGATCTATCAAGGGCACAGTTTCCCCGGCAGATGGGGCTGTCCGGGCCTGGGCTGAGTCATCCACCGATACGTTGAGAGCTCCGGTTATCAATGGTTCTTATGAGATCACTGATGCTAAGGCAGGCTCTTATAAAATTATCATAGAAGCCAAACCTCCCTATAAGAACGCAGCAAAAGATGGCATCACCGTCACGGACGGACAGGCCGCGGATGCGGGCGAGATCAAGCTGGAAAAGTAAGATGCTGTAGGATAAGTGGTCTAGTAAGATCAGAGGCTGTCTCCATCTGGCGAGATGGCCTCTGATCATTCAACCATCGCTGAACGTTTCACAACAAGGGGTAAATAGGGGCCGTCTGCCGGAAAAGCGGGCGGCTTTTCTCTTTTATTGTCTTTTCAAATACACTCAATCATTTGAATATCAGCAATATAGGATTAATTTTATGTAAATGGGAGGAAGTCCGTTTCTTCTTTCAGGTTGCTAATCCCAAAAATCCGTAAATTTGTGGCCTAACCTGTTAAAAGCTACTCCCCATTTAAATTCTCCAGGTTAATTTATTCTCGATTTAACTACCCATTTATTCTGTATTGTTGAATTTTTTAAAAAGGTGATGTATGTATTCGTATGCGTTGTTGGAAAAAGGTTGCTATTACCTGATACAGGAAAAACAGGAAGGACCAGTGGGCCTGATCAAAGTGAACATGGAGACAGATCACTGCATGTACGTATCAAAATATGGCGAAACCACTTTGATAGAGTGGAGAAAGAAAACAGATCCCATCTTTGATATTTTGGAATTGCTGGAAGAAGATAAAGTAAGGGCCTGGGAATCGATCTATAACGATAATCAAGGCACCTACAATTATGAAGAGGATGAGGATTAGCTCCAGTTATGCTACGCCGCTGCCACTGGAGGGCGGCGTATGCCATAGCCCCATAATCCCAAAGAGGTAATGATGGCGGAGAGCAGCAGCATGACATAATACAACAGGGCGCTGTCCTGACTATTTACCTCGCTGTCCCCACGAAAATGAACGAACATGTAAATGATCAGATAGCTGCCATAGCCAAATAACAGGGCGAAATAAACGAATACCATCGAAGTCTCGAAGGGCGTATATTCCATCTTGCGCATGTATTGCACCAGGCCGATGATGCTGTATACAAGCACCAGCAGCACACCCGATCCGACAAAAACAAAGCCGGATGTAAAAGCATACCCTTTCCAGCCCAGCATCAGCGCTTCCAGGAGAACAAATGCCAGTAAGGTTCGCAGCAACAGCCGCCTGTGAGGTCCGGCAGCGGCATTGAAAAAGATCAATAATACCAGGGGGGTATCCAGTACATTGTAATACTCGGTCAGTTTGTCAAGCCAGCCATTTTTGTAGGAGCGAAAAAAATAAATATCCGCGAAGTGAATAAATCCATTCAACAACCAATAAATACCCAAAAGACGGTAAGTGGTCACCTGTCTCATTTTCCTGGATGCCAGCAAGACAAAAGGAATACAGCAACATACTATGGCAATGTTGGATACGATCATATAGAGTACGGAATACATACCGGTGTTCAAAGGATAAATAGTTTTAATATAAAGCGAAAAAAGGGTACTTTTATTATAGGTAAAACTACTCGGTTTTATACATAAATTACGGTTATTTTTAACCCCTCTGGACATTATAAGCCCTTGGTAAGCATTAACCTATAAAAGGAATAAAGAATAACCTAAATTTGCAGGCCCGCATGATCTCCCAACAGACCATACAACAGATCCTAAGCCGGATAGATATCATTGAGATCGTAGGCGGTTTCGTGCGGCTTAAAAAGCGGGGCACCAATTACCTGGGGCTTTGTCCCTTTCATAATGAGAAGAGCCCGTCTTTTACTGTCTCACCTGTCAAAGAGATCTATAAATGCTTTGGCTGCGGCCGCAGCGGCAATACCATCAGCTTCCTGATGGAGCATGAGAAATACTCCTACGCCGAAGCCTTGCGATGGCTGGCAGCCAAATACAACGTGGAGATCGAGGAAAAAGAGCTGAGTCCTGAGCTCCGTCAGCAACAGCAAGCGGCGGATAGCCTTTATATCCTCAATAGTTTTGCGCAGAAATGGTTCCATGATGCCCTCCTTTCTTCCGACGAAGGACAGGACATCGGGCTCAGCTATTTACGCGAGCGGGGATTCAATGACGACATTATCCGCAAGTTTCAGCTGGGTTACAACCCCGAAACCCGTGACGCTTTCGCAAAGGCGGCGCTTACGGCTCAATATAACCTGGAATATCTTCAAAAGAGCGGCCTGGTAGTCGTAAGAGATGAACGCCCCGTGGATAATTACCGGGGACGTATCATTTTCCCCATCCACAACCAGACGGGAAAGACCATCGGCTTTGGCGCACGTATCATCAAAAGCAACGACCGGGCTCCCAAATACATCAATACGCCGGAGAACGAGATCTATGTCAAAAGTAAGATCTTGTATGGCTCCTGGCTCGCCAGGCAGGCCATTGACAAGCAGGACGAGTGCCTGCTGGTAGAAGGCTATACGGATGTAATTTCCCTGCACCAGGCAGGTGTCGAGAACGTGGTCGCCAGCGGCGGGACTTCCCTTACCGTAGATCAGCTGCGGCTGATAAAAAAATACACAAACCATCTTACAATTATCTACGACGGCGACGGCGCCGGTATCAAGGCGGCCTTACGGGGACTGGACATGGCGCTGGAAGAAAGCCTGGATGTAAAGCTCGTGCTCATTCCTGACAAGGAAGATCCCGATAGCTATGTACGAAAGGTCGGGGCTGCAGCCTTTCGTGAATTTGTAGCCACGGCCAAAAAAGACTTTATTCTCTTCCAGCTGGAAGTAGCATTGAAAGACGCGGCCGGAGATACGAACAAAAGGGCGGAAGTGGTCAACCAGATGGCCGAGACCATCGCGAGGATCAATAAGGCGGAAGACTTTACAAAACGGCAGGATTACATCCGGCAATGTGCAGAGATCCTGCGCATCGAAGAAGCTGGTCTGCACGCATTGGTCAACAAGTTCATACGGGACCGCATCACCAAACAGGAGAACAGGGCAGCCGCCGCTGGCCCTGCGGAGGCCTCCCCCATCTATGGCGAAGGCAGTGAGATGCCCGCCCCGGGCGAGGAAGAGTCGATCAATCTCCTCTTCAAACACGAACAAAACGAACGGGGAATGATCCGCAGCTTACTGGATTTCGGCCTCCGCTCCTGGGACGACAACAGCTCTGTCGCCGATTATATTCTCTCCGAGTCTGCAGACTTCTATGACCTGATAGATAACCGGCACCTTATAAAGATCCTGGATCTCTATAAGGCCTGGTACGAGGGGGGACTGGAACCCACCGTCAAAAACTTCCTCTATCATGAGGACCAGGAACTCAGCACGCTGGCAGTCTCGATCATGGATTTTCATGACGAGCTGAGCCCTAACTGGAAAGAACACTTTGAAGGAAAGATAGCCACCCGCGATGATCTGTATAAAGATGACGTCACTTCCACCCTCCGGTACCTCAAGCTACGGAAGATCAAACGGCTGATGGAAGAGAATCAGCAGGACCTTTCCAGGCCCCATACAGAAGAAGAACAAATGATGCTTCTTCAGACGCATATACACCTTAAGCAATTGGAAAAGGATCTTATGCAGGACCTCGGCACCGTCATCGTTAAATAGCCCCGGCTGCAGGCAAGAGCTGCAGAATCCGGTGTGCCTGCAACAGATGCCGCTCGTTATGCGCTACTATATACCGGAGGTTATCACCAAGTCTCAATCGTACGAACTTTGCAAATGAAAGGGGGATCCTGATACCTTGCAGGTCCTTCGTAGCAACATGACGAAGGATGTCATCCAGCGCATCGCAATGTTGAAGAAAACGCTGCAGCTCGTCATATGGGTCCAACCCTTCCCGGCTGACACGCAAGCTTTTCGGAGAAGGCAGCTTGAATACAGTGCCGTTGGATCTGGGCATCATCTTCGCATACAGCCATTCTCCCAGCCAGCCACTGCGGTATTGTTCCACCCTCACGTCAGGGGCTAAGGCTATCCGGGAAAGAATATACCGTATATAAATGTCATGAACAATATTCAGATGACCGAATACTTCAGCTATAGACCATTTATCATCGGCTGGCCTGAAATACAGCTGCTGTTCCGTCAGGCGAAGGAAAGATTGAGTACTGGCTTTAACAAGTTCAGTCCTGTCCAACAATTCCGTTATCAGACCTTGCTTGTTAAAAACTGCCATGGAGAAGACTTAATAGCATATCGTTGAATTGGTAAAATAGGGGCCCCAGAGTAAGCAAATCTATGAGATCATACGGCCGTGCGAAAGTAACTACAATTGCTGTTAGTGAACAGGAGGCGGGCAAATATACATAAAAAAGCATAAGCCCGGCGATTTACCGGGCTTATATGACCGCAGATATTTCACCTGCTTTTCAGTACGAACCGGAGGTTCGTTGTCCTCCGGACAATAATTTTATTTTGCACGTTCCAGACGCCTGGAACGAGTCTTCCTTTCAATTACATCGACACCCGCTGCTTCCAGCAATTCCTCCCTCTCCTCTCTCCTTTTCAGGACAGCCATGGGCCCGGCTTTTTCAAAGCGGATGGCAGTCCAAACATGGTCCAGCGCCACCTGGCGTACAACTTCATATCCACTGCCGGTGACACACTCCCAGCTGCAATCCCTGTTGAGTGTTGTGGCGATCTTGGAGCCTATCTTGGGATAAGCCACCCAGAATTTGGCATCCTTCTGCAAAGCAGGAAGCACTTCACAGACGATTCCCCGCAGTTGCAGTTCATTGACTGCAAATACCAGGGCAAAATCTATCTTCTTACTTTTTAAGAGAGGAGTGAGATTCTTGGCGAACGCCAGCTTTGCAAATTGCTTTTCGATTGAGGACGGCAGACCCTGTATCAATAGGTTTTTCTCGTCCTTTAACTGCAATTTTTCCAGTAAAGTTGGAAGCATCTCCTGAATTTTTAGTTTTCAGTTTTGAGAATAGAACTTTTGCGGATGGCAAAATTAACGAATTTATTCCTTATCGCGGTAAGTGTTTTTCCGCTGACGGCGACGGTCACGGTATTTAAGGATGGGGACTTTGTTCTCACTACCCCTTAAAAGACGGGTAATGTTCTTTTGATGGGTAAGGACGACCATCAAGGCCACGGCAATGGCAAAACCCCGGTATAAGGTCTCTTTTGCGTCAAAAATATAAAGGATAAAGACGGCAAAAGCCACACTGGCCAATATCGAGCTGAGAGAAACAAAGCGTGTCAGGTATAACACGAGAAGGAATACGGCCACGCAACATACGGCCGCCAGGGGCTGAATAGCGATGATCATACCGAAAAGGGTAGCAACCCCCTTCCCTCCCCTGAAATCGGCCCAAATGGGGAAAATATGGCCCACAACGGCCGCCAGCCCCAGCCCTACCATGAAATTGGTCCTTTCCGTCTCGTCGTGCATGTAATAAGGCACCAGGACATACAGACTGGTAGCCAGGATACCCTTGATGACATCCACCGACATGACAAAAGTCCCCCATCTCGAGCCTAAAACCCGAAAGGTATTGGTAGCTCCGGCATTACCACTGCCATATTCGCGGATATCGATCCCGAAAAAAGACCTGCTAACCCATACAGCGGTCGGAACAGAGCCAATAAGGTAAGCCAGAAGTATAAGTAAAACTTCCTTCATCAATGGTTGAGTTAAAGTTGGATAACAAATATACTTAAAAAAAGACTCCAAAACTTCACGGTCCCCAGTCATCCATTGTTCTTAGTTCATCAGCTTCAGACAGATCCACCTTCCTTCGTTCATCCGTTCAGATATTGGAAGATCATTTTTAAGCGACTCATTTTCAATGTCTTGAAAATCCTCATCCAGGAGGCCGCTCAATAGTATAACGCCTCCCTTTTTCAATTGTTGCCCCATGGATGACAGTTCCTTCAAAATTACATGTTTGTTTATATTGGCTAATATGATATCAAAAAGGGTATCAGATGGCAATGTATCCAGCTTCTCTATTCTAACCTTCACACTATGATTTTCTTTTATATTTTCCCTGGCATTATCGATGCTCCAGGGGTCATGATCGATCGCCAAAACCTCTTTTGCGCCCAACTTCTCCGCAAGGATGGCCAGTACACCCGTCCCCGTTCCGAAATCCAACACCGTGCATCCCTTAAAATCCAGCTGTTCCATAGCCTGTATCATCATGTAGGTGGTGGCATGATGCCCTGTCCCAAAGCTCATTTTGGGAGTGATCACCAGCTCAAGCTGTACCTCCGGGACAGGCGCATGAAAAGAAGCCCGTATAGCGCAGAATTTCCCGACGATCACTGGTTGAAATTTTTTTTCCCATTCCTCATTCCAGTTTCTTTCAGGCAGCGCCTGCCGGGCATAGGACAATTGCCAGCGGGATAAAAGCTCCTCCAATACACGGGCATCGAATTTCTCTTCGGGAATATAAGCCTCGAGATGACCGGGCTCCTGAAGAAACCCGTCATAGCCCTCATCTTCCAGGCGGGCGATAAGGATCTCCTGAACGGATATGTCTGCGGCGGGAATAGTGATCTGAAGATGCATAATCAAAACAGTCAAAATAGAAAAGGTCTGTAGCATAATACTACAGACCTTATTAAATTAAATAATGTGTTATTGCTGGGGAGCCTGTGGGCCACTTGCGGGTTTGCCGGCAGTTTCAGGCTTTGCGATCAGGACTTTGCGGCTCAGCTTGAACTTGCCTGTCTTCTGGTCGAGGCCGATGAGCTTTACCTTTACACTGTCTCCTTCCTTGAGGACCCCTTCCAGCGATTCGAGACGCTTATGGCTCACTTCACTGATGTGCAGCAAACCTTGCTTGCCAGGCAGGAATTCCACGAATGCACCGTAAGGCATAACGGATTTCACCTTGGCCTCGTATACAGAACCGACTTCCGGCTGCGCAACGATGCCTTTGATCCAGGCAACAGCTTTGTCCAGACCTTCCTTGGCCGGGCTGAAAATGCTGACCTCTCCAAAATTGCCGACCTCTTCCAGGTTGATGGTTGTACCCGTCTCCCGCTGGATCTCCTGGATGATCTTTCCTTGCGGTCCGATGACAGCGCCGATGAATTCCTTGTCGATAAATATCTTCACCATTCTCGGTGCATGCGGCTTGACATCCGGATGAGCGGCTGGTATACATTCGTACATGGCATCTAAAATATGCAGCCGGCCTTTGCGTGCCTGTTCCAGCGCTTCGCGCATGGTATCCATGCTGAGCCCATCCACTTTTATGTCCATTTGTACGCCGCAAATGCCTTCACGGGTACCTGTGACCTTAAAGTCCATATCTCCCAGGTGATCTTCGTCTCCCAAAATATCGGTAAGGATGGCATTCTTTCCATCTGCAGGACGAGTGATGAGACCCATGGCCACACCACTGACATGCTTGGGAAAAGGCACACCCGCATCCATCAGGGCGAGGCTTCCGGCACATACCGTCGCCATGGAAGAAGAACCATTTGATTCCAGGATATCACTGACCACACGGACGGTGTAAGGATAATCACTTCCCGGCATCATCTGCTTCAAAGAACGCATAGCCAGGTTGCCGTGACCAACTTCCCGGCGGCTCTGTCCTCTCATCATCTTTACTTCGCCGGTGCTGAAAGGAGGAAAATTATAATGTAAGAAGAATTTCGAGTCGAATGATTTGGCGGCGCTTTCCACCAGCAGCTCATCCAGCGGAGTGCCCAGTGTCACCGTAGTGAGGGACTGTGTTTCACCGCGGGTGAACAGTGCGGAGCCGTGGGGCGTCGGCAGGGGGTCCACTTCCATGGCCAGAGGGCGGACCTGATCCAGCTGACGTCCGTCGAGACGGATACGATCATCGAGGATCATGTTACGAACCACTTCCCATTGCAGGTCGTGATAATATTTCTTGGCCAGTTTCTTGTCCAGATCAGTAGCCTCTTCGCCCAGGCTGGCGATCAGCTCTTCCTTCAGCACGTCGAATGCATCGCTGCGCTCGTGCTTGCTGCTGCCGGCACGGGAGATCTGGTAAATGCGATCCTTGGTGAACGCGATCACCTTCTGTTGAAGTTCATCGTTCGTCTCAGGCTTTTTATAATCTCTTTTGCCGGTGACACCAGCCTTTGCACGCAATTCTTCCTGGGCCTTGATCTGGATGCGAATGGCGTCATGCGCGATTTCCAGGGCTTTTACCAGGTCTTCCTCACTGCATTCCTTCGCCTCGCCTTCCACCATCATCAGATTCTTTTCGGTGGCAGCGATGAGGAATTCCATGTCCGCCTTTTCCAGTTCTGTACGGCTGGGATTGACCACCAGCTGGCCGTCCACGCGACCGATCCTTACTTCGCTGATGATCTCCTTGATGGGAATATCGCTGACAGCCAGGGCCGCCGAGGCAGCCAGACAGGCCAGCGCATCGGGCATCACTTCCACATCGCTGGACACAAGACTGATCAATACCTGTACATCGCAGAAATAATCTTCGGGGAACAGAGGACGCAAGGCGCGATCCACCAGCCGGCTGGTGAGGATCTCATAGTCATTCAATCTGGCCTCACGTTTAAAAAAACTACCGGGAATACGCCCGGCTGATGCAAATTTTTCCTGGTAATCTACAGAAAGAGGGAAAAAATCCTGCCCTTCCTTGGGCTCTTTGTTGGCAACGACAGTAGCCAGAATAATACAATTACCCTGTCGTATGGTAACGGCGCCATCTGCCTGGCGGGCAAGCTTACCCGTTTCGATGGTGACCATCCGGCCACCGCCTATATCAAATGTTACACTGATGGGTTGTGAAAGCATATCACTGTTCGTCTTTATCAGGATCAGGGCTCACCGAGGTAGGAACGGGTGGTGTTGCCGTGATCCATATGTTAAAAAATGTGTGAAAATGTCGATAAATCCTTCATGTATAAAAAAACTATTCCCAACCGTGTGTTCAGTTGGGAATAGAGGTCATATACATAATGAGATTTATTTTCTGAGTCCGAGTTTTTCTATCAGCTGACGGTAGCCCTGGAGGTTTTGTTTGCTCAGATAGGTCAGCAAACGCTTTCTTTTACCCACTAATTGCATCAGGCCGCGGTGGGTGGAAAAATCTTTTTTATTGGCTTGCAAATGCTCAGAGATACGGTTGATCCGCTCTGTCAACAACGCAATCTGTCCCTCGATGGAACCGGTATTGGTGGTTTTTCCACCAAAATCTGTAAAGAAACTCGCTTTCTTTTCTTTTGTCAAATAAGGCATCTCTATATTTTATTTATATAACATCTCCAAATGAACACTTTGCTCATTTGGCCTGCGAAGGTACTGATTATTTTGACAATCCTGAAAAATAAGCCCCGAAATTCGTTAAAAATAATGATAATAGCTAATTTGTCGGCTTTTCCAGTTAAAACAAGCCGGCCCGGCCTCCATGAGTAAAAAGATCTATTGTACGGTGACCAATGATCTGACCTATGATCAGCGCATGATCAGGATCTGTACTTCCCTGTCCCGGGCCGGCTATAAAGTAGTGCTGGTAGGCAGGAAAGAGCCGGCTTCCATACCCCTGGAACCGCAGTCCTTCCACCAGGTACGGCTCCGGCTACTGTTCCGGAAAGGCAAATTATTCTACCTGGAATATAACTTCCGCCTTTTTTTCTACCTGCTTTTCCGGCGAATGGACTGCATTTGCGCCATCGACCTGGATACCATCATACCCTGTTATTTTATTTCGGCGCTCCGGCGCATCCCAAGGGTCTATGATGCCCACGAGCTGTTTTGCGAGATGAAGGAGGTGGTCTCCCGGCCGGTGATCTACAAAATATGGAAAACGGTGGAACGATGTTTTTTGCCGGCATTTCCTGACGGGTATACAGTGAACGGACTGATTGCCGCGGAGTTCGGGAAAATGTACGGTGTAAAGTACGAAGCGATCCGTAATGTCCCCGTATTGCAATCTACTCCCCCACCCGTCCCGGCTGACGGCCGTTTCATCCTTTACCAGGGAGCCGTCAATGAGGGAAGATGCTTCGAAACTTTGATACCCGCCATGCAGCAGGTGGATGCCCAATTGATCATTTACGGCAAAGGCAACTTCCTGAGCCGGGCCCGGCAGATGGTGCAGGACCTGGGCCTGGAGAAAAAGGTCATTTTTAAAGGACCTGTCCGCCCCGGAGTGCTTAGACAATTGACCCGGACGGCCTGGTGCGGCATCACTTTATTTGAAAATAAGGGTATGAGTAACTATTATTCCCTGGCCAACCGGTTTTTCGACTATATGCATGCCGGTATCCCTCAACTGGCCATGAATTACCCGGCTTATAAAGAAATAAACAATCTGTATACAATCGCTGTTCTAATAGACGAACCGGATGTCCGGCAGGTAGCGGCAGCGCTGAACAGCCTGCTGAACAATATGGATCTGTATAAGACGTTACAAAGCAATTGCAGAAAGGCAAGCGAACATTTCAACTGGCAGGAAGAAGAAAAAAAACTGATCAGACTGTATCAAAAAATCTTTAATTCATTCGGTGGATAAGCATCTGCACATAGTATGCATGGACGTGCCTTACCCGGCAGATTACGGCGGGGTGGTCGATCCTTTTCATAAGATCCGCAGCCTCCATAAGGCCGGTGTTAAAATTCATTTGCATTGCTTCGAGTATGGCAGAGGCGAGCAGGTCGAACTGAATGCTTATTGCGAAGAAGTAAAATATTATTCCCGGCGGGAAGGTCATAAAGGATTTTCACACAAGCTGCCGTACATCGTCTGTTCGCGATCCAACGGCGAATTACTGGAAAATCTTCTGCGGGACGATCATCCCATTCTGCTGGAAGGCGTCCATTGCTCTTATTTGTTGAATGATGAGAGATTCAGCGGCAGACAGGTACTCCTTCGCCTGCACAATGTGGAATATCAATATTACCGCCAGCTGTACTATTGCGAACGGTCGCTGCTGAAAAAAATGTACTACCTGCACGAAAGCAACCTGCTCAGACAATACGAGAAAAAGATCGCGGACAAGGCAATGATCCTCGCCATGGTGGAAAAGGACAGTGAAGAGTACCGGCAGGAATTCGGCGCTAAAAATATACATACCCTGCCCGTGTTCCTCCCTTTCGAGGACATCCTCAGCAAGGAAGGCACCGGTTGTTTTTGCCTGTACCATGGCAACCTCTCCGTGGCAGAGAATGAGCAGGCGGTAGCCTGGCTCCTGAAACAGGTGTTCCATTGCGTGGATTTACCCCTGATCGTCACGGGTAAAAACCCTTCTGCCCGGCTTAGCCGGATGGTGGAACAGCATCCCCACGCCTGTCTTATTCCCAACCCCTCGGATGAGGAGATCCAGGACCTTATCGCAAAAGCGCAGATCAATATCCTTCCCTCTTTCAACTGCACAGGCATAAAGATGAAGCTGCTGAACGCACTTTTTAATGGCCGTCATTGTGTGGTAAACCGGGACGCCGTAAAAGGTACAGGCCTGGAAGCCGCCTGCCATATCGCCGACAATACGGAAGAGCTGATAGACATCATTTCACAGCTTTATACGAAAGCGTTCACTGCAGGAGAGATCGAGTCGAGACGATCGCTGTTGTCCGGTCAGTATAATAATGAAAAGAATACAAGGCGCCTGATACAGTGGATATGGCAGCAGCAGCCGGTCGTTAGTCCATCGATATAGTCGCATTGTCGATGACCTTCCCCCTATCCGTTCTCAACATGCGGGTGGGGAATTTGTTGATGACCCTGTAGTCATGGGAAGCCATGATGATAGTAGTGCCGTAGTCACGTGAGATCTGGAAAAGCAATTGCATGATCTCATCGGCCGTTTCAGGATCGAGGTTGCCTGTAGGTTCATCCGCCAGTATCAGTTTGGGAGAATTGAGCAGGGCCCTGGCGATATCCACCCGCTGTTGTTCCCCTCCACTCATTTCAAAAGGCATTTTAAAACCTTTCGACCGGAGCCCCACCTTATCCAGTACATCTGCAATTTTTTCATCCATCAGCTTCCCGTCCTTCCATCCCGTGGCCTGCAGGACAAATTTGAGGTTGTCATTTACATTCCGGTCGGTCAGCAATTGAAAATCCTGGAATACCACGCCAAGACTACGGCGGAGATAGGGAACTTTTTTCCAATCCATTTCCTGCAATTTAAAACCGGCTACCAGCCCTTCCCCTTCTTTCAACGGAAGATCTCCATACAAGGTCTTCAGCAGGCTGGATTTTCCCGTGCCGGTCTTTCCTACCAGGTAAACGAACTCGCCTTTATTAACGATAATGTTCACATCCTGGAGAATGAGATTCTCGCCCTGGTATATATTCGAGTGCCTTAATTCAACGATGATTTCCGCCATAAATGTGCTTTGCTCCAGGCAAATATATGGAAAAAAATATCGCCCGGACCCTGATCTGCTGCCAATTCCCGCATATTATCCCTGCGTATCCGCCTTCAACATCAGCCTCAGCGTAGAATCATTGGCGAAATAGCTCATCATCCAGTTGAGGAAAATAAAAAGCCTGTTCTTTACGCTGAGAATGAGCATGAGATGGACAAACATCCAGGTCAGCCAGGCAAACAGGCCCTGGTAGCTTACTCCCGGAAGATCGCACACAGCTTTTCGCTTACCCACGGTAGCCATGGTCCCCTTATTGTGATACTCGAATTCCAGCCGTGGTTTTCCCTTCAGCTCCCGTTTGAAATTCCCGGCTAAAAAGGCGGCCTGTGAAATGGCGACATTAGCCAACTGAGGATGACCGTTAGGATATTTCGGCGTAACCATATAGGCAATATCGCCGACGGCATATACGCCCTTAAGTCCCTGTACTTCTCCATAACGGTTGGTGATCAGGCGGTTCCCCCTGGTGATGCTTTCGGAGGGAATACCCTGGAGCGTATTGGCCGTCACACCCGCAGCCCAGATAAGATTGCTGGCCGTGATGGTCTCTCCCCCCCTTAACCGGACCGTAGTACCGTCATAATCTTCCACCACCGTACCCGTCTTTACGATCACACCCAACGACTCCAGATACTGCTGAGATTTGATCTTGGACGCCTCGCTCATGGCATTCAACGTATGGGGCGACCCTTCCAGCAGATAGATGGTAAAGCGGGAAAAATCCACACCCGGGTAGTCCTTGGGAAGAATATACTTCTTCATCTCCGACATGGCGCCGGCCAATTCCACACCAGTGGGTCCTCCACCCACAATGACAAAGTTGAGCAGCGATTGCAGTTCGTCCGGTCCCGCCACAATGGTATCCTCAAAGGTCTTCAGGATCCTGTTTCGCAGGGCCATGGCCTGGGGGACGGACTTCATGGGAAAAGAATGAGATTGGATACGTGTATTCCCAAAATAATTGGTTGTACACCCCAGCGCAATGACCAGGCGGTCATACGTCAGGTCCCCGATAGGGGTATAAACGATACGGGCATCCGTATCGATCCGGCTCACTTCGGTGATACGGATATTGACATTCTTCGAATGCTGAAAAACCTTTCGCAGGGGAAAGGATATGCTGGATGGTTCCAGGCGCGCCGTGGCCACCTGATACATAAGGGGTTGGAACTGGTGATAATTGTGCTTGTCGATGAGAAAGACTTCGTAATCCGTGCCGTTGAGCGCCCGTGCCAGGCGAAGGCCGCCAAAACCCGCCCCGATGATGATGATCCGTTCTTTTTTGTTATTTCCTGCCATAGTAAAACTAATTTAATATGTCCGGTCCATCAGGTACGAATTATTCTGTATGCAAAGGTAGGGGTTGATCCAAAGATCGATAAAATATTATTGTAAAACTGTCATATAAAAGACTGAATTTGATGGTATTTCATTTTCTTGCATTCCCCGCGGGCTGTCAAACACTGTCATATATTCTTTTTTTGGCAAGGTTTTCGATTATACATTACCGTTATAACCAAAAAACCTTATTATGTATCAAAGTGTAATTACCTTCCTGCAAGCCAGAGGACTTAAGTCTAAAGAATTGAAAGATCACCTGAGCAAGATCCTGAAAAGGGAAGAAGTAAAGAAAAAGGGCCGGCTCCTGCAACTGAATGAAGTTTGCGAGAGGGTCTGGTTCATCGAAAAGGGCTCGTTCCGTGGCTTTAGGAAATCCAGGGGCGGGCAGAAGAACGAATGGTTCATGATAGAAGGGGACGTAATGTTCGCTCCTCTCAGCGTCTACACCGGAGAACCCAGTGAAGTAGCCATCGAAGCGCTGGAAGACAGCATAGTGTGGTCTATTTCAATCCGCCAGCTGGAGATGATCTATCAAAGATACCTGCAATTCAACATCATCGGCAGAAAGCTTACCGAGGAATATTACATGAGGTCCCTGCAAAACGCCGACCTGCTCAGGGAGTCTACCATCAAAGCGCAATATCTTCGGTTTTTAAAATTGTATCCCAAACTGGATACCCGCATCCCTGCGGTGCATATCGCTTTCTTCCTGGGATGCTCAGAGGAAGCCTTTATCCGTGTCCGGAAAAAGGTGAAAGGCAAATAGCCAGACAGAGGGTTGATAACTATCAACCTCTGACACCGAAACAGGTTGACAACTATCAACCTCGTTTTGAACGATCAACTTATTCGTCAATGTAGTTTTGAAGCCTGGTAATTTTTACCAGGTTTTTTTTTAAACCAATTTTTTTCACCATTAAACTTTTCCGCATGTCACGTATTTCAACCATTCTACTAAGCTACTTGCTCTTTCATCCCTTGTCGTCCATGACACAACCGGAAGCGCCTTCCCAGCCAAAGACCCTGATGGTCTCTTTCCGCCGTCAGTTATGGGCAATAGATGAAAAAGACCTTGAAAGCTGGTGCAAACAAGTACAAAAGGACCGACGCAGAATTTATTACCTCTTCAATCGCAGTTTCCGGATGAGCTTTCAGGTAAAGGGGATATACGCCCATCAGGGACTCCTATTCTTCCGGCTGGCCATCAGCAATCGTTCTCACCTGGACTATAATGTCGACAGCATCCGTTTTTTTATATGGGACAGCAAGAGCAACAGAAAAAATGCTCCTTCTATCCCTCTGTCGTCCGTATACAGTTATGGGAACACATCGCTGATACAGGGTAAAAGCCAGGAAGAATGCGTGATCGTGTTGCCGCAGGTCACACTCCCTGAGAACAAACACCTGGTCATCGAGCTCACCGAAAAACAGGGAGGACGTAAGCTCGAATTATTCGTAAGCAATTTCACCTTGTTGAGGTCGAGGCTGATCTGATTAGCATGCAACATCACAAAATTTTCAAACAAAAAAATTCAAAAACCATGAAAAGAGATAATCTTTCATTCCTGCAGGAGAACCTCAGGTACCTGGGCTTTGGCGAAACACTCCCCTTCAATGACCAATTAGCCGGGGAAGTCGAAAAAGACAACAGGGAGTTTCAACTGACAACAGAAGTCCATTTTGATGAATGGAGTAAATTGGAGGCAACCCTTTATTTCCGCAGGGCAGGGCAACAGGACATGTTCTTTCTTATTAAATACATCGCCGACCTGCAGTATCCCGACAATCCCGACTATAACAGGATGCAAACCTTTTATATCTATAAAGGAGCAGGCGTCACCTTGAAGGAAGCATTCAATCTTCTACAGGGAAGGGCCGTATATAAGGATCTCACGGGCGACGATGGAGAAAAATATTATGCCTGGATACAGCTGGACTTCAAATCAAGAACGAACACGAACAATTACAAGACCCGTCAATACCGGCAGGCATATGGGTATGACCTGGAAAAAGTGTTAAACACTTATCCTATCCGGGAACTCCAGGATGAGGAGCTGAAAGCAAACCTTATACGGTCCCTTAAAAAAGGGAATATCCATCCGGTAACTTTTTCAAAGGTCAACAAAATTGACAAAATGTATGTCGAAGCATGTCCCCAGTTCAAAATGCTTACGATTCATTCAGAGGCTATACTGGAGACGCAACGACACTTGCAAAGGAGCCTGCGGGAGAAGGAAGATCTTGCTTTTGCACCCGCTGGCGTAGAAAATGCGCCGGGTGACAAAGATGATGAGGGAGAATTTGAAAAGGAGGAAGATAAAGTGACCACAGTTGCCGAGCCGGCACCTGCTGAAAGATCAACGGCTAAAAAAAGGAGTCGTAAATCTGTATAGTTTCATAGGAATAAGGTTTAATCGGATTTGGGGTATCGTTCCCCGAATCCTTTTTTTAAAACTGGCAAAGAATTACGGCTGTTATCTGGCCGAGTATGAGCAAAAAGGAAGGGATAGAGCAGAGTATGGAGAGCAATTGTTTAAGAGCAGCGACAAAGAAGCCGTATTGGCAAAACATAGGATTTTGTTTCGAGGCAAGACAAAAACGCATCACTTTTGACAATACACACTACAGGATAGATCTTGTCTTCTATCACCGTATTTTGAGGTGCCATGTTTTGATCGATCTGAAGATGGCCCTCTTCTCCCATGCAGATGCCGGTCAGATGAATGTTTATCTCAACTATTATAAAGAAAATGAAAGGTATGAGGGAGACAGCCTTCCCAGCGAACAGGAACTGAAAAAGATCATCCTAAAAGAACAAGAGAGACTAACCAGATAAAAAAACAAGCCGGAGAAAATCCTCCGGCCCGTTCAAAAAATATCCTGCCTACACACCAACTCTAAGCCAACACGGTAATCAACCCTTTAATAATAGCTCCCAGCTTCACTCCTTCCAAAACCCTCGACTCCGGGCTTCCATGCTGCAGCACAGACTTCTCATGCGAGCTTACACACATCTCACACCCATTGATAGATGACACCACCAGGCTCACCAGCTCGAAGAACTCCTTACCCAATAGGGGATTGGCCATAATGCTCATCTTGATACCCGCAGGCTGATTGCTATAAAAATCCTTCTGCATAAAATGACGAAAACGATAGAAGATATTATTCGTATTCATCAGCGAAGTACAGGCAATGATCTCAGCAATCTCGGCATCCGATGCCCCCGCGTCCTTTGCCAGACCGGCAAACGAATCCTGCAGCAAAGGGAATTTTTCGTTCACAGCCACCGCCAATGCCAGCAACAGCGACTCCTTCCTGTTGAGATATTGATTATTATTCAGTACGTTACCGACATTGATCTTCAGATCCTTGATAAACCTGGATTCCACCCCGACAAGCGCACGCACATTAGCCGTAGGCTCATAGTCAGGGATATTCAATTCCAGCAGCAGGTTCTGAAACGTTTCATTTTGCAGGGTTACTGTAGTACTCATAGTAGAAAAGATTAATTCATGTTCAACTGGGTAGTCAACGTTTCTTCGCCTTTCTTCCAGTTACAGGGACATAATTCGTCGGTCTGTAATGCATCCAGCACGCGGATGACTTCCTGTACGCTGCGGCCTACATTGAGGTCATACACGCTCACCCAGCGAACGATCCCCTGTGGATCGATGATAAAAGTAGCGCGATAAGCGATCTTCTCTTCCTTGTCCAGGATACCCAGCTCTTCAGCCAGGGACTTGGATGTGTCGGCCAGCATGGGGAATTTCAGATCACGCAGATCACTGTGGTCCCTTCTCCAGGCCGCATGTACAAATTCAGAGTCCGTGGAAGCGCCGATAACTACGGTATCCCTGTCGGCAAATTCGCTGTACTTCTTATTGAACTCAGCTATCTCCGTAGGACAAACAAACGTGAAATCCTTGGGCCACCAGAACAGCACGGTCCACTTTCCTTCCGCACTCGCATACTCATGTGTTAATTCGACAAACTCCTTTCCTTTCTCGATAGATACAACTGCCTTTTTCCTGAATGCAGGAAACTTCTCTCCAATTGATAAGATTCTGTTGGACATATTTGAATTGATTTTTAACGATAAAAATGTGACTGTAATAAAAACTGCGATTATTGTTTCTCAGGCAGGCAAATCGTCGTAAGGGCTAACGGCATCCGACACCAGGCCGGCCAACCGTAAAAATAAGATGCTGCAAATGTACTGCAGTCAGTCGATAGAATATGATCATAATTATCTATCATTTAATAGATAAAATCTATAACTCGGAAATAGCGCTTACAGTATCGTGTGTGGAGCGTCCCGGCATTTCTTTGCCTGTAAGGACACGGTGCACCAGCACCGTAATGGCAATGCCGAATATAGCCATCAATCCGAAAGACCAGCGTAATCCTGCCAGTTCCGCCACAGAACCAACCAACGGCGGCACCAGGAGAAACCCAAAATAACCAACGGTAGAGACAGCCGCAATGGCAGACCCACTGCTCATACTCCCCGAACGTCCCGCCATACTGAACACCATCGGTATCACACAGCTGACGCCAAAACCGGTCAACATAAAGCCCAGCCCTGCCGTCAGCGGAAAAGGCAGCAACACGGCCAGCAATAACCCCGAACCTATCAGCAATCCACTATAGGTAAGCATGTTCCTGATGCCACATCGATTGGCCAGTTTATCCCCTGTCAGCCGGCCCAGGGTCATGGCCACCATGTACACTACAAATCCCAAAGTAGCGGTCTTTCCCGAAACATGTACCGCCTTATTGAAATAAATACCGCTCCAGTCATACATCGTCCCCTCGCAGGCCATAGAAGCAAAAGAAATAAGACCAAACTTCGCAAGGGTCTTATCAGGCAGCGCAAACCAGGGCCGCCGCTCCCTCGCTGCCGGTTGCTGATGAACGGCGCCGGGAAAAGCATATAAGGACAGCAGGATCAGCACCAGGCCCACCAGCAGAAAATGCCAGCCCGGCCGGATGGCAAAAGACGCCATCAGACTGCCCAGGGCAGCCCCTCCAAATCCTGCCAGGCTCCAGATAGCGTGAAACCGGGCAATAATACTCCTGTCATATAAAGCCTGTACGCCGATGGATTGGGCATTGGCGGAAATATTCAGCAGGTTGCGGCTGGCGCCAAAACAAAATAAGCTCAGCACCAACTCCCAGGGACTCCTCACAAACCCTATCCCGCATAACATAAGATTGAACAGGATCGCCCCTCCCATCATAATGACCCGGCTGTCAAACCTGCTCAGTAAAACCCCTGTGACAGGCAAGGTCAGCATAAGCCCGATCGGCAAGGCAAACAGGACAGCGCCTAGCTGCGCTTCATTCAAATGTAATTGCTGCTGAATGGTGGGTATCCGGGATGCCCACGTCGAAAATCCGAAACCGGAGACAAAGAAAAAAACTGCTACCATGATCCTGCTTCTGCCGGGGGATGCGGACTTCGCCTGCCTTAATGCCATGCTCTGTTAACACTATTTGATAAAAGGGTAAAATTAATAAAGAAAATTCCTGCTACCATATGGCGGCAGGAATTTGTATCTTAGAAGTTATGTGTTTTATCCCATAGGCCTGGGCCCTTGCTGGCCTGCCGAAGGCACAGAATGGAAGGATTAATCCCAGGAGCTCTTCAGACGGATATACTTATTCAGATCATTCGAGATAAGCCCCTTTTCCTTCATTTTGCTTACATAGGCGGGCGTTACCCCCATCGCCTTTAAACTGGTAAGCTGGTTCATGGGAATATCCTTAAATCCGATGTCATTGAACCCCTTTATGAATTCCGGGGTAATACCCAGGGATTTTAAGGTGCTGAGCTCACGCGCCGGTATATCCGTCATACCCACCTGCTGAAAGGTTTTCACATATGCCGGAGTGACATTCAGCGATTTCAAAGTGATGAGATCCCGCACAGGGATATCCTTGTACCCTATTTCATGAAAGCCTTTTATAAACTCCGGCGTCACATTCAACGAACGCAGACTTACGATATCCCTGGATGAGATGTCCGTATACCCTTCCCGTTTAAGGGATGCCACATATTCACTGTCGATGCGAAGGGATTTATAGGTGATGATATCCTGAGCAGATGTAGAGGCAGGGAAGCGGCGCAGATAAGCGCCATCTACCTTCAGGGACTTGAAAGTGATCAGCCTTTCCGCAGACAGATGGTCATATCCTGCCTTGCTCACATCATCGATAAACGCCTTGTCGATATGCAGCGCCTTAAAAGTAATAAGATGACCTTCCGAAATATCGGCATAGCCCATCTCACGAACCCCTTTAATATATGCTTCGTCTATTCCCAACGCTGCCATGGAAATAAGATGACCTTTGGAAATACCGGGAAAGCCGTTGGCCTGCAGCATATCCATATAACCCTTGTTGATATCCAGCAGGAAGAAGGGCAGAAGTTCATACTCTTCTACGACGATCTTTTTCTCCCGCATACGAGTCATGTAACCGGCATCAGGCTGGAATTTATAATGGCCGAAACCTTGTTCGCCGTCAAACTGACCGGTGAAATGCATGTTGCCCGCTTCGCGTGTAAGGTCAAACTCCACCTTACCAACACTGGAGAGGTTCAATTTGCCGCGGGGCACGCTAAAGCTGCTGTTCCACTGGTGATCATCGTTCTGATCGCGAAGCTCGATCGTCACTTTGTCCTTGCTTTCCTGCTTATAGTTGGTGATAAACCAGGATCCTTCCATCCTGTCAGCCCTGGAAGAAGGCATGGATGTATCGGCAGGCGGCACCGGTACGACGACAGGTACAGGCACGGGCGCCGCCATCGGTTGCACATTTACCACAGGGCTCGCAGTTACCCCGACATCGCCGGGGACCACCGCAACCACCTCCGGCGCCTGCACATCGGTAACCACCGGCTGTGCAGCTGTAACGGGTTGAACATTCACTAAAGGCGCATCCGCGACGACCACAGGAGCTACAGGAGCCGCCGGCGCCGCAGCCACAGGGGGAACTGCCGGTGCACCGGCTTTACGGTGGTCCTTGCTGCGTTGCGCCAGCGCGGCCGGACGATTCAACACACTCGCAAGAAAAATGAACAGGGGCAGCAGGAAGAAATACTTCCAGGCAGTATGACGAGCGGAATTTTGAGCATTCATCATAATAATACGTCTTTTTAAAAGTGACTGGTTATAGTTCGAAGCGATGCTGACCGGCAGGTCTGGCGCAGCTACTTTTATCAGGCTAAGCTGATAAGCCGATCTTTCCACACCCGGATGCTGCAGCACACGCCTGTCCGTAAGGAACTCCAGGTTGTTTTCCATCTCTTTCCGGAACAGCCAGATAAAAGGATTGAACCATTGGAATATAATGCCCACCTCGGCTAAAAGGATATCCACCGTATGCCATCCGCCGGCATGGACCTTCTCATGCAGCAGTATCTGATGGTACGTGTCAGGATCATAGCGCTGCGGCTGAATAAAGATGATATTACCGAAAGAGCAGGGGCTGTGTATGCCTGCTGTCGTAATGATCCGGAAGCGTTCGTCCCGGATCACCACTCCCCTGTATCGCTGCACCAACAGCTGGATCATCTGCCGGATCATGTTGCCCCCGAGGATAACGACCCCGAATAAATAGAGATAAAAAAGTCCGGAGAGCATACGTGATATGATATCAGGCCGGCTTGCAGCTGGCAGGGAGGAAACCCGGGGCGATGGTGACGACGATGCAACGGCAGGCTTCCGGGCGGTAATGGCCGGCGCAGCAGCCACTGGCGTGATATTCTCCCGAGGCGCCATGATCACAGGTGCAACCGTCACCGGAGTGGCCGTCTGCACGGGCTCCTTAACAACGGACGCGGTCACCGCCTGTACAGATCCTTTACGGGCGGGCAAAGCCGCCAACCACTCCTTCCAGCTCCATTCCCTTGGTATGGGCAAGAGAGGTAATACAAAGGCGATGACCAGGCAGCCCAGCAATATCCACCTGTTGAGCACATAGAAGGTCAGCTTCTTCAGCAGCAGCTTGTAAAAAAGAAAGCCTGCAGCTATGAGTATGCTTACATGCAGGATATAAGGTATCATTTTTTTTGCTTTTTTATGATCTCCAATATCTCATCGATCTCTTCCTTCGAGATCTTTTGTTCTTTCGCAAAAAAGGCCAGCATGCGGGAATAGGAATTATTAAAATACTGCCTGACGATGTCGTCGAATGCATGCTTCTGATACTGTTCTTTTGAAATGACAGGATAATACCGGAAAGTATTGCCAAGGGCCTCATGGTCCAGGAATCCCTTCTCCTCCAGGATACGCACCATCGTAGCCACTGAATTATAATGAGGCTTCGGACCAGGCAATTCAGCAATGATATCCTTTATAAACGCTTTTCCCAGATGCCAGCAGGCTTGCATGATCTGCTCTTCCCGTTTAGCCAGTTTCTGCATGTTACTTTCTATTTTCTTCCAAGCTACTACTAATCGATTAGTTTACCAACTAATTCATTAGTTTTTTGAGAAAAAAATTGACCTGTGGTGAAATTGAGATAATTTTGGTATGTGCATACAAACAGCCTGCGAAGTAATGTTTGACACTAATATCAATATCCCCGATACTGCAAAAACCTTGTCGCTGCCTAACGAGACTGACTTGCTTACTCTTGTAGCCGAAGGCGATGAAAAGGCTTTTGGCATATTGTACCATCACTACCGGCCGAAGATCTATTCCTATGCCTTCCATTTATTCAGGAATACGGCTCTGGCAGATGAACTGGTGCAAGAGGTTTTTTTAAAGGTATGGCTCCGCCGGGATAAGCTCCCACACATCTTAAAATTTGAATCCTGGGTCTTCATCATTGCCCGTAACCAGGTCTTCGATACGCTAAAACTCCTCGCTAAAGAAACCGCTGCGCGCAAACAGATGGCCCATCTCCTGGACCCGGAAGCTAATTTGGTTGAAGATCACGTGCTTACAAAAGAAAATGAGATACGTTTACAACATGCGCTTGATCACCTCTCCCCTCAGCAGAAGCTTATATTCACGCTCAGCCGTAACGAAGGAATGAAACACGAAGAGATCGCCTCTCAACTCAATATCTCCCGCAATACCGTCAAGACACATCTCGTACACGCCCTGAAAACATTAAAAGATATCCTGCAATTCCATTCCGATAGCACACTGTTGTTTATCGCAGGCCTCTCTTTTTTCTGCTAATTGTGCTAAAACGTTTTTTTCATGAACGTATACTCCTCCTCTCCCATTTTACAGTCTTTACCTGTAACACTACATCATGGGAGCCGCCGAACGATTGACTTACCTGTTTTACAGGTATTATGATAATACATGCACGCCGTCTGAAAAAGAGGAGCTGTTCCAGCTTTTGCTGGATCCTGGTAATGATGCGCTCCTCCGGAGCCTGATCGAAGAGACCTGGGCCAAAGACGCCCCTTCCCGGCTGCAGGACCCACAGACTGCCGACAAAATATTACAATACATCATCCGGCAACAACCGCCCGTTGTCCTTCCCGCCCATAACAAATTCCGGTTTGTAAAATATGCCGCAGCGGTATTCCTGCTTTTATCCGCCTCTTTCCTGGCCTGGTATCTTTATTCCTCACACACGCATACCACCATCCCGGCACAACCGCTGTCCGATGTACCCAAGTCCGTCACTGATAAATGCCTCACCCTGTCGGACGGCAGCAAGGTGCTGTTACACAAGGACGCTCACATCGAGTTCGATCCTGCCTTCTCAGGCAATACACGTGAAGTAACCCTCGTAGGGGAAGCGTACTTCGATATCCGGCAAGATGCCCGCCCTTTTATCGTCCATGCAGGCCCTATAACAACCACCGTATTAGGAACGGCTTTTAACATCAATACCCGTGAAAAAGCATTCACCGTCACCGTGCTGAAAGGAAAGGTAAAAGTCGACAACGGCACCGGCGCCTTCAGCATCCTGAAACGCAACGAGCAGGTGATGGTCGACCTCATCAACCATAAACTAAAAAAGATACAGGTAGATGCAAAAGAAGAGATCGCCTGGAAAAAGCCCTACCTCCTGTTCAATGACGTCAGCATGAAAGAAGCGGTGGAGGAATTGCAACAACGATTCCGGGTAGCCATTGCACTCGCAAATCCCGCCTCTGAGAACTGTCATGTCACCGCCAGCTTTACACAGGGAGAATCACTGGAACAGATCATCAGGGTCCTCTCAAAGATCAACAACATGGAATACAAGCCGGTAGCTGGAGGAGGCTTCGAACTGACGGGCGAAGGATGTAAGTAAAAACATAAACCGTAAATAAGTAAAATAACCTACTCCGGCTGGAACCCGGAGCAGGTTGTTGAAGATACCTTTTGCTTAAAAAGAAGGTATCCCGTCTTAAACAAGTATTCATCATTTAAAACAATCAAAACTATGACATTTTCTTTATTGTCAGCGTTTGAACGGCTTTGCCCTGCCCATGGGCGCCGAAAACTGCTTATTCAAATCAAAAAACGGTTGCCTTATTGTATGCGTATCAGTTTTTTTATAATACTTATATTTCTCTTCAGCATACAGTTACTCAGTGCCCGTGATGTGCGCGGGCAGGACATCAACAAGGTATTCATTTCCCTGGAGCTAAAAAATGAGCCATTGGTAACAGCCCTGGAAAAGATACAGAAGCTCACCCCTTTCACTTTTGCTTACAACAAGCGGGAGATCAAACGGGTGACCAATCTCAATCTTGCGTACAACGGCCGGTCTGTGCATAGCATCCTGGAAGCGATTTTACGACATACGACACTGCAATACGAACAGGTGGGCAATACCATCGTCATCTCCTACAGACGCGATGCCCGTCCTGAACCCGATGCAGGGCCCGGTGGCAGATTGCCGTCTTCCCTCAACACAGCAGCCCCGGAGATCGAAGTAAAAGTGCGCACCATCACCGGCACAGTCACGAGTGATAAAGGAGATCCCATCGTCGGCGCATCGGTCACCATCCGGGGCAGTGCCGGCGGTACCACAACGGACGCAGAAGGCAAATTCAAGCTCGCCATCCCCGACGAAGGCGCGACAATACGCATCTCTTCTGTCGGCTATGAGACAAGATCCATCGTTGTCGGCGGTCAGACAGAAGTTACCGTCATCCTGAAAGAAGTAGCCGCCGGTCTCAATGACGTGGTGGTCATCGGTTATGGTACAGCCAAAAAATCCGATCTCACAGGCGCCGTCGCCAGCCTGAAAGGGGATCAGCTGGTGGATCGACCGGTACCCAACGTTTCCCAGGCCCTGGAAGGAAAAGTGGCCGGCGTAGACGTCATGATCAACAGCAGCGCCCCGGGCCAACCTGCCAAGGTTCGCGTACGTGGCATCGGCTCTATCAATTCCAGCCTCGACCCGCTGTACGTAGTGGACGGTGTCACCGGCGTGGATATCAACACGATCAACCCGCACGAGATCGCCTCCATCGAAGTCCTGAAGGACGCCTCTGCCTGTGCCATTTACGGTGCCCGCGGCGCCAACGGCATTATCATGGTCACCACCAAACGGGGCCGCAAGGGAGATACCCGCGTCACCTATGATGGAAATGGTAACGTGGCCGTTCTCAACAGACACCTCAAAACGTTGAACGCCCAGCAATTTGTCGATGTCTACAATCAGGCTTATGCCAACGGCCAGAAGTTCGATCCCCTGGGCGGCGTTTGGACCCCACCCCAGCCCTTGAACCATATCGCTCTGCCAAAACTCTTCGACGCCAATGACAAACCCCTGTACAACACCAACTGGGAGAAGGAAGTATACAAACCGGCCTTTTCAAACGACCACTTTATCAATATCCAGGGTGGCAGCGATAAATCGCTATTCAGTGCCTCGCTGGGTTATTTGAACCAAAACGGCTTAATGATCAACAGCTGGTTCAGAAGGTACAGCGCCAAGCTGACCCTGGACAACGAGGTAAACAACTGGCTGAAGTTCGGCGGCTACATCAATATCATCCAAAGCACGCAACGATTGGTGTCCGACGCCAACGGCGCTCTCAACGTTCCCCGCATGGTGACGGAAGAAGTGCCTATCGTGCCTATCAAATATCCCGATGGCAGCTGGGCCGGTAACAACGACATCGCCGGTCTTGAAGGCGGCCCCAACCCGGTACATATCTCACAAAGCCGGTATACCCTGAACAATACCCTCCAGGCCCTGGGCGATGCCTACTTCATCATCCATCTGACAAAGGACCTGGATTTCAAATCCGACTTGGGTTATACAGTCGCGGGAATGAAAAATAATTTCTACTCCGGACAGGACCTGCCCCACCTTTCACAGGACCAGGGCGGCGAAGCACACATTACCAGCTATTACAACTATTTCTGGCAATCGGAGAACTATCTCACCTGGAATAAAAAGTTCAACAGCCGGCAGAGAATGACAGCGCTGTTGGGAGCCTCCTGGCAAAAATTCAGATCGGAATATGTAGATGCGGAAACACAGAACTTCATCAACGATCAATTCCAATGGCAATCGCTGCAGGCCGGATCGATTCGCAGCAAGACACAAAGCTCGATCCCGGACCCATGGCAGATGAACTCCTATTATGCCCGCGTGATCTACAACATCGACGAAAAATACCTCTTCACTGCCACGGGCCGCTATGACGGCAGCTCCCGTTTCGGTCCCAATAACAAATACGCCTTCTTCCCTTCCATCGGCGCCGCATGGCGGATCTCCGAAGAGGACTTCATGAAGAAGAGCGACATCATCAGCTATATGAAGATAAGGGGTAGCTATGGTCTCACCGGTAACTCGGAGATAGGGTTCGGCCAATCGCTCGGACAGATATACACAGGTCAGACTGTGCTGAACGGCGCCAACCAGGGCACCCTGGTGCCCGGCTACCTGGGCAATAACAATATTAAATGGGAGAAATCTCTCCAGGGAGATGCCGGACTGGAATTCGGTCTGTTCAGGGACAGGATCGAAATGAACATCGATTATTACAACCGTACCACCAAGGACCTGCTACTGCAAACTCCCATCGCGGAATCTGCAGGCATGCAGACAGCCAGCGTTTACAAGAACATCGGCTCTATACGGAACACAGGTATCGAGATCAACCTCCATACGGTGAATGTGAAGACTCCGGACTTTACCTGGAGCACCAATTTCATCTTCGCCAGCAACAAGAACAAAGTGCTCAAACTGAACGACGGTAATGCCGACATCTTCCCCGGCCCCAACTTCCTGGGACAGAACTATATCATCCGCGTAGGACAACCCATCGGCTCCTTCTGGGGAATGACCCGGCTGGGCACCTACAGCGAGAGCGAAGCAGCCGCAGCGGCATTGGTCAACCTAAAACCCGGCGACCGTAAGTACATATACGACAAGGACGGCAAAACTCCTGTTTATCGCATCATCGGGCGCGCCTACCCCAAATGGACGGGCACTTTTACCAGCACCATCAATTACAGGAACTGGGACTTCTCTTTTGATATCCGCTTTGTACAGGGCGTAAATACGGGAGCGAACTTCAAACATTCCAGCGAGGACAGACAGACCATCGCCAACAGCCTGGCTACCGTCCTGAACGCATGGACTCCCACCAACACAAACACAATGATCTCGCAGGTACGTAATTATAAGTTCGCACAGGATTCGCATTTCGACACATGGTGGGTGGAAGACGGGTCCTTTATCCGTGGCCAGAACATGACACTGGGATATACGGTACCGGCGGCCGCCGTGAGAAGGCTAAAGCTGACAAAGATCCACATCGCCGCCAGTGTGCAGAACTTCTTCCTGCATACCAAATACACCGGCTACGATCCTGAAGTGGATACCTTCGTCTCTGGCTACGGGCAAAACACAGGTTTCTCGCAAAACCTGGATTTCTTCGCCTACCCCCGGCCGATGTTCTATACCCTGGCCCTGACAGTAGGATTTTAATTGCGAACCAACTGTAAAAACCAAACAATGAAACGTATCAAACATATAAGTATCGTCTTACTGACAATGGCCTTCCTGGGATCCTGTAAAAAGTTCCTGGAAGAGAAACCCGCCAGCTTTCTAAAACCAGGTTTTACTATCACCAATATCAAAGAGGCCAGGGCCCTTATCAACGGCTGCTATTCCAGGCTGCAAGGCGCCGACACAAGCGAACCTTCCTCTTACGGCGGCAATACCTGGAACCTCATGGAGTTCATGACAGGGAAGTCCAACAGCGACCTGGGGCAGACCGGCTTTGTGAACTACCAGAACCTGGGCTATAACAGCAACTCTTTTTACTTCAACACCTGGTGGCAGCAAATGTACCTGGGCATCGGCGCCTGTAACCTGGCCCTGGAAAGCGTATCCGCCGCCAGTTCCAGCGTGGCCAACGATTCCGTCAAAAAGAACATGCTGGCCGAAGCGCATGCCCTGAGAGCGTTGTATTATTTCTATCTCGTCAGGATGTACGGCGCCCTGCCTAAGGTGACCAGCGTGCCCAAAGACCTCAACGTAAATCTTCCCCGTACGCCCGCAAAAAGCATCTACGACAGCGTTATCATCCCCGACCTGCTGGCGGCCGAAAATTCTACCCTCCCCTGGCAGGATAATACAGGGCTCATATCCATGAGCGCCGTTAAATCCATCCTGGCAGACGTATATCTTACCTATGCCGGCAACCCCATCAAAGGCGGCGACCAGTATTACGCCGAGTCCGCCAAACGCTCCAAGGCCGTCATCGACAACGGTGGTTTCAGTTTGTTCCAGAAGTATACCGACATGATCAATCCCGCCAATAAGAACAGAGGGGAATTTATCCTCCAGGCGCAATATGCGGCATCGGCCAATGCCTCTATCCCGCTGACGCCTCTAACCGTCCCCAACTATTCGGGTATTTCCAAATATGCAGATGAATTTGGCTCGGTATTCCCGACCGACCAGTTCATCAACTCTTTCAATCCCGCAGACAAGCGCATTCAGGAACGCCAGTTCTTCTATACAAAGTACCAAAGCATCAAGACTTCAGATACCGTTGTATTCAAACACCATTACATTTATAAATGGTTTGATTCCACAGCCGTAAGAAATACAGCAAAATCCGATTTGAACTACACGATCTATCGCCTGGCTGACGTATATTTAATGTACGCAGAAGCCTCCAACAGAGCGGAACATGGCCCTAACAGCGATGCCATTCACTATGTGAACCTGATCCGGGAAAGAGCCAACCTGGGCGATCTCACGGGCACTCCCTCACAGGACGATTTTGAGCACGAGGTATGGCTGGAGCGCTATTTCGAACTTTGCTTCGAGAACAAGATGTGGTTCGACATGATCCGTACACTGAAAGTTCATAACGATGTCACGGGCAATTGGGATGACTTCGCAGGACATAAGACCGTATGGAACGCCACCTTTACAGCCAATCAGTTGCTTTTCCCGGTGCCGCAACAGGATATCCTGGTTAACCCCAACCTCCTGCCCAACAACCCGGGATACTAATAACCATCAACAAGCCTATACACATGAGGATAAAAGGCCAGCTGCCGCAGGGCGGTTGGCTTTTTTCATGTATATTTGTCTGAACATGTTTATTCTGCAGACACTCTACGACGAATTGCTTGGCTTCCTGGGCCTGAAGCCCTTGCTGGAAATGTACCAGAAAGGAGATTACTCCGCGCTGTCCTCTGCCCACGGTATCTTCTCGGCTATCTCACCCGTCATCCCCTTCCTGCTGCTGATAGAGATCGGACGGGCCGTCACTTATAAACGATTCAGGATCGAAGACTATCGCATGCCCTTCTTCATCTTTGTCGCCAATCGCTTCCTTTCCCGCTTTATCTCCATCGCAGCTGTAGCCTTTTGCATAGGCCTTTTTGAAAAATATGCCATCTTCAAAACCAGGTTCACCTGGTACTGGTTCATCTACGGATACATCATCTGGGAATTCGCACACTTCATTTATCATTATCTGGGCCATAAAGTACGGCTGTTCTGGTGTCTTCACTCGACCCACCATGCTCCCCAGACCATGAACCTCTCGGTCACCTACACGCATTTTTTCCTGGAAGCTCCTTACGCAGATGTGATCCGGACCTCCATCTGCATTTTGGCAGGCGTGAACCCTCCGCTCCTTTTCCTCATCATGGCCGTCGATGGTACATGGGGCGCATTTATACACGTGGGAGAAAATATCATGAAGGATGGACGAATGGGTTTTATGCGCCGGATCATCCTCACACCATCTCATCACAGGGTACACCATGCCCGTAATCCCCTGTACATGGACACGAATTTCTGCAACCTGCTGAATATATGGGACAGGGTCTTTAAAACTTACCAGGATGAAGAGGACGCGGAAAAGATAGAATACGGCATCACCCGTCCTGTCAATACCCGTAGCTTTGTCGATATGTACTTTGGAGAATTCGTCTGCTTATTCCGGGACGTTGCCAGGGCGCCCGGTTTGAAAAATAAATTCCTCTATATTTGGATGCCCCCCGGCTGGAGCCATACCGGCGACCATAAGACAGCCAGGGTCGCAAAACGAAAAGCAAAAAATATTGCCTATTTTTAGGCGGATGCGCACGCTTCGATCTTTCCAGACCTTATTGCTCACACTCGCTTTTTGCTCCGGACTGCACGGACAGATGATCGTCGGCCTCGACAAGGACTCCCTGCGACGGGCGCTCGATAAAATGCCGCCCGACTCCCTCAAAGTAACAACCCTGATCAGACTGGGCCAGCAATATGAGAGCAATGCCCCTGATTCAGCCATCCTGTATTACAGAGAGGCGGGGTCCCTCAGCCGGCAATTGGATTATCAGCCGGGCATCGTACAGTATATCAATAACTATACAGCCGTGCTGAACATCCAGGGCCGATTTGACTCTTCTCTTATCCTAAACCTGCAGGCAGTCGATATCTCCAAAAAATACGGCCTTCAAAAGCTTTACACAAAAGCGCTCGTCAACACCGGCGTCGTTTACCAATACAAGGAAGATTATCTCCAGGCAGTGGATTATTATCTAAAAGCGCTTCCTTTCCTGGAACCATCCGGCGACCTCCAATCCCTGTCCCTTATCTATGGCAACCTCTGCGCGCTTTACCGCGATCTCAACCAGCCGGAGAAAGCAGCGTTCTACGCCCGCCAGGCCATACAGCTGGCCCGGGATAACAAGGACGAGTACAGCAGGGCCTTTGCCTGCATCAATCTGGCTAATGCCCTGAAAGACCTGGGAAAGGTCAAGGAAGCCATCCGCTATATCGACACGGCTTACCACAGCGGCCTCCGGCTGAACGACCTTAACGTAGAAGAAACAGCGCTCATCGACCTGGGGGATGCCTACCTGAAAACCAATGAACCCGACAAGTATATTCCCGTATACCAGCAGGCGCTGACCCTGGCGCGAACACTCAAGGATGTGTCCGGCGAAGCATTCGCCTTGCAGGGACTTGCATTGGGTTCTTATTGGAAGGGCCGCTACCCGGAAGCAGAAGGCCGGCTGCTGACAGCCATCGATTTTTCCCGCCGTCATGACCAAAAAGAAGTGCTGAGCAATCTCCTCTCCCTGATGGCAGATGTACTGATAGCCCGGGGACAGCCCCGGATGGCGCAACATTACCGTGACCAATACGATTCCGTCCGTAATCTCCTGTTCAACGCATCCCTGATAAAGAACGTGCAGGAGCTGGAGACAAAATACAAGGTTGAACGGCAGCAGCGCGACCTGCTGCAAAAAACAGTGGAGCTGGAAGAGAAAAAAAGAGAATCCCTCCGCTGGCGCAACTGGCTCATGATCGCCCTCGGCAGCATACTGCTGCTATCTTTCCTGCTGTTCCTCGTTCGTGCGCAACGAAAAAATCTGCGGCTGCAGGCGCTGGTCGAAGGACAGCAGCAGGAACGGCGGCGTATAGGACAGGAAATGCATGACGATATGGGGTCCGGGCTGACCTCCCTGCTCTTTCTCAGCAGGATGCTCGGCGAGCCAAAAGATACTGCGGAAAAGATCCGGCACCTCTCGACCGATCTGCTTACAAAAATGAACGAGATCGTCTGGACGATGGAACAGGAACACGATACCCTGGAAAGCCTTATCGCCTATATACGGGTCAACGTAGCGCAGATCCTGGAAAATGCCGGTATATCCTACCAGTTCCAGGTGGGTGAGAACATTCCCGCCTTCTCTGTCAGTCAACAGTTCCGCCGCAATATCTATCTCATCGTCAAAGAAGCTATTCACAATGTCATCCGTCACGCTGAGGCAACGACAGTGACCATCACTATACTATTCGCATCCCAGCTGGAAGTCGACATTACAGACAACGGCAAAGGATTCGATCCTGCATCGGAGCGACGGTTTGGTAATGGAATGAAAAACATGCGGCAACGGATCCAACAGGTGGGCGGTACGCTTCAGATCACCTCGATCAAAGGCACCCAACTCCACCTGACAGCTCCGTTAAAAAGTCTATAACAAAAGTTATAGTGCGATTGTGCCGGATAGACACCAATTTTATGATATGGAGCTCATACAGGTCAGCATTGTAGAAGATATCCAGGAGATCCGGCAGGGAATGCAGGACCTTGTCAACCAAACCCCTGGCTTTAATTGCCTGTCCATATACAGCAATGCGGAAGACGCTTATACTGGATTGAAGGCAGATCTCCCCCACCTGGTCGTCATGGACATCGCCCTTCCTGACGGGTCAGGAGTGGAATGCATACGACGGCTGCAGAACGATGCACCCGGTAAGATGCAATTTATGGTCTTTACCATTTACGAGGACAGCGACCAGGTCTTCGAAGCGCTGGCAGCCGGCGCCAGCGGTTACCTGCTGAAAAATACCCCACCCGGAAAGATCATTGAAGCCCTGAAGGAATTACATGAAGGAGGAGCGCCCATGAGCATATCCATTGCACGAAAAGTAGTGGGAGCATTTCGAAGACCGGAAGCGAGCAATAAGCTGTCCGCCCGCGAGACCGAGATCCTGCAATGGATGGCAAAAGGTCTTTTATACAAAGAGATCTCCGATAAGCTGCATATTACCACCGGCACCGTACGCCAGCATATTCACAATATCTACGAAAAACTGCACGTGCAGAATAGAATGGAGGCCATCAATAAGGTCTTTGGCCCAAGAGGAAAATAACCTTCTTAAAAAGGCTTCGCAGGCGCTTTATCCAGCGTCATCTCATGCCATATCTTTTTGGGTCTATAGGGTTGTCCCTTTCCGCCACCGATCCTGCCCAGGTTGCCGCTGCCGATGGAAATGCCTACACCACCACCGCTGCCAAAAGAGCCGAAACCTAATCCACCGCCAATGGAAACCCCGCCGCCACCATCACCACCCCTGGCGCCCGGGGGCGCAGGGATGCCTTCGATGAAGATACCTATGGCAATATTCCTGCCCGCATAGTGAATGTTATTACCCCTGGAAAAGACAGCCTTCAACGGGATCTTCGCCTCATACACCAGGTCTCCCGATCCGTTGTAATTCATGCGGACCTCTACGCCCTCTTTGTTGGTATCCCCATAATTGTAATGTTGAATAGGCTCCTGCCTGGAAAACCCGTACAGCTCATATTCATCAGCATCATCCAGCTTGGCGGACCTGTCTTTATATACCTGCGGACGGGCTTCGGCCATCAGCTGCTTTTCCCGGTTGTTATGCGGGTCCAGCGGAAAACCAAGGCCGATAGCCTCATCACTGTTCTTTTCCCCCTGGTTATTTACCCACACCGTCATGCCGCCGGAAAGGATCTTGTTCTGCTCAGCCGGATCCTTGGTAGAGATCAGCACATACAGGTTGTCCGCATCATTGGTCATGGCATAGGTAAGCTTTTCCGTGCTTTCAATACCCGGTAGCGGCCTTACCCAGTCACTGTCACTGCCGTCGATGGTCAAAGGCTGCTTTTGCCAGTTAAGCCCCTGCGTATCCTGGGAAGCTGAAGCGCTTTTCGATGACCGGCAGGATACTGCAAAAGCCACCGGCACCAGCCAGACCATCAGTCGAAATATAAAGGTTTTCATTGCTTTTTTAGCTTAAAGAACAAAGGTAGGCATGGTTTTGTTAATTAATTCCAAATCAGTAATAATACCCCCATCCAAAATCTCCATAAATAGCCTTGGGCCAATAGATCTCCCCTCCCTTTATCGTGACATATATCTTTCGGATATCCTGCATATTCCGCAGGGGATTCCCCTCTATCAACACCAGGTTGGCCATCTTATTCGCCTCTATGCTGCCCAATAAGCTATCCCTCCCGGAAACCTTTGCAGGATACCAGGTGGCCATTCTCAGCACCTCGGCATTGGGAATACCCGACTTGCTGTAAAGTTCCAGCTCATGCTGTAATATCCCGCCGTCGGTACCCGAAAGGATCGTAAGACCGTTGTCATACAGTTCCTTCAATATGCTCTCCATATTGATAAAAGACCTGGCATAAATGTCGATGAGGGAATCCTTATCTATAAACCCGCCGCTCATGGCCCCCCTCTTTACTTCGGCCGGCAAATAAGCCGCAATGGGAGCATATTTCCGGGATATATGCCCGGGCAGATCGATATACATTTCCTCGAAAACACAAAGGGTCGGGTCGAATACGATATGCTTGTCTTTTAACTGACGGATAAAATTTTGAGCCGCAGCCCCCTTCACATCGATGGTATATCCCTTCCTGCCCGGCAGAAAAAAGCGCCCCATGCTCCGGGTATCCACCGTATCCCCAAAAAAGTTTAAAACCAGCATGTTGATATGCGTCACCTCATCGTAACCGGCATCTACGGCCTGGCTGGCCGTCATAAACGCCGGGATATGCCCGCAGACCCGCATGCCCAGGCTATGCGCCTTGTCTGCCATGGGCTTTACCCAACCCGGCTCGATAGAGCTGTACAGTTTTATCTGGTCATACCCTTTCGCCTTATACTCTTCGATAGCCTTTAATCCCTCTTCCAGGCTTTTAATAAGAGTGCCGGTTGGAGCGGCAAATTCGCCTGCCTTATCGATAAACCCCGAAATGATGGTGACATCCGGACCCAAAAGAGAATCTTCACGGATGAGCCGACGGGTATGCAATAGCTCGAAGCTATTACCCATATCCCGCAGATTGGTTACCCCCTGGGCCAGCATAAAAGGCCCCTGCTCCTTGCTGAAATGCCCATGCATTTCCCAAAGCCCGGGCATCAGGAATTTTCCCGTGCCATCGATCACCTTATAGGCCGCAGGTACGGACACATCAGCAGCATTGCCCAACTTTTCGATCCTTCCCTCATGTATCAGCACCGTCTGATGGGCGAGTGTATCGCCTGTCCGCGTGTCGAACAGCGTAGTATTCCTGATGGCAATGCCTGTAGCAGGTCTCTCCGTCAGCCGTTTCGTCAGATCGGTATAAAATTTTGCTTCATATTGTCGTTGCAGCGTATACAACTCATTCGCATAGTCCTCAAAACCTTTTTGAATAAGAGATGACCAGTCGGAAACACTCCCGAAAAAACGCCCCTCGCCGGTGAACCACAAATAATAAGGAGGACCGCCATAGCCGGAAAATGTCATCAGCCGTAGCGCATGCTTCCGCTGGGTTCCTTTCTCCGTGATCTCTGCGGAAGCGATCTGTTTGAAATTTCTGACACCGGCCGGCAATACACGGATCTCTCCGGAAGGAGAAGCCTGCAGCATCTTCAGCTCCAGCTCAATTTTCGCCAGCGGACCATTGATATCCGAATATAATTCATTCTTAAAAGCCGTAGAATCGTTCTCAAATTTATTCCTCCAATAAGCCTTCCCCTTTCGCACATAAAATCGCTCGTGAACAGGCGTCTTTAAATAATCCACCCCGCTGATCTCTTCGGACAGGATGATGCCATCGGCGCCCGTGGTAATATGAGTATGAAGAGAAGGCCCCCTCCCCCTGTCGTTATATTCCTCATAATAGTAATAGTCGCCTTTCTCCTTTTGCCATACCCACTGCTTCCCCACAATTTTACCACTGTTGATATAGCTGTAAAATAAAGTGTCGGCAGGAGCCGAAAACACGGGTAACATGTCCAAAATTCCCCCTATCAGCAACAAAAAAGATATCGTAAATTTCATATATGACCCTTTAAATTTTAGCCTTTTATTTTTGCTTTGAACTATTATCTTTAAGGAAGAAATGCCCCTGTTGCTTCAACAACCCGCTAACCTTTTTGCATTGTCTTCAAGACAAAGGATTATTCTTTGCATTTTTTTCAATCTGTTTTTATTGGGCCTGCCATCTTCCCTCCTGGCTCAGCGAGTCATCGTCCATGGCACCGTTACCAATCGTTTTACAAAAGAGCGGATCCCTTTTGCCAGCGTTTCCTGGAAAAGAGCCGGCCGGGGTCTCATCTCCGACAGCGCCGGTAACTTCACCATCCAGGCTGCCCGGCGTAGTTCCGATACCCTGTTGATCAGTTCCGTAGGGTTCCAGACACTGGCCATACCACTCACTCTTTCTAAAGATACGACAGAGATTGCCGTCTTCCTGGAGAACACCCGCGATGCCGGCGAGGTCATCGTCAAGTCCAAATATAACCGGGGGTTGCTGTGGTGGAGGAAGATCGTGGCAAACAAACCCGTCAACAACCCTTACAAACAGGAAAGCTATTCCTACGAACTATACAATAAGGTGGAGGTAGATATCGATAACTTCAGCCGGAAAAAGTTCGAACAGTACAAATTACTAAAACCTTTTGGATTTATCCTGGACAACATCGACAGCGTGTCCGAGGACAAACCGTTTTTACCCGTGTTTATCACCGAGTCGATCTCCGACTGTTATTTCGCCACCAACCCCCTGAGGGAACGGGAAGAGATAAAGGCCATAAAGACCAATGGCATCAAGAACGAATCCATCATGCAGTACATGGGTGGATTGAGCCAGCGTATCAACTCCTACGACAACTACATGACCCTCTTCAGTAAGGAGTTTATCAGCCCCCTGAGCTCAGTGGGCGATCGCTATTACAACTACAGAGGCGCCGATACACAATACATTGGGGGTGAACGCTACCTCCATCTGCTGTTTACGCCGAAAAGAGAAGGCGAGAATACTTTTTCCGGCGACTGCTGGATCCATCACGCCAGCTGGGGGATCAAAAAGATCACCCTGAATATGTCATCCACAGCCAGCATCAATTTTGTCAACCGGCTCAGCGTCATACAGGAATTCTCCCGCCGAAGCGACAGCACCTGGGTCTTCACCAAGGATAAGTTTGTGGCGGAGCTGTCCCCCCTGAAAAAGGATAAGCTGGCCTTTATAGCACGGAAAACAAGCCTTTACGACAACATCCGGATGAATGAACCCTTCATCGAAGAGGCGCTGGAAAAGAATGTCCGCAACGAAAAGATCGTCATCCAGGAAGGCGCGCAGGAAAAGGACACCAGCTACTGGAGGATGCACCGGGCCGAACCTTTAAGCAGGAACGAGGAGCACGTCTATAAAATGATCGACACCTTGCAGAAAATGCCCCTCTTTAAAAAATATGTGGATGTCCTCACCTTTGTCGTGGATGGCCGCAAGCAGCTTGGCAAGATAGAGATTGGGCCCTGGTTCAAATGGATCAGCGGCAATCAGCTGGAAAAAGTGCGACTGCGATTCGATGTCGCTACCACCAGGCTCTTTAGCGATCAGCTTTGGCTGCACGGTTACCTGGCATACGGGTTCAAAGACCGCACCTTCAAAGGCAAAGGCGAATTCACTTATAAATTCCCCGGCAACCAGGGCTACAGTGTCCATGCCTCCTATACACAGGACCTGGACAACGGTCGCACCCGGAATAATGACGAGGATATCACCGCAGACAACCTGTTCAGTCAACTCATCCGCCGCCCGGGTATCCGGCAAAAATTCCTGCTGGAAAAAGAGGCCAAAGTATGGGTCCAGAAAGAATGGGGTAATGTATTTTCCGCACGGCTGTCCTTCACCAGGACCGACTATACAACTTTCGCTCCCCTGCCACCTAAAGAGATGCTGAGCAGGAACGACGAAAATACGATCGTTTCAAGCGAAGTAGGCCTCAAGCTCCGTTATTCCCCGGGAGCCAGGGTCATTCGTACCAAAAGAAAAGAATTCCGGCTCAACGGCGAAAAACCCGTCATCGAAGCAGGATTCTATGCCGGCATCCCTGATTTCCTGGGCGACGGCTACCGCTACCAAAAGCTGACCCTGGCCATTACCGAGAACTTCCGTATCCCCCGCTGGGGAAAGATCAATTACAGGGTGTTTGGAGGAAAGATCTTCGGAGATCCCCTGCCCTTTATGCTGCTGGAGATCCATCCGGGCAATGAGATCTATTATTACAACAAGAATTCATTCAACCTGATGAACCGGTTTGAATATATCAGCGACCGCTATGCCGGCTTCTTTATAGAACATGATCTTGAAAAAAAGCTACTGAACCTGCTGCCATTCCTGCGCAAGACCTCCTTACGGCAATTCTGGAATGTAAAAGCTGTCTGGGGAGACCTGTCCCGCGAAAACAAGCTGCTGAATCTGCAGGATTTTCCTACCTACAGGCTCCGGTCCTTACGAGGCAATGGCTATGTTGAAGCCGGCACCGGCATCGACAATATCTTCCGGTATTTCAGGGTCGACCTCGTATGGCGCTTCGCTCCGCCTCAACAAGTGGTCGTCCTTCCCAATAAAAACTCCATCAATAAATTCGGTATATTCGGCAGCTTCCATCTGCAATTCTAAAGCGGCCCTCTCTTTATAAAAGGCTTTACCTGCCGGCGCCCCTCCATATCGAGGGTCAGAAAATATCCGGCAGAAGGCAATGTCCGCAAGGATAAAGGAAAGGAATTTGCACCTTTATGCAACGCCAGCCTCATGGTCAGCAGCACTTGTCCCTGTGCATTATAGATCCCGGCCATAGCATTCCCTTCCCGTTCTGCCGTCACCACCAGCCTGGGGTTATCCGTAACAGGATTGGGTTGCAAACGAAAAGAGGATACTGCCGGGGCCTGTCTCCTGTTCACAGCAATGATGCGGGACCAGGACAGCTCCCCCTGCCCATGCTGCCATGCGAGCCGGTAATAAACATCCCCTCCGATGCTCTCCGCAGCATCGATATATCGATACTCCATTGAATCCTGGGAAGCGGGCAGGGTCGCGATCTCTGTAAAATGAAAATGATCGACGGACCGCTGGATCGTAAAATTTCGTATATCCATCGCCGATGCCAGTGAAGCAAGCGCCCAACGTAATAAAACACCGGTACCGGAAGGATCACCCGTAAAATATTTCAGTTCCGGCGACGCCAGCACGACACAGGCCGGTCCGGCCGAAACAGGAGGCGTATATCCCGCCTTGCTCACCCCCGCGGCACCGGGAGTAGCGCCATTGGCCGAACCCGCGCAAGACCATGTGCTGGTGAGACTGACCAGGCCGTTGGCCCCTCCATTCCCGGTCGCTGTTACAGCGGCTGGAAAACTGGCGCCGGCGGTCCAGACAAGCCCTCCTCCTCCGCCGCCGCCGGGACCCGTGCAATTGTTCGCATTATAGCTGGAGTTGGATCCTCTTGCTCCCGCAGCCTCCGCCGTGATTGCGCCCGTGACCGTGGCGGCATTCAATATAATCACCCCGCCCGCACCTCCCCCTCCACCGCCGTCCCCTTCTGCTTCATGGGCGGGATCGCTGGTCGTCATATTGACGGGAGTAAGCCCATCCGCTATCAATCGTCCTCCGCCACCTACGATCGTCCCGGCGGAAAGGATGATCATGCCGCCTCCGTTGCCTCCGGGCGTCCCCTTGCCATTGTCCTCATGACCACTGCCACCTCCGCCGCCAAAAAAGATCCGGTTGACCCCGGCGCTATAACCATACGCAGACAGGCTGATGCCCCCGACACCCGGGTATTGTCCGTGGCAATTGAAGAGTGACTCGCCCGCACGCTTGCCGCCGATGCCTCCCGCGCCATAATTCCCCCCTCCGCCTCCACCCGCATTGGCATTGTTACCGCCTCCGCCGCCATTGGCCAGCTTGCCCCGTGCATATTCCTCGTTGAGGATATAACCGGCAATCCCCTCACCCTTTTTCCCTCCTGTAATATCCCCCGAAGCCGGCAAGGGAAGGAAATATTCAGATATGACATCAGCGCCCGTGCAATTATATGCAGGCGTCGGATAATTCACCAGCGCACCACCCTGAAAGCCCAGGCCACTGACATCGATATTCGCATTCAGCGTGATCGTACCGGTAGCCTCCAGCACGACAACACCTCCCGTACCCGTAACAGGATCCCAGGGGGCTGCCGTCACTGACCCTCCAATGACAACGGATGAATAGGATGGGATGGTCACCAGCTGCACCAGTCCGGCAGCACTATACGCATTGACAAATTGATCCATCAGCCATACATCATTGCCATTGATGCTGCAAATAGTATTGAATTCATAGCCGCCTGCATTATTCATCGCGGAAATGTCGCCATAGCTGGCACTGTTCGGGGTTGAAATGGTTGCGCCTTTTGCCTGCAGTATCAGGACACGCTGACCGATGGAAAGACCGGAGGAATTACTTACCGTCACTGTGTTGGAGGTAGTATTGACGGCTGTCACCTGGTAATAAGTATTCAAAACGCCCGATACCGACTGGCCACAGACATTGGAATAGATACATACCAGCAGCAGTATCCTGGGTATTGCTGCAGTGTTTTTCATACGTATTGGACAACACCCCAAAATACGGCTTTTACCCCGTATTGGCAAGGATTACATTATTCACTCATATTTAATTATTTATACCAGTGTATCAAACAAACACAGAAGTTTTTGAAAGTGTTGACGCTGCCAGCTTTGTACCGTCGATACGCGCCTTGATCTTTTCAAAAGCCTTTTCCCTTGAAGTAGAGATATCATCCGCAAAAGGAGAAAATCCACAATCGTCCGTCGTACCCAGCTGTTCGATGGGAATAACTCCCGCCGCATCCAGGATGAGGTCGCGTATCTCTTCGGGTGTCTCCACTTTCGGGCTCAGCACATCGGTAACGCCCAGGAAAATACGCTGTCCGGGTTGCAGGTGCTCCACAATGGATTGCAGCACGGATCGTTTATCTGTTTCACCCGCATACTCCAGGTAAAAGTTTCCCGCTTTCAGCTGGAACAGGAGAGGTAAAAGCCGGGCATAATCCACATCAGCGCTATGCGTCGAATCATGATCTCCACCGGGACAGGAATGGACGCCTATTTTTTTCCGCTCATCCTCCGTAAAACGGTTGAGCACCCGGTTATTCAAATCGATAAAAGACCTTAACAATCCTCCGCTGGGGTCCAGCTTCAAAGACAGCCGGGCTTCCGTGAAGTCGATCTGCACATTGTATGCACCGCCGTAAAGACACCTTCTTACATCGGCCTCCGCTTCATCCAGGAGATCATTGATAAACTGCTCCTGTGAATACCCCCCGATCCCTTCCGGGGGATAAAGCAGGCTCAAGGCAGACGCCGAGATCACCGCCTGCTTGACAGGCAGCTTTGTCAATTGCCGGGCACTGCTCAAATATATATCCGCATATGTTTGATAACGGAAAGGGCCCGCAGTGATCTTCGGCAATTGCCTGGTATGACCGTCGGCAAAAGGAATGATCACTCCATCAGGGGACAGATCCTGCGATCCTGCAATAGGATAGGTGGCAAAGCTGGGCTTGGTCTGCTCCCCATCCGTAATAACGGGAGATCCCGTCAGCTCCAGACGCCGTATGGTGTCTGAAAGCGCCGCATGAAATAATTGTTGCAGCCCTTTGTCATCCAATTGCCCTTCGGCATGAGCACGCATGCCCAGTATCAGCTCCACAGGACGGGGAATACTGCCGATTTGTTCAGTAGGAATGTTCATGTTTTGTTGTTTTAATAATGAAAAATAACACGCCGTACGATGTACAGTAATGTTAATAACAATGATCAGGAGGATGATAAGCAGAAGTCTGAAAGCAATTTTCCAGATACGACTAAGTTAACAATATTATCTTTACCGTTCAAATTTCATGCATGGTCAGCTACGATCCGAAAAAATGGTTCATCTTCGTCTTCAGGTTTCATGAGGCGGACACCTTCCGCAAGCTGCTTTGGCTGATAGCAGCCATCAGTGCCTATGCCTGGCTGATAGCTTTCCTGGAAGCCAGCGTATTCAGGCTGGCAGAGACGAGCCACCTGAAAAATATTTCCATCCTGCACAATTTATTGGGCTTCGTCATCTCGCTCCTGCTGGTATTCCGTACCAATACGGCCTATGATCGCTGGTGGGAAGGAAGAAAGCTTTGGGGCGCCCTGGTGAACAACAGCCGCAACCTGGCCATGAAGCTGGCAGCCATATTGCCCAAAGAAGATGAAGAGAACCGCAGATTCTTCCGGGATACCATCCCCGCCTATGCTGTCGCATTGAGAGACCATTTACGCAACGACACCATCCGCCTGGAGTTATTCGACAACAACCCTGAGCTTGCCCAACAGATAGATCATCAGAAGCATGTACCCAACCAGCTGGCAGGCCTCATGCTTGCAAAAATTATGGAGATGCACCGCGCCGGCGTCATCAGTGGCGATCAGCTGATCATACTGAATGCAGAGCTCCAATCCTTCACGGATATCTGCGGCGCCTGCGAAAGGATCAAGAATACACCCATTCCTTTTTCCTATACTGTCTTTATGAAGAAATTTATCTTCTCCTACGTCATTACCCTTCCACTGGGTTATGTCTTCAGCATGGGCTACCTGGTAGTCCCGGTGACGGCATTTGTCTTCTACGTGGTGGCCAGCCTCGAGCTGATCGCTGAGGAGATAGAGGACCCGTTCGGTAAGGACTCCAATGACCTGCCCACAGCAAATATCGCTCATAAGATACAGGTGCATGTCCACGAATTGATATGATTCATTAACTTTACTCATCCATGGAATACGGGCTGCTATTACAAAACATCGCCAAACATATACAGCTCAGTGCGGATGAAGAAAAATACTTCCTCTCCCTCTGGCAAACCAAAAAGCTCCGGCGTAAACAATTCCTCCAGCAGGAAGGAGAAGTGACCAAAAACGTCGTCTTTGTCGTCAGCGGACTGCTGCGGATGTACTCCATCGATAAGAATGGGTTTGAACACATCCTTCAATTCGCCCCTCCGGGCTGGTGGATCGGCGATATAAAAAGCTATCTCTCCCAGCAACCCGGCAATTTATATGTCGACACTTTGGAAGACTGTGAGATCCTGCTCATGGAAAAGGACCAGCTCGATCAGTTATATAGAAACGTCCCTTCTTTTGAGCGCTTTTTTCGCATCCTCGCCGAGAATTCCCTCGCTACCTACCAACAGCGGCTCATCGATATCCTGAGCCTCCCCGCGATCGAACGCTACAATAATTTCTGCCGCCTCTACCCTTCCCTCATAGAATGCCTGCCCCAAAAACAGGTGGCCTCCTACATTGGTGTCACCCCGGAATTCCTCAGTAAGATGCTCAGCGGGAAGCAGACCTCTTAACCTATCTTAAGTCTTCCGCTTAATCTACATTATTGGGGAACCGCCTGGTCTCGTCATACTTTTGCATAAAGGAAACAAAACCATGAACAAACAAATAGAATCGATCATACCGAGCCCCTCCCGCCCCAATATGGTTGGCGATGGGTTCAGGGTGTTCAACTTCATACCCGGCGGCATCGGGCAGCAAAGGATCAGCCCATTTTTAATGCTGGATTTTGCGGCTGAACATAATTTCAGCCCTTCCGAAAAGGAAAGAGGCGTCGACGTACACCCCCATAAAGGCTTCGAGACGGTGACCATCGCTTATAAAGGCAGCGTGGAACACCACGACAGCGCCGGCAACAGCGGCGTGATCAACCCCGGCGATGTGCAATGGATGACAGCCGGCGCCGGCATCCTTCACAAGGAATTTCATGAAAAAGAATATTCCAAAAGAGGCGGTCCCTTTGAAATGGTGCAGCTATGGGTCAATCTGCCCAAAAAATACAAGTCGGAAACGCCCCACTACCAGGCTTTGTCTGCTGAAGGGATGGGCAAGGTGGAATTGCCGGGTAACGCGGGCCTGGTAAATGTCATTGCCGGAAATTTCAGGGAGACAAAAGGCCCGGCCCAGACCTATTCCCCCGTAAATCTTTTTGATATAAAGCTGAACAGGGATGGGAAAGTCAGCTTTCCTGTACCCGAAGATCATAACACCGCCCTGCTGGTCATCGAAGGCACCATAATGGTCAATGAACAAACAGCACCCGGTCATAGCTTCGTATTATTTAAGAACAATGGCGAGGATATATCCATCAAGGCTTTGGAGAACAGTGTGGTATTGCTTTTGAGCGGGACCCCGATCAACGAGCCCATCGCAAGCTACGGTCCTTTTGTAATGAATACACAGGAAGAGATATATGAGGCCATCCGGGATTTTCAACAAGGAAAATTCGGAACTTTGTCTGAGTGATAAATCCACGCACATGCACTATAAACTGGAAAAACCCGTATCAGGAACCATCGGTACCGGGAAATATCAATGCACCATCGAATGGCGGAATGGAAAGTTTATTGCAGACGAACCTGAAAGAACAGGCGGCAGGGATACAGGTCCCGACCCCCATACCCTGATGCTTTCCGCTCTTATCAGCTGCACCCTTGTTACGTTGCGCATGTACATCGATCGGAAAGGATGGGATATCCCCGAGATCAAAATAAGCGCCAACCTCTTCCAAACCGTCGAAGGAGATAAAACAACCACCATTATCGACAGGGACATCAGTTTTTCCGGTCCTAACCCGCCGGACCCTGAAAAAAAGAACAGGTTGCTCGAGATCGCGCAGCATTGCCCCATATCGAAGATCCTGGAAGGGGATATAAAGATCCGCAGCTTTGTATACCATGAAGAACAGGTCGAAAAAGAGATGAAGTACACCAACGGCGACATCACCGTGGTATGGAAACCGGAGATCTGCAAACATTCCGGCCGCTGTGTCACCCAACTTCCCCTGGTATTCGATCTGAAAAACAGGCCCTGGATAAATATGAATGGAGCAGACACCGCCGCCATCATCGATCAGGTAAATAAATGCCCCACAGGCGCCCTGTCTTATTTCCACAACGAAAAGGGGAAATGACCAACGTTAACCCGTGTTTGTCCAACTCTCCCTGGTCGTAATTGTCGTACCTTCCGGACATTCTATAACTTATAAAACTGATGACCATGGCAAACAATCCAACTGCCGAAAGCATTCTTCCTGAAGTCAACACATCCGGTGCCCGGATCACGCCCCTGGATTACGCTACCGACCCCGCCATAGAAAGCCATACCAAAGCATTTTTAAAAGCGGTTAACAGCGGCGACGGCAAACCCATGGAAACCATGACACCCGCGGAAGCCCGGGGCGTACTCGAAGGCGCTCAAAACATGGAGGTCGATCTTTCCGGCATCGATGTTACGGAGAAGACCATTCACCAGGACGGTCTGGAGGTAAAGCTCTACATTGTCCGGCCGGCCGGAGAGACAGGCGTATTACCTGTGTTCATGTTCTTCCATGGCGGCGGCTGGGTACTGGGTGATTTCCCCACTCACAAACGTTTCGTTCGGGACATGGTCGTTCACTCAGGCGCCGCAGCTGTGTTTGTCGAGTACACCCGTTCGCCGGAGGCCCGATATCCCACCGCCATCAACGAAGCCTATGCAGCCACAAAATGGGTAGGCGCCAACGGCTCCGAGATCAATGTGGACAGCTCCCGCCTGGCCATCGCAGGCAATAGCGTGGGAGGTAATATGACAGCTGTGGTGGCTCTTATGGCAAAAGATAAGGGTGGACCGGAAATAAAGCTGCAGGTATTGTTCTGGCCTGTAACCAACGCCGGCTTCGACACCCTGTCCTACCACTTGTATGCCACCCAACGTTTTCTCACCAGGAACATGATGATCTGGTTTTGGGACAACTATACCACCGATGCCGCCGCACGCAACGAGATCTACGCCTCTCCCCTGAAAGCCACCCTCGATCAGCTAAAAGGACTGCCGCCGGCACTGGTGCAGGTAGCTGAGAACGACGTGCTGCGGGATGAAGGAGAAGCCTATGCACGCAAGCTGGATGAGGCAGGCGTACCCACGACACTGGTAAGGGTCGACGGTATGGTCCATGACTATGGTCTGCTCAATCCGCTGGCGACCGTGCCGGCTGTACAGTCGGCGCTCCGTTATGCAGCGGGCGAGATCCGCAACGCGCTTAAGTAACCCAACCACCCGGTTCCGCGGGCGGTTAAAATTGAATTCTATACATGATATCAGGGAAGAACCGGATCTGGTAAACAGGTACGGCTCTTCCCTTTGCCTGATCATATTGTATGAGAAAAATATTCTTCCGGTTGGTGACATTTTGCAGATCGAGATAAAAGGTCTGCGTCAGCTTCCGCTTCCTGCTGTTCGTACGAAAACCAAACTTCGTATCCAGCCTGAAATAGCTATCCAGCTGAAGCGAATTATAATGCAGCGTGTCAAGGATCTGGTATCCGGCGGCAACAGAGGCGGGCACATTGACAGGCGTGGTATATCTGCCTCCGATGGAGGACAGACGCGCATCGAATGTAAAAGCGTTGTTCCCGCTGCTGCCCAGCTTCCATTCCTTACCTGCCAGTACGTTGAATACCCGTTTGTAATTGAATGCTGTATTCCTTTCCACACCATCACTGCCCTTATACTTTGAATCGAAGATCGAGGCAGTAAACAACACATAATACCCTCTGCTGAGAAATTTTTCCGCCGTCAGCTCCACTCCCCTGTTATTACCTGTTCCTTTATTCACCAATCCCACTTTATTCGGAAATCCAAAGTCGGCGCCTGCATTCAGCATCGAAAACCCGCTGAGCTGCTGCTCCACCGGCACATTGAATAAATGCTGATAATACAATTCGGCCTTTATTCTCCAATCCGGCAAAAACCTCTTTTCATAACCCAGTATAAAATGATGCGCCCGGGTAAACCCCAGCTCGCGGTTGCCGGGGTCTGTTTGTCCTGTCTGCTCATTCACCTCCTGAAAATATACGGGAAGTGGCTGAAGCTGACTGTGCAATCCATAGCTCAAAGAGACGGATTGACTGGCCGGTAGCTGATAGGTCAGCGATAACCGGGGCTCCAGCGAAGAACTGTTATTCACATCGAAATGTGTCCCATGCAATCCGCCCAGGATGCTGAACTGCTCGCTAAACCGGTATCTTACCTGTCCGAAATATTGTACCAGGAAAGGAGTGCCGTTGTAATTGCTCACCGTATCGAAAGGCTCCGAAGCTGGCCTGGACGACTTATCGAGAATCCTGACATTGAGCCCCAGCGATTCGGCTGTCGCTCCTATGCGGTAAGAGAGACGGCTGTTGACCTTGCTGTTGAGATAAGAGCTCACCCGGAATGTGCTGGTCGTATTCCTGGAAGAATAATGCAGCCAGCGGTCCTTATAAGGCGGCACGGGATCAGGATAGCGGTATTCGTCATATGTATCGAGCGTATGCGCATAGGACACTACGGTACGCAGATAAGTACGGCTACCCAGGTCCAGGGTATGTTTGACCCCAAAAAGAGAAAAATTGCTTTTATCATAGCCATCCTGGTCTGCCTGTCCATAAAAGTCCGTCGTATCCACCTTGCTGCCGAGGAGATCGATATTGCTCAATCCCCCCATACCAAAAAAAGAGAACTTTCCGATACCACTCTTCCCCGTGGTAATATTGAACACCCAGTCCTGGTACTTGGGGGTATTCTTCGTACCGATGTTGAGTCCGATGGAATTGGCTATCTGTGCAAAAGAATAACGATAGCTGGCAAGATAGGCCGCCCCATTGTTCTTATTGTTCAACGGGCCTTCGATGGTGGCTTCGAGACCGCTGAAGGCATTGAGCTGGAGTGTTTGTTCATGCTTGCTGCTGTTACCGCTGCGGAGATTGATATCGAAGACGGCCGCTACCGCATTGCCATATTCCGCGGAGAAGGCGCCCGTCAGAAAGTCGGAGGTCTTGAGCGCATTGGTGTTCAACGCGCTTACGGGTCCTCCTGTAGTACCCAGGGCCGAAAAATGATTGGGATTCGGGGAAGGGCTGCCTTCGATACGCCACAGTACGCCGGTGGGTGAATTACCCCTGACGACAATATCGTTACGGGCATCGCTGTTGGCCGCAACGCCGGCATAATTGCTCACCAGCTTGGAGGGATCGTTCCTGCCTCCCGCATAACGCGTCACTTCTTCCAGGCTGAAAGACCGGGCGCTCCCCGCCGTAAATTCATTGGCTGCCGCTCCCTTTTTTGTGACAGGGGCCGACACCGTAAAAGCATTCAGGATCACCAGCTTCTGTTCCAATGAAATATCAAGCACCACCTCCTTACCAGCCGTAACCAGCACTTCCGGGATCACCGCCGTCTGGTACCCGGCGCTGCCATAGGAAAATTGCTGACGCCCAAGAGGAACGCCGGTCAGAACATACCTGCCCGCCTCATCCGTCACAGCGCCAATGACAGGTGTAACATTCGTCACCTGCACTGTCACGCCGGCCAGCGGCTTTTCAGAGGTTTTGTCGATTACTATACCCCGGACGGTCTGCGTGAGCCGGGAAGGTTGGGCCAGGGCGGTCAGGACCGCGGCCAATAAGATCATTAATAAGGTTAGCTGCTTCATAATGCGCACAATACTACAGGCATCCCGCCGCAGCTGCAATGGAAAAGGAGTGAACTGTCGGATTTGCGGAATAAGCCGCCTGGATTTAACCAGCCATCTTATTTCGAATATGTACTTTTACAGCATGAGATGGGCCAACAGCAAAATAGGGTTCGACGACAAATGGATGATGCTGATAGGCATCCCCCTGTTCACGTTTTTGATACCGCTCACCTTCTTCGGAAAGGAGGTCGGTCAATCGTCCAAAGAATCCTGGATCTCATCCGGGATCACGCTCCTGATTACCTCCGCCATCTGGTTCTCCAGCCGCGCTATTATGATCTGGGCCCGCTATCGCTACCCATCTCTTTCCATGATAAAAAAAAGACTGGTCGTCCAGACCATTCTTATTTTCCTTTGCGCTGTATTGATCAACAACCTGATGGCCCCCGTATTCAAGCGCGTCTGCATGTCCCTTCTTGATGCAGGTATCCATCACAATGACACGAGGTTCGCTTCCAATGCCGCTACGATCTTCTGCACCCTGCTCGTATGCTCCGTCTACGAGGTCATCTATTTTATGAACGAGCTCCGCAAATCCGTCGAGGAAAAGGAGATGCTGAAAAGAGAAAGCCTGCAGGCACAGCTGGAAGCATTAAAGACCCAGGTCAATCCCCATTTCCTCTTCAACAACCTGAATACATTGAGCGCCGTTATCCCGGACAATCCCGGTCAGGCCATCGACTTCGTCCAACAGTTGTCCCGGGTATATCGCCACATACTGGAAGTAAAGAATGAGCAAAGCATCCTGCTGAAGGAGGAATTGGAAGTATTACAGGCCTATGCCTTTCTCCTGAAGACACGCTTTGGCGATAACCTGGATATCTCCATTCGCGTAGCAGAAGAAAAACTACAGCAGAAAATAATACCGTTATCCCTTCAGATACTGATGGAGAATGCCATCAAACACAACATCGTCTCCGCCGCCAAACCGTTACGGATCGACGTTTACACGGAGAACGGCCGGCTCATCGTCAGCAACAACCTGCAAAAGAAAAATCAAACCTCGGAATCCACCGGTATCGGTCTGGATAACATTCGCAACAGATACCTGCTGCTGGGAAGCCGTCCCATCGAAGTAGAGGAAGGACCTTCCAGCTTCACCGTTTCCATACCCCTGATGGGGAACTAAAACCAAAATGCTTATGAAGGTAGTCATTATAGAAGATGAGAACCCTGCCGCCACCCGGCTCACCCGCATGCTGGAAAAGATCGATGAGGGCATCGAAGTGATAAAAAGACTGGACAGCGTGGAATCATCCGTCAAATACCTCTCTACTGCACCTGAGTGCGACCTGATCTTTATGGATGTCCAGCTGGCCGACGGTCTTTGCTGGGACATCTTCCAGCAGGCCAGGCTGGCGCCCCCCATCGTCTTTACCACCGCCTTCGATCACTATACATTAAAAGCTTTTAAGGTCAACAGCCTCGACTACCTCCTCAAACCTATCGATGAAGGTGAGCTGCAACAGGCCGTGGAAAAATACAAACAGCTCTACCTCCATGCGGATAAAAGACTTCCTGAAAAGATCGAAAAACTGTTGCAGGAACTGGGCGCTAACCGGTATAAAGAACGTCTGCTGATCAAAAGAGGACAGCAGCTACACTATCTCAAGACAGCCTCTACCGCCTATTATTATGCCGATGGAAAGCTTTGCTATGCCATTGACTTCAGCGGCAACAGCTACCTGCTGGATAATAATCTGAATCAACTGGAAGATCTTCTGTCCCCCCGGCAATTCTTCCGGATCAACAGACAGTTGATGGTCAACATCGAATCCATAAAAAAAGTACATACCTGGCTGGGAGGACGGCTCAAACTGGAGCTTTCCCTTCCCGCACAGGCCGACACAATTGTCAGCCGTGAAAGGGTCAGTAGCTTTAAGGAATGGCTGGGCTAATTTTTCATGATCTTCTGAACATATTTTTCGGCGCCGGTATCGATCTCGACGATATAGATGCCCTTGCTCAGATCACCTACTGAAATATCTACCGGGCTCGAAGCAGCTGACCTCACTGTCCGCACCATCTGGCCCTGCGTGTTGATGACAAGAATGCTGACCACACCCGTCGCTCCGGATAATGCGATATGCAATCCGTCCACTGCCGGGTTGGGATAAACGTTTAAGGTGACAGACGTGCTTAAGGAAAAATCCACTGGTACAACAATGGAATACGTACTCATGCCGTCCCTGTCCACCGCCCTCAGACGATAGTAATTCGCCCCGGCCTCCGGAGCATCATCCGTAAAGCTATACTGTCCTGGCAGCACGCCCGTATTGCCGGCAGCTACTGTTCCCACGGTAACGAGATCGTGTGCATTCGCTCCGCGCTGTATCTCGTAATGATCGATATTCGTCTCCTGCGCAACACTCCATTTTACCAAAACATGGCTTTCCTGTCTGGCAGCCATAAACCCTGTCAGCACAACGGGAAGAGGTGAAGTGCTGTAAATGATGGTATAATAGCCGTTGGCCAGATTGGTGGCGTTGACCACAAGAGATACAATGTTGCCCGAAACAGTAGGTGTGGATACCATCGTTATGAGCTTGTTCGTACCGGTGGCAAAGGTCCCGTCTGTTGCATTATACAGCAATGCGTAAGAATTGGAGATAGAGGGCGTACTTCCGTTGTAGTCCGAAAAATTAAAGTTCAGGGTTACCTGTCCGCTGCTGTTACCGCCTGTCTTCTGCACATTCCAGCTGCGGTTCCATTCGGTGATGCTGCTGGCGCTGCTGATACCCGGGATGGTCGCATTGGTAATAACGGTATTGCTTTGCGCATTGTGCGCAGCCATCAGGTATCCTGCCGTATTTAAGAAATCGGTTGCACTGGTACCGCTGGTAAATCCCAGACCATCCGTAGAACCGGAAGGATTGGTCAGGAAATTATCCGTAGCGCTGGTATAACCTACGCCGACAAGGTTGGTGATATAGGTAGTGGTTGTCGGCGGGGTATATTTGGACACACTTACCGTCTTTCCCCACTCCGCGGACAAATAATTCTCCATGATGACACGTTGGGTCGTATTGAAAGCCGTCTTATACAAGAGGAGTTCGGACATGGTGCCGGAAAAGTAATTGTCTACGGACCAGTTGCTGAGACCGATATAATTGTTCGAGCGGGTAACCGCGGCATGGACCCATGCGCTGCTGGAGCCTGCAGCACCGTTGTCGGCCTGTGAAGCGCCTGCCAGGTAATGGGTCACAGATGTAAGCGTACCAGCCGTGCCTCCCTGTTGCACGGCTTCATAGATATTACTGGTCCCATTGACAACGGCGCCGGAAGTAGTATAAGTCTGATCGCCGGTGGCGCCTTTGAAACCTTCATAATAAAAGTTGGCGGCACTGCCATAACGGCCAAACGTAATATTATTGGAAGCCGCTCCATTGCCCAGATCAAAGACCCTTTCCCATCCCCAGGCAGTCTGAGAAGCATTAAAGCTCACCTGGGCAAAAACACTAGAGCCGCCGGTGAATGAAACAGTGGAAGGCAGAGATGCCAGGCTTAGATATTGTGCAGTGGTGGAAGTAGGTGTAAATGTCAACGCCGGCCGGCTGTTAGGCCCCGCCGTTGCGCTGTATACAGGTTTATTGCCCGAGGTGGGTTGGGTAAAATTATAACCATTACTGCTGAGATCCGACCACTGGCTGACCTGGTTGGACCCGTTCATTGTAACCGAACTGCTCTTACCGGCATTCAGCCAAAAGACCAGGTTGCTATTGCCCAGACCTCCGGGATAATAACTTTGAGCAGCGGCCTGCCGGGTACAACAACAAGTGACGAGGAGATAAAAGATAGTGCGGGTTAAGTTTTCAGGGTAAATAGCCTTCATAACATACAGGATTTACTAAATATGTCACAAAAGCAATGCTAAGAAACCTAAACACTGACTATCAATACCTTATACGGATAACAATTCCTGCAACTGTCCCATTTCGGGAATTTTTTACAAATAAAGGAATCCTCTATGTGAAAGACGTTGGTCCCGATGGCCATGCATCTGACCGTTAGTGCGGCCGCCTTTCCTGGATCACAGACATAAAATTACCGGCAGGATCTTTAAACCAGGCTATCGCCTCAGGTCCCATACCATTGCTACCATGGGCAATACCCTTCTTATCAGTTGCCATCTGCCCTTCATAGTGCTCGAACTTTACACCTGTGGCCGCAAGTTCATCCACCGCCGCCTCGACATCTTTCACCTGGAAATTCAGGACAGTAAAGGTGGCCGGCTTATGATCCGGTTTGGGATAAACAAAGACCTGTTGACCTCCGGGAAGGTTCAGGTCAAGTCCTTCGGGCTGCTCTTTTACATCGAGACCCAATGTTTTCCGGTAGAAATCCCTGGCCTTTCCCAGGTCGTCCACCGAAAATGCGCTGAATGTTTTTTCAAAGGCGAACATTTCTGCAGATTTAATTATTATTAATAATTTTTCTTTCCTTGGATATCCCTGCAAATCTCTTACCATGTCCTTCCTCTCACAGGGGGAAAACAGGACAAGCCACGGGGGGATATGTGACGAAACCTTAATTTTATTGTCTATGAAGTATTATCAACTGGGTCGTTCAGGCCTTATCGTATCGGAACTTGCTTTTGGAGCTATGACCTTCGGCTCCGGGGATTATTACGGATTCAAGTATACAGTTGGACAGCAGGAAGCAAATGAGATGATCGCTAAAGCGACGGACAAGGGTATCAACTTCTTCGACACTGCCGTTTCCTATGCCAATGGAGAGTCGGAAATTATCCTGGGCAAGGCGCTGGGACAGCGGCGAAAAGATAATCTCATCGCCACCAAGATCGCCTTCCGCGCCGGCACTCCCCCATTCCGGGCCGGTATCAATCTGAAAAACCTGGTAGAATGTACGAATGAGAGTCTTACCCGGTTAGATACCGATTATATCGATGTATTACTTCTTCATAATGACGATCCTTTGACACCCGTGGAAGAAGTTGCCCGCACTATGGAGATGCTGGTTATCACCCGCTGGTGGCCTCCCAGATGCATTATTCTCTTTTGAACAGGGAGGTGGAGCATGAGTTCGTCCCCATGAGCCTGTATCACGGCCTGGGCATGATGGTCTGGAGTCCTCTGAGTAGCGGGTTCCTAACAGGAAAGTACATACGGGAAAATCCGGCGCCCCCCGATAGCCGTCTTAATACCTTCGATCTCGGTTTGTTCGACAGGGAAAAAGCCTATGATGTCGTGGACAAGGTAAAGGAGATCGCGCGCGCCCACCAATCTTCACCCATAGCAGTGTCTATCGCCTGGCTGCTGACCAAACCCGTCGTATCCACCGTGATCATCGGCGCTTCAAAGCTCAGCCAGATGGATGATAACCTGGCGGCCGCAGACCTTACCCTGACACCCGGGGAAATAAAAACGCTGGATGACCTGACCAGGCCGGAAGTGAGATATCCGAATACCTTTATAAACGCCCAGGACAGCGTATTGCGGGAAGCGAGGAAGTTTGGGAAATAAAGGCTTACGCTTCATAAACAAATATCGTAGACACATTGTCATCCGGCATAAAATAAGCGCGGATCCTGTCATCAGGCATCAGTTCGAAAAAACTGGGATTCTGGGTCATAACAGCCCCGGTGGCCGGCGACCACAGCTGAATAGGTACCTGGTGGACGGCACACCCCTTCTCCAGATCGACAATCTCCAGACCTCCCAGCGCCATCGACTGGCCACCCGGCCGCCGGTATACCGAAAGTCCTGTATACAGCATTTCGCGTCCGCCCAGGGATTTGTTATCCTGGTAATCTATATAAAAAGAAGGGTTGAGCATAGCTGACCCGGCCGGCGTCCCCAATGGAGTATGGACATTTCCCTGTTCATCCAATGCCCATTTGTAAAAACGCCTGGAACCCCAGCTGATGCCATGTAACGTATTCGTCTCTTTGTCCCTTGCAACGCCGCCGATGTGATCCTCCCAGCGAAAGATCTCCTGTAACGTCTTTTGTTCAGGATTGAATTTATAAATGATCGACTGGCTATCCGGACGGTATTCTGCAGCAGCGATCCAAATATGGCTGCCATCAAAATCGATACCGCTGGGATGATAAATGGCTCCTTCTCCTATGGCAATATCAGCCAGCAGATTGCCCGCACTGCTGATGTTAAACAAATGTCCTTTACCCTTGCTGCGGTCCAATACACCATCGTCGGATGTCCCGACCTCCACGGAAGACACCCAAAAATCATCTCCTATCCTAACCATACCCTGGCAATGAAAGGTCTTGAACCGGACCTTGATCTCCGTTACCAGACTCCACATCGTATTACGGGTGAGGGTCTTTAACTTCCGGCTCAACGGACTTTCGACTATCTGTTGCGCGGTTACCGTCTGTGCTTCAGCGGCGCCGGCGGTCAGTACGGAAGGCAGGCAAAGGGCGCCTGCCGGAAGGAGGGTGCGTTTGAGAAATGCTCTTCTGTCTGTCATAAAAATATTATCGTCTACCCATATGGCCGGATGGTCGACTCATCCCTCTCATCGCCGGATAGATCTTCGAATTTTACAGTATGTATAGGACAAGAACGATAAATAAAGTGCGTCGGTTGCTACATGCCCTCCTGTTCCTGCCGGCCATCATTGGCATTGCCATGGCGATCCGCAGGACCCTGGTCCTGGCCGGGGTCATCGGTTCATTCAATCCCCCGGGCATGAATAAAAATAGCCCTCCCTTTGATGCGGAATTCGGCAGACATCCCCTCCTTACGCTGATCCATATTCTGCCGGGAGCCCTGTTCATGATCCTGGGCCCGTTTCAATTTATGCCGGGCATCAGGGCCCGTCATCTGCGCTTTCACAGATTGAGCGGAAGGATCTATATCGCATCCGCCTATATCGTGGGCATTTCGGCGCTTGTCATGTCGTTTGTCCTATCTCCCATCGGGGGTATTAACCAGGCAGCCGCAACGATATTGTTTGCCATCCTGTTCCTCGTGTCGCTCAGCAAAGCCTGGTGGCATATTCTGCGGAAACAGGTAGCCCTCCACCGGGAATGGATGATCAGGGCCTTTTCCATCGGGCTGGCTATCGGCACCATCCGGCCGATCATGGTGCTCTTTTTTGCCTTTTCCGGCCTGCCGCCACAGGTGTTCTTTGGAACAGCCTTCTGGATAGGGTTCACTCTTCACACGCTTGCAGCAGAAATTTGGATCAACTATACCCGTATCACCCCTTCTTTTTCGAAGGAGCCGTGACTTTCTTTTTTGGTGTCGCAGGCAATTCCTGTGAAAGGATATTTGCGGGACGCTCGCTGGTATAGGTAGCCCCATGCCGCAGCCTTCCCTTCCCGTTCTTTTTTGTCCAAAACTGCAGCGGAAGCAGGATACTATGTCCCCCCCGGTAATAACAGACATTGAACCTTACATCCGAACCCCTGCCGAATTTATCACCACCGACAAGTCCCAGGGGCGTGCCGGCCTCCACCATCTGCCCCGGATGGACAAAAGCACCGTCTTTCTTAAATACCCCATACTGGCCGAATGTACAATCCCCATGAACGATCTCCACTGAATTCCAGCTATCCGTTGCAACCGCACCGGCATCATTCTTCGCACTATTGGTATGCACGGCCGTCACCACACCCCTCCGGGCCGCATAGATCGTATCCCCCGGCTGCATCTTACAACGCACGACAAATCCGCTGTCCTGGCCATCTATCCCAGGCATCTTACTCATCTCTAATACCTGGGTCTCTTTTCCCGGTCCGATGGGCAAAATATAGACAAATTCAGGATGAAGCGCAGGTTGCAGACACCCTTTCTGGTAGCTGCTGGCATACTTCATCTGCAGCTCGCCAGCGCCGTCCTGGGAGACCGTGAACAGCTTATTAAAGCCCGGTTTCACCTCACCTTCGAAAGGCAATACATGATCCGCCCTGGCATTTTGAAAAGTAGTAAAATTGACGTTCAGCACATAAGTACAGAAAGCCTTGTTGTTACAGGTAAAAACGTAATTGCCCTTACTATCCTGTGTATAGCTGACTTCGATCACCCGTTGGGAAAACAGGGATAGCCGCAGTAGGATAAGGACGGTAAGGAGCAAGCAGTTGCGTATCATCTTCTTTTTCCTGAAGATAAGAAGTTTTAGCGTTTACTCTTCGTCTACATTTGTAACCGCGGGGAAGCCCAATTCCCGCACATTTTCTCATAGCAGGCGGCAGCCTCCTCCTCCAGCAGCGGTCCAAGCAGAATAACCTCACGTCCGCCACGATCGAATACATCTTGCGCCGATACATCCAATATATGCGAGGGATCGCATGTCCCGGCTATCTTATGATAGGAGTCCCTGCTCATCGCATATACCACCGTGCCGATGCCGCTCCAATAAATAGCGCCCGCACACATGGCGCAAGGCTCTGTGCTCGTATATAACGTACAACTATCCAGGAAATGAGGTTCGATCCGCGTGCTTAGTTGTTTGATCAGGTTGATCTCGCAGTGTGCGATGCTGCTCTCGTCGGTAATGAGGGTATTCTCTCCTTCCAATAAAACGATATCATCCGGCCCGGTCATAATACACCCAAAAGGCAGGTTACCCTTGTCCATCGATCTTTTCGCCACTTCCAACGCCCTTCGTAAAAAATACTGGTGATCCGTCATAGCATCGCTTTGTCACAAAGTACACAGGCAGAGGATGACAGGCAATGAAAAGGGAGTCAGTTGAAGATTTTAGGGAGTGGACCGTCGAATGACCTGGTATTCATTGTCCCAAATAAGTTACATGTGCCGCAATAGCCACCCATCTGCCCTTTCTCTTTTCATACACATCCAGGTAGTTGGCACGCCCTGGCACCTCCTTCCCATTGTTCACCGAAACAAAGCTGGCTTCTGCCATGATCAGCGCAATATTACCCAGCAGTCTCACCTGCACCTTGTCGACCTTGGCGGACTTTATCTGCTGGGCAGGAGAAGCCGTCATGGCAAGACAATCCTTCTTGCTCATCCTGGACCCATTGGGGTTGATCATGATCAGGTCATCCGCGAAGATCCTGCTCAGCGTGGCAGTGTCCTTGCCGGGATAAGAATGGATCCAGTCATTGTTAAGTTTTTTCAGGGTCTCTTCATCGCCGGAAGCTTGCGCGAAAGATGCGGACGAAAGAAGCAGGGAGAAAAAGAAGATAAGGAGTTTCATTTTTACTATATTTATTCGGGCAGTAAGATAAGAAAATTCCACCTCGAAAAATCATCCCTTCAACCCATCCCGTTGCAGATCAAAAAGGAACTGGAAAAGGTTGGTCTCCGTCGGGATACCTAATTTTTTACGGACCCTGTAACGGCTGATCTCGACGCCACGCACGGAAATACTCATCAGCCGGGCGATCTCTTTACTGGACAGGTTCATCCGCAGATAGGCGCATAATTTAAGCTCGTGTGCCTTAAGATCCGGGTATTTCTCTTTGAGGATGATCAGGAAGTCGCTGTGTACTTTATTGAAGTGTACGGAAAACTGCTCCCATTCCTTATTCAGCTCCTCCTCCTCGGAGAGACTGCGAAGCAGCTTCTTTACCTCCATCGGCCCGGCTTTTTCCATGCCGGCCTTTTCCAGGTGATGCAGCTCGCCCTTGATCCGGGTGATGAATTCCTCTTTCTGTACCAGGTGCATAGCCGTTGTAGCCAGTTCGGAATTCTTGAACTCGATCTCCGATTCCAGCTTTTCATTGCGCAGCTTGACCACCTCCTTCTCGGATTTTTCCAGCTCCAGCTGGTGCAGGTATGCCTGCCGTTTCTGCTCTTCCTGGTGTTTAAGTCTTTCTGCAAGCAGCTTTTTATGGTTCCTGCGGTAAAGATACCAGGCCAGGGAAGTTGCTGATAACAGATAGATCATATATGCCCAGGGAGTTTGATACCAGGGCGCCAGTACGGTAAAGCTATAGGTATTGACAGCCGACTCATTGCCCAGGTTATTCCTGGCTTTCACCTCAAAAGTGTATGCACCTGCGGGGAGATTGGTATAATCCTTTTCCGCCCGCTTGGACCATTCGGACCAGTCTTTATCAAAACCTTCCAAAATATAGCTGTACTCAATGTTCGACTGCTGTTCGAATAAAGGGGAGGCATATTCGATATGGAAAGAATTCCAGTGGTGGCTGATGGAAGGCATCTTTACCTTTCCCTGTCCGGGGTCTTCGTTGGCCTCCCCAAAATAACCGCCATACAAAAGACTGTCCGTTCTGCCAATGGCTTTTACCGTACGTATATACACGGTCAGGGGATGGTTATTCTGCTTATATTTTGCAAAATTGATATGATAAAAGCCCTTTTCACCTCCAAGAAAAATATTATTGTCATTCACAGGATAAATATGCTCGAATCCGCTGAGCATCTTACCTTTCAATTCCGGCAGATAGATAATGGAAGGCTTGAAGGTTGAAAAATCAACTACACCGATGGTCTTCTCCTGGATAAACCAGATATTGCCGCTGAGGTCTTCCTTAAGATACCGGACGCTTTGATTGCCGAATATCTCCCGGAAATAGGAAGAAGGCTCGAACCTGTCCGTCCCCGGGTTGTATTCATACACCCCCTTTTCCGTGGCAATGACGACCCGGTTCTTTACCTTATAAACATGGTTATTCAGGGAAGAAGGCAAACCATCCTTGTCCGTATACAGCTTAAAGGCTGCATCCGCCGCAGTGGACAGCGGCAATTTGTATACTCCGCGGTAAGGATGGGACACCCATATGGTATTGTTATTGTCCACCGCGATAAAGCGGGCAGACTCCGAGAAACCGGTGATATTTCCTTTATCTTCGAAACCTCTTTCACCGGCTGCAAAAAGCCGTACGCCATGGTAATTGCCGGCCACCAGTAAACTACCCTGATGAATATCCTCCAGGGGCTGAAAGGTCCAAAAACCGTTGCCCCTCATGACAGGCTCTACCTTACCGTCATGCACACGAAAAAAGCCTTCTTCCTTGCCCGCCAGCAATTGATCATTCACCAGGTAAAGCCCCCAGGTTTGCCCGTCCGCAATGATCCTGCATTCATCCGGTACATAACTGAGGTCTTTTACGGCGGATAAGGGGAATTCATAAATGCCGTTGGACAGGCCCAGGTAAAGCTTGTTGTAATAAATAACGGCGGCATAACCCGACCCGCCGTTCATATTGGGAAGATTGATATGTTTGATGGCGTTGTTAAACGCAATAAAATCGATGCCGCTGTCCAACCCCAGCCATATGTTGTGGTTGCGGTCCATAAAGACGCTTCTTACGTTATTGTTCTGCAGCCCTTCCCGCTTGGAGAGGTGTTCCAACACCTGCCCCCGTTTATTGATCAGGTAAAAACCATTGGCATAGGTGCCGACGATAAAGCACTCGTCATCCACCTTTATCGAACCCGAGAATATCTGTTGGGGAAGGAACCCTTTCCCCGAAGGCGTAAAGGGAAGGAGACGATCGCCTGTCAACATGAATAAACCATTTTGAGTAGCCACCAGGGAGGAATCCTGTCCGATAGTGATGACGGATGTAATAAGCATATCCTTCGGGAAGGCGCCCGGACTTATAAAAGGAATCCATGCACCCTGTCTAAAAACCAACAGCCCCTTTGCGGCGTCCTGGGCGATCAGCTTATCACCGGCCTGCCCCATAAAGATCCAGGCGGCGGAAGGCCGAAATACCTCGATAATATTATTGGCGTACCTAAATATTTTATTGTCGCTGCGAAAAAAGATACCATGATCATATGAAACAATATTCCATATGTCCGCAAACTTCCTGTCTCCCTCCGGGACCAGGTCCTTCAGCGAGGTATACATCAACCTGCCCGATCTGTCAGGAGAAAAATAACCTATCTCATCCTGACCGCCTGCATATATCCGGTGATCAGGCCCGAACTCAAGGCTCCGCACAATGGTCTTATTAGGTAAAGGATAAAGCTTCCAATAGACGCCGTCAAAACTTAACAAGCCTTCATTATTGGCAAAATAGACCCGGCCCTGGATATCCTGGCGGATATCCCAATTCTGGGCGCCGGCATTATATACCTGCTTCTCATAATTGATCACTTCCCGGAGACCGATGGTCCCCTGTGCGAGGGTTGTCGACACCCAACAGGATACTGCAAGTGACAGTAAGGATCTATATCGGGTCATGACAGGCAATTTTGAGGTGTTTTTTTTCACAGATGTAGTCCAGATGTAGTCGATGAAGTTTAAAATTAAGGGTTTTCCAGGCTGGTAGTAGTAGGGATGTAGTCGAATAATTTTTTGTGAGATGTAGTCCTTTTACTTTTACCATGCGCAATAAAGCACCGTCAACACATAAACTAAAACTTGCATATGAAAAGAACATTGACTTACGTCCTTGTATCCTTCCTATTTCTATTTTTAGGAATTCACCTATCCGCACAAGCCCAGAACAGGGTTATCACCGGCAAAGTAGCAAACGACAAAAACGAGCCCCTGGTGGGAGCGTCTGTTGTTGTAAAGAACAGACCCTCGACGGGTACTACTACCTCCGGCAGCGGAACATTTAGCCTCACTGTCTCTTCCACCGACGATTCATTGGTGATATCTGCCATTGGCTATGGAAGACAAACAATTGCAATTGCAAATGATCTCCAGGTCAGGCTTTCCACCACCAGCAGCCCGATGGAGCAGGTAGTTGTCATCGGGTATGGAACCCAAAAAAGGGCGGATCTGACCGCCCCCATCACTACGGTGAACACCGAGAACATGCTTAAACGCACCACTGCCACTCCTATGGAGGCGCTGCAAGGCAGCGTTCCGGGGGTACAGGTCGTGAGTGCCGGCGCTCCGGGCAAATCGCCCGATGTCCGGGTACGAGGGGTGGGTTCTTTTAACAATGAAAGCCCGCTGTATGTCGTTGACGGCATGTTTGTCAACGACATCAGTTTTCTTAATCCCAATGACATCGCTGAAATGTCTGTTCTTAAAGATGCATCGGGAGCTGCCATTTACGGCGTGCGTGCGGCCAACGGGGTCGTGCTGATCACGACAAAAAAAGGGACCCTCAATATGAGGACCAAGGTCACCTACAACGGGTATGTCGGTTTTCAAACACCTACCCACCGGCTTAAAATGGCCAACGGGAAGGAATACCTCGCCTTTTCCCTGGGGCGGCAATCCGCGGCGGACAGCGGTACGGCCCTGCTATCCTCTCAAAAATTCGGAGGCAGCGGTCTGAATCCCACCACGAGTACCGACTGGTATGATAAATTACTGAGAAGCAAAGCGTTGATAACCAATAATGGTATCGATCTGCAGGGAGGCAGCGATAAGGTCACCTACTCCGCCGGCATCAATTATACTTATCAGAATGGTATCATGGAGGCTCAGAACAGCTTTAAAAGATATAATATCCGCCTTCAAATGGAGGCCAAAGCGTATTCCTGGTTGAAAGTAGGTTTTACAGCTCATCTCAATAACTCCACAACCTTTAATGCCGCCAGTAACGCCTTCTCACAGGCTTACACTGCATCGCCTCTGTTCCCGGTGTATGACAGCGCCAACACCAACGCATATCCTATAAAATTTGCCTCCGGTGCAGTGATCGGAAGAAATGATGATGCCAACCCGGTAGCGACTGCCTATTATAATTACGACAGGGTGAAAGCATTCCAGGTATTACCTACCATCTATGCCGAAGCCGGTTTTTGGAATAATAAGATCACCTTTCGGACCCAGCTGAGCCAGCTGTATAGTTCTCTGTCGGATATTCAATTTACACCCCGGTACAACCTGGGACCCGGTGCAAACGATAATGCCGTCACCCATTTAAATTCCACACAGGAGCGTAATACCAACTACATAGTAGATAACCTGCTTACCTACAGGGATGGAAAAGGTCCGCATCACTGGACCCTGTTATTGGGACAGTCCACCAGGGAAGATAGATGGAGGAAAACTTCGGTAAGCGCGGATGGTGTACCCAGCATCGAAGAATCCTGGTATGTAAGCCAGGGGACTGTCACCTACCCCCCTACCGAGGACGGCACGCGCAACGCGAATATATCCTACTTTACCCGCGGCACGTATGATTTTGATAATAAATACCTGCTTACCGCCACCTTCCGCGCGGACGGCAGCAGCAAATACCAAACCAAATGGGGTTATTTCCCCTCGGTAGGTTTGGGTTGGGTCCTTAGCAGGGAAGATTTTATGAAAGATCAAAAGCTCTTCGATTTTTTAAAGCTGCGGGGAAGCTGGGGTAAACTTGGCAACGACGGTGTGGCTCCCAATGCAGGTTATGCCATCGTTAACCAGGGGAATAATTTCTCTGCCATATTTGGCAGCACGGCAGGGGCGAATGGTCAGTATGTCCCTGGCTATACCATCAACAGGTTTTTTACGCAATTAAGCTGGGAAGTTGTTACGGAATGGGACGGAGGGATTGATTTTGAAGTATTGAACAGGAGGCTAAAGGGTTCTGTCGACTATTATAACCGTAAAACAAAAGGAACTGCCTTAAACGCCCCCTTGCCATTTAGCTATGGATCACTTTATGGCAACTGGGCCGACATGGTGAACAGTGGTTTTGATGTGGTATTGAACTGGAGCGATAAGATTGGCAAGCTGGGTTACCAGATCGGGGGCAATTTTTCTACGGTGAAAAACAAGGTCACCAGTTTAGGCAATACCCCCAGGATCACCAGTGGTTTCCCGGAATGGACGGCCGAATTCCCCAATCGCAGTGTGGTTGGGCAACCTATTAACTATTTTTATGGCTACCAGTTCATTGGCGTTTACCAGACACAGGAGGAAATAGATAAGGATGATATTGCCAAAAAATATAATCAAACGGCCGCAACAAAAATAGTTCCTGGATTTCCTAAATATAAGGACCAGAACGGCAACGGCGTCCTGGATGAAGGTGACCGTGTCAATATGGGGAGCTATATCCCAAAGATCACGTATGGTTTCAACCTGGGACTTGATTATAAAAATTTCGATCTCAGCATCGCTTTTCAGGGTGTCGCCGGAAATAAGATACTCAATCTGAACCGTGGAAAGCTTTACAAGGCTTCTACTTCTCTTAATATCGACGAAAAATTTGCCAATGGCCTTTGGACCGGTCCCGGCTCCACCAATTCCTATCCTTCCGCTTATGCGTTGGGGCAAGGATGGTTTAAGGTCAGCAATTCGTTCTTTGTGGAAAGCGGCGCTTACCTGCGGGTACAAAACATCCAGTTGGGATATAATTTTAATGTAGGCAAGACCTCACCCATTGCCTTGCGGGTGTTTGCCACTGCCGACAGGCCATTCATCTTCACGAAGTACAACGGTTTTACGCCTGAGATCAATGTAAATAACTCGTTCGGCTATTCGGTGTATGGCTATGATGCCAATGTATACCCCATCTCAGCAACCTATAGCCTGGGGGTAAGAGCTACTTTCTAAACAAATATCGTTAAGACCATAAAAAATATTGAGTATGCAACAGTACATAAAAATAATAGCCTGGATCCTCACCATTTCTATATTGTCAGGCTGTTCCAAATTTTTAGACCGTCCGCAGGAGAACAAGGGGCAGCAAACCAAGATCGACTATACGAACCTGTCGAACATGTACCAACCTGTGTCAGGGGTTTACAGGACTGCCAGCAGCGGCAGTTTTGCCAGGTGGATCATCGTTACCATGATCAATGTACGCAGCGATGATTCGGAGCCGGGGAACGATGATGCCGGTCAAAATTCCATCCATCATTTCCAGAATGATGTGACGGTGAAGAGCTATTGGGGAGTCAATGATATGTGGATCAATCTTTATGGCGTTGTTTTAGCAGCTAATAGCGCGCTTGCGGAGCTGGATGAATTCGGAAAGAACATACCCGCATCGGATGCCGCCAATACACAGCTCCTTGCCCGGTATCGTGCGGAAGTGAGGTTTTTCAGAGCGCTTGCCCATTATTACATCGGCAGGTATTGGGGGGCCGTGCCGATACTTGGGCTGGAAAGCAACAATCCTTTCAACCTGGCCGGCGCAAAAAAGAGCAGCATTGAAGACGTAAAAAAATATGTGATAGCTGAAATGGACACCTGCATCGCCAGCCTGGAAGATGCCCGTCCTAACGAGGCAGCACATATGGGAGGAGTAACCAAATACACCGCATTGACGTTAAAAGCCAAGGCCGCCATGGACCTTGCCGGTAATACCCCCAGCAGTCCATACTGGGATATAGTATTGGATTGCACCAACCAGATCATCAACAGCCACAAATTCTCTTTATTCAATGATTATTACAATCTATGGAAAAAAGCCGGCAAGCTTTCCAATGAAGCTCTCCTGGAATTCCAATATTCGGATTTTGGGAATCCGACGGGCGATATCGTAACCTCGGGTGCAAACCCTGGTGAAACATGGGCTAATTTCTTTCTTTTCCAGGGACCGCAAAATACGAGGAGCAACGTAATCACCGGCTCGGGTTGGATGGTCCCCGCAGATACAGTAGTCGGTTTCCTGAATAAACGCGACGATTCTGTCCGGATGAGAACGACTATACAATATTGTGGTATAAACGGCGACCCCAACACATACGCCGTTACCCCCGATGGAGACACCGTTTCCGGCAATTCCAGCGGGAAAAAATATTTCAACGGCAAAGCGTATTACCCTATAAAAGATATGACCCCGGGAAGGGTGGACTATTACGGCGCCAACAACAATGTCCATATGCTCCGCTATGCAGATGTACTATTGATGAATGCCGAAGCGAAAATTCGTAAAGGGCAAAGCGGGGACGCTGAGATCAATGAGGTTCGCCAGCGGGTAAAACTAGCACCGCTGGCAGGCGCGACTTTGGACCAGGTGCTGGAAGAACGTCATGCGGAGTTTATCTGTGAGTGGTGGGGCGAGCGTTTCAATGACCTGCTGAGAACCGATAATGCGGCTACTGAGCTGAAGTATCTGGGCTTTCAAAAAGGCACAAGTGAGTATTTGCCCATTCCGCAGGCCCAGGAAGACGTCAACTCTAACCTTAAATAGTCTTACAGCCCGGTGAAAAAATGATTTTTTCACCGGGCATCTTTAAAATCACGTTATGCATATTTCTTTAAGATGGACCGCCCTCCTTTTCGGCGGCCTGACCTTCTCTTGCCTCATGATCAGCAACAACGCTCAAAGTCAGACCATCTTCTTTGATGATTTCTCCGGCACAAAACTGGACAGAAGCAAATGGAATGTAGAGATCACGGGCTACACCGTGAACAACGAACAGCAGGCCTACGTAGATTCCTCCGCCACTGTCTATATAGATCAGGGCGTCCTCGTCATACAACCGAGGTATTCCCCGGACTTTAAGACACCGGAAGGAAAAACATTCGATTTTATTTCGGGCAGGATAAATACCCGTAAAAAATTCGAGTTCACCCATGGGCGGGCTTCAGCGAGGGTGCGCACAACAGAAGGTGCGGGCCTTTGGCCCGCCTGGTGGATGCTGGGCAACGGGCAGTGGCCTAATGCCGGCGAGATAGACATAATGGAATACATAGGCGAAAGCGACTGGGCCAGCGCAGCCGTGCACGGTCCCGGCTACAGCGGAGAGACCCCTTTTGTAAACCGCCTCTATTTCACCGGTGGCAACGATGTGACCCATTGGCATATATATGCAGTGGATTGGACCCCCGACAGCCTGGTATTCAAATATGACGGCATACCTATGTTCAGAGTGACACGTGCCATGGCCGAACACTACGGGAAATGGGCTTTTGACAATCCGGAATACCTCGTCCTGAATTTTGCCCTGGGTGGCGGATATCCTGTAAAGATCAACGGTGTAAAGTCTCCTTATTTTGGTCTTCCGGCATCCACCGTTGAGGCCATCAAAAGAGGTCAATGCAAGCTCATGGTGGACTGGGTGAAGGTGGAGAAAACAAAGTTGTGAGCTGTCACTAACTCCTCGATCTTATATGTTTGACCGCATTCATCATCGCAGCGGATAGCTTGACATAGCACAACGTCCAGGCTTCTTTTAACTCCTTATTCCATTTATTTCCCAGGCTCTTTTCCAGTGCCCAAAGCAAAGCCTCCCCTACATTCACAAAATGTTCCGGCTTTACTCCATACTCATCATGTCTTCGTGCAAGTTTCACAATATTCTCTACGATCTCGTCCATCGCATCCAGCTTCTCGATGATGTGGTCCATGATCGTCAGCAGCTTCCTGGATTGCTCAGGTATAGGCCGGTGAAACATAGGCCGTATTTCCGGAGCAGTTTCAAATAAGCGGTTGTAAAAGATCGATCCGACTATCTCCGGATCCATAGCTGCCACCTGGGCCCAGGATGATCTCACCAGTGCGACTTGTTTGGGCGTCATAAACAATAAATTTTATGGGTTCCTCAAAATTAACCACTTACCGGATCGATATCCCCTACCCGTTCACAGTAGCCGCATAAAGTTCCCATTAGATAGTCAGAACACCCCTTTCATAAAGAAAGGGGTGCCGATGGGTGCAGAAGAAGGAAAAATATTTTTAATAAAGGCTATCGATCTTTTCCTGGATACCGGATCTTTCCGTCTGGGTCTTGGCTAAAGCGTAAGCCTTTTGAAATTGGAGAGCGGCTTTTTCATTATCAAAGCCTTTATAAAGCTCTCCCAGAAGAAGGTAATAAAAGTGGTTGTTTTCCAATTTCAGTTTTTCCGCCTCCACCAGGGCCTCCTGGCGTCCGTTGGCCTTGTATAAGGCAAAGGTCCTGTTAAGCGCCACACTGGGCGAATAGTTCACCATCAACAGCTGGTTGTACAGGCTTAGAATGTTCTCCCATTTTTCCCGGCTATCCTCCTTTATACAGTGCCAGTAGGCGATCCTTGCCTCCAGGTGATAAGAGCTGATCTCATCCCCCTCAGCGGAAAGATATAGAAAATGCTTTCCCTGAGCTATCAGCTCCTGGTTCCATAACGCTTCATCCTGCTGCTCGTACAGGATAAAACCCTCCCCGCCTGTCTCGCGGGCGTCAAACCGGGAAGCATGAAAGCACATGAGCGCTATTAATGCATTGGTCTTGGGAAGACGGGTCCTTTCATACTCCGTAAGCATCAGTCCCAGGCGCAGGGCTTCGATACAAAGGTCCTTTCGCAATATCTGGTTTTGCGTTTTGGAATAATATCCCTCGCTGAAAAGAAGATAAATAATATGCAGCACGTTATCCAGCCGGCCGGCTATCTCATTTTCCGGAGGGAGCTCCATCTTTATATTTTCGGTGCGCAATTTTTCCTTTGCCCTGAATAGCCTTTTGTTGATCGTCTCTTTATTGGACAAAAAAGCTTCCGCGATCTCATCGATGCCAAAACCGCAAAGGATACGCAAAGCCAGCCCTATCTGGGCTTCACTGGCAATGGCCGGATTACAAACGGCAAAAAGCATTTGCAGCTGGCTGTCCCTGATATTTTGCTGCGAAAAGTTTGGCTCCGCGATCTCCTGGCTTTTCTCCTGCCGGGAAGCCAGTTCAGGAATGACTTTTTTTTCGAGTATCTTATTTCTCCTGAAATAATAAAGTGTCTTCTGTTTGGCTACTGCATAGAGCCATGCGGTGGGATTGGGCGGCATCCCTTTGTCACCCCAGGTCTCGGCAGCCTGCAGGAATACCTCGCTGACGACATCCTCAGCTATCTCGATATGCTCCAGGCCAAAAAGGCTGCTGATGACAGCAACCATTTTGGAAAATTCCTGCTGGAACAACCGCTTTAATGATTCTTTTTCTTTTTCCATATCATTTCATGACGGGGCGGATCTCCACGCTGCCGTTGGTGTCCAGCGCGGGACAGCCATGAGCCAGGGTGGTAGCCTCCTCAAGGCTGTCGGCCTTGACGATGATAAAGCTGCCCAGCATTTCCCGGATCTCGACAAAAGGACCATCCGTAATAACGCCCCCTGGTTTGAGGACCTTACCTTCCAGGGCAAGCCGGTTGCCGTTGCTGGCTAATCTTCCCTGGGCGGCAATACCACCCGCCCAATCCTGCCATTTCTTAGCCAGGGCCTGGAACTCGGCAGGAGGAATATTGCCGGGCTCGAAGTTGCCTTGGGGAAAGCGGAATAATAACATGAATTCTTTCATCTTGTTTTTTTTAAATTGAAGAAGCGTATTTGTTTACACTCTTATAATGACCGGGACCGCAGGAATTGGACAGCTTTGGGAAAAATTCCGACAAATTTATTTAATTAATTGACTATTAATATATTTATCGTATGAAACATACACTTTTATCTACTATCCTGCCATGCTGCATCCTATTAGCCTCCTGTAACTCCCGGCCGGCTGCACCCGCGCCAGTCACTGCATCCGTACCGATCGTTGGTACCTGGAGATTGGTATCGGGCACCACCATCACCAAGGGGGTCAGCTCAGTCACCGATTATGCGAAGGACGTCAGCATGATCAAGATCATCAACGGCACCCACTTCGCCTTTTTAAAACATGATCTCAACGGTCCTAAAGACTCCACCAATCATTTCGATGCAGGCGGCGGCAGCTATACCCTGTCCGGCGATCAATACACCGAACACCTGGATTATTACAGCGATCGCAACTGGGAAGGCAAAACATTTCAATTCACCGTCAGCATCAGCAACGATACGCTCATCCAACGCGGTCTGGAAAAGGTCGAAAAAGAAGGCATTGACCGCGAGATCATCGAACGGTATGTCCGGACGGTAAAATGACCGTCGCCTGTCACCCTGATCTAAAAAGATGCGGTTACCCCCAGCCCGAAACGTGGTCCCACATACGCAGCAGCCACCGGCCGATTGCCGCCAAAAGCCGGATAAGCCGTATTCGTGGAGAACAGCTTATTCTTTTCTCCCGTAAGATTGATCACTTCGGCAACAAAATTGATGTTTTTAATGATCTTATAGCTGGCGGATCCATCCACCTGTCCATAGGCGCTTACATACACCTGCTGTGCAAACACATCATTGGCCAGCAGCAGGAACTTATCCCGGTAAGTATACGCCAGACGGGCCTGGAATTTTCCGCCATTGTCAAAATACAACGCGGAGTTGAAGCTGAACCGGGAGACACCGGGGAAAGCAATCGGGCTGCCATTGTTCAAAAATTGCTCCCCATTGCTAAAAGTAAAATTGGAAATGATGCCCAGGCCATTCAGCGGTCGTGGCAGGAAGGTCAGCGGCTGCTGATAACCAATTTCCGCCCCGAAGATATTACCCTTTCCCTGGTTCTCCCGTGTCAGAAAAGATACCCAATTATTGCCCAGGAAAGAATAATTCGTGCGGGTGATATCCGTAACAAAAGAAGAGAGTCTTTTGTAAAAGAAATTTGTGGACAGCACACCCGTACGTGAAGTATACCATTCGATCCCCACGTCGAAATTATCGGATTGATAAGGTTTCAAGGCTGCATTACCTGCCTTGTTCACCAGGTTCTGTGTAAAATTGATGTCCACTCCGCCCAGGTCGTTGAATTGCGGGCGGGTTATGCTGCGGGAATAAGCCAGTCTTGCATAAACATCCTCGCTTGCTTTAAACCTCAGGTTGACAGAGGGAAGGAATTTCACATAGCTGCTGGTTTGTTTGTAAGGCAGCGGAGAGCCTGTAAATTGCCCATAGGACACCGTTCCCACGGGGATGATCTTCAGCTCCTGCGCAGCGCCGGTGACCTCGACATCCGTGTTGACAACGCGAACACCCAGGTTGCCCGTCACCGGGACCTCTCCCAGCTTGCCGTCCAGGTCCAGCTGGACATATCCTGCCATGGTATTCTCCCTTACACTGTAAGTATTATTAGGGTCCATGGCTACGGGGAATTGCCCCCCGGCCTGCTCGTGCAGGTTCCTCCACTCCCGGACGTCCACCGGAAAAAGGAATTGCGAATAATCCACCGGATAGTCGCCGTGAAAGAAATCCCCGACGCCTCTCATGGTCCGTACGCCCGAGGCGCCTACATTCAAAGTGACAAGAGAAGTGTCCGTAGGCGTGATCTTGAAAGGCAGCTGTCCGAAAAATTGACTCTGCGTAGTTTTTCTCAGCCTGCCGCTGTATCGCAGTCCGGCTTTAAAGGCGGACAAAAAGGAATGATGGATCTTTCTTTCCACATCCCCCCTGAAGGCATATTCCCTGTCCTTGTTTGTTTTAAACCGGATATCGAAATTCCGGGTTCTCAGATTATTTGGATCGCTGATATTGAATCCATGCAAATTGGGCGAAATGACCACTGCGTCCTTTCGTATGGCGACTGAAAGATTGGGGAGGTAAGGTTGCGTAGTAGCAGGGTCGGCAGACAAAAAAGACCCTCTTTCAAAGCCAAAATCCGCCTTGGCCGTAGAAAGACTTCCGTCAAGGGAGAACAACCAATCCTCTGCCTTGTGCGTGAGCTTCAATCCGCCGTCCAGGATGTTGTCGTTGGCCTTTTGAAAATCTGTGATGCTTGTGATATTATCAAAGGAGTTGATGGTAAAGCCGGAAGCCGTATTGGACTTGTCAACCACCAGGCTGGGAAAGTTCAGGCTGCCGTCGGGGTTGACGGTCAGCCCGGAAGTATTGAGGGGAAAGGAGGATAGTATCACCTGGGTGGAAACATAGGACAGCTTGCGGGTAGATTGCGAGGCATCCAGCCGGAGCTCTGTATTTTTAGACAAAGCCCATTGCAAAGTGCCGTTGAATGTCAGTCGTTTCCTTTCTTCCCTAAAGCTTTCCAGGTTGGTGGAAAAAGGAAAGAGCACATCTTTCACATCACCTTTACCATCCCCATTGGTATCGAAAAAATTGATATTGCCGGCTCCGAAGAAAGGTGTTTGCGCATAGCCGAATGAATTCACCGCATCCTCCCGTATCTTTCTGTCCGACCATGAAACGGAAAGCAAAGCGCCAAAGGTTTTATCCCTGTTGGCCCAGCTGCCCAATCCGGAAACGGATGGACTGGTATTGCCGGCAAATGGGCTATGGACGCCACGGGCATTGAGCACGTATTTCCTGCCCATCGTCAAAGGTTTGGCCGTATTGATATTGACAAGCCCGCCGATGCCCCCTTCCACGTTCTCTGCCGAGCTGGTTTTATATACCTGGATGGACTCGATGATCTCCGAGGGTAATACATCGAAGTTGGTAGCCCTGCCGGCTGTGCTCTCGACCCCGCCGGAAAGCGTGGAGTTGAAGGACTCCGTAGCGCTTACGATCGTCCTGCCGTTGATGGTGCCGGCAACGAACTCGGGACCCAATCCGCGTATGGACACAAAATCGCCTTCACCCCGCGTGCGCTGGATAGCAACCCCCGCAACACGCTGCAGCGCTTCTGCCACATTCCTGTCGGGGAACTTGCCGGCATCTTCAGCCGTGATGGCATCGACGAACTCCGGACTGTTCCGCTTGATGCTGAGAGATCGTTGATTGGAGGCCCGGATGCCGGTGGTAATCACCACATCGTTCAGATTATTCTCCCGGGGGACCAGCCGGATATTGACAATTGTCTTATTACCCACCGGTACTTCCACTGAAGTATAGCCGACAAAACTAAACCGGAGCACAGCCCCTTCAGGCGCCTCGATGCTGTAGGAACCATCCTCCCTGGTTTGAACGCCATTGGAAGTCCCTTTTATCAATATAGTAACCCCTGCCAGCGGCTCACCCCGCTCATTGGTGACAGTTCCGGTCACCGGCCGTGCAACGGCAGGATCATTGACCTCCGGCGTAGAAGGAAGTCCGGCGGGAAACCCTGACTTTATGATGATCGTCTTTTCAATGATATTGTACGTGAACGGCTGATCCTGAAAGCACCGCCGGAGCACTTCTTCGACAGGCGCCCGGATCACCTCGATATCCACTCTTTTTGCCTCCCGGACAAGATTATTGTTGTACACAAAATTGTAGCCGGCCTGCTTCCGGATCTCTTTGAATACGGTCTCCAGCCTGGCTTTTTTCAACGAAAGGGTAACGCCCTGCGCCCTGGTATCGCGGGCATGCGCCTGTAGGATGGCCACCAGCAAAAAGATGGCTAAAAACTTCATGATCAGCAATGTTTTGGTAAAAGCTCCGCCATAAAGTACAATTTTCATACTTTTGTTTTTTGGGGTTAACTAATTGACAGTCTCCTTCGATTGTATTGATAAGATTAACCCTGAATTTCGCCGGGGAGTGCAGTCACACTTCCCGGTTTTTAACAGGTCAACCTGGTATCATTTCTTTACGATGACCCTCTTCCCATCCAGCATAAAGTGTACGCCGCCGCTTAATTCAATAAATTTCAATAATTGCGACAACGGTATGGTATCCGGGACATTGATGGTATATTCGTCAGCGATCTTTTCATCATAGACCACTTCCACTCCATACCACCTGCTTATCTGACGCATGATCTTCTCCAGCCCCGCATTATTGTAGGAGAACCGGCCGTTCCTCCAGGCCACTGTCTCCTCCGCATCCGCATCATTTACCACTTTTATCCTATTGGATACCTGCGCCTGTTCTCCGGGCTGCAGCAGGCTGGTCGCCGCCTGTTTGTGTACCCTGACCGATCCCTCCAATAAAGTAACCTTTACATCCTCTTCATCCCCGTAAGCATTGATATTGAAATGCGTCCCTAGCACCTGCACCATACTCCCCCCTCCCGGGGAAGTAGTATTGATATGTACCATAAAAGGTTGGTCAGCGCTCCTGCTTACTTCGAAATATGCTTCTCCCGTGATCTCGACAGACCTTTCCTTACCGGTGAAAGCCACCGGGTATTTCAGGGACGATCCCGCATTGACCCACACCCGGGTGCCATCTTCCAGAGAAAGCCGGGCAATCCGGCTGCCCCTGGGTACGGAAAGTGTATTATACTGCATTCCGGAGCCGGCTCCGGCGCCTTTGTAGACAATGTGACCGTCCATCATCTTTATGACGCTTGTTTGTCCTTGTTTGGCCAATTCGCCACTTCCTGCACTGTCTACAAACATCTGCTGCCCGTTCGACAGCGTAAGTATTGCACGGGAAGCATCAGGCGCAGCTATATCATGTACGACGAGGGAAGACGCCGCCTGCAACGGCTGCTTCTTTCCTGCAGGTGAGAAAAAGAGCATGCCCGCTGTCAGCCCAGCCACCAGTATGACAGATGCTGCAGCGAGCCATTTCAGCCGGCTCCCGTTTATCTTTTCTATCAGCGCACTATGTGCTTCAGCCAATTGCTCCTGCTTACCCAAGCCTGCCAATTGCATGTTTTGCAGGTCGTTATCGAGTGTCTCAGCCAATCGTGCCTCGTTCTCCGACAAACGTAATAATTCAAAAAACTCCGTGAGCTCTTCGCCTGTCAGCGACTGACGTAGAAATCCCTCCAGCAGGTGGTCAAATTGCTTCTTGTCGGATGCCATATGGCATAAAGACGTACAGGGAAGGAAAAAGTATTGGTCAATGGAATAAAAAACAGGCTGCAACAGCCAGCAGGATAAAAAGATCGTGCCGGTAGAACGTGAGGAACCGCCGGATGGACCGGAGCGCGCCGGATACATGACCTTTGACGGTAGGAATGGCGATACCCAGCTGAGCGGCAATATCTTCATAGCTCAAACCCTTTTCCCGGCTTAGCCGCCACACTTGCTGCTGCTTGGGCGGCAATTGCTGGATGGCCTTCCGTACAGCATCGGTCCTTTGCCTGGCGATGAGATCCTGTTCCGGCGTGCCGCTCTCCTCTTCAAACATCTCTTTTACACGGTCAATATATTTCCTGCGGACCACCTGCTTGCGCAGGCAGTTGACGATCTCATTACGGGTTGAAATGAAAAGATAGCTTTCAAAGTCGCAGATCCCCGTAAGACGGGTCCGCTTCTCCCACATTCGGAGGAACACCTGCTGTACAATATCTTCCGCCAGCTCATGGACCTTGGTATAAATAAGGGCAACAGTATAAAGATGATCGTAATAATGATTGAATACTATGCCAAAAGCTACGGTATCGCCTTTGGCAATCCGGAGGAGGATCTCCTTTTCATTTGGCAGCGTGGCAATGGTCACAATCGGAAAAGCTTTACGCAAAGTTAAAAAAAGCCGGCAAATTGTCTTAGTCCTTTATAAACGACAGCCGTGCATTCATATAGGCCGGCTTCTGCAACTGCAGCTTCAGGTTCTTAAAACTTTCATGTGGCCCTTTCGTCGCGAACATATTGACCAGCCAGGCGGGAATATTTCCTCCCGGATCCACATGCAATGTATATACGATCTTCACCGTGTGATGGCTGGTGGGGGTAAGTATCCATTTGCCTTCAGACCGCCTGACGCGCACGATATCTTTCTTTACAGGAACAAGGTCCGGCGCCGTCGGTCCATACACAGTGACCACTTTTGTTTGCGGGTCCTGCACGGTTATAAGATGCGCAATAAAATCCCTGTTACTGGCCGGCCAGGGGATGCTTACTTCGGAGTAATAATACAATTCGGAGGGAGAAACCTGCTTTAACAATACGCAGGACTTTGTGTTATATACCCACTCGGGGGCCGTATTGACATCGAGCAGGACGGCCACCAGCTGGGAAAGAGTGGCATTTACCTCACACTCCACTTTTATAGCCTTGAACTTGGAATCCGGCAAAGATCGCAGGTATATTGCGACACCATCCCTGTCGGACTTAAGACTCCAATTTTCCTGTCCGACCACCCTGCCTGCGGTGGCAATGAAGACAAATGCTGCGAGAAAGGCGATCTTTCTACTCATATTAAATAAATCCATACTTGATCAATCTATCCGGGCTGACTGTATTCCTTCCTTACTAACTAAAATACAAGTAACTTGGTTCGTACCAAAGCATTTTTCCGTTTTTTTTATTCCTCACCAACTGACAGTCAAAGATATATTCCCGATGGCCTGATCGGCAACCTGATGGATCAACGGAGACAGCTCCTTTTGAATGACAGAAAGGCTTACATTTCCCATCACCAGGACTATTCCTATGTCGACTGTTCCGGTAATGTTTTTTAAGGAAGGGCTTTGACCTTTGCTGTCAATACCCGCATAATAACGGCTTTTCCCGCTGAAAATACCACCCTGCAGCAACGCGTTAAAGGTCCACCATTGTATGGCCGGCTTTACAAAAAGATAATATTGAAGACGCCGCCCGCGCCCCCTGGCCGACGCAAATTGATCGAAATAACTGTCGAAATAAGGCCGCATATTTCCTGTACGTAGCAGGAGATGCAAAGAGGCTCCATCCAACATAGTGCCCGCCTGCACTTGCCCCCCACCCATAAGTTCCAGGGCCCTGCCCGGCTGCCAGATCATCTTCTCAGCCTGTACATTGATGTTCAGCAGCACATCGTTGGGCATTTGTTTATCCCACCCCCTGGGCCTGGTATAGCCAATGATACTATGCACCCAGGTCTGCAACTGCTCAGCCAATGATAAAGGCCCTATTACACCCGCTGTAATTTCTGTTTGAATAGCCTGCTTCCGGTCAGGATGAGATGAATACATGCTATGAGAAATGACCAGGGCGCCGGCATATGGCCAGTCATTTTTATCCGGCTGCGGCTTTGAAATGTCTTTTGGAACAAGCATCACCTGCATAAGACTGTAGCTGAATGTATTGACAGCGTCCGCCCCTGCCGTAGGGAACCATTTATCCAGGAAAAAACGAGAGGGAGCCTTTGGGCGGTAGAAATAGTCGAACCGGGTACCATTGGTATAGCCCTTATCCGTACCCTTACCGGCAATATTGATAAAATCATTGTCCTCGTACAGACGGAAAAGATGATCGGGCTGCGCAAACGCTGTGCCGCATATCAGCATGAACAAAAAGATAACTACCGGGCTCCTGCACATCCAAATCTTTCGGCACAAAGCTCAAAACCTATGCCACGGCCTGCCGGCCTGGTTCAACAATTCGCTATTCTCAGCAGTTTGGGTACATCCGTCACTACGATCTTCCTCCCCTTCGTCGTAATGATACCCTCCTCTTTCAGCTCTGCCAGGGTCCTTAACACATTTTCCCGCGCAGCGCCTACCAGGCTCGCAAGATCATCCCGCGACATGTTTATTTCCACAGGCATGCCAGGCTGAAAATCCACTTTATATTTTTCTCTCAGAACGATCAATTGAATGGCCAGCCGTTCGCGCACCGGCCGGTGAGCAAACAACGTTATGCTGTTGACAAGCACCGCAAACTCGTGGCTCAGCGTTTTCAACAACCGCCTGTTCAGAATGGAAGACTTCTTCAGGGTCTCTAAAAAATCCTCTTTAGGAATAAACCCTATCTTGCTCTCTTCCAGCGCCGCGGCAGAATCAGGATACCGGTCCTCTTCCAGGATCGCATGATACCCTATCAGCTCCCCTGCATTGGCTACATAAATGATCTGTTCCTTTCC